>Ga0207937_1000251_pt1 | contig 19235 bp, 17 predicted proteins | sample LakMenEpi04Sep11_FD_150668 | JGI IMG/M metagenome (GOLD analysis project Ga0207937, IMG submission 150668) | Freshwater microbial communities from Lake Mendota, WI - 04SEP2011 deep hole epilimnion (SPAdes) | ecosystem: Environmental > Aquatic > Freshwater > Lentic | place: Lake Mendota, Madison...
TCGGCGTCGGTGCAGCATCAAGCAGTGCCACGGCAGTGCCGTGGCAGGTGAACGCCCCGAGTGCGCCGCGTGATCTCACCATCACGGCGGTGATGGCAACTTCCATCTCCCTCGAGTGGCGAATCCCCGCGACCGACGGTGGCGGATTCGTCACCGGTTACGTCGTCGAACAGTCAGCCGATGGCGGCACATCGTGGTCCACCTCGGTGGTTACCGGTACCGGTGGGCGTGCAGGTGGTATCTGGTACACCACCGCATACAGCCTCGTGTCCGGACGCGAGTACATCTTCCGGGTTCGTGCCACCAATTCCGCCGGAAACTCCGATCCTTCAGCCTCCACATCACCGCAAGCACCGGGTATCCCTGCGGCACCCGAGGATGTTCGTGCCACAGAAGCAGGTGCTCGTCGAATCACCCTTCGCTGGGAGCGACCGATCTCGGACGGTGGAAGTGGTCTTCGTGGTTACACCATCGAGTATTCCACCGATGGTGGCTCAAGTTGGGTGGTGTGGCCGTACAACACCGGCGTGGAAGGGTGCACGTGCCAATACATGACGCGCACCGTCACCGAGCTTGCAGACGGAGTTGCCCACATCTTCCGAGTGAAGGCGTTCAACGCAGTGGGCACCGGTCCGGCCTCGGAGTCCACCGATCCGATGACTCCACTCACCCCAGCGGCGCCAGGCCAGCCCGTCAACGTTGCCGGTACGGCAACACCTGCGGTGGTGGAGCTCGACTGGGATGCGCCAGAGAGCGACGGTGGCGCACCGATCACCGACTATGTGGTGGAGTTCTCCGTCAATGCAGGTTCGTCGTGGACCACGTTTGCCGATGGCACGAGTACTGCCACCTTGGCATCACTACGTGATCTTGCCGTAGGTGTCACCCATCTCTTCCGGGTGAGTGCGGTGAATTCGTCCGGTCGTGGCTTGCCGTCAACTGCATCCAGTGGTGTGGTGCCGTTGCCCCCTCTGGTCAACGACGCATTCAGCGGTGCCATTTCCATCACGTGCGCAGATGGGTGCCCAACCGGCACCTCCGTTCGTGTGACGAGTTCGACACGATCTGCAACGCGTGAAACCGGTGAACCGCAGCACGGTGGCTACGGTGCGTCGGCATCCATTTGGTACTCGTTCAGCATCAGTCGGGCGGGCACCGTCGTCATCGACACACAAGGCAGCGACTTCGACACACTCCTTGGTGTGTACACCGGTAGTGCGGTGAACGCATTGACCACCATCACGACGAACGACGATGCACCGGGTGGCAATTGGAGCCGCGTCGAAGTGGTACCGCGAGTGAACACCACGTATTGGGTGGCAATCGACGGCTATGGCAGTCGCAAAGGTGCAACCACCTTGAACTGGCGATTCACCGAAGCACCTCCCGCACAGAAGCCGTCGGCGCCATTGAACGTTCGTGCGGTGGCGGGAAACGCGCAGGCCACGGTGTATTGGTCCGCGCCCGAGAGTGATGGTGGTGCAACCATCACCACATATACGGTGACGGCCTCCCCGGGTGGGCGCACGTGTGTGACTGGAGGGGCATTGACGTGTTCCGTCACCGCACTCACCAACGGAACGTCGTATACGTTCGCGGTGACTGCCACCAACAGTGCCGGTTCGAGTAATGCATCGTCGGCTTCAGAACCGGTCATACCGCGTGCAGAAACCAACGACGGTGTCACCACGCTGTCGTGGGGGCTGGACCGCATCGACCAACGTGCCTTGCCACTTGATACTCGATATGCGCGCACGCAGGCAGGTGCCGGCGTCACGGCATACGTCGTCGACACGGGAGTTCGTGCCACCCACAGTGACCTTGTCGGCCGTGTGGCCACTGGTTTCTCGACCATCAGCGATGGCAACGGCAGCAGCGATTGCCATGGTCACGGTACGCACGTTGCAGGTACCATCGCCGGAACCAACTACGGAGTCGCACCAGCTGCGCTTGTGGTGCCGATCCGAGTGATGAATTGCAACGGATCTGGCAGCACCTCCGACATCATCGCCGGAATCGATTGGATCATCACCCACCACCAAAGTGGTGTTCCAGCAGTTGCCAACATGAGTCTTGGCGGACCGCGATCCGCTGCACTCGACCTTGCAGTGGCGCGCGGCGTGGCCGATGGAGTCACATTCGTGGTTGCCGCCGGAAATTCCAATGTGAGTGCATGTACGGTGTCGCCAGCCGGCGAACCACTCGCCATCACCGTGGGCTCCACCACGTCGAGCGATGATCGGTCGTCGTTCTCCAACTTTGGATCGTGTTTGGACGTGTTCGCTCCTGGATCCAACATCGTGTCGGCCGGACACAGTTCGGATAGCGCCACCCGTTCGATGTCGGGCACGTCGATGGCGGCCCCGCATGTCGCTGGTGTTGCAGCGTTGGCTCTGTCACAGAATCCTTCGATGTCTCCGGCTGACGTCGCTTCTGCCATCGCCACATCATCAACCAGAAATGTCGTCATGAACCCGGGAGCTGGCTCACTCAATCGGTTGGTGTACTCGTTGCTCACGCCTGCACCGAACGCCGATGATGACGCACCAACCACGACCTCCACCACATCTACGACGTCCACCACATCCACCACCGTGGTCACCACGACGACGGTTCCATCCGGTGGAGGCGGAGGCGGTGATGATGGCGGTGGTGGTGGCGACGACGAGCCGGCAACAACGACCACCGTGGCACGCCCGACGCGAACCGTAGCCCCAACCACCACGACCACGGTGATGGTGCCAGTAACCACGGTGGCTCCGACCACGCAACGCCGCTCTGTGTCTCCCGATGCAGCCGATGGAGTTCGCCCGGTAGCACCAGCCATCGGTGTACGCCCTGCAGTTGGTACACCGGCACCTGCGTTACCTGCATCGACTCGATCGCTTCCAGCCGTGATTCGCAGTGTTGGACGAATGCTGCGAGTGGAAGTTGATGCACCGAAGGGTGCACTCGTGCACGTCTACAAAGATGGCCAGTTGCTGAGGTCCGTCACACCAGAGGAAGCCAAGAGTTTGTCCGTACCGGCTAATGGATCGGGCACCGACGACCTCCAGGTGGTGGTGGTCACCCGATCCGGTGATGTGATGTCAACACCAGTTGCCACTGACTCCGCAGCCAGCAAGCGAGCGTCGGCGAGCTCCGGGACCAAAGCCAGCTCGCGAACGACGGTTCCAGTTCCCAAGGCCGGGACGAAGTCGGGTGCGAGTGCGGGAGGGAAGTCGGCCACGGGGAAGTCCGGGCAACGGTCCACCACCGACACGGTGAAGCCCTCAACGAAGTAGCAGTACGCGAATCCCTCGCATTGTCTGCTCAACTCCAACTCGATCCTGTCTACCGTCTACGGTGAAGGGCGATGAAACCCACGGCGTCCACTCTCGGACAATTGAAGGCATCCGGCTGGAAGTCGCGGTCGGTCAAAGAAGAGATTCGCGAGAACTCCGTGGCGCGAATTCGTGCCGGCTTACCGCTGAGCGACAGCATTCTTGGCTACGACGACACCGTGGTGCCACAGTTGCACAACGCACTGTTGGCGGGTCACGACATCGTGTTTCTCGGTGAACGTGGTCAGGGAAAGACGCGGATCATTCGGTCGCTGACGGGGCTCCTGGATGAGTGGATGCCGATCGTGTCGGGGAGTGAAATCAACGACGATCCTTATCAGCCGGTTTCGCGTCATGCACGCGATGCCGTAGCACAGCTCGGCGATGACACCCCTATTAGTTGGGTGCATCGTGACGATCGTTATGGTGAGAAGCTTGCCACTCCCGATACGTCGATTGCGGATCTCATCGGCGAAGTCGACCCCATCAAAGTTGCAGAAGGTCGATATCTCAGTGACGAACTCACACTGCATTACGGGTTGGTACCACGAACCAATCGCGGCATCTTTGCCATCAACGAATTGCCCGACCTTTCGGAACGTATTCAAGTGGGCTTGCTCAATGTGTTGGAAGAACGCGATGTCCAAGTACGTGGTTACAAGATTCGGCTACCGCTCGATGTCTTGCTCGTTGCCTCTGCCAATCCGGAGGACTACACCAACCGTGGTCGCATCATCACTCCGTTGAAGGATCGCTTCGGCAGTCAGATTCGCACCCACTATCCACTCGACGTCGCCACCGAGATGCAGATCATTCGACAAGAAGCCCGCTCGTCCACCATTGGCGATATCGCGGTGCATTATCCGGCATTCATGGAAGAAATCGTTGCCGAAATCAGTCATTTGGCCCGTGCCAACGCCAACGTGAGCCAGCGCAGTGGCGTGAGCGTGCGAGTGTCGGTGAGCAACCACGAGTTGCTCGCTGCCAATGCCATACGTCGCGGTTTGCGTGCAGGTGAAAGCAGTGTTGCGCCGCGAGTGAGCGATCTGGATGCGTTGGTGGCATCCACCGCCGGAAAGATCGAAATCGAGAGCGTTGACGACGGGCGCGAAGGAGCGGTGTTCGAGCAGATTCTTCGTGGTGCGGTGCTCCAAGTGTTCAAGCGCCGAGTATCCGGTGACAAGACCAAGGAAGTCGTTGCGGCATTCGAGGCTGGCGCCGTGGCAAGTACCGGCGAAGACGTGTCTTCGGCCGACCTACTGGAGTTCACCAAGCAGATTCCCGAATTGCGAGCGCTTGCAGTGAGATTGGGTGACGGCGAAGAGTCGCCCGCTGCAATTGCCAGCGCGGTGGAGTTCGTGTTGGAAGGGTTACACCTGGCGAAGCGCCTCAACAAGGACTCTTCGAGCGGTCGAGCGTTGTATCGCGGACGCTCCGCGACGGTCTAGCGCCGATTTCACACTGCAAACGGCGTACGAGTCCAGTGCTCGCCAGTGTCGTTTCGATAGGTGGTTGGTGCCAGCCCGACCAGTCGGGATGCATGCACCGGATGATCGAATCCGCGCAAGTTGAAGTATCCAACGGGCTCGGCGGTGATGCCTTCGGGAAGGTGGACTGCGTCTTCGGTGGGCATGAGGATTCCGTAGTTCGCAGCCTCGTCACACAGTCGTGATGCCAGGTTTGGTGCGTCACCGATGTAATCCTCACCCTCGAACAAGATGATGAGACCAGAAGCAATACCGATACGCAGCCGCAGTTCGCCCAGCCGTTCGGCAAATCTTCGCTGTAGTTCGAGAGCAAATATCACACCGGCATTTTGTTCGACTGCGATGGCCATGAAGCCATCACCAAGGTGCTTGGCGATACGCACACCCACTTCGGATGCAAGGTCGCGTGATACCTCACGAAAGTCCTTCAGCATCGCCTTGGCCTGATCGTCGTCGGTTCGCTGAATGAACGACGTAAACCCGGAGAGGTCGACGAAAATGATCGTGCGTGGATAACGCATCGTGCCCTTCATGCTACGGTTCGCACGTGGGCCTTCGTTTTACGTACTCGCGCTGGGACGGGACACAGAAGGGTTTTGAGCTTGATTCCGACTCGGTGATGCGCGAACTCACGGACGAGCTGATTCACCACGGCGACCCGAACGCCGCCCTTCGTCGCATCATGCAACAAGGGATGCAAGACCGAAACGGTCGGAACATCGAGGGTGTTCGCCAGGCACTCGAACGCTTGCGCGAAAAGCGCCGGGAGATTCGTGAACGAGGCAACATTGGGCACGAATTTGACGACGTAGCCAAAGAACTCAACGACATCGTCGACGAGGAACGACTCGAAGTGGATTCCGTCGAGCGGGCCGCAGCAGAGTCCGGCGATGCCCGACGCTCCGAAGTGGCGCGAGATTCGGCCATGAATCGCCGTCTGCAACTGGACATGTTGCCCGACGATCTGGCACGAAAGATCGAGGCGCTGTCGCATTACGACTTCCAGTCTCCGGAGGCACAGTTGCGTTTCGAACGACTCGCCGAGCGACTGCGTGAGCAGCTCTCCAAACGCCAGTTCGAACAAGTGGCAAGTGGCATCGAGAACATGACTCCCGAAGCACTCGCACAGATGAACGAAATGATGAAGGCGCTCAACGACATGATCGAGCGTCGACAGCGTGGCGAAAATCCGCAATTCGAGGCGTTCATGGAGAAGTTCGGCAAGTTCTTCCCGGAGAACCCCAACACTCTCGACGAACTGCTCGAGCTCATCGCCAAACGGATGGCGGCAGCCCAGGCCATCCTCAATTCAATGACACCCGAGCAACGTGCAGAGTTGCAGGAACTCACCGATCAGATGCTCGGTGACAATGAGGTGCGCGAGCAGATGCAGAGGCTCAGTGCCAACATGCAGGCGATGTTTCCCAACATGGGTTGGGGCGACTCACAGGAATTCTCCGGCGATCAACCGATGCCGTTCAGTGAGGCATTGCGCAGTATGCAAGAACTCAGTGACCTGGATGATCTCGAGCAGTTCCTGCAGAACGCCACCTCGCCGTCTGCCCTGCAAGAGGTGGACCTCGACAAGGTTCGCGACCTCCTGGGTGACGTGACAGCGGAGTCGTTGGACCGACTTGCGCGCCTTACAGAAACCCTCCGCGAGGCAGGTCTCGTCGACCAGAAGGAAGGACGACTCGAACTCACCCCGCGAGGATTGCGAAAGATCGGCAAACAAGCACTGAGTGACCTCTTTGGTCGCCTGGAACGCGACACACTTGGCCAGCATCGCATCGAACGGATCGGCACAGGCCATGAACGGGCGCACGAGACCAAGCCGTACGAATACGGCGACTCGTTTCATCTCGACCTGCAACAGACCCTGCGCAACACTCTGCGTCGGCAGGGGGGAGGGTTGCCCCTGCGTCTTGCACCGGACGACTTCGAGATAGATCAAACCGAACAACTCACCCGCTCATCCACCGTGCTGATGGTGGACTTATCGCTCTCCATGCCCATGCGGGACAACTTCTTGCCCGCCAAGAAGGTGGCAATGGCCTTGCATTCGCTCATATCCTCACAGTTTCCTCGCGATTACTTGGGTCTCGTTGGTTTCAGCGAAACGGCCCGCGAATTGCGCCACGAACAGCTCCCCGAAGTGTCATGGGACTTCGTCTACGGCACCAATATGCAGCATGGTTTTGCCCTTGCTCGACGAATGTTGGCTCGCCAGTCGGGAACCAAGCAAATCATCATGATTACCGACGGTGAACCCACGGCGCATGTTCGTCCAGACGGGGAGGTGTTCTTCAGTTACCCACCTGCCTACGCCACGATAGAGACCACCCTGCGGGAAGTCATGCGTTGCACGCGCGACGGTATTCGAATCAACACATTCATGCTCGATGCCGACGGTGCGTTGCGGAGCTTCATCGAGCAACTCACTGGAATCAACAAAGGGCGGGCATTTTTCACCACACCGGAGACTCTCGGTGAATATGTCCTCGTCGACTTCCTGGAGCACAAGCGATCACTGCGAGCTGCTGGTGGTCGCCGACGCGCAAGTTAGTCGACTCCCTCTTCGGCTGACATCAGACATCCTCGCTCGGTGGGTCCGATTTGCATTTGCACCCATCCATCTGTCAGAATGACACGGCTGTTATTTGGGCGGGGTAGGAAGAAGGACTCAGTGAATCAACGAATCGAAGCGACGGAAGGTGACGACCGCGCATGGCAAGACCAGGCCAACTGCTTGGGAGTGGATCCCGACCTCTTTTTCCCTGAACGGGGAGCTTCTACTCGTGAAGCCAAAGAGGTGTGCAGAGGCTGCGAAGTACGTCAACAGTGTCTCGAATATGCGCTCGCCAACGGAGAGAAGTTCGGCATCTGGGGTGGCTTGTCGGAGCGCGAGCGTCGTCGCCTGCGCCGTCAGCGCGCCCAGGCAAGTCGCAGTTCCATCACCGCCTAGCGACTGCTAAGGTGCTGGTATGCCAGGTGGACCAGAAATTTGGATCATTGTCGCGCTCGTTGTCGTTCTCTTCGGCGGCTCGCGTTTGCCGAAAATCGCTCGCAATCTGGGTCGTGCGCAGGGAGAATTGAAGAAAGGACTCTCGGAAGGTAACGCCGAGGTCAGCAAGGACGCAAAGCCAGAGGGTGGTCCCGCCTCGCAGGCCTGAGGCAAGTGTTCGAGGCTTATGCCTCGGACAGCTTCACTTTGCGGTTGCTCACGTCGGAGAGCAAACCCTTTCGCTCATTGGCCGCATAGAGATTGAGTGAGATGTCGTTCTTTTTCCCTCGGGGCTTGGCGACGATCGTCAATTCGGCGGCGCCCACTTTGACCGATACGGACTTCACCCGCGCATCGTAGGTTCGATCGAGTCCGATGGCGATTCGTAGGATCCCGGCCAGGCTCTGGACGATGCGCTGGTCGGACGTGGGAAGGGCGGAAAACTCCGAGTGTTCGCTCTTCGGCACGCTCTTTCTGTGGTAACGCGCCACCTGCGCGACGATTTCCACTTCTCGATCAGTGAGCCCCATGAGTTCTGAATTGCGGATGAGGTAATAGGAGTGCAGATGGTGTTTGGCGTGTGAGACCACCACGCCGACGTTGGCAAGGAGACTCGCAAACTCCAGATAGCGACGCCATTCAGTCTTGAGTTTGAGGGTCTCTTCGAGTTCGTCGAAGAGCTGGGTAGCGAGCTCAGCCACATGTTGGGAGTGTTCCGGCCGGTCATCGCAGCGGTCGGCAAGTTGTTGCACGCTTCGTCTGGCGGCATCGTGATCGTCGTCCACCTCGATGAGGCCCTCGCGGCGCAGCGTGTCCATGAGCAATCCCTCGCGCAGAGCGAAGTCGGAGAACATCAAAGACTTCAATTCAAAGACATCGACGATGCCCTCGAGAATCAGTGCACCCGCGAGGATGATGTCGGCTCGATTCGGCTCGAGACCGAATCGTTCGATGCGTTCATCGATCGTCGATGTGTCGTGGAGTGCAGTGACTACCGACCGCACCTCATCGGCGGTGAATTCGAATCGGTTCATGCTCTTGGGTTCTGAGGTGCCGCGTGATCGCAGAATGATTCGTGCGATGGCTTCGGCAGTGCCGGATGAGGCGGCCACTGCCTCGAATCCAAGCTCCAACACTTCCGGTGCTACCACCGACAACGATGATCGAATGAACGAGCGACAACTGGGAATGGCACTCGGGTGCAATGTGGTGCCGGCAAAGAAACGGTCTGTGAGTCGCACGGCACCAAGCTTGAAGCTTCGAGCAAACATCACTTCATCGTCGAGCCCCACCAACACTTCGGTGCTGCCGCCGCCGATGTCGCACACGAACATGGATTGATCATGAATACCGATTGCGTTGAGAACTCCGAGGTGGATGAGTCGGGCCTCTTCGACGCCGGAAATCACCTCGATCTCGATACCGGTCGCCTTGCGTACTTGTTTGATGAAGTCCGATCGATTCTTGGCTTCGCGGACTGCACTGGTTGCAACCGCACGTACCTCGGCCTTGTGTGATGAGGCGATTTGGGCCATGCGGGTGAGGCTCTTTACTCCGCGTGCGATCGCCTCGTCGGAGAGTTCCTTCATGTCGCCGCCACCGTGGCCGAGTCGAACCACGTCCTTCTCGCGGGTGACCACTTCAAAGCCACCGGGAACCGGCTTGGCAACTACCAGGTGAAAGCTGTTGGTGCCTATGTCCAGCGCCGCAACGAGCTCGCTCATTCGTTCCGACGATAGCCTCTCTGTTCCCGAGGAGCTCCGATGTCTGACGTCACCAAAGAACCACCACGCGCCCATATCCGCATTACCTACACGGGACCGGTGTACCCCCACTGGGAGATCGTCGGCGACTATGGCGACCCCGAGCTCATCGACGAGTTCGCCCGCCGCGCGTACATGCGACTCCTGTATGTGCCCATGAAGGACAGCCAGTTCCGCCGTAATCGTGAGCGCATCAACAAGGATGCAGAAAACGAGAACGTCAGCGTGGAGTGGTTTCCGGCCGAAGTCAACAACTAGCCCTCGATCCCGCGCAAGCGAGCCGGGCAGTTTGCGCCAGTCGTGAATATCGGGTGAAACTTCCATGACGAAGCGGAAAAATCAGCAAACCTCGCGAACGTTGCTGCGCGGGGACGAATATGGTGCTGATATCGACTCTCCATTCATCAATCGTGAGCTGAGTTGGCTCGACTTCAACGAACGCGTGCTGTCGCTTGCCGTGGGATCACAGCTTCCACTCCTGGAGAGAATCAGATTCTTGGCGATCAGTGCGTCGAACCTCGACGAGTTTTATCAAGTGCGAGTCGCCGCGCTACACGACCAGATTGCCGGCGAAGTCACCGAGCTGAGTCTCGATGGTCGCACTCCAACGCAACAGTTGTCTGAAATCTCGGCGCGAGTGCAAGAGTTCGTCGCCAAACAGGAACGATTGTTGACCAGTGAACTGCTTCCAACGCTTGCGATGAACGGCGTCAAGATCGTGAAGTGGGCCAAGTTGGGCAAGAGAGTTCGCGAAGCTCTCTCCACCGACTACGAGAGTCGTATCTTTCCGATCCTTACGCCGTTGGCAGTCGACCCGTCACATCCCTTTCCGTACATCTCCAATCTGGCGCTCAATCTCGCAGTGACGGTTCGCGACACCGACTCGGGCGAAGAGCGTTTTGCACGGGTTAAAGTGCCGCGGAACTTTCCACGATTCATTCCAATACCGGACTCCCATGACTTCATCTTGTTGGAGGATCTCATTGAGGCGCATCTGGATCGGTTGTTTCCCGGAATGGAGATCGTCAGCGTTTCGCGCTTCCGAGTAACTCGGAATGCCGACCTCTCGCTCGACGATGAGGATGCAGAAGACCTTCTCGCAGCGGTGGAAATGGAGCTTCGTCGTCGGCGCTTCGGTCGCGCCGTACGTCTCGAGGTGCAGACCAACATTCGTGAAGCGGCTCTTGCGCGCATGTGTGCGGAGCTGGAGTTGGAGCCCGTCGATGTGATCCGTCACGACTCGTTCGTGGAGCTGTCGGCTCTTCAGCAGCTCGCAAACCTGGACATGCCCAAACTTCGGTTCAAGCCGTGGACTCCGGTGACGGCTGGACGCCTTGCAGCAGCCGACGAGGCAGGCAAGTCGGTGTTCGACGTCATTCGTTCGCGGCAGTTGCTGGTGCACCACCCGTACGAGTCGTTTGCGTCATCGACGGAGATGTTCGTTGAACAAGCAGCACGCGACCCCAAGGTGCTGTCGATCAAGATGACCCTGTATCGAACCTCGGGCGACAGCCAGATCGCCCGACACCTGATTCGGGCAGCCGAAGCCGGCAAGCAGGTAGCGGTGGTGCTGGAGCTGAAAGCTCGATTCGACGAAGCACGAAACGTCAGTTGGGCCCGGGAACTGGAACTTGCCGGTGTGCACGTGAACTACGGGTTGGTTGGTCTGAAGACGCACTCAAAGTGCATCCTCGTGGTACGGGAGGAGGCCGGCGGAATTCGCCGGTACGTGCACTTGGCGACCGGGAACTACAACTCGGTGACGGCACGCGTCTATGAGGACATCGGTTTCTTTACCTGTGAGGAGGCGGTGGGACGAGATGCCACGCAGCTGTTCAATTATCTGACCGGGTACGGTCGTGAGCCGAAGTACGAGCAGCTCTTCGTAGCCCCGCATCAGTTGAAGAGGGAGATCATCTCGCTGATCGAACACGAGGCCACATTTGCCGAGAAAGGTCGAATCACACTCAAGTTGAACGCCGTTCAAGATCCGGAAGTGATCAATGCGCTGTATGCGGCAAGTTCGGCAGGCGTCAAGATCGACCTCATCGTCCGCGGTATCTGTTGCATGAGGGCTGGCGTACCGGGGCTCTCCGACAACATCACGATTCGGTCGATTCTCGGCAGGTATCTCGAGCACTCGCGCATCTATCGTTTCGATCACGGACACGACGGCGACGAGCCACTGCACCTCGTTGGTTCGGCAGACCTCATGATTCGAAACTTGAAGGGTCGGGTCGAGGCATTGGTCCCGCTAACCCATCCGAAGCATCGGGCATGGCTTGACACGGCACTGTCGTTCTTGTTGGACGACAACAACGTGCATTATCGGATGGGTGCAGACAACGTCTGGACGCAGATCGGTGAGCACCATACCCCGAATGATGCCCAGCGGCAGTTGTATGAGTGGGTGGTGGCAACGCAGTCGCGCTAGGCCAGTTCACGCAATGTTCAGCAGTTGTCCAACGGGCGTTTAGGTTTTTGCACGACTTCGTAGGGGTTCAGGGCGTAGCGTGCCTACCGTAGAGACCATGGAAGAGACCCGAAAGTCGTACCACTCGGAACTCGACGAGCTGCGGGCTCTCGTAGTTCGCCTCGGAGCCTCGGTGATCGAGGTGGTACCCCGGGCCACCAACGTGTTGTTGAGTGGAGATCTCGAAGGTGCGGATTATCTGGTGCAGTCCGACGATGAGATAGATGCGCGGGCCCACGACATCGAAAGTCGAACCTTCGAAATCCTCGCGCTGCAGGCACCGGTGGCAGGAGAGCTCCGACAGTTGGTGTCGATCCTCAAGATCACGAGTGACCTCGAGCGTTCGGCCGATCTAGCCGTGAATATCTGCAAGGCAGCCCGTCGGATTTACGGCAAAGAAATCGATCCAGTATTGCGCGGGCTCATCTCCAAGATGAGCGAACAAGCCGAGCAGCTGTATCAAGCTGCGATCAATTCGTTCGCAGAAAACGACGCTGCAACGGCGGCAGCAATCGAAGACATGGATTCATTCCTCGACGCCCTGCACCGCCAATTCATTCAAGCAATTTTCGAAACTCATGCGCGTGAACGGATGGATCTGCAGCTCGCCGTCCAATTGGCGATCGTTGCCCGATTCTATGAGCGCATCGGTGACCACGCCGTGAACGTTGGTGAGCGCGTGCAGTTCGCCCTCACTGGATGGAAGCCCGAACTTCGTGCAATCCAGCGACAGCGTCAGCGTGATGCCACTGGTGAGTTTCCAGTTACGCAGGGATAACCGTAACCGTCGCGATGAGTTACTTGTTCGCGATTGTCACGTTTTTGGTTGGGGCAGCCCTCGGCGTTTCGGTGGCGCGTCGGCGCATACTTGCAAGTAGCAAAGATTCCGTACGGCAGCCTGAATCCGCGGAGCAGTCGGCGACACTCCAGTTTCTCGGCAAGCCGGAGAACGTCCTTGGAGCTGCACTGAATTCACTACCAAGCGGCGTGGTGATCACGGATGCCAAAGGACAGATACTGTTCAAGAATTCTGCAGCCGAAGCAATCAGCGGTGTCCGGCACGTCGACGTACTGGTAGACGAAGCCGTATTGATGCTCCTCAAAAACACCGTGGGCTCGGAGCCACAACATCGCCGGTTCGATACTGCCGGGACGCCCTCGCGCTCGTTCGACCTCCGCACGCAGCGACTCGCCGATGGAAAGCTCGTTGCCACCATCGAAGATGTCACCGAGCAAGCCCGAATCGACACCGTACGCACCGACTTCGTGGCCAATCTCAGTCATGAACTCAAGACGCCGATTGGCGGGATTGCTGCACTCGCCGACACCATGATTGGTGAGACGGATCCTCAGGTGATTGAACGTCTCACCTCGCGAATCGTGGATGAGTCTTATCGATTGTCTCGAATCGTCGACGATTTGTTGGATCTTTCGCGCATCGAGTTCGGTGGCGCAGACGACTGGGAACCAGTGGTCGTCGGCGACATGGTCAATGAGGTGGTTGCTCGACTGCAGCACGAATCGATGAGGTCGGGTGTGGCAATCGAGGTGAGGCAGTCGGATCCCGTTCGGGTATTAGGGGATCGAATGCAGCTGGTGTCTGCACTGGAGAACCTTGTGACGAATGCGATGAAGTACAGCGGCGATGGCAAGAAGGTGTTGGTGGAGGTGCATGCGACCGAAGAATTGGTGAGTATCGCAGTCATCGACCAAGGCATCGGAATTGCGGCCAAGGATCATCAACGCATCTTTGAACGCTTCTATCGAGTCGACCGGGCACGTTCACGAACCACTGGTGGCGCCGGACTCGGTCTTTCCATCGTGCGTCACGTCGTATCGAACCACGGGGGAACGGTTTCGGTGGTATCTGAAGAAGGTCGCGGATCCACGTTCACCATCGTGCTGCCACGCGTGCCGAGCTCTGGCGCCGGCAATGTCATCGACTCGAATGTCGATGGAGGGAGAGTGTCCGCATGAACGCCAATGCATCCCAAACCGTGATGGTGGTCGAGGACGAAGAGGCCTTCATCGATGCACTCGTGGTGGGACTTCGCCGCGAGGGTTTTGGAGTAGAGGTTGCTCGCGATGGCGCTGAAGCGCTCTCCAACTTCGACAGGGTGAATCCGGACATCGTGTTGCTGGACGTGATGTTGCCGAAGGTGTCGGGAACCGACGTGTGTCGCGAGATACGCAAGAAGAGTCAGGTACCCATCATCATGGTTTCCGCAAAAGGGACGGAGATCGACACCGTGGTTGGTTTGGAAGTCGGCGCCGATGACTACATCGTGAAGCCGTATCGAATCCGTGAACTCGTCGCGCGTGTTCGCGCAGCACTACGCCGGAGCAACGTGGCGGGTTCCAGTGGTGGCGTCGATTCCGGAGCCAGCATCAACGTTGGTGATGTGGCGATCGATCCAGAGCAGCACGTGGTGACCGTACGTGGGAAGGTGACGAAGCTGCCGCTCAAGGAATTCGAGTTGCTGTACGTATTGATCGCCAACGCTGGTCGGGTCATCACCCGCGACACACTGATTGATCGCGTGTGGGGAAGCGACTACTACGGCGACACCAAGACGTTGGACGTACATATCAAGAGATTGAGGTCCAAGGTGGAAGTCGATCCGAGCAACCCGACGGCAATCCTCACAATTCGCGGTCTGGGCTACAAATTCGAGCGACCTGCCTAGGTCGCCCGAGCAAGCTCCGCTCGCAGACTCGTCTCGTCACTCAGCCTTCGAGGCGAGCCAGCCACAAGCCCGGCGCGACGATTTCGGCCGGCGTCGGCAAGTTTCCCGGCTTTTCTATGAGTTGGCTGAGACCTGCTTCTCCGGCTCGGTCAATGACTCCCGCCACGAACTGCTGAGCCAGCGACACACGCTCCGTGGTGAGGTCGAGTCCCAACAGCCGTTCGACGAAGACCCGGTCACCCGATTGTGCAACACGTCGCCGCCTTACTGCTTCGGCGATTCGGGAACCCTCACCCAAGACTCGAGCACTGGCTCGATCGACGCAATGATCGACGTAGCCAACGATTGCTGCCACTGCCGCATCGAGTGTTGGTGCAATTTGGTCCTGTGCGCCGGAGCGCTGCGCCCCAAGCAGCACCGTTGGATCCGAGAGCAGAGAATCCAGGATCTTCATCGGGTCTCCGGATGACACGTCGAGTTGTCCGATGCTGTCGGAGAATGCGGCAGGGTTGGGTCGGAACCCAGAAGCAAAACTGATGACGAGTTTCTGCAATGTATCGCGCACATGGTCGACGCCGAACACCGCACTACTCACCAACTCGTGGAGGAGTGCCCACATCGTCATATCATCGCGCGGAATCGACCACTCGTCGGCAAAGTTGTCGACATTGCCGATCACGATCACCAGCTTTCCGTGGGGCTCGCGAGGCAATGGTAAGTCGAACTGCCCGAAGGTGTTCACCGCAAGCCGACCGACCAAGGTGCCCACCGACATACCAAGCATCGACGGAGCGATCATCTTGCTCACGCTCGCAAGCATTTTCATCATCGGATCAGCGGTGTCGTCGTCAGGTGTTTCTTCCGGGGCCCCGCCGATGGCACGTGCGAGTGCATCAAAGTACGGTTTCCATGAATCGAGCGTCATGTTCACCCAGGTGGCACGTGCCACCACTTCGAGTTTTCCAATATTCAGAATCTCCCGACCCGTGACTTCGGCGGCGTGCATCTGCGCGACGGCAGCAAGGGACTCAACGGCGATTCGTCGTTGTGGGTCTACATTGTGCTCGGTAGTGCCCTGCGTGGCTGCCATGAGCGCAGTTTGTCGTGCCACGTCCCACTGCAATGGACCTTGTGCCGACATCGCTCGCTGAAACTGCGCGAACAACGGATTGCTGAACGGATTCGGCGTTTCGTCCTCGGCCACGCGCCTAGAGCCTATGACGGTTCGCAAGTACGCTGAACAACAATGAGACACGACCGCGTCGAAGTGTCAGACTCGCCGCTCGACATTGCGAGTTTGTATCAATGGGCTCTGTCCCCGGAATGCGGTGCAGTAGTCCTGTTCTCCGGCACCGTGCGAGATCATGCGGAGGGTCGAACCGGTGTGACCTCGCTCACCTACGAGGCGTACGGCACGGCTGCGCACGCAAAACTGCAGGAGGTCATCGATGAGGCTCGCCGTCGATTTCCTGGAGTGGGTCGAGTAGCACTTGTTCACCGACTCGGTGAGCTGCAATTGACGGAGTCATCGGTGGTGGTGGCGGTGTCGGCCCCGCATCGACCCGAGGCTTTTGATGCTGCACGCTTTTGTATCGACGCGTTGAAGCAAACCGTTCCAATTTGGAAGAAGGAAGAGTGGAGTGGCGGCAGCGATTGGGGAACCAACGCGGTTGAGCCCGTATCGGTATCTGCGGTTGATCGAGACTCAACGCGAGTGATTTCATGATCGTCACATCGGCGTTCATCATCGCAGCAACTTCGGTGACCAGTTTGGTGTTCGCATCAATCTCGATCGCATCCGCCGCAACGCTGGCCTATCTCGTGGCAACCGACAATCGTCGGCACAAACCCGTGGACGGAGCCGCCCAGTTTCGTCGTCACCTGAATGCGCTTTCAGACGATTCACGCGAGCATCTGCGTGAGCAAATCCGTATTGCCCGTGAGCAGCGACAAGGAAGATAACCATGGCACGTGACTTAGCGATCGACCTCGGCACCGCAAACACGTTGGTGTACAAGCAGGGCGAGGGCATCATCATGAATGAGCCGACGGTGATTGCCAAGAACCGCCGTACCAATGAGGTGCTGGCAACCGGCCACGAGGCATGGGACATGATCGGCCGCACCCCGAGTTTCATCGTGGCTGTGCGACCGTTGCGTGGCGGAGCCATCACCGACTTCGAAACCACCGAACAGATGATTCGTCTGCTCCTCAAGCGGGCCGGCGTATCCAGGTTTGCCCGCCCCAAGGTGCTGATTTGCGTACCGTCAGCCATCACCGAGGTAGAGAGGCGTGCCGTTACCGAAGCGACTCGTCGTGCCGGTGCTGCTGATGCTCAATTGTTGGAACAGCCGATGGCCGCTGCAATCGGTGCCGATCTTCCGATCGAGGAGCCCATTGCCAACATGGTGGTCGACATCGGCGGTGGCACGACGGAAACTGCCGTCATCAGTCTCGGTGGCATCGTCACACTTCGCGCCGAGCGGGTCGGTGGATTCACCATGGACGAGGCCATCCAAGGTTGGGTTCGCAAAGAACACGGTTTGGCGATTGGTGAACGCACGGCAGAAGAAATCAAGAAACAGATTGGTAGTGCTCAACCATCGGCTGCCGACCGCGATGCAGAGGTGAAGGGCCGCGATCTCGTTACCGGACTGCCCAAAACCGTGGTGTTGACTGCCGCCGAGATTCGTGAAGCCCTCGATGAGGTGGTGACGCAGATGATTGATTCGGTCAAGGAATGTCTGGCAGTGACACCTCCGGAGTTGGCTCAAGACTTGTTGATGCGTGGCATCTACCTTGTGGGGGGTGGCGCATTGTTGCGCGGACTTCCCGAACGTTTGCAGTACGAAACCAAAGTGCCCGTGCAGTTGTCGCCACAGCCACTCGAGGCCGTCGTACTCGGTGCCGGTCACTGCATCGAGAACTATCAGGCGTTGCGCGGCATGTTCATGGATGCTCGTCGCTGAGTGCGACGTGAAGTGACGAAGGGTTTGTGGTGAGCGACGTCACTTTGTTGTCTGCGGTGTTCAACGCAGCGGTGTGGCTCGCGTGTGGAACTGCAGTCGGGTGGTCGTATGCACGTCGTGACTGGCAGGGTTTGCGCCAAGAGGGCATGTTGACACGACTACGACCTTGGGAGAGTCGGTTGCTCTATGAACGTTGGCTCGGCGTACGGCGCTGGAAGGACCGCCTACCCGAAGCCGGCACGTGGTTTGGGGGTGTGAGCAAGCGACACCTGCCGTCATTTCTCGATGGGGGGCGTGCTCGATTTGCCGCCGAGTCGTTGCGGGCCGAGCGCGTCCACTTCCTGCTACTTGCCGTAATCCCACTCACCATGGCGTGGAGTCGTGGGTGGTGGGTGATCATCAACCTTGTGTTCGGTGTTGCGGTGAATCTTCCGTGCATCATCGTGGCGAGATACAACCGAATTCGACTCACTCGGATGTCACGCGTCGACGCGAACTCCTAGCATGAATCCGATGTTTCTTCGAGGCCGGCTGCAGTGGACGCTTCTGGCGGTGACGCTCATCTCGGGTGGGCTTGCATTGTTCTTCGCCCAAAGAAATGACAGTGGAGTCGAATCCGTACCCACCACCATTGCGGCAACCACTTCAACCACGACCACCACCGTGTATCAACCACCAATCACCTACGTGGTGCAACGTGGCGACACATTGTTTGCCATTGCCTCCAGTTTTCAGGTGGATATGCAGGCACTCATGGACCTGAACGGCATTACGAACCCTGACCGTGTCGAAGCGGGCGACGAATTGGTGATGCCACCGGCGACGGGATTCGTGCCCGTAGCACCATCCACCACGATGCTGCCGTAAGGGTTCAGTCATCTGCCGAACGATTTCGGCCGTGCCCTGGCGAGGAGACCTTACTTCTCGAGTGAAGCGCGGCGGCGTTCCACGATGCCGACGATGTCGGACATGATGTGTGCGACCGCATAGTCCTTCGGCGTATACACGGCTGCTACTCCAGCGGCAAGCAGCGCGACACGGTCATCATCGGGGATGATTCCGCCAACGATGACGGGCGCAGTGACGCCGACGGCGCCCAACTCCCGTAGTACATCCGGCACGAGAGCTTGGTGTGAGCCAGAGAGAATCGAGAGTCCGATGACGTCAGGGTCTTCGTCCCGAGCAGACTCCGCAATCTGTCGAGGTGTCAATCGAATACCGCCGTACACCACTTCCATTCCTGCATCGCGGGCCGCGATGGCGATTTGTTCGGCGCCGCTGGAGTGTCCATCCAGACCGGGTTTGGCGACCAACAGCCGCGGTGGCCCATCGGGGAGGGCACTGGAACGTCGCGCAACTGCCTGAAGTTCGCTGCCACGCGGTGCGGCGACGCCACCGACACCGGTGGGGGCGCGATACTCACCGAACACTTCGCGCAGCGTGCCAGCCCACTCACCGGTGGTGCCACCGGCCCGAGCAAGGGCAATTGACGGCTCCATGATGTTTCGAGTGCCCTCGGCTGCTGCTCG
>Ga0207937_1000252_pt1 | contig 19229 bp, 11 predicted proteins | sample LakMenEpi04Sep11_FD_150668 | JGI IMG/M metagenome (GOLD analysis project Ga0207937, IMG submission 150668) | Freshwater microbial communities from Lake Mendota, WI - 04SEP2011 deep hole epilimnion (SPAdes) | ecosystem: Environmental > Aquatic > Freshwater > Lentic | place: Lake Mendota, Madison...
ACTTGGGAAATTGAGCAAATACCTCAGGCATGGCACCTGATGAAGCCCCACCGCCCACTTTTTGGATATCCTCGGGGAGCTCTGGTGCGTTAGGCTCTGCTTTGAAGAGCTGATGCTCCATCGTGGTTGTCCATCGCAAGTATTCTGGCTTTCGGCCGTATCCATAAACATATCCATTCCCTTGTACTAAGAGTCGACCTGAGGGGGCGAACCGGCCTGCTTGATAGTATCCACCATGCCCACCGGCAAAGCTCTTTCCTAGCACCCAGTAGGATCGATGGAACCAGGAGTCATCGAGGAAGCCCATAGGAGCAAACAAGTGCGCTCCTTCCCCTCGTTGGACCGACGCCTGCCCGACGAAGTCACCGGAGTTTGGTCCCAGATCCAGTCGCTTTCCTTCCAGGTCAAACTTTTGCGACTTCATGAAGATATACTTGCCATCGGAGGACAAGATATCGGTCAAACCGACGGGCATTTGTAGCACTTTGACCAGTTCTTGGAGATCGCCACCTGTTTCTGGATTCGTTGAATCCATCAAGCTCTCTGAGAGTTTTTTGCCTGTTGAAAGATCTTGGCGAATCAAGCGAAGACCACCGTCCAAAAACGCCGAGCGTCCAGCAACGCTATGGACAACATCATTCTGAATCAAAACACTTCCGTGCACCGGCCATAACGATTCCAATTGTTCATAAGCCATCGTCCGTCTATCGAGCGGAGCGCCACGATATCGCCACGCCAGCGATCCATCAGAAGATTGCAAGCAGTAAATCCAACCGTCTGCACCGCCAAAGACAACCTTGCCTTTATGAATTGTCGGTGGCGAATCGATTCTCGCGCCAATGGTATGGGCCCAGAGCTGTTTACCTTCCTTTTCATCAAAAGCGTATAGCGTATGTTCGTCCATCTTGGCAACAAAGACTTTGCCGTTTGCAATCACCGGCGAAGTCAAACGCCCGCCCAATGGAATGCTCCACTTCTTCTGCACTTTCGCGTCAATCGCGGTCGACGCCGCTCCACTTCGCGCAGGATCGTGCCGAAAGGTTGGCCAATCTCCTTCGGGTTGCGAGGACGCATCCTCCAGAGCAATATCGTACGATGGACCTTTCTCGAGACGACCTTCCTCGGATACTTCTGTTGGGATGGGGCGTGTTGGCGCTAAAGGGGCGAGCGCATTGAATCCGAATAGCTTTGCTTCTGGGTAGCATGCACAGTTGTGAGGCGGGGCGTATGTCAATCCATTGCATGGCATGATTCCGTACAAGCAACCGCCACGCACCCAGTGATGTATGTCCCAATGCTCTTTCTCGGGACTTACAAACTCGATTCCCGTGCGGGATGGCATCAGGAATTTATCGGTGGCTTTGGCAATGTAGCATCGGTGATGAAACCAATAAGTCTGTACATCCGGCGCGAAGCTCTTTTTGACCTCCCCAGTCTTTGGGTCGCGTCCAGTGTATATTCCCGAATCCTTGCCGGAGGTCGTTGGGGCACACCAGACGAGCCCATCAACCACCAAAAGATCCTGAGGGGATTGGTAACCTGAATTTGGATGTTCTGCTTTCCATAATGTCTTGCCATCTTGTTTTGAGATACTCAACATTTTGCCGTCGCCACCCGCATAGAGTACGACATCGTCGTGAATCACCAGTCGAGGACCAAAGTTGAACGTGAACTGATTGCGGCGACTCACACTTTCTGACTGCCACAACATGGCCCCAGTCTTTTGATCGAGGCATATGAGTTTCTCTCCGTCATGAAAGTATGCATTCTCTGAATCGGCTGCAAGCGTTAGTGGTGAGACCTTGGCTTGCTTGGCCCAAAGCTGTTTTCCAGTACTTGCTTCGAAAGCCATGAGTAATCGTGGCTCTTCGTTCCAAAACATTTCACGGGCCAACGCTTGATCACCCACGCGACCATTTACAGGTGCGTAGTTAGCCAACTCAGCGTCACCCTTTCGCACCACAAGGAAAAGTCGTCCCTGGGTGTTGACGATCTCCTCCGTTGCGTCGGTACCTTCGTAGACTCGAATTGTCTTTCCCGTGTTTGCATCGATAGCTGACAGCGGAGCATCATACCCCAGTGGCGCGTAGACTGTTTTGTCATCTGAAACAAGTCGCCGCGAGAGTTGGCTCGGGCCGCTCTTGAGAGGCCACAAATGGCTTTGCCAAGTATCGATGTCTCTCTTCCAAAGGATTGTGCCGTTGAATGCATCGCGTGCAATGAGCTTCCACTTCGATGGTAGCTGGATTGAGATTCGGCTTCCTTCATCCATGATGTAAAACATCTTGCCACCCGTAGAAACTAGGGCGCTCATGCTTGCCATGCGATCATGGTGTCGCGAGTAGCGAGGGCTGCCAACCCACTGTAGATGTCGCGGGGGTGCGACGACTTCGTCGTGGGCTACCGAATTCCCAGTGGCATCGTGCAGATAGTGCGACCATTCATCAATATTCATCGGTCGCGGCTTGACAGTCTTTTTCCAAGTCCCTTCAGAGCTTTTTAGGTAGGCAACACCGTTAGGAACCAAGACACGCATGACTTCTTCCCAATCGAGATCGCCGAGATCTTCAATCACCATGAGATTGACTAGGTTGTCAACGTACGGAAGTTGCTTCCCTTCCAGTCGTTCTATCGCGACGTTTCCGTAATTCCCAGAATTGCGGATTTTTTCTCGGGCGGCTTTTACACGAATAGGATCTCGATCCAAGCCTTGGACTTGAATGGAGTCACTCGATCGCAACGACGAAGTGAGCTCACCATTTCCAACTCCCAAATGAACGATGAATCCACCAGTCACACCAGACTCGGTGAGAATCTTAGAGGCCTCCATCGCTGAATCAGCTCCGATAGCGAGGGGCTGGAGCAATCCGAAAGGGAGGATTAGTGAGAAGAACACGAACGAAGGTCTATAGAATCTCATGTCGGAGTACCTCTTTAAGCGGAGACTAAAGCATCCGTACGATAACCTGAAGCGATTCTTGACACCAGTACCGAAGCGGCCGCAAGCTGGATTTGACCGACTCTCGCGTTATCTTTCTCCCAAAAGTCCTCGAACATAGCTGCGAAATTCCAGCATAGTATCAGGTGCATTGGGGCCAATGATAAGCGGGCCTTTGTCTGGTGGATTGATGAGACCGTGGCTGCCCTTGACGAGTGTCGGGTCGAGAGGAATAACATCCATACGGTATCGAAAGCCTAGTTTCTTTTGGGCGACTCTGGCGATCGCTTTGAGCTTCGATGTCATGAACAGCTCCACCGGATCATAGCCCGGTTTGCGATGAATATCGACCGTTCTTGCAAAATCAGGTGCTTTGTTGTCATCGAACCAATAGTAGTAATGAAACCAAGCGTGAGGTTCTGCTAAGGCAACCCAACTGCCACTGCGTGGATGTCCGAGGCCGATATCCTCTGGGAGAACTACATTGCAAACTCCTTCTAGGGACTCGACGATATTCCGAACGGCAATGCGGTCGGCAGGGTCACGCACATACACATGCGCGACTTGATGATCGACGACCGCAAACGCTTTGGAATCTCCTGCCATCAACATCTCACCGAAAGGACCATCTCTTACTACGAGAAAGCCATTCTCGCGAAGTGCCCGGTTGATTCCAATCGCTTTAGTTACAGGAACCAAGCCATATTCGGACACGACAATACTCAAAGCGCCTATCTCGTTTGCCGCTTCAATGACTTTTTGTGCGCAGCGATCCACTTCGGCAACCCGCTCCCGATCAGGAACACTTAGACGCTGAAAGTCGTAATCCAGATGGGGCAAATACGTGAGCGTAAGCTGAGGTTTGTTTTGGCGAAGCACTATTGCGGAGGCGTCCGCAATCCATTGACTCGATGGAAGCCCAGCATTGGGCCCCCAGAAAGTAAAGAAGGGAAAAGGCCCCAGTCGTTTTGTTAGGTCGCATCCCGTATTGTCGAGGATGTCAAACACCTTGGATCCATCCGACCCATAGTGCGGTTTGGGAGTGGCACACCATCGAACTGGTGCGTGCTGATTGAACCACCAAAACATCTTCGCAGTCTCGATACCGTCGTACAATAAGTCCGCAGAATCGATTAGGTTCCGAGATTGCTGCCAGAAACGTATCTCACCCGTTTCACGAAAGTACCATCCGTTTCCGACGATTCCATGCTGCCCGGGTTGGAGTCCCGTCAACATCGTCGCTTGTGCGGTGCATGTCACCGCAGGTATGGGACTTGTCCAAGCTTTGGCTTGACCAAGCTTGGCAATATTTGGTGCAAACTGCAATAGTTCAGGCGTTAGCCCGACAACATTGATTATGCTGACCTTTTCGACCACCAAAATTGCCCGTCCTGGGAGTGTGGATGCTTATGCTTTGGATACGGGCTTGGGCACTTCATCCGCGTAATAGTCCTTGCCGATGACGGATCCACCGTAGTAGCCACCGTATTGGTATGTCGAGCCATAACCGTAGCCGCCGTAACCGGATTTGCCGTATCCCGACGAACCAGCTCCGTAGCCACTCGAATACGAGTCATAGCGATAGCCACCGTAACCGTAACCGTTGCCGCCAACACCGATGCCATTGACGACTACACCCAACATATTGGCATTCATGGAGTGGAGCATTTGCGATGCACGAATTGCTATCGGCTTGAGATTACGACGAAGTCGAATCGTCAGAACAACACCATCTACATGTGACGCAACGGCAGCCGGGTCGCTTACAACCAAAATCGGGGGCGTATCGACAATCACGTAATCAAACTTCTCTCGCAATTGCGCGATTATTGACTCAAACTGATGGCTTGCCAAAAGTTCGGCTGGATTGCCAGGACGACGTCCGCATGTGAGTGACCACATGTTTTCAATCGATGTCTGTTGAATCGCGTCATCGAGAGTGGATTTCTCTCCAATGACTTGCACTAACCCGACATCCTCGCGAAGACCAAAAATCTTGGCAACTCGCGGACGTCGGAAGTCACAATCCACAAGGCAAACACGGCGACCCGACTGAGAAATCGAAACGGCTAAATTTGCCGCAATCGTCGATTTCCCATCGCCAGGTACCGGGCTTGTCACTTGTATCACCTTGACCGAACCTTGTTGGCTCGCAAAGAATACGGCAGTTCGTATTCCACGGAACGCCTCACTTAAGGAAGACCGAGATTTATGAAGAGTAACGATTGAATTATCTACTTTGTCATCTATCCGCTTATTGCGGCTCATGCTCGAAAGAGGCAAATGCCCGATAATAGGCATCCCCAGGTCGGAGGCAATTTCGTCAGGACTTCGATAGGACCGATCTGCCAACTCAAGCAGATAGGCGATACCACCGAACAACGCGCACCCAAGTAATCCTCCAATGCCTAGGTAAAGTTCAATTCGAGGACCAACGAAGGTTCCTAAATTGCTTACTTCTATGGGCGTTACCGTTTTCTGGCTGTAATCGATGCTTAGGTTGAGGCGGCTGAGGGATTCAGTGACTTCACTAGACGTTTCGCCTATCGCTTCAAGCTCCGCGAGCTTGACCGTGAAGTTGCCTATCAAAAACGCATTTTTCTGCATTGCTGCGCGAAGCGATTCTACTTCTTCCATGTGCTTGAGCATCTCACGATCAAGCTTCTGAAGTTGATCCCCAAGGGCACTAACAAAAGTTCTGTAGGTTGTCTCTATGGCTTGAACGTCTCTTTGAGCTGAATTGGCTTCGCCGGGGATAGTACGTCCTTCGCGTTTTTCAATATCGGCCCGTTTGGACGCAAGTTCTGATTCGAGCCCCGCCAGTTTACGCGAGTTGCTAATTACAAGAGGATGGAGATCTCCATGGGCAGCCTTTACATTGGCCAATTCCACACGTACGGGCGTAACGACCGTGTACTCAAAATTCGCGAGGTCGGATCGCATCTCTCGAAGATCGGCTTGATCCGACATCAAGCCTATTTCTTCCAGCTTGCTCTGATTCTCAGTCGAAGACGTGATGAGCTGAACGAGTTCGTCAAGAGGTCTATTGTTCTCACGAGCAACCGCAATCTGTTCAAGAAGCGATTCGATACTCTTCTTCTTGGATTCAAGCTCCTGTAGCGTCTTTTCAATACTGATAAGCTTTGTGCTTGCTGGATCGACCGGTTTTCCTTCCACCCATCGAAGATCAGAATGATTCCTTAGCATGGCCAGCTCTTTTTCTACGGCTTCTTTTTTCGCTTCGTAATTGTCGCGATACTTTGCAAGAACCCCCAAAACTTCGCCTGTTGAACTCTTGAGCCTCATGGATGTGTGCTCCTTGTAGCCAGCCAAAAGGCACTCTAGGATTTGGCCAGACAATTCCGCCTCATCGGTCGTGACGCTGATCGAAACTACCGTGGTTTGAGGGTCTGTCGATCCTAGTTTCGTCGTAATGTTCTTCTTCAAGAACTTAATCAACTTCTCTGGTGACATCGAAGATAAACGGCGATGCTGCTCAAGTTTGCCTATCTCGATGGCTTTTTGCAATACAACCAAACTCTTGATAAGAACCAATTCATCATTAATAGGCGATCCCATTTCCATTGGACCGTTACTATTGTTCTCCATCGGAATACTCTTCTTCCGTGTTTCCACTTGAACAAGAGCGGTTGCTCTATATTGCGGAAGTGATTGACTGTAGACGAGAAAACTGATCGTCATGCCAATTGCAGTACCCAAGATAGGAAGCCACTTCCAACGCCAAAGTAGCTTGAGCAAATCCGGACCCGCCGCTGCTGGCTGGGTGGCAGGAGCAGGAATATTGGTTTCAATCGGGGAGCGGATAGCGTCCATAAGGTTGTCAATTCCAGGTCGGAGCGGATCAGAATAGGAATAGTTTACGCAGTCGGACGCGACGAGCCAGCCATTACTTTCCGGAGAATCTCAATTTCACCTATTCAAGCGCTAAAGTTCTGCCTAGTTCCGATCCTGCCGAATATGTGAGCCAACAAACGAATAGACTATTTCCGGAAAATTCGACGCGGCCGCATCAAAAATCCTTCGGGATTAGATTTTTTAATGAATTGCCGGTTGTCTAGTGTCCCAAAGCGTCAGGAATTCTATATTTACTGACCACCCTCGGTTCGTTTTGACCACCACGGAAGCTGAACTCCGCCGTCCATCGTCATCGTGGTTCCTGTCATGTAGGAAGCAGCTTCGCTGAGGGTAAAGCAAATGCCATGGGCCATTTCTTCGGAGGTCCCTAGTCGTCCCATAGGAAGCGTACGTGCACCATCTTCCAATTGTTTCTCCGAGAAAAACTTGCGTTCGCCTGGCGTATCGATCCAACCCGGATGGAAGATGTTGACGCGAATTCCATGCTTGATCAACTCAATGGCTGCAGTTCTCGCCATGTGGTCGATCGCTGCCTTGGCCATGTTGTAAGCCATCGCCGTCGGAAACGGCACAAGCGAGTGCGGTGAACTGACAATCGTAATCGCACCACCTTTCCCTTGATCGATCATCTGTTGTGCTGCTGCGCGAAGACCATAAAACGCGCCCCACATACTGACATCGATCGTCTTGCGGAAGCCTTTCATGTCGGCTTCCACCATCAACTGGCGATCGCTGTAAACAGCATTGGAAACAAAGAGGTCGAGGCTACCGAACTCATCCACCGTCTTCTTTACCATGTCTTCGACTGCTGACTGCTCTGAGACATCGCATTCGACTACGATCGCACGAGTGCCGATCAATTCTATTTCGTGGGCTACCTCGTCCGCTAACGACTTGCTCGAACTGCAATTGATCGTGACGTTCGCACCGCCTCGCGCTAGTTCAATCGCAACGGCTCGTCCGATACCTTTCGAAGAACCAGTTACCAACGCGTTCTTGCCTGCAAAGTTGTAGTGCATTCGTTCCTCCAAGAAGTTCCTGTTTTGAATTGTTCCCAAACAGCTTCAAGCCGCAGATCGGTCGTTAGCCAACCATCAACTGCACTTGATTCGCAATGTTCTCTGCCGTGATCTTGAAATGGTCATATAGCTGATTAAACGGGGCGGAAGCACCAAAGGTACTCATTCCGACAAACTTCCCTTCGGCGCCGATGTAGGTATCCCAACCCTGGCGAATACCTGCTTCGCAAGCTACTCTCGCTTTGACAGTGCCAGGAAACACGCTTGCTCGATACGCTTCGTCTTGATCTTCGAACAACTCCATGCATGGCATGCTGACTACGCGTGTCTTGATACCCTTTGCACCCAAAAGTTCTTGCGCCTTCAGGCAAATGGGAATTTCCGTTCCTGTACCCATGATGATCGCTTGCGGTTCCCCTTGGCAGTCGCTCAATACGTAACCACCCTTTTCGGTACCCGAAGCATCACCCATTTTTGCTCGATCCAGTGTCGGTACATTCTGTCGCGATAGAACCATCGCAGACGGATGCTTTGTTAACTTCATTGCCGCGCGATAAGCGTAGAGCACTTCGTTCGCATCCGCAGGTCGAAAGACATACATACCAGGAATCGCACGGCAAGCGGCCAAATGCTCCACCGGTTGATGCGTCGGCCCGTCTTCGCCCAATCCAATAGAATCATGCGTCAGAACATACAGCACCGGCTGATGCATAATGCTGCTCAATCGCATGGAAGGTCGCATGTAGTCTGTGAAGACGAAGAAGGTCGCTCCGTAAGCACGCAATCCACACAAGCTCATGCCGTTCAAAGCTGCAGCCATCCCATGCTCGCGAATTCCAAAGTGCATGTTTCGGCTCGCAAAACTCCCCGCACCGAAATCCCCTTGGCCATCAAGCAATGTCATAGTGGACGGTGCCAAATCGGCCGAACCGCCAATCAAACTGGGCAAGGTAGAAGCAAGCATGTTCAGCACTTTGCCGCTACTAACGCGTGTCGCCAGCCCCTTGGGGTCAGCGGCGAAAGGCTTCAATCCAGCATCCCAACCTTCCGGAAGCTTGTGCTCGATAATCGATTGCAATTCGACTGCTTCTTTTGCAAACTTGGTTTTGTATTCCGAGAACTTGGATTGCCATTCACTCGAAGCCTTGGCTCCCTTTGTACCCATGGTGTCGGCGAACACTTTTCTGGCGACATCGGGTACGAAAAATTTCTCGTCTTCTGGCCAACCGTAAAACTTCTTCGTCAGCTTGATTTCGTCATCCCCGAGAGGAGCACCATGTGCACCGTGCGAGTCCGCCTTATTCGGTGAACCGTAACCGATCACCGACTTCACGATAATCAATGTCGGTTTATCGGTTGTCGCTTTGAACGAATCGAAGGCTGCCTTCAAGGCAACAAGGTCGTTGGCATCTGCTACATCGACCGTGTGCCAACCAAGTCCTTGAAACCGTTTCGCGACATTCTCGCTGAAGGCCAAATCGGTATGCCCCTCAATGGTGATTCCATTGTCGTCATAGATCCAACAAAGATTCGATAATTTCATATGGCCAGCGAGCGAAGCAGCTTCAGAAGCCACTCCTTCCATTAAGTCCCCGTCGCCGCACAACGCATAAACATCGAAATTGAACAGATCGAAACCGGGCTTGTTATACTTTGCCCCCAGGTGCTTCGACGCGATTGCCATCCCTACCGAGTTGCCGACACCTTGTCCAAGCGGGCCTGTTGTGGTTTCGATGCCCGTCGCGTAACCATACTCCGGGTGTCCCGCACAGGGACTATGAAGCTGTCGGAACTTCTTGATGTTGTCGAGAGAGATAGCCTCTTCATTCGTCACGTTACCATGTGCATCAACACATCGAACACCAGACAAATGGAGCATCGAATAAAGAAGCATCGACGCATGACCGCACGATAAAACAAACCGATCCCGATTCGGCCAAAGTGGCTTAGCAGGATCATAAGTCATCGCATCCGTCCAAATTTGAAACGCCACAGGAGCCAGCGCCATGGGTGTTCCAGGATGTCCGCTGTTGGCTGCCTGAACACCATCCATGCTCAGTGTTCGAATGGTATCAATGGCGATCTTGACCGGACTGTGAACGGGTGAGTTCATGAGGATTACCTAAGCATTAGGGAATTTGATGTCGTTTTGGCTTCTGCGTTCTGAAGGGAGGAAGAATACAGCCTTCTACCTCTTTTCGCAATGATACTGCCACCTATCCATGGCACAAAGGAAGAAGGCTCGCTGTCCAAAATCGGTTTGATAGAATCAGGTTTTTCCCACTTCCTTTCATCCTTGCGGTTCGAGAAAATGTCAGACTATCGTGTCGAAGTTGATTCCATGGGCGAAGTTCGCGTTCCGGCAAAAGCCTATTACAGCGCCCAAACCCAACGTGCGGTAGAGAACTTCCCAATCTCCGGCTGGCAACTCCCCGTGCCGCTCTTGCGATCCATGGGGCGAGTAAAACTCGCTTGCGCCATTGCCAACAACGATCTTGGCAAGCTCACCGGTTCCGGAAAAAACCCGCTCAGCAGTGCGCAAGTGGATGCGATGATGGCCGCGTGCCAAGAAGTCATCGATGGAAAAATGGACGGCGAGTTTCCAATCGATGTGTTTCAGACCGGCTCCGGCACGTCGAGCAATATGAACGTGAATGAAGTCATTTCCAATCGTGCCATAGAATTGATGGGCGGCGATCGATTTTCCAAGTCGAAAGCCATTCACCCGAATGACCATGTGAACATGGGACAGAGTACCAACGATACGTTCCCAACAGCCATTCACGTCGCAACTGCCATCGAAATCGAAAAGACACTCATTCCGCAGTTGGTACGATTTCACGCAATCTTAAAGGAAAAGGCAATGGCTTGGGATCGAGTCATCAAGATCGGTCGAACGCACTTGATGGATGCGACGCCGTTAAGACTCGGTCAAGAGTTTGGCGGATTCGCTCGCCAAATCGAACTCTCGATCGATCGAGCCAAGCAAGCTGTCAAAGCAGTCCTGGAATTACCCGTTGGTGGAACCGCCGTGGGAAGCGGGATCAACACCCACCCGGAGTTTGGCTCTCGCGTGGCAAGATCTTTGCAAGCACAGACGGGCATCCCATTCATTGAAGCGGCCGATCACTTCGAAGCAAACTCTCAACGCGATGGACTTGTCGAATCCCATGGACAAATCAAAGCGATCGCGATGACCCTGTTTAATCTTTCGAACAACATTCGCTGGCTTGGCTCTGGACCACGCTGCGGATTCTATGAAGTTATTCTCCCCGATCGCCAGCCAGGCTCATCGATCATGCCCGGCAAAGTGAATCCCGTGATGTGCGAAAGCATGATGCAATTGACGGCTCGCGTGATGGGGAACGATACGACGATGACCATGTGCGGCGCAGCGGGTGGCAATTTTCAACTCAACATCATGATGCCGATTATGGGGCACGCTATGTTGGAAAGCACTATGCTCCTCTCGAATGGAGTAGGCGCATTTATCGAGTTTTGTATGGATGGTCTCGAAGCGAACGTGGAGGGTTGCGAAGCAAGTGTTGAACAAAGCCTTTCTATGGTCACATCGCTAAACCCATTCATCGGCTACGAAAAAGCCGCAAAACTCACCAAAGAAGCGTTTGCCTCCGGAAAAACGATTCGTGAATTATGCCTTGAGCAAAACATTCTCCCACGCGAAACATTAGACGCCGCCCTCGATCCATTCACCATGACCGAGCCCCAGGCGTAAGAACTTCTGACGCGTTAGGCGATAGGTGCTTCGTGCTTCGTGCTTCGTCCTTGGTGCTTGGTGCTTGGTGCTTCGTGCTTCGTGCTTCGTGCTTGGTGCTTGGTGCTTGGTGCTTGGTGCTTGGTGCTTGGTGCTTGGTGCTTGGTGCTTGGTGCGGTGGAAGCTTATCTTGCCTAATGGAGCTTTGGGTGGCGAACGGGTTGTGGGGATGTTACCCTGATTGATAACGTAACTCCTCTAGATCGCGGGAATTGCAATTGTTTCCAGCGAGATTCACGATGACTGATCCTCTAACTCAAGACCTGCTGATTGCCATGAAGACGAACTTGCTCTCTAAATGCTCCCCGGTTTTCTCCCTGGTGATCGCGACGATGCAATGTCTTGCATTTCACGGCGCACCGTCGCACGGCGCGGAGCCCAAATCCTTCGAACTCCGTTTGTGGGAATCGGGTGCACCGGATGCGAAAGGATCTGAGCCCAAAGATATTCCGATGGCGATGGTTCGATTGCCTGAAAGCCAAAAACCCACCGGCGCGGTTGTCGTTTGTCCAGGGGGTGGCTACGGTACTTTGGCGATGGGGCATGAAGGTCACGAGATAGCTGCATGGTTAAACAAAAATGGGATCGCTGCGATTATTTGTGACTATCGCCATCGATCCAAAGGGTATGGGCATCCCGCTCCGATGCAGGATGCGATGCGAGCCGTTCGGCTTACTCGGGCCAAGTCCTCGGATTGGAACATCTCCGCCGATCGTGTCGGAATTTGGGGATTTTCGGCAGGCGGACACTTGGCATCCACCGTGTTGACTCAGTTCGATAGCGGAGATCCTTCGAGTTCGGACGCGATTGCTCGCGAATCGAGTCGTCCCGATTTTGGCATTCTGTCGTATCCCGTCATCCTTTTCGGCCAGCCAAAATCACACAAAGGAAGCGAAACCAATTTGCTTGGAAAGGAACCAGATCCAATATTGCTTGCATCGTTGCAAAACGACACGCGAGTTACCAAAGACACGCCGCCGACATTTCTCTTTCACACGTCCCAAGATACAACTGTTCCCCCTGAAAACGCGATCGCTTTTTACAGTGCGATGGTAAAAGCCGGCGTTTCGGGCGAACTACATGTTTACGAAAAGGGGCGGCATGGTGTAGGCTTAGCCAAGACGATCGCAGTTACCAGCGATTGGCCAAATGCTCTTCAACGATGGCTCACTTCTCGTGGCGTCATCGACACCAGCGATTCGCAGTAGTCGCCTAACAATAAAGTGACGATGGACGATTTACTTCGCGGGCTAGTTCCTGCTCGCAACGCGGCAATTCCCGCGGTTCATGTTAGCCGTCCGATGCTACATCCGAATATCTACAGAAAACGGATCATTCGGACCGAAGGGAACCCAACCGCCGGTCAATGGGTGGCCGTTTATCATCAGCAATCGGACATCCAAGAACGAGACCGAGACGGGAATCGCATCGAATCCCGCCGAGAATCGGACGAACCAAGTCTATTTGCGTACGGAATTTACAACCCACGCTCGGAAATCGCGGTTCGCATGTACTCCTGGTGGGGGCAGTGGCCAGACGAGCCGTTTTGGGACCGAATCGTTGACAATGCGGTAACACTCCGACGGGATGTTCTGCGACTTGATGAAACAACTGATGCGTACCGAGTGGTGCATGGCGAGTCGGATGGACTACCTGGCCTCGTCGTCGATCGATACGGCGATTGCTTGAGCGCGGAGTTGTTTAGCCTCGGCATGTATTACCGATGCCAACCGATCCTAGAACGTATCGCAAAGAAACTTGGGACGAAGCATTGGCTCATCCAAGAGTGCCCACAGTTCTTGAGCCAAGAAGGCCAATCCGTACCGAATCAAACCAGCGAAGGAATGCCGAAGGTCTTGACGATCACCGAGAACGGAGTCAAGTATCGGGTCCATTTCGGAACGGGACACAAAACAGGATTTTTCTGTGACCAACGGGACAATCGCCGGTTGCTGTCTCATTTTGCCAATCAACGATCCGTCCTCGATCTATGTTGCTACACCGGTGGATTCGCCGTCCAAGCGGCGAAAGCGGGTAATGCGACGGAAGTCACCGGTGTTGATCTCGACGAAGAACCGTTAGCAATCGCGAAGAAGAACGCAGACATCAACCATACACGCGTTCGATTCGTGCAGTCGGACGCATTCGCATTCATGCGTGACATGTTGAGGCTCGGTCGTCAATACGATGTCGTTGTACTCGATCCGCCGAAGCTGATTCGATCTCGTAACGAGCTTGAAGAAGGAAGTAAAAAGCATTTCGATCTCAATAAGCTGGCCATTCAATTAGTGAAGCCAGGTGGCATACTATTGACATGCTCTTGTGCAGGTCTTTTGGACGAACCCTCGTTCCAATCGATCGTTCGCTCCGCTGCGAAAGCAACCGGCTTCGACGCGGAAGGGAAACCATATCCACCGAGAACGCTTCAGTTCTTGCATTCGTCGGGGGCGGCTCCTGATCATCCTGTTGTTGCTCATTGCCCTGAGACCGGATACTTGAAAAGCATCTGGGCTCGCGTGCTTTAGTCGAGCAGCAGGTTGAGTCTTCACAACCCGAAGCGAGCTGAGGTTTTGGTCTTCCTTATTGTTCTAGCCAGGTAGCTTCGGTTTGTTCGGCGACTTCGAATCTTCGTGTTGCGGATAGACTGCACGATGTGCTTCGAGGGAGTCGATCAATCGCTCCATCATGCGCTTTAGATCTGCAGGATGGGAAGCAGCCAAGTTCTGCTGTTCAAAAGGATCCGCAGCAAGGTCGAATAGTTGGTAGTGCGAATTCTCCGAAGCGGCTGATGGAAAGTAATGATAGACAACTTTCCAACGGCCATCCCGATAGCTTGTCCAATAATCGCTTCGATGGGGTGCATGGGGATAATGCATAAGGAATGTCTCAGAACGTTTTGAGTCGGGGGTCCCTATCAACAATGTATTCAATCCTTGTCCATCAACGACATGCCCAGCAGGTGAGCTCATATCGACAAGATTCAATATCGTGGGGAACAGATCGCAGACAGACGCGATTTGCGGTTGAATCGCCCCGGTGGGGATTGGCAACCGTTGTTGGTGTGGATTGTTCGCGTTCGTTGCAGCCCATGCGGCGATGAAGGGTACTCGCATCCCACCTTCGTAGTGCGAACCTTTCTTGCCTCGCAAGGGTGCCGCACATGCGACGTCGTGTTGATGTCCGAGCGGGCCATCACTTCCATTGTCTCCGACGAAGAAGATCAAAGTGTTGTCGGCAATGCCACATCGTTCTAGGTGGTCCATCAGGTCGCCTAAAGATTTATCCATTCCTTCGATAAGCGTCGCAAACGCCTGCGCTTGCGGTGACTTTCCGGACTCGGCATACTTCCGGGCAAATCGAGGATCAGAATTGAAGGGAGCATGAACGGCATATTGTGCGAAGTACAGAAAGAAAGGTTGTTTCTTCTCAACCGCTGCCGAGACATGCGAGTTTGCTTCCATCGTCAATGCGTCGGTCAAGAATGTATCGGTCCCATGATACTTTTCTAAATGAGGAACGGCATGCGGTGCCGACTTCTTGACAGGACCACCTGCGTTACCGTAGTTGGTGGCACCGTAGTAGGAGGCTGGTGCTCCGAAAGATGCGCCACCGACATTCACACCGAACCCAAGATTCTTAGGCTCCTCGCCCTCGGTGTCTCGCGGACCGAAATGTCCTTTGCCAACATGTATCGTGCGGTAGCCTTGCGATTGAAGTAGACTAGCCAGCGTCACATCATTCTTGCGGAGTCCATTCCAATTCCAGTCGGGCGGTCCAAGCGGCCCTGCATTGTCCTTGTCAGGGTTGATCCAATTGGTGGTTCGATGTCGAGCGGCATTCATTCCTGTCATGATCGATATTCGCGTTGGCGAACATACACTCATGGCACAAAAGTTGTTGAAGCGGATCCCACGGTCTGCCAGTCGCTGCATGTTGGGAGTTCGGTAGTGATCGTTCAGGGGATATCGTTTCGCGTTACCATCTGAATCAGTCAAGAATGGAACGGAGGTGTCCATTACTCCCATATCATCGACTAGAAAAATGACAATGTTCGGCCTATCTGCCGCTTGTATTTCCGTATGGATCGTCGCTAGCAATACAACGATCGCTGTGCAAACGCGATAGAGAGTTCGTTTCATGGCAACCATTAGATTATTGAGGTCGATTATCTAGGGTGAATTCTACAGGGACAGAGCCGACAAAATCAAAGTAGTAGGCACATTCCATGTGCCGTCCACCTAGAACTCCAGCAAATCTCTGAAGCCCTGCAACTGTCCAAAAGCGAACGGCACGACGGCGCGCGCCTGCTACTTTTATCAGTTTGTGTGCCTGAATTCGTGATTTGTGAAGATTACTTTAGCAGACTTCGTTCCCTAGGGGGGGCAAGTTGTCGTCGCAAGGAGGATTCATTAGACTATTCGCCACCACGTCAAGATCACGCCCTTCATTTCGCCCGATTTTGCACGGGCTTGAAGACATGTTCGACGCTGTTACATGAACTTCGCTGTCACATCAACCTCGCTGTCACATCAACCTCGCAGTCACATCAACCTCGCAGTCACATCAACCTCGCAGTGGACATCGCAATAATGGATCTCAAAAAGTACGCCACGAATCGCTCGTGGTTGAAAACGCCTCTATTGGTAACACTTGTTTCCCTTTCGTTTGTCGCTCCTGGCCAATGCCAAAGTCCACTACAAACGGTGGACATTGGTGACCAAAAGCTAGAACTTTGGTCTGTAGAGAAAGGATCATTTGTAGGGTCGACTTCCGGTGATGCTTACCCACTGTTGCGTCTCATGGTTGACGATCTTCAAGCGTTTAAGGACTCGGGCAAAATGCCGGAGGCCATGCAAAAGCAGATGGGGATGCAGTACAGTCGCTGGGAGGGTACCCGAGTCTCTAGAATTGGCAACACCGTCGTGCTGGGGATGTTGCTTCGAGACAAAGATGGAAAGGTCTCGGCGAATCATCTGGGATTTTCCGTGGCTTCACGGGTCAAGGATCAGGACGGTAAGACGTTAGCTGATTGGCCAGATGGTTCTATTTCCAAATCCGACTGTTTGCTTTCTGAGCGTGTGAACTACTCTTGGGACGACCCTCTGCTTTCTCCTTTGGTCCTGAGTGTCCCAGACAAAGCCACAACTCTGGAATCAGTGGAGGCGTTTGCTGTGATTTCGCCCGTTTCGAAGCATCGATTCGCATTTAGCGATAGCGAACTAAGGAGCAAAGCAAGGAAATCGGATGGAGAGGTGACAATTGTTCCGTTCGAATATCAGACGAATGGTACTGCCACGGAAGTCTTCTTCGAGATCTTTCGTCCACTTCCGGAAATGAAGCCGAGGCGATCGTCATCGAACAACTCGAAGAGCAAACTATCCGAAATTGAGCAAGCGATTGGAGAGAATATCGCAGCACGCATGTCAGGCGACGGCATGTCTATGTCTATTCGAGGCAGATCTTCTGAGAACGCAGTGGTCGCACCTAACACAACGTTGTCCGTCTCCGCAGCACGCCAGTTCAGTGCCGAATCTTCCATCAAGGCCGAATTGAAATTGCGATCGAAGGACTCGAAGCCAAAAACTGTCACCGACAAAAAAAAGATCGTTGGCAACATTCGAGTGGAAGCGTCCGGATATCGATTCAACAAATCGGATATTCAATCGATTGAGGTGGAGATATTGCGTCCTATGGGGCTTGAATCGATTGAAAAGTTCGAGCTAAGTTCCGTTGCATTGGATCAACCGCCCCAACGTGCGAGCCTCCAGAGTCACTTGGCATCTCTTGAGATTGCAACTGCCAGTCCCACACAGAAATCATCGACAACGGTACGAACTTGGAAAGATTCGTCAGGTAAGTTCTCGGTCGAAGCTGAACTTTTGTTATTTGATGGCGAGAAAATCGTCTTGAAGAAGATTGACGGAAAAACAATCGAGGTACCCGCGAGCCGTATGAGCGATGCAGATATCAAGTACCTCGAGAAGCTTTGAGAAATCAAGTAAAGCGAGAAGCCTTCAAAAACATCATGACCACTTGCAGCAAAGCAGGTGTTTGCTGGATGACAGCAGGAGTTTGCTGGATGACAGCAGGATTTTGCTGGAGGACAGCAGGAGTTTGCTGGATGACACATGGCTACCCCGCAGCTCGTCTGCGTGGGGCCGTAGCCGCAACCAGATGAGGTATCGCACTCATCGATGCCACCACGCAGTTCATCTGCGTGGGGCGATGGCCGGCTAGCCTACGAATTCTAAGCAGCATCCTACCATGGCGGGCCTTGCTGTAGCGATGCATCCCTTTGGCAGTCGTCTACTTCGAGTGCACTAATTTTTTGAATGCATCCGAGAGTTTTTTGGTGATAGGGCCGACGGATCCGCTTCCGATGGGGCGACTGTCGATGGTTACCACGGGTATCACTTCGGCTGCGCTGCCGGTCAAGAAGCACTCATCGGCTACATACAGATCGTGTCGCGTCATCGTTTGTTCGAATGCCACAATCCCATGCTCTTTGCATAAATCGAGAATGGCATTTCGTGTGATCCCTTCGAGAATGCCAGCGTCTTTCGGGGGGGTCATCACGACTCCACGCTTGACGATAAAGATGTTATCGCCTGTGCACTCCGCCACTTCTCCTTTGTGGTTCAGCATCAACGCTTCGACGCATCCCGCTTGGAGTCCCTCGATCTTCGCCATGATGTTGTTGAGATAATTCAACGACTTGACCCGTGGACTCAAGGCGGCTGGATGGCTGCGAACCGTTGAGGCGGTAATGATCTTGAGACCTTTGTCATAGAACTCTTCGGGGTACAACGAAATCGAGTCTGCAATGATGATCACTTGCGGATCACTCGTTTTGTTTGGATCGAGCCCTAGAGATCCCGCTCCTCGGGTGATCACCAATCGAATATAGGCATCGATAAGCGAGTTCTTCTGCAATGTTTCATAGACGGCTTTCTCCATCGCTTCGATCGAAATGGGAATGGTCAAGCAGATCGCGCGGGCTGATTCGTACAATCGCTCGAGATGCTCCTTCAATCGAAAAACGGTGCCGGAATAACTGCGCATCCCCTCGAACACACCATCGCCGTAGAGCAAACCATGGTCATAGACGCTGATCTTTGCGTCCGCTTTGTCGTAGAACTTGCCCGAAATATAGATTTGAAGTGCCATTGGTTTAGTCCAGGTGGATGGGGGAGGCTCGTAGCCTGCGCGACGGGCCAAAGTTGTAAACGAATTTAGCAAATTTGACCTAATTTGTCATGACGAGATTGCCGGACAAATAGACCGATTCGACCTGCCATTGGTTCGTGAGAACCACAAAATCCGCTGCTTTTCCAAAGGCTATGCTTCCGAAAGAATCGGCAATACCCGTCCGCTCGGCGGGGGTAAGTGTCGCCATGCGAATGATTTCATGCCATGGAACATCCGTGAGCCGTCTCATGGTTCGGACCATCGAATCGAGTGCAACCACAGAACTGGCCAAGCCGCCATCTATTCCTCGCCCAACTTCTCCATCGCTAATGAACCAGCCTTCGTCCTGCTCGTCCCCAAAGGGATAGCGTCCCGGTGGCATGTCCAACGCTCGATTGCAATCACTTACCAAACACAGTCGCTTGGCCGACTT
>Ga0207937_1000253_pt1 | contig 19197 bp, 14 predicted proteins | sample LakMenEpi04Sep11_FD_150668 | JGI IMG/M metagenome (GOLD analysis project Ga0207937, IMG submission 150668) | Freshwater microbial communities from Lake Mendota, WI - 04SEP2011 deep hole epilimnion (SPAdes) | ecosystem: Environmental > Aquatic > Freshwater > Lentic | place: Lake Mendota, Madison...
GCTGACGAGCGAGCGTCCATAGATTTAAAGGAGCCCGCGTTCGTCTAGACACACCAGCAATTTCACGATTTCGACTGGTCTCGTAAATCCGAATAGATCCATGATTTTCTGTCTACGATTCTCCACGGATCGTGTTGTCATGCCAACTTTGGCAGCGATATCCTTAAATTGTTCTCCATTTCCATGGCCGAAGCAAATCGCTCGGTCTAAAGCTTTGGTTCGGCTTCTCATGCTGGGGGCAGCAGGTTGTTTTATCCGGAGAAATTGAATCGTAGTTACGAAGTCAGCCTCGGGTAGACAAAACATCTATCTGACCCATCTGATCGGACGAATGCAATTAAGTGCAAAAAGAAAATGGCCGTTTTGCAAAACGCGCTCATTTTGTGTTCCGGTCGCAGCGGTTAGAAAAGAGTGTTGCTTTGCGGTAGCGTGTGAGGCACTTCGCAATAGCTTATGGCTCACTTTCGCTTACAATCTAGACCGGTCGGTCAATCTAGGGCAGCGAGGCATCCTATTGCGAGATTAGCGATGAAGAGATTTGCTTTATCGCTAAGCTATGTGCTTCGCGGTTAGACTCCTCGTGCTTCATGTAACTTTTCCAAAGGCCTTTCGTGTCCAGAATTTACCTCGACAATCATGCAACCACGCGGGTGGATCCGGTTGTGGTCGAAGCGATGTTGCCATGGATGGACCGACTCTACGCAAACCCCGGAAGCACGACCCATGAAGCAGGACGAGAAGCGAAACTACTAACCGAAAACGCAATTTCTTCGATCGCTTCCCATTTTGGTGTCTCGAGCGACGAAATCATCATCACCAGTGGTGCGACGGAGAGCAACAATTTGGCAGTCTTCGGTCTCTGTCAGCATCCCAGACAAAAGAAACGAAGAATTGTATCTTTGGCAACGGAGCATCAAGCTTTATTGGGTCCGCTGGAGCGATTAGCCAAGAGTGGATTCGAGGTCGTGTACTTGCCAGTCCAGAAACACCCTTCCTCACAGGCTGGCATTGTCGATTTGCAGCGAGTTGCGGATGCAGTCGATGCAGATACGGCGTTGGTCAGTGTGATGCTGGCAAACAATGAAATTGGAGCGATTCAACCGATCCGCGAGATCGCAGGGATCTGTTCTCGATTCGAAGTCCCCTTGCACACGGATGCCTCCCAAGCCGTGGGTAGGATGCCGATCGACATAGAGAAACTCGGAGTCAATCTCCTGAGTTTTTCAGGCCATAAAGTGTATGGTCCGAAAGGAATCGGTGGCCTGATTGTCCATCCCACTTCAGTTCCCATTCGTATTTCACCCCAGATTGTCGGAGGCGGACAGCAGATGAACCTTCGCTCGGGGACCCTCAATAGCATGGGAATAATCGGCTTAGCCAAAGCCCTGGAATTGGCAACATCGTTTTGCGAGCGAGATGCGAAACTCGTTTTTGAATTAAGGAATTTGATGTGGTCTCGACTCTCGACGTCCGTCGACGGATTGTTATTCAACGGCCCCTCGTGGGACGAAGAACGGTCAACCCCAACTCTCCACCAAGTTAACTCAGAACGAAGACTCGCGGGTAACCTGAGTCTATGCTTTCCAAAGGTCGAGGGCCAATCGTTAATGCTGGAAACACCGAGCCTGGCGTTGAGTAGCGGGAGCGCCTGCACTTCGACGGACACGGCCCCGAGTCATGTTTTGCGGGCGATTGGCAGATCGGAAGACCAAGCGCGGGCAACTCTCCGAGTGGGGTTTGGTAGATTCAACACGCGGGAGGAAATTGACTTCGCGGTGGATTTATTGATTCGTGCTTATGAGAAACTATCCGCCTTTGTCGCTTGACCCTCTCGCAAAGTGGATCGACAATAGGACTCTTGATTTTTGCACTCCAACCGAAGCCATCGAATGAGCTTAGCTCCTCCCAATCCGAATCCTGTGGCCCCTGAACACGCATCGAAACAAGTCCCAGACCGAGCGGGTCGGTTTGGGGATTTTGGTGGTCGTTACGTACCAGAAACGCTTACGCGTGCTTTGGATGAACTGGTCATCGAGTACGATCGTGCAAAGAAAGATCCCGACTTTCATGCGGAGTTGAACGAGCTGTTGCACCGATTTGTTGGACGGCCATCTCCTCTTTATCACGCAAAAAGACTGAGCAATCAATTGGGAGGTGCTCAGATTTGGCTCAAGCGGGAAGACCTGAACCATACCGGCGCTCACAAGATTAATAACACACTAGGGCAGACGTTGTTGACCCTTCGAATGAAAAAAACTCGAGTAATCGCCGAAACAGGAGCGGGGCAGCATGGGGTTGCTTCAGCGACAGCCTGTGCCCACTTCGGATTGCCATGTGTTGTCTACATGGGTGCCGAGGACGTGCGACGGCAGAAGCCAAACGTCTTCAGCATGCGATTGATGGGTGCCGAGGTGCGACCAGTAGAGAGCGGTTCACGAACGTTGCGAGATGCCGTCAACGAAGCGATGCGCGATTGGATGTCTTCGGTCGAACATACGCACTATATCATCGGCTCCGTCATTGGCCCTCATCCGTTTCCGATGATGGTTCGGGACTTTCAAAGCGTGATCGGCAAGGAGTGTCGCGAGCAATGCTTGACATCGATTGGCCGGCTGCCTGACACCATCGTTGCATGTGTCGGAGGCGGCAGTAACGCGGCAGGTATGTTCTATCCATTTGTGGAAGATACTGACGTAAAATTGATCGGTGTGGAAGCTGGTGGACGCGGAGCCAGCCCAGGTGAGCACGCTTCGCCTCTCACCTATGGCAGTCCAGGAGTTCTACATGGTTCGTACAGCTACGTAATGCAAGATGACGATGGCCAAACGAGCGACGTTCATTCGATGTCGGCGGGTCTCGACTATCCAGGTGTTGGCCCAGAGCATAGCTATTGGAAAGACATGCATCGCGTCGAATACACCTCATGCCGAGACGATGAAGCATTGGGCGCGTTCGACTTTTTAGCACGCAATGAAGGAATCCTCACCGCCTTGGAGACCTGTCACGCAGTAGCCAAAGCGACCGAGATTGCGAAAACAATGTCTCCCGACCAGCACTTGGTGATTTGTCTGTCAGGTCGCGGCGACAAAGATGCGGCTGAGTTAGCTCGACTCCGCGGTCAAGAGTGGTAAGCTGTCGATTCTCTTCGAACGATCGCACGATTTCTTTCGCTCCAATGGGTTCTTTCGTTATTTCTGGATTGAGTTGTATACTTCATGACCGCTATTGACCAACTGTTTGCACGTCTTAAGTCCGAAGGGCGAAAAGCCTTCATGCCGTTCATTACCGCCGGCGATCCGAGTGTCGTGTTTACCTGCAAAGTTCTACAATTGCTCGATCGATTAGGTTGTTCGATGGCCGAGGTCGGCATTCCTTATAGCGACCCTATTGCAGATGGTCCGGTGATTCAGGCGTCCTACACGCGCGCACTAAACCATAAAGTCAAACTTGCTGAGATCTTCCAAGCCACCACATCGGTCAAGGAAACACTGTCGATGCCATTGGTGTCCATGGTCAGCTACGCAATTATTCATCGCGTTGGACCGGAAAAGTACATTGATGATGCGATCCAAGCTGGTTTCTCTGGTGCAATCGTCCCAGATCTGCTTGTAGAGGAAAGTACAGCTCTGTCCAAACGATGCAAAGAACGAGATTTCAACCTCATTCAATTGGTCACGCCGACCACGCCGCAGGAACGCGCGTTGCGAATCGCAGAACAGTCGTCTGGATTCCTTTATTTTGTAAGTGTTACGGGGATTACGGGCGAGCGATCCGAGTTGCCTCCGGATTTGGTGGATCGAGTCAGTTGGCTTCGAGAGCGTTCCGCATTGCCGATTTGTATTGGCTTTGGGATTTCGAGACCGGAACATGTCAAACTACTAGCACCGGTGAGTGATGGTGTTATAGTGGGATCCGCCATTGTGCGAATGATGGAAAACGCTGGGACGAATGAAGCCGGCGCTCTGGCCAATATGGAAGAATTGGTCAAATCACTCATGTCGGCGTTGTAGTTCTTATTCTTTTTTGTTCAAACACCGAATCGCTATGAAAACCTACCTTAGAATGACTGCCGTCGCGACTCTGCTGTGTGCGCCGTTTCTAGGCTGCCAACCGGCGGCGAATGGAACGGCGTCGACTGCGACAACGAAATCCCCTGCACCGTCAGATAACAAAGACACAACGGCAGAAAACAAAGAGACACCTGACTCGCAAGTAGAAAAGAAAGAGGAGAATGGCAACATGGCCAAAGATGAGACAAAGAAGACTCCGGGCAAGGAACCTGATGTCATCACCGTCCAGCACTGTTTGATCGGTTTCCAAGGCTCTGTTCCGGGAAAACCCATCTCACGAACCAAGGAAGAAGCCAAGGAACTAGCTGAACGATTGCTGAAGCTTTTGAAGGATGGTGACAAGTTCGAAGAGATCATCAACCAATTCACCGATGATTCGCCTCCTGGCATCTACAAAATGACGAACAACGGTGTCCGCCAGATCCCAGGAGCTTATCCTCGAGGGGGAATGGTTCCTGCGTTTGGAGACACAGGCTTTCCGCTGCAAGTGGGCGAGTATGGATTGGCAGAGCATGATAGCATGAAAAGCCCTTATGGGTGGCACATTGTGAAACGCATCGAGTAGTCATGCAATTCTTCAACAGATCCTTTGCTGGACTATTCGCTTTTTGCGCGATCTTGTTGCTATGTCATTCCGATTTACTCTCGCAAGAAAGGGGCCTGCAGAAACGCCATGGTGACGAAATCATGGTATGCGGGCAACTCTATAGAATTGGAACGCCGGTCAAGCTGTGGTTGGATCCAGGCGGATTCGATGCCTATCGCACCGATCGTCGTTTTTCGTCTCTGGAAGAACGCAAATGGAGTCGCATCGTCGAGGACATGAAGTCGGGCAAGGTCGATTTCGTCACCAAGCCTCAAGAAGTGAATCCGGATCGATACGGCCTGCGATACGAAAAGGATGCAACGCAACACTTCTCTACTGAGGAACTAGATCAAATCCGCGGTGGAGGTTGGAGCATCGATCTACTCCGGAAGAAGGTTGATCAATTCGTTCTTCATTTCGATGTGTGTGGAACGAGCGCGCAGTGCTTTTACATACTGCATGACCGACGTGGACTAAGCGTTCACTTTATGCTCGATGTGGACGGCACCATCTATCAGACGCTTGACCTGAAAGAACGAGCTTGGCATGCGACCAAAAGCAATGATCGAAGCATCGGTATCGAGATCGCTAACATCGGTGCATATTCACTGAACGATCGAAGCAAACCGTTCGAAAAGTGGTATCGGAAAGACGAGCAAGGCAAAACGTTCTTGATTTTCCCGGAGACGGTCCGGGGCCGGGATGCATTGATTTCGCAAACGCTGCGACCTCGAAAGGACGAACCTGTTGTCGGGTCAATCCGAGACAAGCGATATGAACAGTACGACTTCACGCAGCAACAGTATGACGCCCTCGCGAAGTTGACTGCAGCCCTATGCGACATCTTCCCCGAGATGAAGCCAGATGCACCGAGATCACCTGACAAGCGAATCATCGAGCACACATTGAGCGATGAGCAATGGGCTTCGTTCGGTGGTATTCTTGGGCATTTTCAGGTGCAAACCAACAAAACCGATCCCGGCCCCGCGTTCGACTGGGAATACTATTTGGAAGAAGTACGAAGGCAACAAAAGTTGATTTCGCCACGGCGTTAAGACGGAATCTTTACGTTTTGCATCTCGAATTTCGTTCGAGACGGCCTACAGACCCCAATCGAGTCCTATGTTGGCTGCAGGGGTTTTAGCGCGAACCAACAATTAGGGAACGGACTCTGTGGTTGCTATGAGAGCTATTGCCTGGACTTACTGCGCTCTCGGTATCTCAAAACAACAATCATGTCACCGAACAGCGCCATACACTCTTCAGGAATCTCACCCACGGGTGATGCCACTGGCATTATTGAGCTGGGTGACTCCTGTTCCCCGATTCAAGTCATAGGTACTGATGCCATTCGTGAAACCTTTGGAGCTAGCTGCATCAATCAGGCCATCGCTGCCGCCATGGCGCCAGGCGTCTCACAGTTCGTTCTGAATCCGGATGGTCACTACGGACATGGCGTCCCAGTGGGTAGCGTACTCGTATCGCCAGACCACATTTATCCTGGCCCCGTCGGTGTCGATATCAAATGCTCCATGAGTCTGCTGCAAACTAACATCCCAGAAGAGCATATTTCCGAAACAAAGATTCGACGCCAGATCATCCGCGAGATCGAATCAAAGTTGGCTTCAGGAAAGCATGCGACTAAAGGTCGCGCCGTGAACGAAGACTCAGGTTTTGAAGCCGCAATCAAAGGTGCGGATCGGAAGTTATTGGACAAGCTTGGGATTCCGCCTCGCTGGCAAGATTGCTGCGAACAATGGCAGCATCTCGGCGTATGCCGAACCTCCGATGGACTCGGAGAGAGGCTTCAAAAGCTTCTTCATCAGAACACGATACGCGACTTCACAGGCAAGTGTAAGCAATTAGGTTCCTTCGGAGGTGGTAACCATTTCGGTGAGTGCAATGTGGTTCGGGTCGTCGACAGCGAATCCTCGAAAAAGACTGCTAGTCATTTTGGCCTAAAGGATGGCTGCGTAGCATTCTTATCACACTGCGGTTCTCGAGGACTTGGGCATACGCTGGCCACGAATCAATTTCGTTGGCTGCAAACAGCGTTCAAGAAACGAGGCCGTAGTTTCCCCAGCGGTGACCGAGAGCTTGTGTTTGCCGAGTACGGAACGCCGGACGCAAACAACTATCTAAATGACATGTCGATGGGTGCAAACTTTGCTACTGTCAATCATTTGCTGATCAATGCCATTGTGTTGGCTGCCTTTCAGAAAGTGCTGCCTGGCACCAACGGAGAGTTGCTTTACTTCATCAGCCACAACATTGTTACACGTGAAGAACACGACGGTGCAAGCCAGTGGGTACACCGAAAAGGAGCGACACGCGCGTTCCCAGCAGGTCACCCAGGTCTAGCTGGGACCAAGTTCGAGACCACCGGTCACCCTATTCTATTGCCCGGAAATCCACGTGACGGATCCTCTGTCATGGTTGCCCTACCTGGAGCTAGTCTAACCGCCTACAGCATCAATCATGGTGCCGGACGGTCGATGACTCGCACTGCAGCGAAGGCAAATCTAAAGCCGGAACTCGTTTATCAAGGACTCGCGGAAGCGGATGTTATCTCCAATTGTCGCTATTATCCCATCGATGAAGCTCCGGATGCTTACAAAGATTTCAGAGAAGTTCTTCGAAGTGTTGAGCTAGCTGGACTCGCAACCGAGGTTGCTCGCCTTCAAGCTAAGTTTGTCATCAAGGATGCAAAAGGTGGAAGTGCGAACTGACGGCTCGTCATCACTCAGCACATCGGCGGGTTTCAGCTTATCGACGGCCTGGAGCAAATCATCTAACCCTCCCGCGCCGATAAAAGATGTTTCTTGTTGCCTATCGCTTAGCGTCGAAGTGGAGCACTTTTCTCGGCAATTTGTTCTTGAGGGATATAACCGAAATAGCAAAGCAGATTGCGAATCTCGGTTGGTGTCAGCGTATCCAGCAACCCAGAAGGCATCGCTGAGATTTTGCTAGGCATGATCTCTTCGATCTCGTCTTGTGGCACTTGGATTTCTTTTTCTTGATTCGTTCGAACGATCACGCCCGACGGTGTTTTAACGAGGATCCCCGTGTAGACTTGGCCTCGTGTCGTAAGAACTTTTTTCGACGCGTATTGATCGCTAATGACATGAGATGGGTATAGCGTCGATTCCAGGAACTCGGTTCGAGTGAATCGTTTGGCAACACTCGAAAGATCGGGTCCGAATCCACTTCCTTGGGTATTCATTTTGTGGCAAGCACTGCATTGTGCCTTGGCAAAGATCAATGCACCATTGTCCCTATCGCCATACTTTCCTTGATCACCTGCAAGGAACTGCTCAAGAAATTCCAACGACCAACGAGGGCTTTCGAGCTCCGATGGCAAAACGGCCGTCGGGCTATCTGGAAAACGAACTTCGAACCATCGTTGCCATGCTAACATCGGAGACTCTGGATTGTCCGACGAAGTTGCAAACTCTTCCCCAGTCCAATATTTGAGCAATGCTACAGCCGGCTCCGGATTTTGCCCTGCTTCGACAAGCCTGCATCCCTGGAGGATGGTTTGCCTTATGGCATCTGGATCGTCGGTTGCGATATCGATGCTTCGCAACGCGGAACAGATATCAGGTACCGCAAATAAGTCGAGGATCCCCATCGATCGCACGAGATAGTCCCAGTTTTTCTCGTCAGGACGTTGTGCTAGAGCGAGGGCAATGGAGGCTCTTCGGTCTGGACTTTTTCGCCATCTTTGCCTGAGATAGTCCTGGGCTGATTCATCTTTCTGCTGCGAGAGGATCGCGGTGATGCCGGTTTTCAGTCGCTTAAACACGTCTTCTTCCATCCCGCCCTTGTCGATTTGCGAGTCAAGCTTGATGAGACGCTCGATCGCACTATCGTCCAGTTGTTCTGGTAGTTTTAGCAATGCAGCCAGTGCAGCATTGGGGTACTGTTCGCCGAGAGAAAGAATCTTAACGGACTCTTCCTCTGTTAAGAAATCCGCAACTGCATTCGAAGTTTTCATCACATAGAGATGATAAGAACCGCCACCTCGCTCCTTCTGAGCAGACTCCAAGAACTGGAGCAATGCCATACGCTCCTTCGAAGTCCAGTTGTGGTTCATCATAGGCAGATGCATTGCAATCAAAACGCGTTCCGGCATAGAAGTGTCGGTTTGCAAGTATTTGACGGCTTCGGAAACCAGATCAATTTGGAGATAGGTCGCAATTCGAATCAACTCGGCGTTGATGATGGAGTTTCCTGCAGGAAACTCACTCTCGACAAGCGATCGGAGTTTGCTAAGCGTGACGTCATCGACATTCACCGCTCCAAGTGTTACTTGTACCGTTCGTAGGAGATCAACAAAGTCTGCGTCGCTGACGAATCCTTCTACGACTTTGGAGAGCGCATTGACCACCATTGTTGCATTTGCACTATCGCGAGAATTCGTTGCGAGAACCAGCGATGCGTTGATGACCAGTCGTCCAGACACACTGGAAAGGAATTGATCCTTCCAGCGTTCTTCCGGAATGGTAGCCAGAATTCTCCGGGCAAGGAATCGCTCTTCGCGAGATTCGCTTTGCAGTAGAGCAATGATTGCTGTTGGGTCGCAAATCACTCCCATTCGCAACATCGACTCACAGGCTGCAATACGAACGGGCGCTGAAGTATCTGACAACATCTTGACCAAACGTTCGGCGGTACCCGTGTCGGATTGCAGCCCCATGAGGCGCGCGCACTTTGCTCGTACCGCTTCGTTCGTCGTATTGCTGAGTTCTATCAACATCTCCGCCGGTGGAACTGGGCCGAGCAGTTGCATCAAATCGAGGGCTTGCATCCGGTACCGAGCAGGATTCTCGCTGCTATAAGCAACCCCTGCTACGAGGTCTCCCCATTCGGAGCCTATTTCTTTCTTTGCTAGAGCCGCAGCTTGGCGGCCAAAAGCCGAGTAGATCTGAGGCAAGCGAATGGCTTTGGTGATTCCATCACCGAGGTCGCGAACTTTTTCAGGAATCTCACCTGTCCATTTGACACAGTAGATTCCACCATCGGTTCCGCGACCACCAGTGCTGAAATAGAGCCATCCATCCCCCCCGACATCGATGTCTGTTACATTCATCGGAGTTCCAACGACAAAGTCTTCCATTTTCGGCTTGGATCTGTCTGAGGTTTCGACATTGCAGGACAGGATTCGTCCCTCGGACCAGTCGGCCAAGAACAATGTGCGATGGTATTTCGTTGGATACATATGATGGTTGTAGACGACCATACCCGTAGGTGAACAACGCCCCGCACTCGCGATGGGTGCCAACCGATCGAGATAGTGTTCTGGCCAATTGGCCCAACCACTTCTCCAACCGAACTCGCTACCCTCAAGGATCTTGAACAGCCCCGTCGGCCGATGCCAAGTCGCTCCCAAATCTGCTTCCATATCACTGTCGTGAACATACAGATTTCCGCTTGGATGAAATGCGATATCGTACGCGTTTCGAAGTCCACCAGCGATGACACTTGCCTTTTGGGATGCGAGATCGTATCGAACGATCGTTCCACCCGGTGCTTTGATGCCTTCAGCATGTCCACCTGGATCTTCAAATCGCGGCTGGATCAAGTCCCCTTCATAGGGTGGTGGATAAGTATCATCGTCGGTCCTCGGTTGATCCAATTGAGAGTGGTTGCCGACCACAATGTACAAACAACCGTCTGGTCCAAACGTGATCTGGTGCGGTCCGTGTTCCCCGGGGGTTCCCTTAAAGCGAAGGATCAACTCGGACTTTTCAAGCTCACCGTTTCGATCGGCATCTGCAAGGCGGTAGAGACCGGAGCCTTTGTCTCCATCTCCAGTTACATAGACATCGCCGTTGAGAGGCAAGATCCCCTGAATGTTCTTCACAAGATCACAGTAGATTCGCGATTTGTCGAGCGTTCCGTCTTTATCCGCATCGTAAAGCAACAGCAGCGGTCCATCTTCTTGAGAAGCGATAATGTGCCCAAACTCGTTGAATGCCATTGCCAGGATGGAACCCACTTTCTTGGAACTAAACACTTCGACGACCGAGAAACCCGGCTTTGTAGTGAATCGATCTACGGGGGGTAGTCCTTTGCTGGAGTCGTAATCCGCAAGATACGCTTGGATCGGTTTCGATTGTGGTTTGTCGGATTTACGGCCGTCGGTTGTAATCGTTTCCGCGGCGTTTTGAGCTGGCAGCGAATTGTTCGCCCCAGATCGTGACGTTGCCGGGGCCCATTTACTATCATCGTATCGGAGCAACTGCCAATTGGTTGAAACAGTACTAGAAGCCTTACACTCTGAATCACTTACGACGATTCTCCACTTTCCACTCAAAGGCTTGAAATAGAAACCAAAAGAAATCGAGGGGTTTGGGCGGCTCCGGTTTGTGGCTCGAATGGCTAGCGTATTCTTGCCTGGCCGGGCATTTGATGCGACATCGACTTTTTCTTTGGATCCTATTCCACGTGATGTGCCGACACGAAGACCGTTGAGAAAGACTTCGCATGTCTCGGTTGCTTCGAATTCGAGGAAAGCCTCCTCAATAGCTGGCAACTCAAGAACGCGCCGGAAATATCCATCCCCTCGCTTTGCGGTCGAGATCTCATCTACCCAAATGGGCTCCCTCTGGGTTTTTGCGTTCGGCGCTGGGGGAACGCTGACGGTAGCCCCATTGGAACCTTTCTGTCGCCGCTCCGTTTGTGCTGTTGCGACAATAGGCAATGCCGCAAACAGCAAAGCCATAGAAAGATATATGCGAAGGATGCCGCAACGTGATAGCAGAAAATTTGAGCGATCGACCATGACCATAGTTCTTCCATACTTGGAAACTTGAAGTCTGCGCGTGTCGAGACGCCATCGCGCGAAGACTTAGCCCGTAGGTATAGGAGAACTCGTTAGTCCACATCAAGCCCGAATCCATAGCTAGCGAAACTTTGAAGATTCGCTACCGGACGTTCCCGACTTCAGCATTGACCGACTCTTTCTTCACAAACTTGGTCGGTTTTTCCTGGGAAAGATTGGATGCAACCCATTGAACATATTCGAAGTCACTATCGCTTAATCGGTCCAATGAAACAGTGGTGAACTTCCCGTTTTCTTTCAGCAACTTTATCTTGTCACTGTAGATGACGGCCAATCTTCCTTTGACTGTATAGGTTCTGGTATTGTCTACCCATGTCTTGAACTCAGCACCATTGAACTGGGCTGGCGCGGTGAAGCTACCAATACCGAACAGTTTGTCCAATTCGTCTGTTTTGTTTTTGGGAGCTGCAGGAGTTGTTGCGGGTGCCTCCGTTGGTGCTTTGGCAGGCTGCTTCGGTTCGAACAAATCATCGAAAAGTCCATCACCCGTGGATTGAACTTTTTCATCGGTACTCACTGGTTTTCCAAACAGCTCATCAATACTTGGGTCGGCAGTTGGAGAAGTAGCTGCTGGCGGCGATGCCGCAGGCGCTTCTTTCGGTACTGGCTCTCCAAACAAATCATCAACCGCATCCTTCGTTGTAGGCTTTGTTTCCGAACTCGGAGTTGCTGGCTCTCCAAACAAGGAATCCAGTGTATTGGCATCCGCGGGTGTCGTTGTCGCAGGAGGAGTTACTTTAGGCGCATCCGTTGGAGGCAGCCCCGAATCCGCCTTGCCACCAAAGACTTCATCGAGCGCGTCATTGGTTGTCGCTGGAGTCTTCACCGACGGCGTCTCCGTCGCTGGCTTTTCGACAACAGGAGTCGTGGCAGTCCCTGGGCCGAAAAGATCATCTACAGCGTCCCGCTTCTTCGATTCATCCTTCGAAGATGGTGTAGTTTCTGGCAACGGTGTAGTTTCTGGCAATGGCGTACCAGGCAATGGCGTACCAGGCAATGGCGTACCAGGCAATGGCGTAGTTTCAGGCGATGGCGTCGTCGGAGCGACAACTGGATCAACCGCAGGAATATCTACTTTCGGAGGCTCTGCAGCAGGGACAGCTGGCGTGTCAGGCAGGTCTGCCGGAGGTGAATTTTCGACTGACTTCGTGGGTGCCGGTTCTTCTGGTTTGCTGGGTTCAACACTGGTTTTTCCTTCCTCAATCACCGAAGGTTTGGCTTCCGGCTCGACAACCGCAGGCGCTACAGGTGCTGCAGGTGCAACAGAAGCTTCTGGCTGTGGGCTTGGCACAACGACCGCTGGAGCGGGGGGAGCGGCAGCATCAACAAGGCTATCGCACGCAGTTGAGGACATCGCAGGGGCACACTGCATCGCAGGAACACACTGCATCGCAGGGGCACAAGAAGCGACAGGTACGCAAGCGGCCAGCGTCGGCATTTCACACGTAGGGACACTTGGGCATTCAGGAACCACGATTTCACAACAATTGCTGTTACTCGCTGGGCAGTCCCGATTCAGCAAACGATCGATGAATTTTCCGGCGAGAGCAGGTGAGAATGTCGTTAGGGTGCAAAGAGTTGCGACCAACGCGAGTCTGACCCAATAAGTAAAAGGCTTGGACATCGAAACCGAACTCCTCAAGTACTGATTCAGTTGAGATTTAAGTTGCTATAACGATCGGACAATCACTATAGTCGATTTAATGGTAACCGAGCAAACCGTGCCCCGCAAGGAATTTGAAGGGGTCGGGCAAAAAGTCACGGCTACGCAAGATGAAACTTCGGCATCTGAAATGTGCGAAACTTTCTAAGCTAAGAAGATTGGTCTGATTTGGTACGTACAAAAGCAGTAAAATCTGCGTTTAACGAATATCCTATGCAAGCCACTATTTGAAACGCATGCTCAAGGCGATTGTAAAAACTCTTTTTGGAAACTGGTCCCTAGAGCAAAAATGCCTCCTTTTCCTTGGGGTTGCGCTGCTTGGATCACTTCTTTTCGCATTTTTTGCAGTGCAATATGTAGCCGAGCAGCTGGTCATGGAGACGGCTCGCGAGTCGGCCCGAAACACCGCCAGAACTTACATTGGTTGGAAGCATATCTACGCGATGGGACGCCCCATCGAATCAGCGCAATCATCTGTCTTGCCAGAAGAACTTCGACCAAAGCCGACAAACGACGCGGAATCGATTCAGCAGCAGAAGCTGTTGGAGTGGCTCAAAGGGATGATGCTTGACACGAAAGGGAATGAAGATCAATCGGACTTTCCGTTGTTTCGTCTCGACGACGGCATCGAATTCGAATCGCTCCCAGCACACGTCGCAGAGGGATTCGATCGATTGACATTAGAGAATCTGCAAGCGCGTCTCGCGGAAAAGGAAAGCATCCAAGAAAAGCAAACATCCATCGATGCGAATGAAACTCCAGACGCCAGCAATGCAACGATCTCGTTACGCCTCCCTTCGACCCATATCTTTGAGGAAACCGGTCCGTTCGACGGATTCTACTATTACTACCATCCTGTTCAGTTTGACAAAGAATGCATGGAATGCCATTCGAGGCTCGCGCCGTCCAATACCGTAACCGCTTCCCGCTCCGATGAACCCTTTCGTGTTGTTCGCGTCAAGATGCCCTATGCGTACACGCGCTTCTCGAGTGTTTGGATCTATTCCCTTCTGACGACGATCGCCATCTTTACTCTAGCACTCTCGCTTTTTTTTGTGCATTGGATTCTGAAACGCTTGGTCATTCGACCCGTTGTTTACATGAAACAGGTTAGCGAGCAGATTACGGCGGGGGATACAACGCGTCGATTTCAATTAGAAACAAACGATGAGTTTCATGATTTGTCAGAGTCATTCAATGCCATGCTCAGGCACTTAACCAATATTCAATCCGAGTTACAGACCGTAAACTCGAAGATGAACGTCCAAGTGGATGAATTGGCACGCGTTAACTTAGAACTCTTCGAAGCGAACCGACTCAAGGGCGAATTTCTAGCCAACATGAGCCACGAACTGAGGACACCGCTCAACAGTATCCTTGGCTTTAGCGATGTTCTGCAAGGATTTGAAACGCTCACAGAAAAGCAGCGCCGTTATGTATCGAATATCCAGAACAGCGGTCGAAATTTACTGGAAATGATCAACGATATTCTCGATTTGGCAAAAGTCGAAGCAGGTAAGATGCAAGTGCGAGTCAGTGAGTTCGATTTGCTCGCAATCATTCATAGCCAATGCGATTTGGTCCGCAATCTGGCAGACGGAAAAAACATTGATGTCCGCGTCGATTCTGGACACTCTTCCTTATGGGCAGAACAGGACCAAGCGAAGATTCAGCAAATCCTTACCAATTTGCTTTCCAACGCAATCAAGTTCACGCCTGAGGGTGGATTGATCACGGTCAGTTGCGAACAAAAGGGTGAAGAAGTCCTCATATCTGTGGCGGATACCGGCGTCGGAATTGCTATCGAGGATCACGAGATCATCTTTGAAAAGTTTCGACAAGCGAAACAGGTTACTGGCACAGACGGACTTACGCGTGAACACTCCGGAACAGGATTGGGACTATCCATCGTACGGGAACTCTGTCGACTTTTGGGTGGTGACATAGGACTTTCAAGCCAAATCGGATTCGGAAGTACGTTTCGAGTCAAAATCCCAAAGCAATATACGAAAAATGCGGAAGGAATGACGGAGAGTACCTCAAAATGACCAATACGAACCCCTACCAGTCTGATTCTGTTTCAACCCCGATCCGCCCCGACAAAAACTCAAACTCCTTCCTGCGGTCTGCATGTTTGGGAGCATTTTCTGCAGCCATGGTTCCATTTGTCTTCGCTATTCTTGCCACGATCATGGCACTGCAAACCACCTCCAATGTTCGTTCGATTCATGCTATCTGGATTTGGGCCGTCGTCGTATTGGTAACGGCCGGCGTGGGGGCGCTCTTGGGGATCGGAGTCGGCATGTTTCGTCGCACTCTGGTACGGACCGATCGAAAAATAGTTGAATAGAATGGAAAGTTGAATCGATGGATGCAAGCCGTCGGGAACAATCGCAGTTCTTGAGCGATATGTTAGCTATTCTTTTTGATTTCGAAAAAGGGTGTCTTAAGTTCAGCGAGTGAGGGCTAGAGCAAAGATGCATGTAGTACGATCGGGGGGGAAAGAAACCTCAGTCGAAACATCTGCTGCCACTCAGTTGTCGAGGGGAAGGATCCGATAGCTATGCTTGCCTAGTCGATACGGTTTGACAACCTGTTGCACTCAGGGAGTCGGTCTGTAGCGGCACTACTACTGTTCACACTTAAAACGTTGGGATGGTTTCCATTGTCGGACTTAGCTCAAATTCGAGAGATCGTTGAAGAAGTGATTTGTCATCAGAATCAACTACTACCGAAAGCGTTCCCTTTAACGGAACGTCGATTGCACAAGCAGGGTAACACCTGCGGAGTTTTATACTGTTTGCATGGCCCTCGTAGCATCCGATTGACTGCGGTCTTTGATATCGCGACTGCTAGAGTGCTGTTTTATGATTCCACGGGTCAGCGAGCGGGAACACGTTACGTCAAGGAGATGATCTTGGCGGCTGCGTGACCAATCGCGGACTAGGGTTTTGGTGATGGCGAGTTGGGCAACCATCACTAACAATTTCGATTGCCCAACAGCATAAGGGGAATGGAATCTCAGTTATGTTGATATTGTCCAGACGAGAATCCGAGCGGGTTCACTTGGGCGACGACATCGTGTTAACAATTGTTCGTGTAAACGGCGATAAAGTACGGATTGGAGTCGAGGCTCCACCGCATATTAAAATCCTTCGCACAGAACTGGAAGTCTCGGCCAAAGACGTAACTCCAGTCCATGAACAAAAAGAAAATACACGGCGCGCCGCGTAAACTTGCTCTATTACAACGTGGTCATACCTTCGCGTACGATTCACCATAAATAACTACAAACGCTACCGACACTGGCCAACAACAGTCGAGGTGGCGTTTTTTATTTGCCTCGTGCGTGCTTCCAGCCTGTCGGATTTCAATGTGGGATAGGCTTCCAGCCTGTCGGATTTCCAAATGAATTCTCTAGCTTCGTGATCGTGCTAAGCCATCCCACGTTACAGATCTAAGTTATCGAGCTGATCGATCAACGAATCGAATGCATCCTTTGGAGCATTCTTCTTGCTCTCTAAATCAGCCATTCCGACGGCAGCTCGGCCAGCCAAGAGAAGTTGTTCGTCTCGCTCTCGAGCTGCGGCTGTCTCGGCATCTTCATTGCGCTCCGGTGCACCGAACAACTTGGACAGGTCAATCTTGAAGGCACCGGCCGCTTCGACGGGCGCGCCGGCGATGGCGGGCGTTTTGTGCTGCGGGAACATAATCGCATTTTCAGGGCATACACGCGAACACGCAGGGCAGCCTTTGCGGCAGTTATCCGGTTGTTCGACCAAAATGGTTTCACCGCGATCCACTCCGTACACACCAAACAAACAGAAGTCGATACACTCCATGCAATTCGTGCATCGGCTGTAATCGATGACTGGATACCATCTCCGCGTTGGATGTTCCTCAATTCGCAACGGTACAATCCCGAGCGGTGACTCATGGGACGCGGGTTGAGCAAGTGCTCCAGAACCATCGGCAGCCAACGCGGTCGAGTTCGTGGGATTGAGAAATCTATCGAGCGATAGCAACTCCCGTGGCTTCGCTTCCGATAGACCTTCTACGGTCAAGATGCGTCGGAATTCATTCTCAAACGCATCGATCGAACTGCTTGCTCGCAAATCGATAGAATAGATGCGTCGATCGGGCCGTTGTTGAATGTTGGCGACTCGATCCTCAGCCCTTTCATCGACCTTTTCTTCCGCCTCTTCTTCGTCCTCATCGTCGTTGGCGATGTCGGGATTCACAAGCTCTACATTGCCAGGGCGACCGCGAACATCCATCCGATCCATCACCCAAATCGCAGCCCGATCGAATAGCCACGTCAAAAGGACGATTGGACCTCGCCATTGTCGGATCCGCTCCAAGCTCTGACTATCGCTAGCTAAATCGTATAGATGCGGCACGATCAAAGCGATGGTGTTGGGCAACGCTGCGGCAGCGGCGGCAACTCCGTCTTCGATGGCTCGCTTGTCAGGGCTCCTGCTTTGCCCTTGAGAGACGACGACGAGTAGACCGTGGTTCTCTTGGATCATGAAGTTTCTTGGGATAGTGTCATCAGATTGAATGGCGTACACGGGCTGAATGTCGATCGAACGCAGCTCTTTGTACTTGAAAGCTTCAAAATTCTAGCATAACTCTACCTTTTTTTCTCGGCAACGTGAAAGAAACGCGACTCTCGTTTGTGTACATTGCCAGAAAAGGAACTTGAACCCACGGATCGACTATGCCAACTTCACCCGAGACACGCGAAAGTTTAATACTTCGCCTCCCGACGCAATCGGACGCTCAGGCGTGGCGCGAATTTGTTGAGATTTACGAGCCTCTATTGTTCCGTTTCGCCCGACGGCGTGGACTGCAAGAGGCTGATGCCCGAGAAATCGCTCAAAATGTCTTCGTGGCAGTCGCCAAAGCAGTCGACCGATGGGAACCTAATCAGGAACGCGGCCGCTTTCGAGCCTGGTTGTTCCGAATAGCTCGCAATCAAGTGATCAATACTGTTTCGAAGCATCGCCGTGACCGGGCTTCTGGCCGAACGGCAGAAATCGAGGTATTGAAGGAACTTCCCAATCGCGAAGAGATCGACGAAGTGGCTGAGGACTACCGTCGCGAAATGTTCCGATTAGCGGCCGCACAAGTTCGCGAGTCTTTTCATGCAAATACTTGGGACGCTTTTTGGAAAAGTTCCGTACTCGCGCGTCCAGTCGAAGAAGTTGCCAAGGAGGTAGGCATTTCAACCGGTGCGGTATACATCGCGAAAAGCCGAGTCATCGCAAAGATCAAGAGCGTCATCCTGCAATGGGAGCAAGAAGATGCTTTATAACCAACCTTCGAAAAACGAATCTGCCATGAAGTCTCAATCCAAGCCTACTCCGACATGTCATTCGGATTCGTGGCGGCAATTGCTCGATGACAGTTTATCTGTCCATCAATCGCGAGAGATTGAAGAGCATGTAGAAAACTGTCCCGATTGCCAACAGCGACTCGAACAGCACTCTGGTGAGATGCCTCCTTGGTGGGATGATGCCAAAGATTCTTGGTTGGAAGAGGAATTGCCGAGCAGTCGCGATCCGAACTCGACCTTGATCACCATTGAGATCGGGCGATCGGTACCGGAAGACTCGTCGTTAGAATTGGAGCGGGTCTCATTAGACTTCCTCGGTCGAGCATCGCATCCCGAGATGTTAGGTCGTTTGGGTCGGTACGACATCGAGCGGGTCATCGGAACGGGTGGCATGGGCGTGGTGCTGAAAGCCTTTGATACGGAATTGCATCGTGTCGTCGCGATCAAAGTCCTCGCGCAACATCTTGCGAGCAATGGGTCTGCGCGTCGGAGATTCGCGCGAGAAGCACAGGCCGCGGCTGCAGTGCTTCATCCGAATGTGATCCCCATCTACAACGTAGAGCAAGATGACGAACTACCCTACTTGGTGATGCAATGTGTCAACGGAAAATCGCTCCAAGGGAAAGTGGACGAGCATGGGCCACTATCCGTCGCAGAAGCATTGCGGATCGCGAAACAAACCGCTGCCGGCTT
>Ga0207937_1000254_pt1 | contig 19192 bp, 18 predicted proteins | sample LakMenEpi04Sep11_FD_150668 | JGI IMG/M metagenome (GOLD analysis project Ga0207937, IMG submission 150668) | Freshwater microbial communities from Lake Mendota, WI - 04SEP2011 deep hole epilimnion (SPAdes) | ecosystem: Environmental > Aquatic > Freshwater > Lentic | place: Lake Mendota, Madison...
CTGGAACAATATGGCTCTTACCCTGCCATGGCCGGGCTGGGATTGGATTTGAGCATTGCCTGGGGAGGTTCTCCCGGCGGCGAGAGCATGGGCTTCGAGCGCCTGGACAGTGACTACAGCGATTTCACCGTCGGGAAGTTTTCCAAGGAAACGGGCACCAAAGTGCCCGGCGGAACCGACAGCCCGGATCGTTACAAGGAAAGGTACCGCTTTCTCACGTCGCCAGAGATGAGGGAAAAATGGGTTTCCTGGCGATGCGAAAAAATTCGCGACGAACTCGTGCGGCCCATCGCCGAGAAGGTTTGGAAACGCCGCCCCGATTTTGAAGTGAGCCTGAATTTCGGCAGCAAGAAGGATATCGGCCTATCCAGCCTGAAGCGAAATCCCGATTGGAAGGGCGCGCTACGCGACTGTGGGTTTGATCTGGACATGTACCGAGACTGGCCCCGCACCCGCCTCATCTTCAGCGGTCTCGACTACGCCAAGAGCAATTTTCCCGAGGTGCTGCGGCCCGTATTGCAGGGCGGGCACGCCGGCATTATTGGATACTGGGCTGATTATCGGGAGCAATACTCCCGTAATATCTATGCCGCCGCCAATAACTTTTGGCCCGAGGTTAATGCCAATGCTTGTCCAGTCCGTGTGATTACCGAGAAAGACATGTTCCTGCTGCGCCACGGCATCAATGCGCTGGCCCAAGCCGATCTCATGACGATGCTGGTCGGCGGCATGGGGCAAAACGCCTGGCAGGGACACCAGCCCGAGGTGAGCAATTTCGCCCGGGCCTTCCGGTCGCTGCCGGCCGAAAAATTCGAAGATATCCCGGGGTTGGAAGATCCCGTGCGCGTGCGCCAACTCAGGCGCAGTGCCGAGACGTATTTTTATCTGCTCAACGCCGAGCCCTATCCGGCTACGGTTGACCTGGAACTTGCTTCCCAGGGCTCCGACCCGATCATAGCGATCGACCTTGTCACCGGACAGACCCACAACCTCAAGAAAGGTGCAAACGACTTCACTGTTCCGCCCTATCAGCTCGTCTCGTGGAAAATAGCCGATAGTTTCGTCGTCGGGGGAAAGGTTCGCGTCTCGTCGGAGGAGATGGACGCATTGCAGGCAGCTTACGACAAGCTTTCCGGGGAGCTTAAAGCGGATTCCTCGGCGGTGGACTTGGACATAAGTATTCGGAAAGCTCTGGAGCAGCGCAAACCTGCCCTAGCTCGCAGTCTGACCAATGCGGCCGCTGAATATCTCACGCGCAAGACCAATGGAAAATACCATTAAATGTCTCATGATAATGCCAAGCATTCTCAAACTGCGTAGCAGGTTGCTGGTGCTGGTATCCGACTAGCAAGAACAACGGAAGATAATCACTCTCCCCAAACGTGGATCGTACAACCCCTCCAATCTCCGCACGTATGCGAAGTCCGGCTGCACCGCAAGGCCTGGCGTTGGTCTCCAGATCCTCGGCTGCCTTCACACTGCTGGAGTTGCTGACGGTGGTTGGCGTGGTTTGTATCCTGCTCGCTCTCCTCTTTCCGGCAACTCGCGGACTTCTGAACTCCGCATCGTCCGCGAAGTGCTTGTCTAATATGAGAGAGATCAGTGCAGCCATTCTTTCTCGTTCGGCCGAGTATAACGGGCGTCTGCCTTCACAGGGACAAAACGGCACCTGCGATTGGCCTCATTTTGTTTCCCCCGGTGGTCCTTATCCGTGGCAAATTGGAGATCCCGGGCTTTTCCTGTGTCCATTTGATAAAACCGGCGGCGTCCGAACCTACTCCTTGAATCAAAGCTTGTATAAATGGGATGGCAATGCGCGCATTTTTGTCGGCAAACCTTTAGCCTCCATTTCCAAACCAGCGAGAACCTTTTTGCTCTTCGAAGCCCCATCACAGGCGGTCGCTACGATTTTTACCGGCGCTTACGGCTCCGCGCATGCGGATACTCATCTCAGCACCGGCGGGGCATGGCTCCATGACAAGTGTGGATCAAACGTGGCCTACGTGGACGGGCATGTAGCCTACCTTCCGACTCCAGTCAAGCCCGGCACGGCGTGGTTCCCGGCGCCTGCGGACCGAAACAAGACTTTTGGAAGCTGGATGGCAAGTTGGGGAGTCGAGGGCTGGGATAACTATTAAATCTTTTTTGGGTTTGAACACTGTCGGAAGCATGTCATGAAGCCATTTTGCCAAATTTATGCCCAGTGGGATCAAACTGGTTCCCGCATGGACGAGGAAGCCAGGCACTTGCTCGATTTGGGTATGATCTGCGATACGGCTTTCAGGGCAGGGCAGGGCCAGACACAGAATCATGTGCTTCAGGAAATAGTATCCGCCGGGGGATTGTGCGCTCCCAATTTGTATCCGGATCAACTTGATCCATTCTCTCGTGATCCCAACTGGTGGAAATACGGTGAAAGCAAATGCTTTGAGCTACTGGCTCGCGCGGCAGACGACTATCTGGCCTTGGGCCTTGGCCCCATGCGGGCTGTCAATACCTATACTCCCGGCAATCCGTTCATCGCTGCCTGCCGTCGTGTTGGCATTCGCTACATTTTGGGCTTCTGTTCACCGACTGTCGGGGAGGATGGAGGATGGCAGATTGCTCATTACGGCTCTCCGCTCTCGCCTTATTTTGTTTCTGATGAGGATTATCGCAAGCCTGCATCTTTCGGTCGCGAAGATGCCGTCATAATTTCCCCCATGGAGATGCGAAACCCCATGGTCTGCCTGAATCATTGGAATGAGGGGCCGTGGTGTCCGCTTAACGCGCTTGCTGCCGATCGCTGGCTCGAACCATCGGAGAATCCTCTGCCATTTTTACAGATTGCCGAGGATTGGCTGACCCAGAGCGAACTCACCGGGCGCCCTTTGTTCTTTGTGTTAAACCTTCAATATTTCTTTGCCGGTCGTTGCTATGACCACAACCGGCGCGCCCTGCAATGGCTGGCCGAGCAAAGAGACTTGGGGCGGCTCGAAGTTGGCGGGTTGCAGCAATGGGAAATACATCTGAGGAATCATGGGGGTTTCAAGCGTCAGACGTCCTACTGGCGAGGTGAAATGATGGGCTCGCACACCGGTCATCGGCCCGGTTCCTTCCCCGATGTGATTGTTGACGAAAGTTTGGAGGGACAGAAGGTGTGGCAATACCCCGAGGCGCTGCCTTGTCGCTACTATGACTATCGAGAGCACTGGGATTACCCTGCCTTTCAGCCCGATGGAACGGCACCCGCTTCCAAACATTTCCATGGCATCGATATCAAAATCTCGCCGCACGATTTGGGAGATGTGGAACGTCATTTTGAAATCGAAGTCTGTAACAGCCATAAGAGTCGCCGGATTCCACTGATGCTCTGGCGGGCTCTCGAAGGATGGACGAATCCCGTAATCGTGGAGTGCTTGACTGCAGGATGGTCCGCCGAATGGCATCCCCATCCCTCGGGCGTGGGTGGGGCCATATCGGTTGAAGGAAATGCGGAGCAGGGAACTTGCCGGATCAAGGTTAAAGCGGTCGGCACGGGAAAATCCTCCGAGGTTTTCACGAGGACTTGGGGATCTTTGGTGGCGGCGGAAACCTTCCTTCATCAGGGCACGCCCTTGACATGGTTGGCCGCGCAAACACCGGATCCATTTGATCTGGAGATGCGGTTGAGACCGGAGCATGGGAACGCCATCACCTGGGAATATCTTTGTGGTCTCGACCACGGCCGGGAAACACTCGATCGCGGCCGGGCTACACTGCATTTTGACGGAGGCCGACTCGCCTGCTGGCATCGTTTTTGGGGGATTACCGCCGGGCAGATCGAGCTTTTCGGAGTGGATGCCGTTGAATCGCGCCTGAGGCGGGACACCGCCTCTCGGGTCGATGTTCTCCCTCCGGAAGTTGAGGTGGATCAACCGGGATACCAGCTGTTTGGAAACATCCGCGATGGTTCAAGGTGGGATCGACACCTTGCTCGCGCTGCTGGCGAAAGGGAAATCAAGCGAATCAATGATTGGCTGCGCGGGCAACGATCCGATCTTGGGGGAGTTGTGATCGAAGCCCATCCCGGTGTTTTTCTTCCTCGCGGCTCCATTACGAAGGTGCTCGGCGCCGAGTTTGATGCGGTCTCCTGCAAGCCCGGGCATGGATTTCATGCGCTCTGCGCGGACTATCCGCAGGGGTGGGACTGGGGCGTGTCGGCCTGGGTGCAGTGGCGGCATCTGCGCGTTCGGCTGAATGGGCTTGAAGCTGCAAATGGCCCTTACCACCTGCACATCCACGCCTTTGATCCTGAGTATCGTGACACAACCCAACGAGTTTCCTTGTTCGATCCCGATCGTTCCGAGGTTGCGCCGCTCTTGGAAAATAACGAACAAGGGGAAGAGAGGGAGTTTTCCGTCGTACAGGAATGGAAGCTCCCTTCCGGGCTTGAGGGGCGTTGGCATCCAACCGCGCTTCGTTCGATTGAAATTCCCGATGAATGTCTCCATTGGCCTTCAATTGGTGTATGGATCGCGCCATGCGAGAAATCTTATCTTTATGACTGGGTTGCCGAGTCGGGCACCGCGGGCCTCTTGTGTCATCTGTGGGTCACCACTGCAGCCAAATCCACGGCTTGAATGGAATGAACGTCTCCGTCGAACACGGGGCGGCGACCGCCGGCCCCAAACTCTTCCGCACGGAAAGCCTAGTGTACACCAAACGGGGCCTCCTCGTGCTTTCCTTCTGGCTGCTCTGGGGGGATTTCGCGTTCAATTTTTTCGAATCCATTTTCGGCCGGTTTATCCCCATCTATCTCAAGGACCTGAATGCCTCGAATACCATGATCGGCATCATGACCGGAAGCTTTGCCGGCCTCGTCAATGTCTTCTTCCTCCCTGGCATCAGCCGCTGGAGCGACAATTTGCGCTGCGTCTTTGGCCGGCGGATTCCCTTCCTCTTCGTGACCACGCCGCTAACCGTGATCTCCCTGGTCCTGGTGGGCTTTGCTCCCGAGATCGGAAATTGGGTCCACGAAAGACTCCTCGCGTTCGGCGCGGTTCCTTTCGGCCGGGAAGCGACGGTGTTGGGGGTTCTTTGCGCCTTTGTCGTCACCTTTCATTTTTTCAACATGGTCTTGGTGAATGGCTACAATTGGCTCATCCGGGATCTTGTCCCCCTTGAGGTGATGTCTCGCTTCCTGGCTTGGTTTCGCGTGGTGGGCACGATGGGCTCGGCGTGTTTCCTCTGGTTTGTTTTTCCCCATCTGCTGACCCACACCAAAGAGATCCTGATGAGCGTGGGAGCCTTTTATCTGGTGGCTTTCTGGTTGATGTGCCTCAGGGTGAAGGAAGGCGAGTATCCTCCGCCTTCGGAAAACGACGTGAAGGGCGGCGTGCTAAAGACCTTCGCTGTCTATTTTCGCGAGTGCCTGCAATTGCCAGTCTACCGGAATTTCTTTTTCATGAACGTCCTCGTTGTGTCGGCCCTGGCCTGCGGAGGTAATTTCATCACTCTCTTTGCCCGGGAAACTCTTGGCCTGGGCATGGACGAGATGGGCCACATCTACTCATGGACGGCTGTTTTTACCGTCCTCGTCTATTTTCCCGTTGGCTGGGCTTGCGATCGCATTCCTTCCTTGTATATCACCCTGGGTTCGATCTTCGCGATCGCCTTGAGCGCGCTGGCCGCCCTGTTCTGGGTCAAGACGGGCACGGGTTTCCTAATCTATTCTCTCCTCTCGGCTGTGCCATTGGTCGGATTCGGGTTGGGGGCGATGACTGCCATGATGAAACTTTTTCCCTCGCTGAAGTTTGGCCAGTTTGCCGCCGGCCTGAACGTCTTTGGATGCGGTGCCCTCATTGCCGGAAACCTTCTCATTGGTCTCATGATGGACCTGTTCGCAAACAACTATCGCCTCGCGTTTCTTTGGACGGCCGTGCTTTCCGTGGCGGCCGCTCTGCCGATGATGCTGGTCATTCGCCAGTGGAAGAAACTTGGCGGGGAGGAAGGGTACGTGCCGCCTCTCCCACGATAAGGGGATTTAATTCATGAAGAAGGATTCTTTCGATAATAAACGCCGTGCTCTTCTCAGTGAGTTGGAGGCGCTCCTAGCGGACCGTCGACGGGAGTGTGACCGGGCGCGAAAGGAATTCTTTTCTCCTAACACCTCCTCTCCCACTGCTTACGCAGCGAGCCTAGCGAAATACAGGCGCTGCCTAGTCCGCCTGCTAGGCTGGCCGCTGACCGACGGGTTTAAAAAAAGCGGTGCCGCAGTAGTCGAAGCCATCGCGGAGGACGATCTCGGCCGGATCTTTCAAGTTAGTCTCCCCGTTATCGGATCCTTGCGCAGCGGGGGCCTTTTTTTCCTTCCGGCGAAAAGTGGCCGCCATCCCGCGATTATCGCGCAGCACGGTGGGGGAGGGAGCCCCGAAACCGCCTCCGGTCTGGGGGGCGCAGGCACGGCTAACTATAATGGCCTCATAACCGGACTGCGTCAGCGGGGCGTGGCCGTCTTCGCCCCACAGCTTTTCGTTTGGGGCGACGGGCAGGAGCCCAAATTAGATCAAAATCTCTTGGATCGGCGATTTCGTCAGTTAGGCGGCTCGCGGGCTGCTCTCGATTTGCTCCAGCTCAAGCGCGTGTTTGATTGGATGTCTGGCCATGAGGAGATTGATCGATCCCGTATTGGCATGGCCGGCCTGTCTTATGGAGGCTTTTACGCACTCTTCTTCGGAGCCTTGGAACCTCGCCTTCGCCTTGTGGTGTCGTCGTGCTTTGTCAACGATCGTTATCGTTACAATTGGGAGGACTGGGTATGGACCGGCAGTGCTATGCGGTTTTTGGATTCGGAGGTCGGCCGCATGATATGTCCCCGCCCGCTATTCCTGGAAGCCGGTCGCAATGATGAATTATTCGATGCCGCCGGTTTCTCTCCGGTCGCGAAGGAAATCGCGACCGCTTATAAAAGCCTGGGTATTGCGGACCGCTTTGAATCTCGAATTCACCGCGGAGCCCACGATTACGACCCAGACGGTCGGGGCGGCGCGTTTATTCTGAAATGGCTTTCATGAGAGCCCTCCAGCACTGCCATCTCCTTCCAAACTCATAGAATGAATTTCAAAAACTATCTGCCTCGATACAACGTCGTTTGGAACACTCCCTCTCGTGACTCCATGGACTCGATGCCGCTTTCCGGGCGGCATGGAGCGGGAGCCAATGTCTGGGTTCAGGACGGTTCGATATGGTTGTATCTCGCGCATAATTGTGCCTACGACGAAAACGGCCGCCTGTTGAAACTCGGCTGCGTTCGCATCACGCCTTCAGGTCAGATCCTGCAGGGCTTCTCCAGTTTTTTCCAGGAACTCGACCTTGCATCGGGCGAGATTCGTATCCGCATCGATTCGCATGGGGAAGAGAGCTTCACCGCTTCTCTCTGGTTTGCTGGAGAGACACTGATTATTCAAACATCCACTTCGACCGGGCGGACTCTCGAAATTTCCTTCGCGACTTGGCGCGATCGGGACAGGGAGAAACTCCATCTCGAAGTTCCTGTCGAAGGGTGGGATTTCGCCGAACACACCGTGCGGCGTGATCGAGTCGAGTGCACCCCCCAGGGGATTATGTGGTCGCATCGCAATGCAGACCATTTTTCCCGATTGGACGCCGAGCTTGAGCTACAACCTTGGGCGGTCGAGTCTCTGCATAATCCTGCCTCTCGTCTCGTTTTTGGAGGAGCACTTGCCTGCTCATCCCCACTGGAGTCAAACGGCGGCGAGTCCGTGTTTTGGCAAAACTGGAGTGGCTACGCATGGCGTTGCCAGGCAATTTCAGCCAAGACCCATGTGGTGTCGATAGCTCTTCGGGCAGAGCGAGAGGGTTCACCTGCTGTATGGCTGAGCGCCGCCCGCGAGCTTCTCTTACCTTCCGCCCTCTCTGCTGCCAGGGCCGCAGAACAAACACGATGGGACGAATTTTGGTCCCGCTCCCACATCGTGATTAATCCGGACGCTTCTACTGAGGATTCGGGTTGGCAGGTGGGCCGCAACTATCAGTTGTTTCGTTACATGCTTGCATGTAATCGCGGCGGCGCGCTTCCGCTATTGTTCAACGGCGGAATATTCACGGTTGACGCCCACCCGGGCCGAATCAAGGAACATAAGGGCGAGAACTTGATCGAACCTGCCGGTCCCTCCACCCCGGATTTTCGTCGCTGGTTATTCTGCCATTTCATGTCTCAGAACCAGCGCTGGCTCGGATGGCCATGCATTGCTGCCGGCGATTGGGATCTCGTCGAGCCTTCCGTGGCTTTTTACCGGGATCGTGCTCCGACAGCTGCAGCCAGGGCGGCATGTTTGGGCGCGCCAGGTGTTGTTTTCCCCGAGCCCATCGAGCTTTGGGGCCTCTCTTGGAACGCTCGGCCCGATGGCCTGTGCAAGGCAGAACATCTGGAGTTGGATTTCAGTATGATGTTGGAGTTTGCTTGGATGGCGCTCACGGCCCACTCCGTCTTGGGCACGGATCTTCGCAGTGACCTCACGTGGATCATCGGCACACTGCGTTTTTACGACAGCTTCTACCGCAAGCAGACAAGGGAGCGCACTGGCTCCGAGCTGTCCGCCGATGGAAGGCTCACGATCTATCCGGCAAATTCCATCGAGTTCGCGGCCGGAGCGAAGAACCCGGTGGAGGTCATCGCCGGTCTGCGTCGGATCTCCGAAGCTCTCCTATCCCTGGTGCCGGGGATGTTGTCGCCGGACGAACGTGATTTCGTCGCTCAACTACAGGCCGCTATTCCCGACCTGCCCGTCGATACCGAAACTTCCGATCCGGTGCTCCTACCAGCGGCCTCATTTGAAAAAACTTTCAATCTATGGGAACTGCCCGAGCTCTATGCCGCTTGGCCCTATCGCGTGGTTGGGGTGCTTCATCCCGAAACGATCCGGATCGCGCGCAGCACCTGGGAAAATCTTCCCTCTGAGCGGGCTGAATACTGCCGGCAGGACCTATCCTGGATGCCTGTCGTTGCGAATATGGCCGCCTTGGGGTTGGCCGACGAAGCCAAGCAGCGCATCGTCGCCAAATTGTCCGATGCACGGACACAGGTTCGCTTTCCGGCGTTTTTCGGGCCGGGGCACGACTGGCTTCCCGACCACAACTGGGGTGGCGCCGCCATGGTTGGACTCCAGGAAATGCTTGTGGCAGCCGATCCTGTCGATCACCAGCTTGTCCGGTTTTTGCCAGCGTGGCCGGAGGATTGGGACGTGCACTTCAAGCTGCACGCACCAGGTCAAAAAATCGTTAAAGGCGCCTTCGTGAATGGCGACCTCACCGTTGAGCAAAGCGAAGCAGCTTCCAGCGCGAATCAATCGAACCATCAGGGGGCGATTATCCAGAGGGCTTAAAATTTCGATGAAGATTTTCTATGAAAAATACCAAAACTAATACGGACTGGCTGCACCAAGCAAAATGGGGACTCTTCTTTCATTTTTTGCCGCCGCATGCGTCGGTCGTTGGAGCACCGGAAATTTCAACCAATGAATGGAATCGCATCATCGACAATTTCGATGTGGAAGGACTCGCCCGGCAGGTCGCGGAGGTCGGGGCTGGATATTTTATCATCTCGATCGGCCAGAATACCGGTTTTTTTCTCTCTCCCAACGAGACTTACGACCGCATCGTCGGGCGCCAGCCCAGCCGGCTCTCCCATCGGGATCTGGTGGCGGATCTCGCGGATGCCCTCGGCAAGCACGGCATTCGCCTGATGGTGTATCTTCCGGCGCTGGCCCCGGCCCAAGACCTTCAGGCCGTGGAAAAACTTAAATGCACCCCCCCGTGGGAGACGTCCTGTATTATGTCCACCGTCGACTACAAGATGCAGGAAGGTGTCAATGATCGGTTGACAGAATTTCAGCAAAATTGGGAGGCTATCATTCGCGAGTGGTCTCTACGTTGGGGTAAACGCGTGTGGGGCTGGTGGATCGACGGCGGCTATTATGCCGATAAGCTCTATGCCTTCCCAGAAGCACCCAATTTTGAGAGCTTCGCCGCGGCCACGAAGGCCGGAAATGACGAAGCCCTGTTCACCTTAAACCCCGGCGTCAAGGTCCCGATCATCAAGCACGCTCCCAACGAGGATTATACAGCCGGAGAACTCGCGGGTGGACTTCCCGTCTCCTTCGAGGTGGATCATCCAGGCATCGCACCTCCACTTTCCCGCTTTGTCGATGGCGCCCAATATCACCTGCTGACTTTTCTCGGCACATGGTGGGGTGCGGGACGGCCTCGATTCTCGCGCGATCTCCTGGTCGCGTACACCGACTATGTAAATGCCTTCGGTGGCGTAATCACCTGGGATATTCCTCCCACCCCCCAAGGGAGAATTCCTGAAGAATTCATGACCCTCCTCCGCGCCCTGCAGAAGCCGTAACGCCTTCATGTCTATAAGTCAGGCTGTCATCGATACGCACCAGTATCTGTGGGACCCGGAGACTTTCCGTCATCCTTGGATGGCGGCCTCCCGTTTGGCGACTATTTCTTCCACATCCTTCCGGGCGTATCCGTCGAAATGCGATAGCCCGAAGAATGGGCGCAACCGAAGACCCCACACATGGGGATTGAGATCTCATCAGGGCATACCGCGAAGAGGAACACTCGTATGAACACAGCACTCATCAAATCCTTCTGCATCGACTTCAACTGGGACGCCAAGGGGCCGGCCGCGCCGGGAATGTATGCGGACGCGGATCTGGCCGGGCACCTGCGTTGGTATCGGGAGCTCGGGGCAAATGTGATCCAAACCTTCTGCGTCTCCTACAACGGTTACGCGTGGTATGCCGACAGCAACGTGGCCCCGGTTATCCCGGGATTGAGATATGACTTCCTCCCGGAGATCACCACCCTCGCCCATAGCGAAGGGATGCGGGTGATGGGTTACTTCTGTCTTGGTGCCAACCCGCTCTGGGAAGCCCAGCACCCGGAACAGTTCCATCGAGAGGTCGATGGCAACACCTGGCGGATCGTGTTGACGGGCGACTACCTCGACTACTTCTGCGCCTCGGTGCGCGACGCGCTCGAGCAGACCGAAGTGGACGGGTTCATGATCGATTGGTTCAATCGCCCGCAGCGGAAGATCTGGCTGGAGTGCGAGAAAACGCTGTTCCGGGAGTTGATGGGTGGCCCCATGCCGGCCGGGTTGCCGCTGGATTCGGCGGAGGCCGTGGAGTTCGACCGTCGGCTCCTGGAGCGCGCCTGGGTGCGCATCCGCGAGACGGTTGAATCCACCCGCAAGGTGATCGTCTGGACGAACCACCCGTTCACAGTGGCCAACGATCCGCTTTGGAACGGCCACCGGTTGTTGCGCGAAGTGGATTGGGTGCTTAACGAAGATCCGAAAGTCGAGTTGCTGGGCTGGTTGGAGGCACAGGTCGGGCCGCACACAAAAATCATCCAGAATCTCTGCGGCTGGAAAGATCACGACGCCTCGATCTGGCGGCAACTCGACGCTCGGAAACTGGGCTTCTACGGCTTTGCCCAAGCCGACCCCGTGAGCACGCTTCCGAGCCCGGACTACACGCCCGCCTGCGCGGCTAACTGGAAGAACATCGGCATCATCCGCGAGGCCTACCAAACCTTGGCCGAGCACTTTGCAATCCCCGGCAGCCACTGAGTGGAACACCCACTGGAACGTGCCTCGAAGAATCCGTTTATCCGATGAGATCTGAACCATTCCCTAATAAGACTGCCGCACCTCAACCAGCCGCCTATTGCCACATTTACGGCCAGCTCAGCCAAGCCGGTGACCGACTGCCGGAAGTGCTGGCGGGACTGACCCGGCGTGGCATTCCAGCTGATTATCGCAAGCCGGAGACACCGCCTGCCGATGGCGGCTTTCTTATTTCCAGCATGGAGCTGCGCAATCCGTTGACCTGCATTGAGAATTGGAGCGACGGCCCCTTCTGCCCGCTCAACCAGACCATGGGAGACCGCTCAATCGAGATGGGTGAACTCCCTTTGGAAACCCTGGCGGTTTGCGAGGATTCCGGCGGCCAATGGCAGTTCCGGAGGCGTAAACATCGGGCTTTACTCAAACAACGAGCAGTGTGTTTACGATCGCCTGACCGAGAATCTGGGTTTTGTTTTCCTGAGCCATGCTTGGTTGCTGGAGTTTTCATTCTTTTTGAACAAGTTGCAATTTTCTCATGAACAACCCACCCACCACCCCGAAACCCGGTGCCCAGCGCCTCACCCTCGAACGACTCCAGCAATGGGAATCCCTCAAATTCGGCATGTTCATCCATTTCGGGATGAGCACGTTTGACGGCGATGAGCTTTCCAAAGGCAATCTGCCCTCCACCGCCTACGCGCCCGACAAACTTGATGTGGACCAGTGGGTCTGCGTGGCCCGCGATGCCGGCATGAAATACGCCGTGCTCACCACCAAGCACGTCGCCGGGCATTGCCTCTGGCCGACGAAGCTCAACGACTACCATGTCGGCACCAGCGGCAACAAAACCGACGTGGTCGAGGCGTTTGTGAAGGCCTGCGAAAAGCGTGGCGTGCTGCCCGGTTTTTATTATTGCTCGTGGGATAACCGGAACACGTTCGGATCCCAAACTCCGACCGCAGCCGCCCCCTTTGAAAAGCCCCTCAACCTTGAAAACCCGCTGATGAGCGGAGTTCAACTTTCCTTCACCACCCGCGCCTACATGGATTTCCAGAGCGCGCAGATCCAGGAACTCCTCACCCAATACGGTCCGGTCGGCGAAGTCTGGATCGACATCCCCGCCGTGCTCCCACGTTTCTACCGCCAGGAACTTTACAACCAGATTGCCGGGCTCCAGCCTCAGGCGGTCATCATGATGAACAACGGCACCAGCGACGGATCGAGCTATCCCATCGACAAAGCCTGGCCGGCCGACCTCATCGCCATCGAGAGGTTCCTGCCCAACAGCCACACCGGCCATGTGAAATGGCGCGAGATCGAGGGCAAAAAATATTACATGCCCGGCGAGGTCTGCGATCCCATCGGCCGCGAATGGTTCTTTACCGAGGATGACCAGCCCCGCAGCGACGAGGAACTCCTAGGGATGTATCTGGTGAGCATCAGCCGCGGCACAAACCTCCTGCTCGATGTCGGCCCGGACAAACACGGCCTCATTCCAGAAAAATACATCGCAGCCCTCCAGCGGTTGCGCGCCAACCTCGACAAGCTCGGCGTGTCGTAACCAACAGGCAAACCTTTATGTCAAAAAACAAAAGTGATCGTGTGGGGTTAGTTCCGACACGAAAAAACAATCCGAGAGTCGCCGCCATTTACCCCGATGGCATTCACGAGACGATCGCAAGGCTCCTCAGAAGCGACGCGGCTATCGATGTTTCAACCGCATGGCTCGACCGGCCGGAACACGGACTTGGAGGACGAAAGCTCGAAGAGGCGGACCGTGTTGCTCTGGTGGGGTCACATGGCGCATGGTGAGGTGTCCTGCGAAATCGTCGAAAGCGTCCGCCGAAGGGTTCTCGAGGGTATGGGGCTAATTGTGCTGCATTCCGGGCACTAGAACCTCTCCCAAAACCTCCATTATTGGCATGGAGGTTGATGAGTTATGGTTATACTTATACTCAGCAAAAATCAGCTCGATGTTCTTGAAATGTTGGTTCCCGATCACACCGTCAGCCCGAAAGGAGGCAGACCTCCGATTGATAAGAGGCGTGCCTTGGCCGGGAGTTTCTGGATCTTGGACAACGGCGCGAAGTGGAAAGATTCCTCTGCATGAACTATCAACTGAAACACCCGACAACTTTATGAATACCTACAATCCTGACCAACTGTGGCTGTGGTATTGAAAACTGGACAGGCGTGGTAAATACACATTAGATGCCAACGATTCCGCGCTCATTACCGTGGAGTTTGGCAACGGTGCGCTTGACGTGATTCACACTACGCGATGGGCCACAGGCTACCCCAACTCCCTCTTTCTGCGCATTCACGGCACCAAAGGCGCGTTGCGCATTGATATAGACAAGTCGAACGAGTTGCTGGAGGTCTTGATCCAGCCCCGAGAAACTAGACAGTGTTGAGTGAGAGTTCTGCGGTGTAAAATCCGTAGAACCCATGAAGAACCGACACAGTGTAGAGCAAATCATCCGGATCCTTGGGGAGATCGAGCGCAGTGGGCTGAAGATCAGCGACGCGTGCCGACCCCATGGGATCAGCGAACAGACCTATTACCGCTGGCGCAACAAGTATGGCGGGATGGAGATCAGCGAGGCCCGGCGCCTGAGGGAGTTGGAGACCGAGAACGGCCGACTCAAGAAGTTGGTGGCCGATCAGGCCTTGGACATCCAGATCCTCAAAGAAGTGAACGCAAAAAAATGGTAAGCCCCATGCAGAAGAAAGCGGCCGTGGAGATGGTCGTCTGTATGGGGCTGTGCAAACGCCAGCGAGCCTGCCGGACCTTGGGCTTGAGTCGTTCGACGGCGTATTACCGTCGGTTGGCCTCGCCGCAGAAGCTGGCCCAGGAAGGGTTGGTTGAGGAGGTCTCACGCCAGTGGCCCTGCCTCGGCTACGGGAAGGTGGCGGCCATTGTGCGTTACGAGCACGGAGAGGTGATCAATCGCAAGCGGGCGGCTCGGATCAGACGGCAGCGAGGACTCATGGCTTCTAGAGGTCATGGCGGCAAGCGCCGCCGGGTGCGTCCTGGTCTGTCCCTGCGTCGCAGCGCGAGTTGGCCCGACGAGGTCTGGAGCTGCGACTTCATCCAAGACCGCACGGCTGATGGCGGCACGGTGCGCATCCTGTCGATTATCGACGAATACACGCGGGAATGCCTGTTGCTCAAAGCGGCCCGCAGCTTCCCGGCCAGAAGAGTCATCGACGCCTTGGAAGAGGTCATGGTCTGCAGCGGCCGTAAGCCGTAATACATCCGCAGTGACAACGGGCCGGAGCTCGTGGCCAAGTCCGTGCAAAAGTGGCTGGGCCAAGCACAGGTTAGTCCACGTTATATTGAACCCGGCGCTCCTTGGGAACCAAGCGAAGCGAGATAGCCTGCCGAAGGCAGCCCGTAGGGTGAGGCGAAGCCGAAGCAAAACGCTTATGTCGAAAGCTTCCATGCCCAAGTTCGCTTGGAACTGCTGGATCGCGAGCTCTTCTTCAACCTGCGCGAAGTCAATGCGGCGGCCAGCAATTACGCCTACGAATACAACTTCAAACGACCGCACGGCAGCTTGGGAAAAAGACCCCCTGCCGTCGCGGCGCAGCGCGAACTTCCGCTCCGGCCTACGGCCTGCGCTCCAGTTCGCGCTGGTAATGTCCCCATGAACAACTAAACAACAACCTTACCTGCAGACTCTCACCTCAATGTGTCCAGTTGCAGGGGTCGGATCAGTCTCGCTCGGCAAGGACATCGACAAATTTGTCTGGAAAACAATCAAGGCTCCCAAGGTTCCGTCGACCTACGAGCGCTTTCTCGCCGGAGTGCGCAGCGGAAAAAAAGGTGAGCCCGATTTCTCACGCGGCGCGGAGATTCAAAAAATTCTTGATGCGTGCGTCATGTCCGACAAGACGGGTCGCGCAGTTAGAGTCTGATACAAAGCTGAAAAGCTGCATGGATTCAAGAGCCTCGACCTATACAAAGGCGCAGGTTCAGCGACTTGGGGCGGTGTCCGTCCCGGCAAGGTGGGACTACGGTTCAGCCGTGATGTTGGCGTCACGAGGGCGAGGCAGCGCCCGGGCGCGAAGGTTTGACCGCCGCGGGCCCGATGGGATATGTATCATTCTAGTGATTGCTTGTCCCGCCAGCGCGGGGCTTTTTCTCATGACTGCACGCCGCCGGCCGAACATCCTGCTCATCCTGACCGACGACCAGCGCGCGGACACGATCGCCGCGCTGGGCAACGGGGATCTGCGCACGCCGCATCTCGACGGTCTCGTCCGCCGCGGCACGGTCTTCCGCAACGCGTGCATCATGGGCGGCACGCAGCCGGCGGTGTGCTGTCCGAGCCGCAACATGCTGCTGACCGGACGCTCCCTCTTTCGTATCGGCGGCCGGACGGGCGAGGTCATTCCTCCGGGGCACGCGTGCCTGCCGGAGATGCTGCGTGGCGAGTGCTACCGGACGCATCACATCGGCAAATGGCATCAGGACCGTGCCTCCTTCCATCGCAGCTTCAGCGCGGCCGACCGGATTTTCGGGTTCACTCCCGGCTGGTATGTGCAGACCGGCGGCCATTGGAACGTGGCGGTGCACGATTTCGATCCGGAGGGAACCTACCCGGAGGAGGGGGGGTATCTCCTCGACGCCGACAAGCAAACGAAACATCCGGTGATTCCCGGGCGGGGGGGCGTGCATTCGAGCGAAATGTTCAGCGATGCGGCGGTGGAGTTCCTCGACCGGCAGGGCGGCGCCGGCGACCAGCCGCCGTTTTTCCTCTATCTGGCTTACGTCGCACCGCACGATCCGCGGCAGTCTCCGGAGGAATACGAGCGGCGCTACGAACCGTCGGCCCTGCCGCTGCCGCCGAATTTTCTCGAGCGGCATCCGTTCGACAACGGCGAGTTCAGCGTGCGCGATGAAATGCTGGAAGCTTGGCCGCGCCGGCCGCACGCCATCCGCCGTCACCTCGCGGACTACTACGCCTGCATCGAGCACCTCGACGCGCAGATCGGACGTGTGCTCGAGGCGCTTGACCGTAACGATCTCCGCGATGACACGATCATCGTCTTCACCAGCGACAACGGACTCGGCATCGGTTCCCACGGCCTGCTGGGCAAACAAAACCTCTACGAACACAGCGTGGGCGTGCCGCTGGTCCTGGCCGGTCCGGGCATCCCGTCCGGGGCGGTCGACGACCGTTTTTGCTATTTGCAGGATGTGTTCCCGACCTTGTGCGATCTGGCCGGTTTGCCCGTTCCTGCTTCGGTGGAGGGACGCAGTCTCGTCGCGCCGGCGCATGATGCCGGGGCGGGGGAGCGGGACGCCCTCTACCATGCCTACTGCGGGGTGCAACGTGCGGTGCGCGTGGGCGATGACAAGCTGATCGAATATGTCACGCCGGTCGGCCGTCAGACCCAACTCTTCGATCTGCGCCACGATCCGCACGAGACGATGAATCTCGCCGCGCTTCCGGAGCAGGCCGGCAAGGTGGCCGCGCTGCGGGAGCGGCTCTTTGCGATGAAGGCGCACTACGGGGACGACCGCGTGCAGGAAAGTCAGTTCTGGTCGGGCCCGGGCTCCGTCGCCGATCCCGGCGGCGGGTAAGCGCGGTCGGCGGCGTCGATGACCAGCACCCAGTCGCCGTCCGCGGGGGAAGAGAGATCCATGCGCCCCTCGTTCTTTGTTTCCTCCGGTCCGTGGGCCAACCCCGCGCGCGGGTCATACCACCAAGACGCGCAGCGAAGCGGCGGCGAGGCGCGAGGTGTCGACGGTGGCGCGTTGCGGTTCCGCGCAAGCCGCGGAGCAGGAGGATGCCGAGCAGCACCGCGGTCGGTTTGATGACCAAACCCAAGCGGTAGGCGGTCAGTCCCGCCCCGGCGGCGATAAAATGGGCCAGGAGCAGACCGGCGACGATCGGCGCCACCGCGGCGGCCAGCGAAGTCAGGGCCAGGTGCAGGCTCACGCCGGTCACTTTGGCCGAGGCCGGCACCAGCTTGAGTAGGAAATTGAAGCTCGCGGCGAAGTAGGCCACCGCGACGAAACCGCCGGCCAGCCACATCGGGTAAAGCGACCAGACCGTCTCGCGGCTGAGCACGGCCCAGAGGTAGTTTTGCCTTCACTCTTGTTCATCCCGCTGCAATTTTTCCACGTTATGGATTACATAACAGCGGTCTGGCGCATGCGGTAGAGTCGAGGGCTTGTGCCGTAGCGAGTGCGAGCTGGCCGCCGCCCTCGGCATCCTCGAAACCCAAGGCCTCACCGCCATCCTCCATGCCACCGACGCCATGCTCAAAGCCGCCAATGTCGAACTGGTCGGTAAAGAGAAAATCGGTGCCGCCTATGTGACAATCATCATCAAAGGCGATGTAGCCGCCGTGAAAGCCGCTCTCGAAGCTGGAGCTCAAGCCGTGGGCGAGCGCGGCAAACTCATCGCCGCCGAAGTCATCTCACGGCCGCACGAAGACCTGTTGCGTTTGCTGCCTGCTTGAGTGATGAGGTGAAGATGCGTCGCGCCGCGTCGATAATGACCCGGTCTATGTCCTTGCCACCGTCTTGGCCGCTTCCGGCCTTGCCGCCGTGGACTCGGATCCGGTGCTCTCTAGCGACGGCTACGGCGGGTTGCGCAAGGAGGGAAAGCCCTTCCGCGCCATCGAGATCAATTACTTCTCCTGTTTCTATCGTACCCTGCTCGCTGGCGATGACACGAGCTACGAGCAAGGGTTCGAAATGCTGGCCCGCAAGGGGATTCCTTTCGTGCGGTTTGCCGCGACGGGATTTTGGCCGAAGGACATGGCGCTTTACCGCAGCGACCGGGAGGAATACTTCCGGCGCTTCGATGCCGTTGTGGCCTCGGCCGAGAAGCATGGCATCGGGCTCATCCCTTCGCTTTTCTGGTATTACGCCTGCGTGCCCAACCTGGTGGGCGAGCCAATGGACCAGTGGGGCAATCCGGAGAGCAAGGTCCATGAGTGGATGCGCGAGTATGTGCGTGAAGTGGTGACGCGCTACCGGAACTCCCCGGCGATCTGGGCGTGGGAGATGGGCAATGAATTCGGGCTGCAAGCCTCGCTGCCTAATGCGGCCTCCCACCGCGCGCCCATCTGGCCGAATTTGGAGACCGCGGACAGCCGCAGCGAGCGGGACGACCTGAGCTTCGACATGCTGCGTGTGGCCTACACGGAATTCGGCAAGGCGGTGAGGAAGCATGACCGGAAGCGCTTGATTTTCACCGGGGACGGCCTGCCGCGCCCCGCCGCGTGGCATATGGAGAGGGAGGGGACTTGGACTCCGGACAACGAGCGGCAATTCCGCCAGATGCTGCGCAGCCTCAACCCCGACCCGATCGATGCCATCAGCATCCATGCTTATGGCGAGGACACCGAACGCATCGCGTGGGCTGTTCGCGCGGCCAAGAGCATCAAGAAGCCGCTCTTCATCGGCGAGTTCGGCGTTCCCGGCACAGGCCCGGAGGCGGAGAAAGAATTCCGCCGCATGCTGCGGATCATCGAAGAGTCGCCCGTCCCGCTGGCCGCGGTGTGGGTGTTCGACCGGCCCGACAATGATCCCACCGCCCAATA
>Ga0207937_1000255_pt1 | contig 19183 bp, 21 predicted proteins | sample LakMenEpi04Sep11_FD_150668 | JGI IMG/M metagenome (GOLD analysis project Ga0207937, IMG submission 150668) | Freshwater microbial communities from Lake Mendota, WI - 04SEP2011 deep hole epilimnion (SPAdes) | ecosystem: Environmental > Aquatic > Freshwater > Lentic | place: Lake Mendota, Madison...
AGGAGGCGCAACATCGTAGGCGATCAGTTCATGCAATTTGGGCAGGTTATAGCAGGGAACGCCTGGATACATGTGGTGTTCCACATGGTAATTCATATTCCAGTAAAGAAACGAGAGGAACGGGCTTAACAATATCGTCCGTGTGCTTTCCCGGTAGTCCAAAGTGTTGTGCTTCATGCCACAGTGCTGTGCTGTGGCGAGCATATTGGCGAAGCCGTTTGCGATGAATGGCCCCAAGGTCACAAGAAACACGCCCTGCCAAAACCCACTAGCGAGGAACAAAACCAGCAAAGCAGCTTGGCCCACCAGCAGACGCCGCGCTGCATTCGCGAGCCGACGACGACCATCCACTTCGGCATCGCTGAAAATACGACCTTCCGTTTGTCCGGGAACAATTCCTCTCGCGTTCAGGACTTGCATCCTCAAAGTCCTCCAAAATCGCCTGATGTCGATCGTTGACGAGAGAACTAGATTCGCGATCCGGGAGCACACATTCGTTCGCACCTCTTCGTCCAAATGAGAGTCAAGGGTATGCGAGTGATGAGTGGCATGCGCTCTAGTGAAGTAAACCGGATTGGCCCAGGAGAGAAAGGCGAAGACTTGCAACCAACACTGATTCAGAGCTTTAGATTGGAAAACCGTATTGTGCTGCAACTCATGGCTCGCACCAACCCAGCTCAAGAATGAAAAGACCACGCCGTAGACTGCGAGCAAAACTGCCGCAAGCAGCAACCATCCATTATTTGAAGCCACGACGAAGCATCCACCCAGAATAAGCAGAATAAAGGCGTGCCCAAAGCAACGCGCCCAACCCTGGAGGTCATTGCGCACGTGCAGCTGCTTAAGTGCATCAGCTGGAACTTTTGTTCGGTAATACATCGGTTAATGAACCGCCAAGATTTGCTCCCTCAATTCAGCAAATCTGCCACAGAATGAAAACGCCAGCATGGTATGAGCCACCGAAACGGGCAGGTACTCTTCTTCTACATCCAATAAATACTTCTCCACCTCCGTGTGGATCGAAGATCCGAAGTCGTGCCAGATGAGCACATGGTCATGCCTACACATAGCTATTGCTTTTTCAGTGTCGTTTTTGACGGTTTTGTAGTCATGACCACCGTCGATGAAAACCAGATCCTGCGAATTCAGGAGGCATTCTTTGTCCGGGTCAAAAGATAAGCTGTTTTCGAATAGGCGGACTATTTTGCTACGAATGCTGCTATCTGCCCGGTCGATGTAGAAGGCACCCCTGCGCTTGAACTCCCGACGCAAATACTCGTCATTCTCATTGGCATTGAAAATGTCCAGCTTAGCTGAGGCGGCGGTGGTGATGACATCTGATGGTAGATCCAACGTGGTTACGCACGAGTCTTTTGCTGTATTACGCGCAAAGAGGACCGCACTGCTTCCATTAAAAGTGCCGAATTCAAATATTTTGCGGGGATCGGTGACCTTCAACACAGCCACAATTACCGCAACCTCGAGCGTCAACAGACTACCTATGCCGGTTGGCGGCAGGGTAGAAACGATGTCGATATTTTTATCCGGAAAAAGGTCTTCTGCGACCTGAAACACGGCTTTGGGTTTGACTACAGGTATAGGGCTAATCGAACTCATTGTGACAAACTTTGGAGATTGAGAGCATAGAGAGTCCGATTGAGCAGACTCTCGTACAGAACGTCTTCCTCCATTTTACTGGACGCAGCGAGGAAAAACAGGCCAGCCCTGCCATACGGACTTTTTTCGACGTGGTCGCCAGCCACAGCCAATGGTACGAGAAGCCTCAGATCGACAGGCTGCTTGAACTGGAATCCCCAGAGCGACTCGCCGTGTCGCGACGTCGCGGTATGGCGGATGATGCGTTCCTGCAGTCGTGCAGCGCTTTTCGGCACTTGTTTCTCGCCAACAAAAGGAGCGGCATAGCTGGCTCCATAGGGGTAGCCGGTGCTCATCTCGATGAGGAGCGCGTAGAGGTCTCCAGGACAGCGGCGCGTTGTTTCGATGAGCCAGTAGCGGTCATCTTTCCGGATAAACTGGGTATGCATAAGGCCATCCACCAAGTTGAGCTCTTGAACCAAAGAAAGGGCATCCTTTCGCAAGCCTTCAAGTAAAGGCTGTGGAAAATCGAATTCCACACAACTGGTATCCACCGTGAAGGGGTTGGTGGTGCAATCTTCCCGCACAATGAAGTCGGCAACGATCCGACTCCCGCTGATGAAAGCCGAGTGACTGTAGAGTTGGCCGGTGACAAACTCCTCGATGATGGCCGAACCGGTCTTGGACATCGCACAGGCTTCCGCGAAAGCCTTTGATAGATCCTCTCTCTCCGGCTTGCGGAGAATCGATATGCCGCGGCCACTGAAGGAGTCGACCGGTTTGACGATGACCGCATCCATACCAACTGCTTCGTCGAGACCAACCACCTTCGGCACGGAGATACCTAGCCTTTCTGCCAAGCGGCGGAACTCCGCCTTCTCGTTGATAGCGCGGGTCGCCTCGACCAAGTCAATGCCGGGGAAACGCCCTTGGCTGATTTCCGCGCAAGCTTTGTAGGAGACATCCGTGCATCCCGGAACAATGAAATCGAAAGACCTTTCCTCGATCAAGGCTGCCAACTTCGACGTGTCGGAGTAATCCAGTTGGACATACTTCGGCGAAATCTTGGCCAGCGGTTCGTCGGGGTTTCCACCCACCACCCAAACGTCGTGACCTTGAGCCACAAGCGACTTGTAGATCGGATAAGCGGCCCGGTTCGTATCGACCAAGAGAACTTTGGACATCAAAATCTGTTTAGGAACGCGTTTTGCGCAGGGTTCCTCCTTAAAAAATGGATGTCAGACGGCAACCGGGACCGCAGGGACACCGAAAACGGTTACGCCACTTTCCACGGGCCGAATCACCACCGCCCCCGCACCAATGATGGCACGATCCCCGATCGTCACACCCGGTGAGATACAGACATGCGGATGGATCACAACTCCGTTACCCACGGTTGCACCTCCTCCCAGAAAGGCGCACGCCCCAACGTGACAGCATGACCCGATCCGCACATCGTGGCCCAAGGTGACATGTGCAGTAAGGAAAGTATCAAACCCGATATCGACATTGCAGGAAATCGCGCAAAACGGGCCAACAAGAGATCCTGCTCCAATGCTTGTTTGGCTGCCAACTTTGGAAGATGGCTCGACTATGATGGCAAAAGTGCAACCGCGTTCCCGCAGTATCTGTGCATATTCGGCGCGTTTCTTGGGGTCACCAATAGCACAGATAAAAACATCATCTGGTTCCGGTTCGTATGTTTCAGTCGAACCAAGAATAGGTATCCCGCCGGGCGAAAGATCTCGGTCATCAAGGAATCCCTTCAAGCGCCAAGGGCATTCCTCTCCCTCCGCTGTTTCAATACCGGCTGCCAAGTCGCGAACCTCGCGACCGAGTGCTCCCGCGCTGATGATGATAAGATTTTTCCTCAAGCCCATGGCCAGTCAGACCTCAACAATGCGAGGGCAGACCAAAGGTCCCACCTCGCATGTCACCGATCCCCAGGAGAGCCCGACGCCAAAACCGCAGAGAGCCAGCCGAAGAGTGGATTCGCGCAGCCGTTCACCCAATTGATGGACCATGGTAAGCGGAATCGTGGCAGAGCTTGTGTTGCCAAAATCGGCCAGGGTCGACGGCGTCTTCGACGGGTCGAGATCGAGCGCCTTGCGGATGGTCTCGTTGATCAAGCGGCTCGCTTGGTGGAAAACGAACGCATCGACCGATTCAGCCGACCAACTCCGCTTGGCTAGGGCTTTACAAACTGCCTCGGGAACGACCCGCACCGAAAAATTAAAAACGTCCTCCCCTCTGATCTGGTATTGGGTATTGACGTGAACTGATCCCAGCGGGTCGGTCGCCGTGGTAAAGACGCCTGCGTCGAGTCCCGGTTTGCCGCCGGATCGGCGCTCCATGATTAGTTCGGACCCTGCGCCGTCGGTATGGAGCGAGAACACCATGGGCGGCACTCCGGCGCGTCGCTCTAGAGCCACCGCCACCGCCGCGTCGCCGAAGAGGGGCGGTTGGGGTGATGCCGGATTCGGTTTTCCTGCTGCGTCGCCGATGATGAGCAATGCCTTGGATCCGCTCTCCGGACCGAGCAAGCGGCCGGCCACGAGCATGCCGTAAGGAAAACCGGAGCATCCGAGATTGATATCAAAAGCGGCACAATCCGAGGAGAGGCCGAGACGGTGCTGGAGAATGCAGGCGGTGGAAGGGAATGCCACATCGCCGGACTGCGTCACCAAAACAAGAGCGCCGATCTCCCCTCTTTCCCAAGCCAATTCCGAAATAAGACGTTCGCCGGCGGCAAGGGCCAGATCGGAAAAAAACATACCCGGCGGGCAAATGCGCCGCCGATTGATGCCTGTTGCCGCCGAGAATCTGCGCTGCGCATCGGTAGTTCCGCGGACTTCGTCTATGTTGGACGGAACCGCGGCGCAAAGACCGGCCAAGACCACGTCGTCGAGCCGCGCTTTCATCGAGGGACAGCGCCAAGTTTGGCTTCCACCAAAGACATCAAATCGGCCACAGTCCGGCAACCGCTCATCTCCTCACCAGAAATCTGCACTCTGTAGTCCGCATAAATTTCCGCAACAAGCATAACCGAGGTCAGCGAGTCCCAGCCCTCCAACTCGCGGAGGATCGTGGAGAGGCCGAGATTTTCCGGGGGCTCCTCGAAGGCGTCCTTGATCGAGTGAATAAATTGTTCGTGATTAATTGTTTCCATGGTGGATTGCTTGGCTGTTTTAGTGCCGGTCTATTGCGCACATACTCGTCAACAAGATGTCACTCAGTCCGTTCACTTCTCCCTTGGAAGAACAGATCCTGCAAGGCCTGTTGGGTTGGTGTCGCAAACAAGGGCAGACGGAAGAGCCTTGTGCGGATACATTATTCCGCCGGCTTAACCCTGATTGGATGCGGCGCTTTGCCTTGCGCGAGGAGCTTGCTGCGTGGGTTCGAGAAAATACCGGTCTTGCCACTTTCTATCCCGACGAGCTGGATGTCGCATCAACACCGCGCACTTTGGCGAGACACTTGGCAAGACGCATGGTGTCAGGCACCGAATCTCCGATCAGACCGCCGATCATTCCTTTCCGCAGCGACAAGGTCAAAGAACCAACGGTTTTCGTCCTGAACTGCCCGCGCTCCGGAAGCACATTGTTCAGATGCATGCTGATGGGTCATCCGTCGCTATACGCTCCACCGGAGCTTCACCTCGCTGAATTCCGCAGCATGAGAGAAAGGGAGAGGCAGATGGCAGACGCGGGTCAGGAATGGAAAACGATGGGACTGGTGCAAACGATCGTGCATTTGACAGGCTGGAACAAATGGCAAGCTTTTCACTACTTGAGCCATTTGACGAAGCGGGATGTTCCTGTTCCGGAGGTCTACCGGTTGATCCATGGGCTTTGCCCGAAACCTATCTTGGTCGACAAGTCCCCATCAATCATGGGACATCTGCAGCGAATAGAAGAGTGCTTCGACAACCCTAGATACTTGTTTCTGACGCGACACCCTTACGCGACCATCGAGTCGATGATGCTGAATCGTGTCAACCCACCGCTCCCGAAGCACACCTTAGCCGAGGCAGAGCAGGCTTGGCTGGAGGTAAACGGCAACATACTGGGCTTTTTGGAAACCGTTCCTCTTGATCGATGGCGCCAGCTGTCTTTCGAAGAACTAATGAGCACAACGGAGCAGACTCTGCAAAGTGTCACAGATTTTCTTGGTATCCCTTATGAACCGGCAATGTCCACCCCCTATGATGGCGATCGTCTATTGCATGGCATCGGCTGCGTAAATCTTCCCAAACGCCAAAGAGTAGAACCGGAACTCGCGGAAAAGTGGAAAGCGATTCACTTGGAACGGCCGCTGCTTTCCAAAACGGTTGATTTAGCGAAGGAACTGGGTTATAAAGGATTGCTTTAGAGTTTGAGCACTTGCCTACATTATAGTCTATATCCAACGCTAGGTACACACTGCTCGACATTAGCTAAATCGCAACGGCGAAGAGCACCGTTTCCTCAGCATGGGTCGTGAAGTGCCGTAAGTAAAATCGGTAGTTCAAACCAAGCGAGTGCAAAAACCGTGGGATAATCCAGAAGTCCTTAAAGCTGTGATACACCGTAATAGCCATCTTGGGTTTGAACTGGCGCAAGACACATTCGCTGCCCTTAAGCGCTTCCAACTCGGCGCCCTCGATATCCATCTTTATAAAATCGATTCGCGGCAAATCTCCGCGAGCCACCAAGTCATCAATTTTTAGCGTCTTTACCTTAAGGGCGCTCGGGTCGCGAGATTCGGTCACAACACGCGTCCCCGGACCGTTTCCGATCACGAAGAGTTCCTCGTCACTCTGGGAATAGACCGGATTCTCGTAGAAACGGATCCGAGAGGCCAGATGCGGGTTCAGGTCCATGTTGCGGCGAAAAATGGACACATTGGCGGGAAGAAACTCGAAAGAGGCTACTTTACCGTTCAGACCGGCCTTGTGTGCGAGGTAGAGAGCCGTGTCGCCATAGCATCCTCCGGCATCAATCGCCACATCACCCTCGGCGCATTCGATCGGACCATCGGCTGTTTCGCAGCGATACTGCTCGTGCACAAATGTCGTATAGCAGGCTCCCGGAAGAGTGAACATCCGAATCGGATAGCCGAAAGTCTCGAGACTTCGCTCATGCAACTTCCAACCGAGAAAATCGGCATCTAGTTCCTCTTCACCGCGTGGTATTGCTTGCGCTTGGCTCCGTGCATGCCAAAATTTTTGTGTGTTGGTCGGCAGCTTTATCTTCCGGTAACCCAGAGATCTGTAAGCCGACAATTTCACCAAAAGATCGCGAGATTCATCGTCCGACAAGTTAGCATAGAGCCATTCCAAGTCGTTGAGGTGTGGCTCGACAAAGGCGAGACCCTTTCTGACAATTTGACGCGCTTCGCGGCAAAATATTACCCCGATTCCTGCGAGAAAGCGATTGAATGCAGTTGCAGCAGTTAAGTGTGTTCTTTTCTCGGGACCGAAACGGTCACTATTATAGTTGTCTCTGAAATCGACGCCAATGGCATCGGTCAACACTTTGCAGTAATCAAGGGTGAAGTTCTTCACTTTTGGCTTACCGGTTAATTCACAACAATTGGTCGCACCACTCTTCCCCAATGAACTTGATCTGCGAAGATCCGAAATTCGTGCAACCCTTGAGATCGAATAAGCGCACACTTGGAATTCATATCCGCAATGGCAACTGTGAAACTGTATTTCCCTGAAACCAAATCGAGGGGGCCCAAGACCAACACTACATCATGACGCCCGGGCCCGAAATTCATTGCTTGACCATGTTTTCCGTTAATCGGAAAGCAGACTACGGGAGCCATAGTTTCGTCCATGATGTAGATTTGAATACTTGCTTGGGGACAAGACGGATCAATCTCGAAAGCCAACTCCAATTCGGCATTGCAGCCTTGGTAAACTACTTTTCCTTGTCGAAGGGCTAAATGAAGAATTCGAGCCTCTCTGGTGCCCGTTTCGTTTGCAGTTGGTGAAATCATCTCATAGTAGCGGCCAATGGCCTCTGCCGGTTGCTCGGTGTCGAGCCGAGTCTTCCCACGTTCCATGAAGATCACACGCGAACAAAATGAGGAGATAAATTGCATATTGTGCGAAACCAAGACGACGGCGGCTTTTGCGGTCATGTTTCGCACGCGATTAAGGCATTTTATAACAAATCCGATATCTCCAACGGCCAGCACTTCGTCCAGAATCAGAATATCCGGACTGAGCGAACTGGCCACGGAAAACCCTAACCTGACCTGCATACCAGAGCTGTAGTTCTGCACCGGCGCGTCGATGAACTCGCCGATCTCGGCAAAGTCGATGATCTCCTCGATCTTCTCATCGATTTCTTTTTTCGAAAGCCCCAGCACCGAACCGTTGATGTAGATATTTTCCCGTCCGGTCAGGATCGGATTGAATCCCGCCCCCAATGCAATCAACGCACCCACGCGACCGTTCATCTCGATCCGGCCGGTATCCGGCTTGATCAGACCGTTGAGCATTTTCAGCAGCGTTGTCTTCCCGGCTCCATTGTGACCAATCAGCCCGAGGCATTCCCCGCGGCGAAGTTCAAAGCTCACATCTCTCACCGCATAGAACTCTCCTTCGCGCAGATCTTCATCTCGCGCCGCCACCGCGGGGGTAACTAGTGGCGAGTTACTGGTGGCGGGCTGGGCATCGCCGCAAGGTGATGCTGTGGCGAGTGGCTGGTGGCGAGTAACGAGTGAAATGTTGCCGCCGGAGGCGGACCCGCTTGGACTCGTTACCTCTGCGATTCGCGGGCGTCGCCCGAAGGGCGCCAACTCGCCCGCGATATCGCAGACCCCATACCAAAGCGACCGCTTTAGCGAGCGGCAGAACTTTTTGGAAACGCCCTCCACTCGGACAAGGACTTCGTCCGAGTGGCTATGGTGTTTTTCGTTCATCATGTTTTCATTCATGATCCATCACGCGCCCGGTCCAGAGCCTTGATAAGAATTCCGCCACCGGGAGAACTTCGGTTTCGCCAAATTTCGCCGCCACGGGTCCGCGGAAAACCCCATAAGTCCTCACCTCGCGCGGCGCCAACTCATCCTTCAATCTTCGTAAACCGAGCCCGTCGCGGTTTCTCCACACCGACGCCGCTTTCACTTCCACCGCCACGAATCCCCAGTCGGTCTCGACCACGAAATCCACCTCCACATCGTCGTGCGTCCTCCAGAAATTTATCTTCCATCCGGGATGATGCCTCTCGAGATAAGCGCGGATCTCATTCCCGACCAATGTCTCCAGCAACGGGCCGCACTCCTCAGCGGTGGGCGCATACGGTAACCGGCCCGACAAGGCCCGCGCCACTCCGCTATCGAAGAGGTAAAACTTGGGATGTGCCACCTGCTTGTTTCCCGGCTTCAGCTTCCACGGCTGCAGCCAATGGCCCAGCAAAGTGTCCTCCAAGATCCCGAAGTAATTTTGCACGGTCGTCCGCCCGACACCTGCATCACGCGCAATGTTCGACACATTGGTCACTTGCCCGTTTTGCCGGGCTGCGACCTCCAAAAATCTGGAAAACGCGCCCACGTTGCGTGTCAGTGCCTCGGCCCGGATCTCTTCCTGCAAATACAGCGCAGCGTAGGCCAACAGAAAACCTTTCGCCTCTTCGCCCAACACTGCCTTCGGCAATGTGCCGAGAAGCATCGCCCGCTCGGCATCGAAAGCCCCGCCCAACTCAACCGAAAGCAACGGGTGCATCCGCACCACGCTCGCCCTTCCGCCCAGCAGATTGGCCCCGCTCCGCTTGAGCTTTCTGGCGCTCGATCCGCAGAGCACGAATCTCAGCCCCCGCTTCTCGATCAAGCGATGCACCTCGTCCAGCAGCGCGGGCACCTTTTGCACTTCATCAATCACCACCCAAGATCCCCTCTCCACAAGTTCCAGTTCCCGCCCCAGCTGATGCGGATCGCGCTCCAAACGAAGGAACTCGGACTGATCAAGCAAATCGTAACTCCTTGCCCCGTTGAAATGCTCCGCAATCCAAGTCGATTTCCCCGTCCCGCGAGGCCCCAGCAAAAAGAAAGAGGTGTTTGGGACCTTGAGAACTCTTGAGATCATAGTTGGCACTTTTCCTGCAAATATGCCACTTTGTAAATCAGATTTAAAAGCCTTTGATGTGCTTATGGCGTTTGATACCCGTCCTAGGTCGCTAGCCCCCATCACTTTTTTCGGACGTGCGAGCAGAGCAATTTGCCAGGCCTTGCCACCAAGTAACTCGGAATCGTTGTCTCGATATAGACCGTGGGTTTCATGCCGTTACCCTTCACTCGCTACACGTCACGCGCTACAGCGGCCTCAGCAGCTAGCCTCCCATGCGTGCGATCAAATGCGGCATGGCGATGCGGAAGCCGATAAGGCCGAGCAGAATCACGAAGAGAGAGCCGGCGGTGACGAGGAAAAACGGTCCCAACACGGTCAGCGCCTGGCCGGTGAGACACTCCCTTGCGGTAATGATCAGCGGTGACACCGGATTCCACGTGGCCAGCCAACCGGCGATGCCGCCCATTTGCGGCGGATAGACGACCGGCGTGAGCAGCATCCAGAAACCCGCGACAATGGGAATGGCACGCGCCGCGTCGCCGTAAAGGGCGGAGACCGGGGTGATGATAAGGCCGAGAGCAAAACCGGCAGCCAATAATCCAAGTAAGGCGACGGGCAAAAAAGCCAGCGTGGGGCCAACGGGAATTCTCCAAAGAGTCATCACGGCAGCGATGAGAAGCATCCGGATCAATGCATTGAAAATCACCATGTAGAGCCCGCCAACGAGCACCGCTTCTCTCGGGAAATTGATCTTCACCAGCATGGCCTTGGCCGCTCCAAGCGAAGCCGACGGACTGGTCAACGCATCGACGAAAATTTGCCAGAGCAATGTGCCCATGAGCGCGAAAGCGGCATACGGGATTCCAACAACCGCGATGCGGGTAATGCCCTGAGACTGCAGGAAGATAAATGTCGCCGCAGCGACCAAGGGCGGTAGAAAGGCCCAGACATAACCCAAGAGCGTTTGGCGGTAGCCGGCGCGAAGGTCGCGGAGGAACAAGCGCCATGCCAACTCGCGGCCTGCCAAGACATCTTCCGCTATTTCCCGCAGCATGGCGACTGGGTGCCTGAGCAAGGGTTCAGGCGTGTAGACTCTGCGTTGGGAAATCATGCCGTGTATGGTGTGAGCCAGAGCGCTAAAAATGCTGCCAGATAACTTAGGGCATGCTGCCGCCCCTGGTCGCAGCGGACTGTTCCGCGGGACCGGGACCGTTTCAAGATGTGGGGTTTCGGCATTTGCCCAGGCTATTAGGAGAGAGGATTCCACACTTGGTCGAATCCCAAGCCCTGAAAGTCTTTCATGTTGGCAGTGGCAAACCGCGTGACACCGTGAGCTTTGGCAATGCGCGGCATCGGCACGCTATAAGCGTTTCGCGGCAAGCCATTTTTGCGCCCAGCAATCTCATTCGAGCGGCTCGATCGACTTGAGGGGCAACTCCTCACGGCTGCGACGCCATGCTTCGCTAAGTTCCTCCAGGTGTAGTCGCCTCCATTCGTTGACCAGCTGCAAGGCCTTCGGCGGAAGATGTCCCTCGTGAATGCGACCAGTATGAATTTCAATCAAGGCTTCATGCTCGCCGTAAATCGCATGGAAGTGTTCCGGAGGATGCTCGCGGTAGTAGAACCGGATGACGATTCCGTAAAACCGGCTAACCTCAGGCATGAACCGGTTCGCGGGCGTTCAGCTCAGCAACCTCAAGGTAAGCGGCATCCGGGCAAATCTCCATCTCCTCGCTCCAAGCGATCTGACCTCGGTCGCCGATGTGCACACCGGCGAAAACCTGCGGGTCCGCGAGAGGCGCAAAGACTCCGCGACCGACGGAGGACGACATATCGATGACACCCTCTAAGCCGTCGGAGAAGACGACAGAAATCCTGTCATCAGATAGTGGCGATACTCGCACGGGGCGCTTCATGCGTCCAAAATACCATTGCAAAATATGTGGTCAAGCGGACTGGAGAAAGCGCAGTGAGCGAAGCCCGCAACACTCATCGCAAGGCCGAAGCTAAGGGGAAATCAGGGTCGCCAGGATTCTCACCCGGCACATCGGCCCAACGAACTTCGCGCACGACGGCACGCAACTCTTCGGCACTGAGTTGCTGCCCACCCAAGGCCAGAATCCACTCGTCGGTTTCCTCAACGGTGGCCGTGGCCGGGTCCAAAAGAGGCACGTAGGCAGATGCCCTGCCCTCAGTTGGCAAAGTATTCGGCGGTGATGCGCTCATGGTCGTCTTGGAACGTTTGGATACCTAAGTGACTGAGCGTTGCACGGAGAGCCGGGAGCGTGGAGGCAATGCAGCTAAGGCACAGCAGTCAAATACCTCCAAACACAGGAGGTATCTCGCGCGCGGCGGAGCGCAGGCTGTGACCGCGGGTGCGCAAGGCCCGGTCGAGCTCGGCATCATCTGTTGCCGGATCGAGAACGCTTTCAACCAAGGAGCGATTGGCCGCGAAGCGTGCATGATGAGGATGGCGGGGCGAGGTCCAATGACTCAGGAGGCGGGCGCGCGCGGCGGGATTCGCCCACAAGAGCCGACCATATTCGAGACGCCCGAGGTCCTGGTAGCTGGCGTATTTGCCCAAAGGGCTCATTTGAGCTTCTCTGCCCATGACGCGTGAAGTTTATCACGGGGCTCCCCGCGCTTCAACTTCGGGAAGAGAAGGTCGTCGATCGAAGGCACCACGACCTCAAGATGTCCATACACCTTGCGCGATGCGCGACCTTCCCAATCGGCGGGCATTTCCCCCAACACAGCCCTGGGCATGAGGTTGACGTGCCAACCGTGTCTCTTTTCGAATTCGCTGCCGATCATGGCTTCGTAACCCAAAAGCGCCACGGCATCGCTCTGCGTGACCGGGTCGACATCCATGCTGTTCTCGGGAAGAGGTGTTTCAATGCCGCGTTGCGCCGCATGCCAGAGCAACCCGCCGGACCCGATCAAGATCAGCGAACCGGACTCGGCGAGCAGCGCACCCCATTCTTGAAGCCACGCTTCAATTTGGTGCGGATGTTTGAGTTCACGTTTGGGCATGAGAGTGCGGGAAGCAGATTTAATTTAAAACGCAGAATACAGAATGGGGAAAGGAACGAAGAGAGGCGCGGTCAGGACATAGGTACCACATTAGGTTCAAGACATGGGTAACACCTGCCGTGAGTTGTTGTTCATGTTGTGGTGATGTTTGTGGTTGGTCAACGTTGTGCAGAGAAGGGGTACCAACAGCCAGGGAAGGGATCAGGACAAAAAAAGCCCTCAACCCTCAACTTCAATCCAACCAAGCTGCCGCCCTTGGTCGCAGCGGAGTGTTCCGCGGGACCTGGGCAATTTCAAAATGTGGGTTTCCGACATTTTTTGTTTCGCGCTTCGCCGCGTCGGACGGCGGAGCGAAGCACTTTTTAAAGCTTCAAAAAGCGGACGAGCCAGGGAGCGACTTTCTGTCCTTTGCCGAGCCAGTAATTGAGCCGTTCGATGCGCTCGGTGGGGAGTTGGCGTTCGGTTTCGGGGAGAGATTTCATCATTTGCTCCATGCGCTTGATGCGGTCCTGCGCGGTGTGCAGGCGGGGCAGGAGTTCCTCCTCGATATAAGAAGTGGCAAAGCGACTGAGTTCGCCACTGGCGACGTAGTGGTCTTTACGTTGTCCCGGTTGATAGGCCACGCGAACCGCGCCGAACTCGCGCAACAGCTTGAGCCCCTGACTCGCAGCGCCAAGGCTAATATCGAGACGCAACATAATTTCATCCATGGCCAAAGGGCGCGCCGAGACAAATAGCAGCCCATAAATTTCGCCGACCGACTTGGGCCATCCAAGCAAACGGAGGAAATTGATAAACATCTCAATGGACTCGATCTCCAGAGATGAAAGCACGGATCTGTCTCTTTGCTCGACAGGCTTAGTGGCGAGAACGGGCATGAAAACGCAACATCAACAGCACCCATCACAAGTTTCAAGAAAAAATGAAAAATGATCGAGGCAGAGGATTTTGGCTAGCTCCAGCTGGCGATAGCTTTGTGTTGATAAAGCAGATTAAGCCACCTGACAAAGACCCGACTCGGCGTGTGACCTGCTGCACGGTTGAAGCGATAGAACACCCGCTTACCGGGTCCTTGGAAATGAACAAGAAAAGCCCGCTTGGCTTGATCGTTTTTGAGAAAATACGGAACTAGCTGCCCTTCCTCGATCTGCCAGCGCACTTTCTTGCGCGGCCGGCGCCGCAGTTGCATGAAATCAAAATCCTCGGCCATGTGCAGATTCGTATCTACGTAACCCATCGGTGTATCCGTATCGAACATTTGCATGAACTTCGATTTTTCGAGGAACTCAAAGAGGAGCGTCATCTCACCGAGATTATAGATATTGTCGGAATTCTGCCGCTCCTCAAAAAGCTGCTGGGCAGCAGCGAGGCGCTCCTCGTCAGCATAGTAGTCCAAGATAAACTGCAAAAACTCGTCGATGCTTCCGCGGATGAAGGTAAAATGCGGATTCGGACCGCTCATGGCAATAGAACAATCCGGCAGCAGCGGCAGCAGTTTGGAAGCATCCCCAAAGACAGCCACATCGCTGTCCTGCATGATATAAGTGCGATCTGGACGCTGACGACGCAGCGTTTCGGTCATAAACCAGCGCTCAAGGACAAAGCGCTCGTATTTTTCTTTGAAACAGGAAATATGGCGGTAACGCTGCTGGAAAAGCTCCAACTCCGGTGAGGGGAAATCGGATGTTAGTCGATGAGCCACTCCCAATGCCGCAATCTCGCGCAGGTCGGCCTCACCCTCGGTCACCAGCATAATTTCCGCCTCTGGATTAAAGACTCGGAGATGCTCGATGGCATTCTGCAGATAGCGAGGGATTCCACCATAGTGGAAAAGAAGGAATGTAAGTGATGGCACGGATTGGGCAGGAGCGTCGGCAAGAGATGCGACTCCTTGCCCCCGGTCGCCTTGAATAACCGCCAAAGCACGATCCCGAGCACGCTGCAAAGCAGCAAAGGCCGCACGACGCAATCGCCTCTGCCGCCAGGCTGAGGAGCGGAAAAACCACGGGGTGGATCCCCCGCGGGTAGTATCGAGATTGGATTTCAGATCCAGGTAACTTGTAAGGCACTGCAGCAACTGCTCCCAGCCAATGGCTATAAGTTCCTGCGGTGCAATGTAGCCCGCAACCAACCAGCGCGGCACCGCATCACGCAGCGTCCAATCGGCCCGCTGCAACCGGGGAGGACGCCGGTCTTTGTCCTGTGACTGCGGCGGATGCAGAAGAAACTGCGAGTAACCTCCCGCCAGTGCACCCCAGCGCGCCTCGGCCGCATGTTGCCAGACCCAACCGGCATCGCCAGCTGCTCCCCAATCGACCGGAAAGGGTCTCTGGCGGAAAAAATCGGTTCGGTAGAGATTGCTGGCAGAGCTTCCCAATAGAGCAGAGTCGGGCTGGCCCATGGCATAAGCGAGCGCTTCCAACCCACCGAAAACCCGACTCTCGCCATGCTTCAACCCATCCAGCATATCGTCCACCGGCCAGCGTATTTGGTGCACTTGATCTAATAGGTCCACAAAGACCGGCTTGCTCAAAACAATGTCACATTTCGCCCCCTCAGCACACTGTATCAGTTTTTCCACGCCTTCCCGTCTGATGGTGTCTCCCGTGGTGGACATGATGAAATACTCGGTCTTCAGCTGGGCAATACCCTGGTTCCACGAAGCATAAAGTCCGGGCGGGTGTTGCACGATCCGCAGGTTTGGATGCGCAATCTGCTCCTGGAGTAACTCCGCCGATCCATCGCTTGAATAGCTATCCACCACCACAATTTCCTGCACCAAGTCGAGCCAGGGCAACAGACCATCCACGTGCCGCTGGAGGTAGCGACGGGAGTTGAATGTGGGAATGACGAGACCGAGTGGCAACATGGAAACTTTACACACGATCATCACCAAGTTCGGTTTTCAAGAAGGTAAAAATTTGCCCTGCGTGTGCCAGATCTCTGCGACGTCTGGCGTTTTCTGCCGACTCCGATCAAAATGGTGCACTTGGTTTCCCTGCAGACCATGCTGCTAAGGTCCTTTCCAAAAGTAAATGAGCCCAAGACCCACACTCGGTGTTGTCATTCCTACTCTCAACTGCGCCAACCTGCTTGAGGGGCATCTGAACTCTTTAGAGTCCTGGTTGGATACAGCCGATGAAATCGTGGTGGTGGACAGCCATTCGGAGGACGGGACGTGGGAAATTGTCCGCAGTAGGTTGGCAGGGCCAAAAACCTTTTTTTACCAGAGACCCAAAGGGCTTTACCAAGCCTGGAACTATGGGGTCAGCCGGCTATCTACCCAACTTACCTACTTCTCAACTGTCGGAGATCATATCACCAAGGATGGATTGGAGCACCTTCGGCAAGTTGCGAACAGCACTGTTGCTGACGTAGTGATATCTCCGCCCGCTTTCGTGGAAGAGCAGGGATCGCCTGCCGAGACTCCCCCACACTGGCCAGTTCAAGAGCTTATCCAAGTTTTGGAAATCAAGGCACCGCGCTTGATCGATGACTGGATATTGCTCCTTTTGAGCCTCGAGAACCCGGTCGACGCCATCTTGGGAAGTTCAGCGAGCAATATTTACCGGACGGCAAAACTCCAAGAACGACCATTCCCGACTAATTACGGATCAGTGGGTGACGGAGCCTGGGGCATCGGGAACATCTTCAACTACAGGCTGGCCGTCACTCCGGAGTGCTTTTCACTTTTTCGTGAACATCCGAAGTCATACAGCATCAACACTTACGCCGTCAGCGATCTCAATACCCGGTTATTCGACCTGCTGGTCGAGAACATGGACAAGCTCATTCGGAGCAGCAGCGCCCATCGCAAGCGCGCCGAGACGCTCAAGTGCCGCGAACTGGCCCAGTTGGTAAAACAGCGAATGACATGGCAAAAAAAACTTGAGACGACTCGCCACGCGACTGTGCCTTGGTTGTTTAACCCGCAAGCATGGCGCAGCCGCAAAATGCGCAACCATTTCCGCACAGCTGCACGCGAATGCAGAGATGCCGCACTGGAGATCTGCCGACTTGATGCAGTGACAAGTAGCTTTGATCCATAACTTCGCCGGTCCTCGCGAGCAGATCGCATGGAGACTTGGAAAAAAAGCGGATACCGGCATGCTGAACATCTCTTATGGGCGCTATTCATTTTTCCATTGATCCGGATCTTCTCGCTTTACTGCGTCACGAAACCGGAGCTGAGCGGTTTGTTGAAACCGGAACATTCGAAGGCCGATCCCTGCAGATCGCAATAGGTCTGTTCGAAGAATGCCACTCCGTGGAAATTTCCCGCGACTATCATCTACGGGCAGCGAACCAATTCGCCGGCGAGAAGGGTGTGCATCTCGCTCTCGGATCTTCTCCTCAATTTCTGCAGGAAAACCGCCAGCTTTTTTCATCAAGTCCGACTATTTTCTGGCTCGATGCCCATTGGTGTGCCGCGGAGCACACCTCGGACACATCCGGGCAGAGTCCTTTAAGGCAAGAGCTCAAAGCGATTGGATCTCTTCATCCCGCAAGCACAGTGATGATTGACGATGCCCGGCTTTATCTTGCTCCACCGCCCCATCCTCATCGGGTCAGCGAATGGCCGGACTTGCAAGACGTGGTCGAGATTCTCTATGGGCTGAGCGGAACTCACCGGTTAATGGTGCTGAACGACGTTATATTATTTTACCCGGAGCCTGTCGCCGGCAGCTTGCGTTCCTATGCTGTGGAGAATGGCGTTGACTACCATTTGCAGGCGTTACGGACACCGGATTTACTTCCGGCCAACAAACATCTGGCGCAGGAGGAGGCGAGGCTCCACAACTTCTATCAGCAGCTAAGGAGGAGTTGGTATCCATGGGTGCTCAGTCCATCGGCATGGAGCGCAAGACTGAGGCGTAACAAGATTCGCCGTCAGATTAACCTGCTAAGAAGCTAAGAGAACTGCCGTGCCCCGCTGTTGCTGAGCGGACACAATACAGATCTCAGCACTTACTTATAGCCCAGTGTTTCCATACCTTGACGGTGATATTTCCAGAATAATCTCTCGTGCCGCGGAGTCATGGCAGACCTCCACGTCCCAGAGCGACCTTCGCGAAAAAACTGCGGCCATCGTCTGTTCAACTCGGCAAAGTCAGGAATAGCAGCGGTGTCATCTCTGCCGCATCCCAAGATGTCGAGTTCATTTAGCACACGACTCACCTCGCCCTGCGGATCGGCAACCAAATCCTCATAGCGAACCAATCCCGTCTTGGCTGGTCGCCTTCTCCAAGCCACCACATTTTCAGTCCAACTACCGAAGTCCCCTCCGGACGATAGAATCAAGCTCTTCAAAATCGCCCCATCTTCTTTCCAACCAGTCAAGGATTTGACCAAGCGGCTGAGTCGTCCCATTGAAACAAACGGGTTTTCGAATGACTGCATGAACTTTGCGTAGGAGACCAGAGCGTCACGTCCATCGCGAACAATCTGAATCGCTGGGCGTTCGTCGGAGGGTAGATGGTGTGTTTTGACAAGATAGACCGTTTCATGGCTTTCGAGCTCATCCAAAGATCCCGGCAGTTTCTCATGGCCAACCGCATCGGCAGACCCGTCCAACTTTTCAAGAAGTGGATCATCATAGACTGAATAGGTTTTCAGACCATGAAGGTGGTGAAGCAGCATCCTGAAGTATGTGTTTCCGGAGCGCGGGTAGGAGGCCAGCCAGACAATCATGGTTTTGAAGATCAAGAAACTTTTGCTGCGCTGTGTAAGAGCTAACCCAGCTCCTAACAGAAGCGAGCAATAAAGCTATGCTGAAAAACGGTGTTGGCCAGGACGGTGGTAAAAGAGCTCGGCGATTGCCCCATGCGATTGAACCTAAAAAACACTCTTTTGCCCGGACCTTGAAAATGGATGATAAATGCATTCTTTAACTCTCCATTCTTGCGGAAATAGGGAAGCAACTTTCCTTGCTCGCGTTTCCAGAAAACCTTCTTGCGGGGACGACGCGGTAGCTGCATGTGCTCGAACCCCTGGGGCAGGTGGATATTACAATCAACAAAGCCGAAAGGTGTATCCGTTTCATAAAAACGCATGTTTTCCGAATCGCGCAAATAATCAAAAAGAAACTGCATTTCCCCTTGGTTAAATATTTGGGTGCTGTCCTTCTCGTTTTGCTGCCTCACTCTGCTTTGCTTTATGCGTTCCTCATCCCGGTAAAAATCAAGGATGTAGCATAGAAAATCCTCAATACTGCTGCGGATAAAAGTAAAATGCGGATTCATGCTCGCGAGACAAATCGGGCAGTCCGGCAACGATCCGACGAGCTTCGAGGCTTCGTCAAAAACAGCAACGTCACTATCAAGCATGACGAAGATGCGCTCAGGTCGACGGCGCCGTATCGTTTCCGTGACAAACCAGCGCTCCAAAACAAACCGCTCAAACTTTTCCTTGAAGCACGATATGTGGCGGTAATCTGCCCTGAACTGTTCAAGTTCGAGCGATGGAAAGTCAGACATTCTTGCCGACGTCACACCC
>Ga0207937_1000256_pt1 | contig 19182 bp, 17 predicted proteins | sample LakMenEpi04Sep11_FD_150668 | JGI IMG/M metagenome (GOLD analysis project Ga0207937, IMG submission 150668) | Freshwater microbial communities from Lake Mendota, WI - 04SEP2011 deep hole epilimnion (SPAdes) | ecosystem: Environmental > Aquatic > Freshwater > Lentic | place: Lake Mendota, Madison...
GTCGAGCCTTGGTCGCAGTGCGCCTCGCCCAGGTGGACCTGGCGCTCGTCCTGGTGCACCAGGTCCACGTCCTGCTGGTGGTCGTGGGTCGGGTCTTGGTCGACAAATTGGTGGTCCGCAGGGTCGTGGCCCCAACGCTCGTGGCGGCGGAAATCGTCGCGGTGCGCGCAAGAAGACTCGCGAGCAAAAACGCAAGGACATGGAGCAGCTGCAGTCGTTGCAGCCGACGCAGTACGCACCGAGCAATGCTCCGGTACCCGAGGGTCCAATCGTCGTCGAGCGCGGTTCGTCGGCGCAGGTGTTTGCTCCGAAGTTGAATCGTGGCGCAGCCGATGTGGTGCGCTTTTTGTTGGAGCAAGGCGAGATGGTCACCGCCACCATGTCGCTGGCCGACGAACAGATGGAACTCTTCGCGATGGAAGTCGGCGCAGAAGTCATCCTCGTCGATCCGGGCCAGCAAGAAGAGATGGAATTGCAGGCGCTCTTTGACGACTCCGATGACGCCGATGAAGCCGCACAGCAGACTCGTCCACCGATCGTCACCATCATGGGTCACGTCGACCACGGAAAAACCACGTTGCTCGACAAGATTCGTTCGGCAAACGTGGTCGCCGGGGAAGCGGGTGGTATCACCCAGCACATCGGCGCGTATCAGGTGACCAAGAACGACAAACTCATCACCTTCATCGACACGCCGGGTCACGCAGCGTTCAGCAAGATGCGAGCGCGCGGTGCAGGTGTCACCGACATCGTGGTGTTGGTGGTCGCTGCCGATGACGGCGTGATGCCGCAAACGATCGAGGCAATCAGTCACGCACGTGCTGCCGACGTGCCGATCGTCGTCGCGATCAACAAGATCGACAAAGAAAACGCCGACGTGCAGCGCACGATGTCGGCAGTGGCCGAGCAGGGTCTCGTGCCCGAGCAGTGGGGTGGCGACACCATCATGGTGGAGATGTCGGCTCAGCAGGGTCTGGGAATCGACGATTTGCTCGAGCAGCTGCTGGTGGTTGCCGAAGTAGAGGAACTCACCGCCAATCCGAGCGGCCGCGCCAAGGGTTTCGTGCTCGAAGCGCGTCTCGACATCGGTCGCGGTCCCGTTGCCACCGTGTTGGTGGACAAGGGAACGCTCAAGGTGGGCGATCCGATGGTTGCGGGTGCTGCGTGGGGTCGCGTTCGTGCCATCATCAACGATCGCGGCGAACAAATCAAGGAAGCCGGTCCGTCGGCCCCGGTGCAAGTGTTGGGACTCTCGGCCGTGCCGCAAGCCGGCGACGAGTTCCGCATTGCGCCAGATGATCGCACGGCGCGCACCGTTGCCGACTCGCGCGCCCAGCGTCAACGCTTGTTGGCCCAGCGCGGAGATGCCCGCACACAAAAGGGCGTCAAGCTCGAGGACATCTTCACCCAAATTCAGGCCGGCGAAACGGCGACACTCAACTTGCTGATCAAGGCCGACGTGCACGGCTCGTTGGAAGCCGTCACGGAGAGCTTGCGCAAACTCGAGCGCGACGACGTGAAGGCCGCTTTCGTGCACCGCGGTGTAGGTTCCATCACCGAGAACGACATCACGCTTGCCGCCACCACGAATGCCACCATCATCGGTTTCAACGTGCGTCCGGACCGCAAAGTGCGTGACCTCGCCGAAGCCGAGAACGTGGAGATTCGTACGTACGAAGTGATCTACAAGGTGATCGAGGACATCGACAAGGCCATGAAGGGCTTGCTCGCACCGGAGTTCGAGGAAGTGGTCACCGGCGAAGCCGAAGTGCGCGAACTGTTCCGCGCACCGAAGGTGGGTGCGGTGGCTGGTTGCTTCGTTCGTTCCGGTGTCATCACTCGCGGTTCGAAGGTGCGCTTCCTGCGTGACGGTGTCATCATTTGGAAGGGCGCCATCAACACGCTGCGTCGTTTCAAGGATGACGTGAAGGAAGTTCGCGAAGGCTTCGAGTGCGGTATCTCGCTCACCGACTTCCAGGACTTGAAGCAGGGTGACATCATCGAAACGTACGACCTGCGCGAAATCGAGCGCGTGTAGCCGCCGTGGCTGACCTGCAGTTCTATTTCGATCCGGTCTGTCCCTGGGCCTACATCACCTCGCGCTGGGTGGTTGAAGTGCAGCAGCAACGCGGATACGACGTGTCGTGGAAGTTCATCTCGCTCTTCATGATCAACAATGACCGCGGCTACAACGAAGGCAACATGCCCTGGCGTGACGGCCACATGTCGGGCTTGCACGGTTTGCGGGTTGCCAGCGCTGCACGTGCTGCTGCAGGCAACGACGCCGTTGCTGCGGTGTACACCGCACTGGGCAAGGCCATCCACGTGGAGAAGCGACGCCCGAAGGATTCGACGGAGATGAAGGATTTCGCCCGCATCGTGTTGAGCGAGGCCGGCCTCAATCCGCAGTGGGCCGAGAGTGCCACGGACGAGCTGCATGACGAGGTGATCCGTTACGAAACCACGCGAGCGTTGGAGCTCACCGGCAAGGACGTCGGTACGCCGATCCTCGTGTTCAACCCCGAGAAGCCCAATCAGGCCAGCTTTTTTGGTCCGGTAATTTCTTCCATTCCGCGCGGGGCAGAAGCACTGCGTTTGTGGGATGCCGTCGAGACGATTGCTACCACGTCGGGCATGGCCGAGCTCAAGCGTTCGCTGCGAGCTGCGCCGTCGTTCGACTGACGCAGCGCCCTCGCCGCCGACCTACGCCCGCCCTCGCCGCCGACCTACGCTGGCGTCATGCAGGTTGTCTACACACCCAAACACTTGTTGCACGATCCAGCCACGGAGATCGAAGCGTCCACCACGCACTCGCCGTTCGAACACACCGGTCGCGCCGAAACCATCAAGTCGGCACTCGCTGCAGATTCACGTTTTTCCTTTCGTGAGCCCACCGAACATGGCACCGCTCCGATCAAGGCGATTCATGACGAAGGCCTGATCGATTTTCTCTCGGTGGCGTGGGCGGAATATCAGACTGTCGTCGGCGATCGGCGTGAAGTGGTGCCCGACTTCTTCTACCGCGACGAGATTCGCAATCAGATGGGTGCCACCACCGAACCCGAAGCCATCACCGCTCGTTTGGGGTGGTGGTGTTTTGAAACCACCACGCCGCTGACACAAGGCACGTACGAGGCGGCACGCGCTGCGGTGGATACCGCACTCACCGCCAGCGATGCAGTGCTCGCCGGCGAGCGTGCGGTGTACGGGTTGTGTCGCCCACCGGGGCATCACGCCACCCGCGACTTGTACGGCGGCTACTGCTTCTTCAACAACGCGGCCATTGCTGCACACGACATCGTGCAACGCACCGGGGGAAAGGTCACCGTGTTGGACGTGGACTACCACCACGGCAATGGCACACAGGAAATTTTCTACGACCGTGACGACGTGCAGTACGTGTCGTTGCACGGCGATCCGCGACGTGCGTACCCGTACTTCACGGGTCATGCGGACGAAACCGGCACGGGGAAGGGCTTGGGTTCCACCTTCAACGTGCCGTTGGCCAAGCGCACGGCTGATGATGCCTATATCTCCGCATTGTCCACCTGCGCGGAAAAGATCGCAGCGTTCAAGCCCACGGCGCTGATCGTGTCGTTGGGTCTCGATACGTTCATCACCGATCCGATCGCCGACTTGGCGGTGACCACCGAAGGGTTCGCCCGCAGTGGTGCCTTGCTCGCACAGTTGGGTTTGCCGACGGTGGTGTTGCAGGAGGGCGGTTACGACGTGCAGGCGCTCGGCCGCAACGTGCACGCCTGGCTGACGGGTTTCGGCGCCTAGTCGCGGCGCTGTTTCGACGCGCTGCTTAGTCGCGGCGCTGGTCGCGCAGGTACGCCTCGAATTGGGCGGCCAATTCGTCACCCGACGGGATGTCGGCGGTGTCATCGTCGCGCTGATGCGCTGCGTCGTATGCCGACTCAAGTTGTGACAGCAGCTGTGCGTGTTCGGGGTTCGATGCAACGAGCGTGTCGAGTCGCTCGCGATGCGCGGTGGCATCGGCGCGCGCTGCGCTGACATCCAGCGAGATTCCGCCGGTGTCGCACACCGCACCAAGCAACGCCACCGTGGCCGCGGGATACGGCATGGTGGTGGCGTAGTGCGGAACTTGGGCCCAGATACCGATGGAAGGAATGCCGCGCCCGGTGAGGATGTGCTCGAGCACCGCTTCGATGCCGGCAGGGACATCCACCGAGCTGCGCACGTAAGGCAGCGACACGATGGCGTCCGACGATGGGGAGGTGCACGACAGGTTCACTGCGCGCGTGTGCGGGGTGGCAAATGGATAGGCACCCAAACCGATCATCTTGCGTACGCCGAGTTGTGTGGCGAGTTCACCGACGCTGGCTGCGAACTGGTTCCACTTGGAGTCCGGCTCGTGTCCGGTAAGGAGCAGGATTTCCTTGCCGTTGATGTCGTGGCCGAGCATGATTTCCGTCGACGGCCAATCCAGGCGGGTGTTGATGCCCTCGCGGAGCTCCATGGTTGGTCGACGTGCGCGAAAGTCGAGGTATTCGTCGGCGTTGAAGGTGACCAGGGTGGTTGCCCCTGACGCTTCGACGAGTCGTGTCATCGCTGCGTGGGCTGCCGAACTGGCGTCGATCCAACCTTGCAGCATCACCACCAAGAGCGGCGACGACAGCACGGGCATCTTCGAGTAGCTCTCGTGCAAGTGGTACGAGTCGGGTGTCGAACCTGGCGACGACATGTGGTTGGTCAGTGTAGGCGCGCGAGCGACCTGTGCGCGGCTGTGACTGCTGCCTCAACCTGTGCGGCAAACGGCGCCAACTCTTCTGCCGAGCGGTCGCCGAGTGCGCCACCGAGGTATCGCGCATACACGCCTTCGATGATGCAGGCCAACTTCCAGAACGCGAACGCGGTGTAGAAATCCAGTTGTGACACGTCGCGGTTGGTGATGCGGGCATATCGCTCCACCAGGTCGGCGCGATTGAGGAATCCTTTCACGCGGTTTGCCTGTGCTTGCCAGGCGGACGATTCGTCGTCGGGACCGGTGTAATAGGCCATGAGCAGTCCGAGATCGGCGAGCGGGTCGCCGAGCGTGCAGATTTCCCAGTCCAGCACTGCGACGATGCGGCCTTCGTCGTTGACGATGCAATTGTCGAGACGGTAGTCGCCGTGCACGATGGTGGCCGGACCTTGTTCGGGAATGCGTTCCACCAATGCGTCGTGCATTTGGTCGAGCAGCGGCAAGTCGCGGGTTTTCTGTGCATTGAATTGTCCGTACCATCGCTTGAGTTGTCGCGCGATGTATCCCTCGTGACGTGCCAGATCGGCGAGCCCGACCTGTTCCAGGTTGACGGCATGTATGGCGGCCATCGTGTCGATGAGCGATTCGCTGGCGGTGCGTCGTGCGCTTTCGGTGAGCACACGTTCGGCGATGGAGGCGTCGCGAACGACATGGCCGTCCACGAAACCCATCACGTAAAACGGTGCTCCGTTGATGGCGGGGTCGTCGCACATCGCCAATGCGGGTGCCACAGGTACGTCGGTGTTGCGCAGTGCGTGGATGATGCGATGTTCTCGTCCCATGTCGTGGGCACTTGCGAGCGTGTGCGACAGTGGCGGGCGACGCAATACGTACTTGGTGCCCCGCGCGTCGGTGAGTTTGAAGGTGAGGTTGGAGTGTCCGCCCGCGATCACTTCGGCCGTGAATGGGGGAGCAAATCCCGCCACGTGTTCCGTCAGCCACGGGGTGACGGTGGCGGTGGCAATGCCATCGCGGGCTGCGTCAACCATGCGGCAAAACTACTCGTTGAACGAAGCGGTATCGTGAGCGCGTGAGTTCCATGGTCGGTGTCATCGATGTCAGCGACGCAACGTTTCAAAAAGAGGTCATCGAGCGTTCCAAAACCACACCAGTAGTCGTGGACTTGTGGGCCACCTGGTGCGGGCCGTGCAAGACCCTCGGTCCCATCTTGGAAAAGGTGGTGTCGGCAACCGGCGGCAAGGTGGTGCTCGCCAAGGTGGATGTCGACAAGAACCCCGCCATTGCGCAGGCGTTCCAGGTGCAGTCGATTCCTGCGGTGTATGCGCTGAAGAACGGTCAGGTAGTGGACGGCTTCATGGGTGCGCTGCCCGAACACGAGGTTCGTACGTTCGTCGGCAAACTCGCCCCGGGTGGCGAAATTGTGGACGTGGCAACGTTGCTCGCACGCGGTGACGAAGCGAGTTTGCGTGAGGCATTGAAGATGGAGCCCACGAACGAAGAGGTGGTGTTGGCGCTCGGTGCACTGTTGTTGTCGAACGACGCCGTCACCGACGCTCTCGAAGTGTTGCAGCGCGTGCCACAAACGCCAAAAGTTGCCGCGCTGGTGGAACGCGCCAAGGCCATGTTCGTACCCGACGACAATTTCGCAGTGCAGCTCGACGCATTGTTGCCGCTCGTCAAGGCAGACGAAGAGGCTCGCAAGCGTTTCCTGGAGATTCTCGACACGATGGGGCCGGGCGACCCGCGCACTGCGACGTATCGCCGCAAGATGACGGGAATGCTCTTCGCCTAACTGCTCGTCAGCTGCGCCCACAGATTGGTCGCGCCGGCCAGGATTCCGGTCAGCAACGCTGACCGGGAAGTTTTCCGTTTGCGCCGCGTCACGCACACAGCTGGGCGTGGAGATCTTGTGGGAGTGGTGGCGCTGGCTCGGGTGGCGTCGCGTGGTGGCCGTTGCGATTGCGACACCGATTGCGGCGATCGTGGTGTGGTGGATGGTGCGTCTACCGGCGCCACCCGTGGAGAACTTCATTCCGATGGCTCCGACGGTGACGTCACCTGCAGCCGCGCTCGACACGCCTGCCAACGGTGTGTTGGCGCCACTCGACACGCTCGCCCCAACACGCATCGCCATCCATGTGGTGGGTGCGGTGCAGCAACCCGGCGTGTATCACTTGGTGGTCGGCGCTCGAGGTGACGATGCATTGCGTGCCGCCGGTGGTCCCACTCGCGACGCCGACGTGCGGCGGGTGAATCTTGCGGCCCCGTTGATGGACGGCCAACAGTTCGTGGTGCCGCGCGTGGGCGAGCGACTCACCACCACGGTGCCGCCGTCGGGTGGCGGGTTCGACAGCGGGCCAAGTGGCGTATCGGGCGGCAACACCGGCAACGGAGCGTCGAACACACCGCTCCTGGTGGACCTCAATCAGGCAACGGTTGCAGAACTCGACCAATTGCCGGGTGTCGGACCATCGACTGCACGGGCCATCATCGACCACCGCACCCGTAACGGACCTTTTGCGTCGGTGGACGATCTGCTCGCGGTGCGGGGTATTGGTCCCGCAAAGCTTGCGGAGTTGAAACCATTCGTTCGGGTATGACGTGCGCGAGGGCGACGAACCGCAGTTACAGCACGCTGAGCGCGAACATTGCGAATCCCGCAAATCCGCCAACGGACATCGCAAGAGCAAGTGGCCACATCACCGACCACCAGTCGCGCCAATCTGCGACGGGGCGTTTGGTGGCACGGTGCGCAGCCCACTGACCAAGACCGAACCACATTCCCAAGCTGAGTGCGACACCAATCACAATGGTGCTCAGTCCCGTGGTAATCGGTACCCCAAAGGCCACCAGCAGGGGACACGCAGCGATGATCAACGCAAATCCCGCCACACCGGTGATGCGTCCCGGCAACAACAAAAGAATGCCGCCAAGTGCAGCGACGACGGCACTTGCGCCAAGTGCGTAGATTCCACCTTTGCGCCGCAACTCGGTGCGATAGGCGATGACGCCACCTGGAACCGCCACGTGCGCCATGTTATTCGTTCGCCGCATGCCCGGTTCGTCATCGTTGCGCTGTGTTCGTGTATTGCTGCACGAGTCGGCAGCGAAGTTGCATCGCGATTGCCGGTGATTGCGTCGGGTGCGGGCGTCGCTGCCGTGGTGGTGCCGTGGCGAGCGGTGTGGTGGGCGTGCAGTGGGGTGGTGGCAGTCGCCGCGCTCGTCTCTCGTCACGCGGTGTGGAATTCGCAGCGCTGCCTTGCGGTGTTGGTGGTGCTCACCGCCGTGCATGGTGCGGTGGAGTGGCAACGGTTGGCGTCCCCGCGTTCTGGGGAGTTTTCGGGTGTTGCAATCGCACGTTCCGACGCGGTGCCACGCAGCTCTGGCGGCTCAACCCCCGCCTCGACTCGCCGAGCCAGTGCGTTGTCGCTCATCGTGGAGGTTGACGGCGAGAACTTTCGACTCACGTTGCATGGCGGTGCTCGCAACCAGATCCGAAGGGTGAAAATGGGCGACGTCTTGTTGCTCGATGCCGAGCGCGTGCCGTACGACCATCGCCGTTTGCGTTTCTCCGCTGGGCGCCATGTGCAAGGCGAGCTGCGCAACGTCACGGTGTACGGCACTTCACCTGCGCCGACGCTGTGGCATCGCGCGGCCAACCGGATTCACGAACTGGTCGACCGTGGTGCGCGCAACATGCAGCCCGATGACGCTGCTCTGGTGCGCGGTTTGGTGCTGGGCGACGAATCGCGACAGCCGTCGCGCATGACGGAGGCGTTTCGTGAAGCCGGTCTGGGTCACCTGCTTGCGGTGTCGGGACAAAACGTGGTGTTGATCCTGGCCGCGCTCACTCCGTTGCTGCGTCGATTCACGCGATGGTGGCGGTTATCAGCCGCACTCGGCGTGGTGGCGATGTTTGCGGTGATCACCCGCGTGGAGTCCAGTGTGGTGCGCGCCGCCGTCATGGCCGGTGTGGTGCAGGTGGGGTTTGCAATCGGTCGCGATGTGATGCCATTGCGTGCGCTCGCAATCACGGTGCTTGGCATGGTGTCGGTGGATCCACTTGCTACCTGGTCGGTGGGTTTCGTGTTGTCGGTCGCCGCAACGACCGGACTCATCGCAATAACACCGCATCTCGGTAGCTCCATCTTTTCTGCCACCACGGCGGCACAACTCGGTGTTGCTCCGTTCGTGCTGCTGTGGTTCGGGTCGATGCCGATCGTCGCGTTGGTCACCAACGTGTTCGCCGTTCCGGTTGCATCGCTGGTGATGATGATCGCGCCACCACTCCTAGCAGCGGCCGCTTTCGTGCCCGATGTGGTGGCCCAGGTGCTCGGCGCTCCAGTGGTGGCAGCGACGAGATGGGTGTGGTGGGTGGCCGAACTCGGGGCTCGGGTGCAGGTGCCAGGAGTGCTGAATGCCGTGGCATGGGGTGTGGTGGTGTCGGGCATCCTCTGGCGAGCCCGCCGAAGCTGAGCCGTGTTCTGCCAAGAACTCGCACCACGGCACACCGTCGTGCGAGGCTGGACGGGTGCCGTCCTATCTCATCACCGGTGACGACACCCGGCTGATCTCCGCGCAGCTCTCCGAGTTGGTCGACCAGCTGGTGGGGGATGCCGATCGTTCGTCGGTGTACGAGTCGTTCGACTTCGCCGAAGTGCAAGCCGATGATCGCGACGCAATGGTGGCTCAAGTGGTGAACGCAGCACAAACCCAGTCGCTATTTGCCGACTTCAAGGTGGTGGTAGCGCGCAACATCGACACCACGCCGCTCGACCACGAGCCGCTCGTCGACTATCTGCGTGCCCCGTTGGAACGGTGCCATCTCATCTGCACGGCGAGTGGACGTGTACCCAAGGCGCTCAGCGATGCGCTGAAAAAAGCCGGTACCACCATGTTCGAAACCACGCCGCCTTCGAAGCGGCGCGAATTGGTGGAGTGGTACAAGACCAAGTTCATCGAAGCCGGCCTCAAAATCGACGCGGTCGCTCTCGAAGAAGTGGTGGAATGGCTCGGGCAGGACTCCGCACGACTTCCTGGATTGCTCGAAGTGTTGGCCTCCACGTTCGGAGAGAAACAGCGTCTGTCATTCGAGGATGTCAGCCCGTTCCTTGGTCAGGCCGGGCACGTGCAACCCTGGGATCTCACCGATGCCATCGATGGTGGCGACACTGCAAATGCACTGTTCATGTTGCGTCGCATGTTGCGCAGCGGCGAGTTTCATCCGTTTCAAGTCATGTCACTGCTGCACAACCACTACGTGAAGGCGCTTCGTCTCGATGGTTCGGGTGCAGCCGATCCGGTACAAGCAATGACCCTCATCGGATCACGCAGCGATTTTCAGGGGCGCAAGTATTTGGAACTGTCACGCGCCCTTGGTTCCACCAAGGTGACCGACGCAGTGCATCTATTGGCACGCGCTGATCGCGCGCTACGCGGGGGAACGGGTTTGGAAAACGAGGTGGTGCTGGAAGTGCTGGTGGCGCGACTCAGTCGTTTGTTGCCGGCCAAGCCGTCGCGCAAACCGGTGCGCCGAGGAGCTACTTCGCGGCGTTGATTTGACGCATCAAGCGGCTCTTACGACGAGCTGCCTGCTTCGGATGAATGATGCGCTTGGCTGCTGCCATGTCGAGGCGCTTCACTGCCAAACGGAGTGCTTCTGCGTTCTCCGGGGTGCCCTTGGTCTCACGAACGGCCTTCACGCGGGTGCGCAATTCGCTCTTCACGGCCTTGTTGCGCTCGGTGCGCTTGGCGTTGGTGATGATGCGCTTTTTCTGACTCTTGATGTTTGCCATGGCTCGTCCACGCTACCAGCGCATCGTCGGTGCCTGACGGGTGCACGCCACACGGTCCGAGGTACGCATCGTCGGTGCCTGCACGCCGTTGAAGAGTAGAATTTTCGCAGGTTTCAGCCCGAAATGCCGTGGGGTGAAACAGCCCCTCATGGAACAGTCCCGCATCCGCAACTTCTCGATCATTGCGCATATCGACCACGGCAAGTCCACCTTGTCGGACCGCATTCTGGAACTCACCAAGGCCGTCGATGCCCGTGACATGCGCGCGCAGTATCTCGACTCCATGGATTTGGAGCGTGAGCGTGGCATCACCATCAAGGCGCAGAACGTGCGCGTGTCGTGGAAAGACCACATGCTGCATCTCATCGACACCCCTGGTCACGTGGACTTCGGTTACGAGGTGAGCCGCTCGTTGGCTGCGTGCGAAGGTGTGGTGTTGGTGGTGGATGCCGCACAAGGCATCGAGGCTCAAACGCTCGCGAACTGTTATCTCGCGTTGGAGAGCAACCTGGAGATCGTTGCTGCGCTGAACAAGATCGATCTTCCCGCAGCCGACCCCGATCGTTTCGCGATGGAAATCGAAAAGGTGCTCGGCATTCCCGCCGAAGACATCTTGCGCATCTCGGCCAAGACGGGCGAGGGTGTGCCCGAATTGTTGGACGCCGTGGTGGAGCGAATTCCCGCACCGAAGGGTGATCCGAATGCGCCGCTGCAGGCGCTGATCTTCGACAGTCAGTATGACCAGTACCGCGGCGTGGTGTCGAGCGTGCGCGTGATGAATGGCCGCATGCGCAAGAGGGACAAGGTGTTGTTCATGCAGGCCGGCGCCGAGCACGAAGTGCTGGAAATCGGCGCGCGTCGTCCCACTACGCAAGAAGTCGACGAACTCAACACCGGCGAAGTGGGTTACCTGATCGCAGGCGTAAAGGACGTTGGAGAAGCTCGATCCGGTGAAACGGTGACGCATGTGGCGCATCCCGCGGACAAAGCGTTGGAGGGTTACCGCGACCCCAAGGCGATGGTGTTCTGCGGTTTGTTCCCGATCGATGCCGACGACTTCGAGGTATTGCGCGAGAGCCTTCAGAAGCTCAAACTGAACGACGCATCCATCTCGTACCTGCCCGAATCGTCGGGTGCGCTTGGTTTCGGATTCCGCTGCGGCTTCCTGGGTCTGCTGCACATGGAGATCGTGAAGGAGCGGTTGGAGCGCGAGTTCAACCTTGCACTCATCGCAACTGCACCATCGGTGCAGTATCGCGTGCTGCGAACCGACGGTGAAATCGAGGTGGTCGACAACCCGGCCGAACTTCCCGCCACGGTGAACATCGAGGAGATCGAAGAGCCGTTCTTCAAGGTGAGCATCATCACGCCCAAGGACTACACCGGTGCGCTCATGGAGTTGTGTCAAACGCGTCGCGGCGAGATGACCAAACTCGAGTATCTGTCCCCCGAGCGTGTGGAGATGCAGTACATGTTGCCGCTTGCCGAAGTGGTGGTGGACTTCTTCGATCAGTTGAAGAGCAAGTCGCAGGGTTACGCCAGTCTCGACTACGAGCTGCACGGTTATCGCAGCAGCGACTTGGTGCGAGTCGACATCCTGCTCAACGGCATTCCTGCTGATGCGTTCAGCACCATCGTGCACCGTGAGAAGGCGTACGCATACGGCAACCGAATGTGTGAGAAGTTGAAGAAGCTCATTCCGCGGCAGATGTTCGACATTCCGATTCAGGCGGCCATTGGCGGCAAGGTCATTTCACGCGAGACCGTGAAGGCCAAGCGCAAGGACGTGCTCGCCAAGTGTTACGGCGGTGACATTTCGCGTAAACGCAAACTTCTCGACAAACAAAAAGAGGGCAAGAAGAAGATGAAGGCCATTGGTCGCGTGGAAGTGCCGGGCGACGTGTTTATCTCTGCGCTCAAGCTCGATGACTGAGCCGGCGCCCGCGCACGGCGCAGTGGCCCCCGACGCGTCAGCGCCGATTCCCGGCGAGCCGGCGCCATCGGTCGGAATGTTCCGGTCGCTGAAGGGCTACAACGCGCGACTGTATTTTTCGGGGCTGCTCCTCAGCAACATCGGTTCGTGGCTGCAGGGAACCGCCATGGCATACCTCGTGTACCGGCTCACTGGTCGTGCATCCGACATGGGTTACAACGTGGCGTTCCAGTTCTTGCCCATGTTGGTGCTCGGTACGTGGGCTGGTGGTTTGGCCGATCGTTTCAATCGTCGCACCATCATGATCACCACGCAGTCGTTGTTGGCGGTGCAGGCGGTGTTGCTGGGGATCCTCGATCTCACCGGCAACATCTCGTTGGGCATCGTGTGGGGACTGTCGTTCTTCTACGGCGTGTTGTTGGCCCTCGACAATCCGGCGCGTCGCGGACTGATCACCGAGTTGGTGCCGATCTCGCAGCTCAGCAACGCGATGTCGATGAACACTGCGGTGATGACCGGTTCGCGTGTCTTTGGTGCGGCGCTGGCGGCGTTGCTCGTGGGGCCGCTCGGCACGGGTTGGTTGTTCGTGTTCAACGGCATTTCCTATGCGGCGATGATCTACGGCATCGTCGGTTTGCGCAGATCGGAGATGATTGCTGCGGTCAAGCGTCCGGCAGGGGGTCAGCCCGTGCGCGAGGTGTTGCGGTACGTCCGTTCGAACCGCCGCTTGTCGTCGATGTTCTTTGCCTACATCGTGGTGAGCACGTTCGCCTTCAACTACAGCGTGGTGTTTCCGAAACTGGCTGACGTCAACTGGGGGAGCGACAACGCCTTCGGTTGGCTGCTCACCATCACTGGCATCGGCAGCATCGGTGGTGCGCTCGTGACCGCACGATTTCCACGGGTGTCGTTGCGCTGGCTGGTGATCAACGTCGGTGTCTTGGGCGCTGCAAACATCGGCGTGGCGTTTTCGCCGAACTTACTGACCGCGTTCCTGCTGTGTGTGCCGTTGGGTTTCGGTGGTGCGGCGATGATCGCGTCGGGCAACGCCATCAGCCAACAGGAGTCCCCTCCGGACATGCGCGGACGTCTCCTTGCGCTCACCGCGGTGGCGTTTCTCGGGAGCACACCAATCGGTGGTCCGATCACCGGTGTCATTGCCGATTACGTATCGCTCGAATGGTCGATGGCCTATGGCGGCATCACCTGTTTTGCCTGCGTCGCGCTGCTGGCATGGTGGTGGCGGTAGGTTCGGCAGCAATGGGAACGTCGATTCTTTGGTTCCGTCGCGATTTGCGCATTGCCGATCATCCTGCGCTGCATGCGGCACTTGCCCACGGCACCACGACACCGTTGTTCGTCCTCGACCCGCTGTTCGTGAAACGCTCGGGTGCGGCGCGAATGGCGTTCATGTTGCGCAATCTTCGCTCGCTCGATGCGTCGATGAATCGTGCGGTCGTGGTGCGCCACGGTGATCCGCTCGATATCTTGCCGCGTTTTGCCAAGGAGGTCGGTGCCGACAAGGTGTTCGTGAGCGCCGACTTTGCACCGTACGGGTCGAACCGCGACAACGAGGTTGCTGCACGTCTTCGCGCAATGAACGTGGAGTTGGTTCGTGTCGGTTCGCCGTATGCGGTGGAACCTGGCACGGTGCGCAAACCCGACGGCACGCCGTATGCGGTGTTCACCCCGTTTTCACGCGGGTGGATTGCGAGTGGTTGGGACGCTCCGCTGCCCGTTCCCGCCAACATGAATCTGCGTGGTGCGCCTGACATCAAGTGCGATGGCATTCCTGCCGAGCCGACGCTGACGGCCACGCTGCCCGCCGCCGGAGAGGACGCCGCATGGGCCCGCTGGGAGCTCTTTGCGTCCGACGCGCTGAGTCGTTACAAAGAGGAGCGCAACAATCCCGATCGTGACGGTTGCAGCATGTTGTCGCCGTATTTGCGTTTCGGGGTGTTGCATCCGCGTCAGTTGTTGGCGGAGCTGAAGCCCGACAAGAATCACGACCACTTCCGCAGCGAGTTGGGCTGGCGCGAGTTCTATGCCGATGTGTTGCATCATCAACCGCACACCACGTGGAAGAACTTGCAGCCCAAGATGGCAGCCATGCCCGTGGACACCGACGCAAAGGCCAAACAGCGCTTTGCATTGTGGTGCGAAGGTCGCACTGGTTACCCGATCGTCGATGCCGGCATGCGACAGATGTTGGCAACCGGATGGATGCACAACCGCGTGCGGATGATCGTGGCGAGTTTCTTGGTGAAGGATTTGCATCTGCCATGGCAGTGGGGAGCCAAGTTCTTCATGATGCACTTGGTGGACGGTGACATTGCATCCAACAACCATGGTTGGCAGTGGACTGCCGGTACGGGCACTGATGCTGCTCCGTACTTTCGCATCTTCAACCCTGCGATGCAGGCAGAAAAGTTCGATCCGACGGGTGCGTACGTTCGCACGTGGATTCCCGAGTTGCAGGATGTGCCCGACAAGTTCGTGCACACACCGGCAGAAAATCCGGCGGGCCTTCCGAAGGGCTACGTGGCGCCGATGGTCGATCACGGCGACGAGCGCAACGAGGCGCTGCGCCGCTACAAGTTGGTGTCCGGCAAGTAGCGCTCGGCGCGACATGCGCCACGAGCCGCGCGACATGCGCCACGCTCGGCGCGACGGGCACCCCCGCGCTCAGTAGCCTGAAAGGCACGATCATGGCCGCAAGTGGTGTCGACGACCGCAGAATCGCCATTCTCCGCAGGGTGATTGAGCATTACGTGGCAACGGGTCAGCCCGTTGGTTCCAATCACATTGCATCGATGCCAGGCGTCAACGTGTCGGCAGCCACCATCCGCAACGACATGGCCGCGCTCGAGGCCGAGGGATATCTGGCCCAGCCCCACACCTCTGCGGGTCGTGTGCCCACGGACAAGGGCTATCGCGTGTACGTGGATCATCTCACCACGACCGATGTGGCCAAGGCCGGTCGTCTCGACACGGTAAGCCATCAGCGACTCGGCGATTTTTTCGACTCCGCACATTTCCGCCTGGAGGAAACGTTGCATCGCACGTCGTTGCTTCTGGCGCAGCTCACCAACTACACCGCCGTGGTCACCGGACCGTCGGTGTCGGAGGCCGTGGTGCGTTCGGCGCACGTGGTGGCGCTCAATGATCGTCTCGGCACGGTGGTGGCGGTGTTGTCCAACGGCGACATCGAGAGCGAACAAATCGAGTTCGCCACGCCGCCCAGCGAGATGCAGATCGCGTTGGCAAACGCCAGGTTGAACGAGTCGTTGGTGGGCAAGACCCTCGGCGACGGCTCGCTTCGCAACGACGCACCGCGTCAAGGTGACGGCGTCGATGCCGATGTGGAGGCACTGGTCGGTCGTGCGGTAGCGGCGGTTACCGAGGGCAAGCGTCGTGACAGCGTGTTCGTGGGAGGAACCGCCAGTTTGACCACCGCATTCGACGCGGTGGAAGTGGTGCGCTCGGTGCTCGAAACGCTCGAACAGCAGTACGTGGTGGTGTCGTTGGTGCGCGACATGCTGAGCCGTGGAGTCAGCGTGGCCATCGGTGCCGAAACCGGTGTGGAACCGTTGAGCGTGTGTTCGGTGGTGCTCGCACCGGTGGTTCGTGACGGTGAAACCATCGGCAGCGTTGGCGTGCTTGGTCCCACGCGCATGAATTATCCGGCAGCACTCGCCACGGTGGAAGTGGTGAGCGATCGCCTCGGCCGCCGTCTCACCGAAGGCTGACCCAACGATGAATTGCACCCGGGACTGATTTCGAGATGTCAACCGATTTCTACGAACTTCTCGGTGTGGCGCGAACCGCATCGGCTGATGAGATCAAGCGTGCATACCGCAAGTTGGCTCGCGAATTGCATCCTGACAAGAACCCCGGCAACAAGGAAGCCGAGGAGAAGTTCAAGCAGGTATCCCGCGCATACGAGGTGCTGAGCGACGATGAGTCGCGCGCTCGTTACGACCGTTTCGGCGAAGCAGGAATGAGTGGAGGTGGCGGCGGTGGCGACCCGTTCGGCGGTGGCTTTGGCGACATCATCGATGCGTTCTTCGGCGGAGGATCCCCGTTCGGTGGACGCTCTGGCCCGAGTGGTCCGCCGCGCGGACAGGACGTGGAGGTCATCGTCGACATCTCGTTCGTCGATGCGGTGTTTGGTTCGCAACAAGAGATTCGCGTGCGCAGTGCCGTGGCGTGCGACGACTGTGGTGGCAGTGGTGCCGCACAAGGCACCCAGCCGACGACGTGCAGTGAATGCCGCGGCGCTGGCCAGGTGCGTCGTGTGCGTCAAAGCGTGCTCGGTCAGATGGTGACCACCAGCGCCTGCCCGCGTTGCAATGGTGTCGGACAGATGATCGCGTCGCCGTGTGGGTCGTGTCGCGGCGAGGGACGCGTGGTGAAGGAAGTGTCGCTCAACGTGGAAGTGCCTGCCGGCGTGGATACGGGTCAAACCTTGCGGCTCACGGGTCGCGGCGCAGTCGGGCCACGTGGGGGAGCAGCGGGTGATTTGTACGTGCACATGCGTGTGGCAGCACACGATCGTTGGCGTCGCGAAGACGACGACCTGGTCACCGACGTGCCGGTATCCATCGCACAGGCGGCACTCGGTACGGAGCTGGATCTCGAAACACTCGATGGCGTGGAGCACTTGGTGGTTCCAGCCGGCGTTCAACACGGACATGAGTTCACGTTGCGAGGTCGCGGTGTGCCACGCCTCGGCCAGGGCGGCCGCACCCGTGGGCGCGGCAACTTGCGGGCGCGTGTGGTGGTGGAGGTGCCAACCAAGTTGTCATCACAAGAGCGCGACGCGTTGCGCCGTTTCGCCGAGTCGCGCGGGGAACCGGTGAGTGACGAGGGCATCGTCTCCAAGATCAAGTCGGCATTTTCGTGATCGATGCGCTGCGCAATTCGGTTGCGCATGTGTTCGTCGATCATCTTGATTCGCCGTCACTGACCGACACCGATGAGCATCATCTTTCCCGCGTCTTGCGGTTGCGTGACGGCGAAAGCGTGACGGCCAGCGATGGTCGCGGTGGGTGGCGCACCTGTGTGTGGGCCGATGGCTCGCTTCGCGTTGCGGGCGACGTTGTCACCGTTGCTGCGTCCGCACAGCGCATTGGCGTCGCGTTCGTGCCCGTGAAGGGTGATCGCAACGAGTGGTCGGTGCAGAAGCTCACCGAGATTGGCGTGGACGACATCGTGTTGTTGGCACCAACTCGCCGTTCGGTGGTGCGTTGGTCGGATGCCGAGAAACAACTCCGAAAACTGCGTGTGGTGGCGCGGGAGGCCGCCATGCAGGCACGTCGCGTGTGGTTGCCTGCGGTGTCGGGGCTCGTCTCCCTTACCGACGCGCTCGCCATGCCGGGTGCTGCAGTTGCCGACCCGTCCGGTGGGCCATTCTTCGCAACAGATGACGCGAACCACGCGGCGGCCCAATTCATCATCGTTGGTCCGGAGGGCGGGTTCGATGCTGACGAAGTTTCCGCCGATGTTCCGTGCGTGAGCTTGGGTGACACCGTTCTGCGTGCCGAAACTGCCACACTGGTGGCGGCAACGTTGCTCGCGGCACGGCGTGGAGCGCTGCTCGGAACCGCGTTGCACCACACGGCAACGCCCGCGAAAGGACCCTCATGAGCGACATCGACGGCGCGTCTGGCGACTCAATGTCTGGCGACGGCGCCGGATCGCCATATTCGCGCTTGGTGGGCGAGCGCCTCCGCTCCATTCGCCTGCAAAAGAACATGGCGCTCGGCGATGTGGAAACGCGCAGCAACAACGAGTTCAAGGCGTCGGTGCTCGGCGCGTATGAGCGCGGTGAGCGTGCCATTTCGGTGCCGCGGCTGGAGCGCCTCGCGCGTTTCTACGACGTCGGTGTCGATCAACTTCTCCCGCGCGACCCGATGCGGGTGGAGCCCGGTTCTGCTGCGGCGCCGCAGGGCAAGTTGCGAATCGACGTTGCCAAGTTGAGCCAGATGCAAGGTCCACAGTTCTCGATGCTCGAGAAACTCTTGCGAATGATTCAGGTGCAGCGACAGGACTTCAACGGCAAGGTGATCACGGTTCGTGCGCACGACATTCGCGCCATCGCCGTGATGTTGGATGTGAGCGTCGACGAGGTTCCCGCCCGACTCACCAGCCTGGGGTTGGTGTTCGTGCCGCCACAAGCGTGACGTGGTCTACCCGCGCACCAGCCGCCGAAATCGGCTTCGGCGTGTACGTGCACGTTCCGTTTTGTGCGAGCAAGTGCGACTACTGCGCATTTGCGACCTTCACTGATCGTTCGCATTTGGAGTCGCAGTATCTGCGCGCATTGCGCACGGAAATCGAACGCGCCTCGAATCCCGCGTCGTCATCGGATTCGTCGCAATCCACACCCGGCCCGCTCCTGTTGGCTTCCGCAGTGTTCGTCGGCGGTGGCACACCATCGCACGTGAACCCCCACGAGTTGGTGCACGCTCTCGACGCAATCCCGCGTCGAGTCGATGCGGAGTTCACGGTCGAATGCAATCCCGACGACGTCACCGCGGAGTTGCTTGGTGTGTACCGCAGTATCGGCGTCAACCGCGTGAGTATCGGCATGCAGTCGGCATCCCCGCACGTACTGGCAGCGTTGGGGCGTACGCATTCGCCCGATTCGGTTGCCCGCGCAGTACAGGCAGTTCGCGAAGTGGGTCTTGCCACGTTCAATCTCGACATCATCTATGGCGGGG
>Ga0207937_1000257_pt1 | contig 19150 bp, 15 predicted proteins | sample LakMenEpi04Sep11_FD_150668 | JGI IMG/M metagenome (GOLD analysis project Ga0207937, IMG submission 150668) | Freshwater microbial communities from Lake Mendota, WI - 04SEP2011 deep hole epilimnion (SPAdes) | ecosystem: Environmental > Aquatic > Freshwater > Lentic | place: Lake Mendota, Madison...
CCCGAGGATGCGGCCGGCCATGCGGTCGGGGTGGAAAACCTCGAAAGCGTCGACCTTCTCGCCGGTGCCGGCGAATTTGACCGGTTGTCCGGTCACCTCGCGCAGGGAGAGTGCCGCGCCGCCGCGCGCATCGCCGTCGAGCTTGGTGAGAATGAGGCCGGTGACGCCGACGGCCCCGTGGAATTTTTCGGCCACGCCGACGGCCTGCTGACCGGTGGCGGCATCGCAGACAAGCAGGCTCTCGACGGGCTGGACGAGATCTTTGACTTGGCGCAACTCGTCGATGAGCGATTCCTCGAGATCTTGGCGTCCGGCCGTGTCGTAGATTTCGACATTGCCGCCCTGCGTCTTGGCCCAAGCCATGCCCTCGCGCACGACCCGGAGGACGTCTTTTTGTCCGGGCTCCGGACGGAAAACCGGCACGCCGATCTGGCCGGCAAGGGTCGCAAGTTGTTCGATCGCCGCGGGGCGCTGCAAATCGCACGCGACAAGCACGGGTGTGCGGCCCTGCTTCTTCAAGAACGCGGCGAGTTTGGCGCAGGTGGTGGTTTTGCCGGCGCCGTTGAGGCCCACGACAAGAATGCGCGCTTGCGGGCCGAGATGCAGCGGGGCGTCATTGCCGCCGAGCAAGGCGGTCAACTCGTCGTGGAAAATTTTGACGATCTGCTGGCCGGGCGTGACGCTGCGCAAGACTTCCTGCCCGAGGGCCTTTTCTTTGATGCGGGCGACAAAATCCTTCGCGACCTTGAAATGCACATCGGCCTCGAGCAGTGCCAGACGGACCTCGCGCAGCGCGTCGTTGATGTTCGCCTCGCTGATGCGCCCATGCCCACGGAGGTCTTTGAAGACATCCTGGAGTTTGTCGGAAAGACGGGAAAACATGACGGGAGAGAAAGATTAGCAGAGAAGGCGCAAGGGTTCCACCTGTAGCAGCGCAGTGAGGGTAGAAGCGGCGGGGGCGCCACTGCTACTTTTCATTTCGGCACAAGCTCGGGGTGCTTCTTTTTTGGATCCGATTTATCCGCTTTCATCCGTGGCCGGCATTTTGTTTTCTGAAGACCGGATATGAAACGCGCGGCCATTCTCTCGACCAGGATCCTGCTGGGCGGACTCTTCCTGGCGGCGGGTTTATCGAAGGTCGGACAACCGCTGCAGACGTTGGCCACGGTCTACTCGTATCAGATCGTGCTGCCCGACTGGGTCGCCAACACGGTGGCGCACACGCTGCCATGGATGGAAATTCTGCTCGGTCTCGGGCTTCTCGCGGGGCTGTGGTGGCCGATCACACTTGGATGGACCGCAGCAGTGCTGATCATGTTCACCGCGCTGACCGCGCAAGCGTGGTGGCGCGAGCTGCCGATCGACTGCGGCTGCATCGATCTGAGCGCGTTGCATCCTGCGCTGGCCGCACTGAGCACGCCGGGTGGGGCGACGCTGCGCAATCTTGGGCTGCTGATGTTGTGCGGAGCGCTGCTGTGGCTCAAGCGTCGGCCATAACCTCGGCTGCTTTTTTCACCGCAACACGGCGTAAAACTGCGTATCCATCGACGGCGGGAGTGGCGGCTCGGTAAGGAGCTGGATGCGGACGCGGCCGGGAACGGCGCCAGGTCCGGGCTTGGGGGTGACCACGAGGGTCTGACTGCCCGGGACGGGTCCGGCATTGACCGCGATATCGAGAACATCGGGTTCGGCGCGGGCACCGGTGACGCGGAGCGGGTCGTCTGTTTTGAGGAGGACCTCGATGTTTTTGGGGACACGCGGTTCGTCCTTGGCCCAGTTTATGACACGCGGCTGCAGGGTGAGGCGGGGATTGTTGGCCACTTGCAACGTGAGGATGTGCTCGCGACCGCCGCCCTCGTCGGTCTGCACATTGATGCGATAGGCGCGCACGCCGGGACCGGGCTTGGGCTTGTGCGTGACTGGCAAGAGACCGTTCTCGCCCGGAGCGTAAACTTTTTTATCGGGCTGACCGACCGTGCAACCACATGAGGTGTTGATCGACCGGATGGTGACGGGACGGTCGGACGTGTTGCGGAAACGGAAAGTGACATTCTTCGCCTCGGTGCCGCCGGTTTCCAGTTTGATCGTGGTCTCATCCCACTGGAGACCGGGCGCGACCTCTTGCGCCGTGGTGGTCAGTGACCCGAGCACCACGGCCAACAGACAAAGACTGTGCTTCCACAAAAGCATGCGCGCCCCAACTAAGAGGCCGGCAGTGGAAGGGTCAAACAAAACCATGGCAAGGCGGCGCGGCGATCAGACCGGACTGAGCACCGCCGGCAGGGAGACAACGTTGCTCGCGGCCCGGCGCAATGTTTGGGAAGGACTTTCGCCGAAGAGCGAGCGGTAGCGCACGGAGAAGCGTCCCAGTTCGGTGAAACCCAAATCGAGGGCAATGCTGGTGACTTTGTTCGGTTCGGGTTCGGCCTGAAGCAAGGCGGTCCGGGCTGCGTTGAGCCGCTGACGCAGAAAATAGGTGTAAGGGCTGGCTCCGGTGATCGTGATGAAGGCTTTGCCGAGGGTGCGCGGCCCGACGTTGAGCTCGGCGCAAAGAGCTGAGATTTTGAATTTTTTCGGCAACGAACCGACAACTTCCCGGGCCCGGCGCACCAGGGTGGAGGCTGGAATCATGCCGAGAACTTCGCCATCCGATGAATCGAGCACAGTGATCATTTCCTCGAGGACAGCCGACTCGAAGGCGGCGGCGTCCACTTCCAATTCACCGCGTTGGGCCGTCTGGAGCAGACCAAGCAAGGCGCGCCGCGAACCGGCCACCACGCGGGGATCGGTGCGCAAGCCGGCCGTGAGGGCGTCCGGACCGATGGACTTCATGATAGACGGCGACACATGGCTTCGCCCGGCCAAGGCGAGGACCCGGGGGCGGGCGGCCAGCACGACCAAAAGCTGGAACCCGGGCTGGATGAACCATTCGAATTTGGATCCGCGGAGAGTCACGGGACAGCACGTATCATCGGCCTTCTCGCCCATGAAGCGCGAGCCCTGCATACGAACGGGAATACCGAGACCCAGCCAATCGTCTTTCATTGTGCCGGTGAGATGAATCTGGCGGGCGATGGTCTCGTGGCTCAGGACGGCGCCCGGGCTGGAAACAAAATTGGAATGGCAATGGAAGTCACCTCCGTCAAGTTGGACGGCCTCGACCGTGTAATGGTTGGCCATGCACTCGGGCAGATCCTCGATGGCCGTGCGGCACATCGTGCCATGCACAAGACCGTCGGGGTGTTGGGTGTTGATCCGGGTCCCCTCGCAGGTGTGCGATAGTGTCATAGCATCCGGCAAGCCCGATCAAATCTGGATTGTCGGATGGTGATCGTGGAAGGAATCGCCGCGGGCGACTATGCAGAATACGTATATAATGATCCCATCGTGATTGGGTCGCAAAGCCGGGAGGAAACCGGTCGCCGCTGCCGCAGTTCACCGGACAACTTCCGGGCAACCCACCTGATCATCAACGCAGCTGCACATAAAGCTCCTCATGCTCGGCGGCGACGTCGGCCCAAGTGCGGGTGGCAAGTGGAGAAAAGGGACGGACGGCAAGGTCAGCGCAGGCGCGGGCCCAGTCGGTGGCGGCAGCGCCGACAGGCAATACACGGAGGCCGGGGGACTGCAAATGGTCGGCCGCGCCGCATTGGTCGGAGAAAACAACGGGAACACCGCAGGCCAGGGCTTCGGACATGACCATGCCGAAAGGTTCGTCTTTGGCCGGGTGGACGAGGACGTCGATCTGGCCGAAAAATTCTTGGGCATCAGCGCGTCCGAGCAAGGTGGCCCCTGGCGGGAGTGCACGGACAAGTTGTCCGGGCAGGGAATCAGCCGGGCAACCGGCGATGAGCATGGTCCATCGCGAATCCTGCCGGCGGAGAAGGCGGAAAATTTCGAGGGCTTTGGGCAGGCCTTTGCGTTTCCAGTCGCGGCCCATGAAGCCGAGCACACGAGGTTGCCGGGCGGGGTCTTTCGCCACGGGCTGGAGATACGTGTAAGCGGGCGTGATGACCTTGGTGATTTTGGAGCGGAGGTGCGGGTATTCGCGCATGGCGATGTCCTGCACCCGTTGCGCGCAGGAGACGAGGGCCTTAAGGTTGTGTCCGTGAAATTTTTGTTTCTCGATCGCGAGGTTTTTGCGCGCGCTGAAATCGAGGTATTTCCAAGGCTTCAAGCGAAGGCCGTAAGCCGTGCAGGGTCCGTGCTCGGTGGAAACGTCCTGTTCGATCGTATTGTCGTGTGAGTGCGTGACGTCGAAACGCTGCCGGTTGTCCGTGTCGGCGAAAAATTCCGTCACCGCGTCACGGAAAACATAGCGGTCATGCCAACCGCGTTTGGCGGGTGCGGGGTGGAGCTTCAGGACTTCGACACCGATGTCTGCCGCAAGCGCGTCATCGACGGTGCGACACAGCGCGGCGACGCGGTGTCCGCGCCCAACCATTTCGCGGGCGACTTCGAAGACATAGCGCTCCATGCCGCCCACCGGGGCGAAGGTCCGGACAATGTAGAGAATATTCAACAGGAAAGGAGGGGTTCAGGTGGCGGTTTTTCGTGCGGACAGAGTCCGGTTTCCGAAGGCTGCGCCGCGCAGCCACTCAAACCAATCGTGAATCAGCAGGCCGTCTTGACGCGTCGGGTGAGTTGGAGCGCGCTTTTTTCTCATCCCATTCGAAGGTCAATCCCATGTGTCGCAATAAACCCGCATGCTAAGACTTAACCGACTGGATCGTTTCGTCGAAAAGTTTGCAGGCGGAGGGACTGTAGATGGTGCGGGCGGCGCGGAGGTGTTTGTCGGCCAGGCGTTGGTCGCCGGCTTGGCGAGCGAGGACGGCTTGGGCGTAATACCAAGCGGGCGTGCTGCCGGCCGGGATGAACGAGGCGGCGAGGTTGCGGGCCTCGTCGTCATTCCCGAGTTGCACCAGGCAGACGAGTATTTTGAAGCGGACGAGTTCGTTGCGGGGTTCGCGGCGGGCGACAGCGCGGAAGGTTTCCAGAGCACCGGGATAATCGCCTTGGATGAATTGGACTTCGCCGAGGTTGAAGTAGGCGGGGAAGAAGTTGGGGTCGGATTCGAGGATGTTGAGAAAAATCTGCCGCGCCTCGCGGTAACGCTCGAGCTTGGTGTAGATAGCGCCGCGCATGTTGAGGGCGGCCGGCTCCTCAGCCGCTTGGGGAGACAAAGACCCCAGACGATCGGCGGCGGCCTGGTATTCACCGGCCTCGTAGAGATCGTTGACTTGCCGGAGAACCATGGCCACCCGGCGCTGCGCGACCAGTGGATCATCCGCCGTCTGGGCGTGGGTGCCGAGGGCCAGCACCACGAACAACAGCCCGATGGCCGCCGCCTTCATTTTTCGTCCCCGATGAAAAGCCGCAGCGGATTTTCAATGGCCTCTTTGACCTTCACGAGGAAGGTCACGGCCTCTTTGCCGTCCACGACACGGTGGTCGTAGCTGAGGGCAATATACATCATCGGACGGATGACAACCTGCCCATCCACGGCGACAGGACGCTCCTGGATTTTGTGCATGCCGAGGATGCCGCTCTGGGGCGGATTGAGAATCGGGGTGCTGAGGAGCGAGCCGTAAACGCCGCCGTTGGAGATGGTGAAGACGCCGCCCTGCAGGTCCTCGATGGTGATGGCCCCGTCGCGGGCCTTCTTGGCGTAGTAGGCGAGGTCGTTTTCCAGCTCGGCGAAGGTCTTGCGGTCGGCATCGCGGATGACCGGAACGATGAGCCCGCGTTCGGTGCCGACGGCGACACCGATGTCATAGAAATGATTCTGCACGAGTTCGTCACCATCGGTGCGCGAGTTGATCTGCGGCTCGCTCTTGAGGGCATCCACGACGGCTTTGATGAAGAAGGACATGAAGCCGAGCTTGATGCCGTATTTGGCAGTGAAGGGCTCCTGCACGTCGGCCCGGAGCTTCATCACGGCGGCCATATCGCACTCGTTGAAGGTGGTGAGGATGGCGGCGTTGCGTTGCGCGGCGACCAACTGGGTGGAGATCTTTTTGCGCAGCGGGGAGAGTTTCTTGCGGGTGACGCGGCGCTCGCCGGGCTCGAGTTGCACGGGGGCGGTCGGGGCCGCGAGCACAGGGGCGGCGGCGACGGGCTGTGCCGCAGGTTCTGTTGCGGGAACCGGAGCAGTCGGCGCAGCGGCGGGGGCCGCGACCGGGGCGGTGGCGGGTTCGGGAGCTTCCTCGATTTTACCGACAACTTCGCCGATTTTCACCTCGGTGTCGGCCGGCACGCTGATGCGCACGAGACCGGAAGCTTGGGCGGCGACTTCGGTGGAAACTTTGTCGGTGTCCAGCGTGAAAAGATTTTCGCCGGCGCGAACGTATTCACCGTCTTGTTTGTGCCAGATGGAGATGATCCCCGAAGAGATGGATTCGCCGACGGCGGGAACTTTGATTTCCGTGCTCATGAATGTGCTGATTTAGATTTCGAAGGCTTGGCTGACGAGTTCCGCCTGCTGGATGCGGTGCAAGGCGAGGGCGCCGACCGCCGGGCTCGGGCTCTCGGGACGTCCGGCATAGTGGACATTGCACCCGAAGAGTTCGCGCAGGCGCATGGCCATGTAGGACCACGCGCCCATGTTTTTCGGTTCCTCCTGGCACCAGACGATGCGTTTGAGATTCGGGCAGCCGTTGACGATACGTTTGATTTTTTCCGTATGCAGCGGATAGAGCTGCTCGACGCGGACGATGAGGGCATTCTTCGCCTTCATCTCTTCGCGCTTGGCCAGCAGGTCGTAGTAAACCTTGCCGGAGCAAAGGATGACGCGCTCGACTTTGGAAGGGTCTTTCGGCAGAGGCTCGGCCAAAATCGCGTAGAAACGTCCCTTGATGAAATCATCCTGCGTGGAGACGGCCTGGGGATGACGCAGCAGGCTCTTCGGTGTCATAATGACCAGGGGCTTGCGGTAATCACGGTGCATCTGGCGCCGTAGCGCGTGGAAATACTGGGCCGGTGTGGTCAGGTTGCAGACCTGCATGTTGTTGTCCGCGCAGAGCTGCAAGAAACGTTCGAGGCGTCCGCTCGAGTGCTCGGGGCCTTGCCCCTCGTAGCCGTGCGGCAGGAGCATGACGAGCGAGCTGGGTCGCTGCCATTTCGATTCGGCGGAGGAAATGAACTGGTCGATCATGACCTGGGCGCCGTTGACGAAGTCGCCGAACTGCGCTTCCCACAAGCAGAGCATCTGAGGGAAATCGAGCGAGTAGCCGTAGTCGAAGCCCAGCACGGCCGCCTCGCTGAGCAAGCTGTTGTAAACGCAGAGTTTGGCTTGTCCGGGTGCGAGGTGGTTGAGCGGGATGAAATCCTCGTGCGTCTTCGCGTCATGCAAAACCGCATGGCGCTGACTGAAGGTGCCGCGGCGGCAGTCCTGCCCGGAGAGCCGCACCGGGGTGCCTTCCAAAAGCAGGGAGCCGAAGGCCAAAGCTTCCGAAAACGCCCAGTCGTAAGGTCCGCCCTCGCGGAGGATCTCAAGGCGCCGCTCGATGAGCATGCGCTTCACTTTGGGCAAAAGCGTCAGGTTGTCCGGCACGCGGCAAAGTCCTTCCACGATTTCACGCAGCATCTCCGGCGTGATGCCCGTGCGCACGGGTTCGTAGGAATAGGGTGGTTGGAAAACGGCGGTCGAGCCGGCCAAGCTACCGCCCTTCGGCCGCTTGCTCTCGGCTTTCTTGGCCGCATCAAATGCTTCCTCCAGCTCGCGCTCGCTTTCGTTTTTGATGGCGGCGGCTTCCTCGCGGCTGACTGTGCCGAGGGCCGACAATTCCTTGACGAAAGTCTCGCTGGCCAGCGGGTGCTTCTGGATTTTGCCGTAAAGGTGCGGTTGCGTGAATGTCGGTTCGTCGCCCTCGTTGTGCCCGTGGCGGCGGTAACAGAAAAGATCGATGACCACGTCGCGACCGAATTCCTGACGGAAATCGAGGGCGATCTGGGCCACCGTGGCCACGGCGAGAGGATCCTCGCCGTTCACGTGGAAAATCGGCGCCTCGATCATCTTGGCGACATCGGTCGGGTAAAGACTCGAGCGCGCATCCTCGGGGAGCGTGGTGAAGCCGATCTGGTTGTTGACGATGATATGCACCGTGCCGCCTGTGCGGTAGCCGGGCAGTTGCGACATGTTGAACACTTCCGCCACGATGCCCTGTCCGGCGAAAGCGGCATCGCCGTGGATGAGCAACGGAAGGACTTTGCGGCGCGTCTCCGTGTCGCCGAGAATGCGCTGGCGGGCGCGGGCCATACCTTCGACGACGGGATCGACCGCTTCAAGGTGGCTCGGATTGGCGGCGAGACTGACACCGATTTTGTAACCGGAGGCAGTGATGCGGTCGGTGTGGTAGCCGAGGTGATACTTCACGTCGCCATTGCCGCCGACGACTTCGGGAATGAAGTTTTCCGAAAATTCGTTGAAGATGAGCGTGAGCGGCTTGTTGAGGAAATTGGCCAGCACGTTGAGGCGTCCGCGGTGGGCCATGCCCATGACGATTTCCTCGACCGAGTGCATCTCGCAGCGCTGGAGGATCGTGTCGAGAATGACGAGGAGCGACTCGGCGCCCTCGAGCGAGAAGCGTTTCTGCCCGACGTAGCGGGTGTGGAGGAAGTGCTCGAAGGTCTCGCCCTCGTAGAGTTGGCGTAGGACGGCTTTGTGCAGGGCGACGTCGGCACGGTTGCCGTTGCCGCGGTTCTCGATACGTTCGCGGATCCAGTTGCGCATGCGCGGATCCTGGATGTGCATGAACTCCGCCCCGATCGTGTCGCAATAGATCTCCCGCAGTTGCGCGATCATCTCGCGCAGGAGCATCGGCTGGCCGTCACGAAAGTATTTCGATGAGACGGTGCGCTCGAGGTCGCTCTCGGTGAAACCGATCTGCTTGAGCGAGAGGAGAGGGTTTTCCGGCGGTTCCGCCGCGAGAGGATCTAGGCGCGCGATCGTGTGGCCGAGGGTGCGGTAGGAATAGGCCAGTGAATCCGCCCGGCGTTCCCGCGCGGCATCCTCGGGCACGGCGGCCCGGGCTCCTTCGGCCAGTTCTTCCGATTGGGTCAGCCCGAGTTCGAATCCCTCGAAGAAAGCATTCCACTCCGGAGACACAGAAGAAGTATCCTGCTTCCAGCGCGCGTAGTTTTGCTCGAGCAACTCTTGGTTCCAGTTTCCCGACAGCGTTTGGCTCATGAATTTGGCAAGTCGGGACAGAATTGCCCGAACCGGCGCGCGTTGCAATACAGAGCGGCGGGAAAATGCATTTTGTCCCGGTGCCGTTCGTCCCCGCCACTTGCCAGACCCACCGAATCGGGGCATAAATGCCGGTCCGCGCGCCACGGGCCCGCGCGCGCCGCGCCATGATCAAAGTAGAAGGACTGACCAAAACCTACGCCGGCGTGACCGCCATCCGCGACCTGAGCTTCACGGTCGAGAAAGGAGAAATCGTCGGTTTCCTCGGCCCCAACGGGGCGGGCAAAAGCACGACGATGCGCATTCTCTCGTGCTTCCTGCCCGCCACCAGCGGACGGGCCAGTGTGGCCGGGTTCGACGTGGCCAGCCAATCGCGCGAGGTCCGGACTCGCGTCGGGTACATGCCGGAAAATGTCGCGCTCTATCCCGAGATGCGCGTGCAGGAGTATCTAGAATACCGTGCCGCGCTCAAAGGCATCCGCGGACGCACCAACCGCCAGCGCGTCAATGCCGTCAAAGAGCTGTGCAACCTCCGCGAGGTCGAGCGCAAGCTGATCGGCGCGCTCTCGAAAGGCTACCGCCAGCGCGTCGGGTTGGCCGATGCCCTGCTGCACGATCCCGACCTGCTCATCCTCGACGAGCCGACCATCGGCCTCGACCCGAACCAGATCCGCCAGGTCCGCCAACTCATCAAGGACCTCGGCAAACGCCACACGATCCTGCTCTCGACCCACATCCTGACCGAGGTCGAGATGACCTGCAGCCGCGTGCTCATCATCAACCGCGGACAGATCGCCGCCTCGGACACGCCGGAAAACCTCGCCGGACGCGTGCGCACGGCGGGCGGTATTTGCGCGGAGGTCCGCGCCGCGGCACCCGATTTGGAAAAAGCGCTCGGCGCGCTCGCCGGCGTACGCAAAGTCGAAGTCATGCCGTTGGACGACGGCTGGCAGAGTTGCACCCTGCGCACCGATGCGGAGCATGACCCGCGCGAAGCCATCGCCCGGCTGGTTTCCGAGAAACACTGGCCCCTGCGCGAACTGACCCGCGAGCAAGTCACGCTCGAACGCGTCTTCAGCGAAATCACCCAAGCCGGAGAATGGTGACACGACCATGACCTTCCTCACCCTGCTCAACCGCGAGATCCGCGCCTATTTCCTATCGCCCGTGGCGTGGGTCGTCCTGTTTTTCTTCCTGCTGCTGACGGGATTCAACTTCTACGCCGGGGTGGCCGCGCTGAACCGCGGACCCAGCGAGGTCACGGTGGTCGAAGCCTTTTTCAACACCGTATTTTTCTGGTTCGGCTTCGTGCTGATTTTTCCGCTCATCACGATGCGGCTGTTCTCCGAGGAATACAAAATGGGCACGATCGAACCGCTCATGACCGCGCCGGTGCGCGACAGCCAGGTCGTGCTGGCGAAATACGGTGGCGCCCTTTTCTTCTACATCGTGCTCTGGTTGCCGAGCCTGCTCTACTTTCTCGTCTTCACCCGCATCACGCGCCTCGAGGCGGCCGGGGCGGCCGGGCCGTTCCTCGGCGCCTACGCGATGCTGCTGCTCATCGGCATGTTTTACCTCTCGGTCGGCTGCCTCGCCTCGGCTCTCACGCGCAACCAGATCGTCGCGGCCATCATGTCCTTCAGCGTGATCACGCTGCTGTTTTTCATGGGGTTGCTCACGTTTTTCGTGCTCAACGTAACCCCGACGCTACGGGAGGTGGCCGCTTACTTTTCCGCGCTCGAGCACATGAGCGAGGCGTCGCGCGGATTTTTCGACACGCGGCCGCTCGTCTTTTACCTCTCACTCACGGCCTTCGTGCTTTTCCTTACCTTCCACGTCTTCCAATCCCGCCGCTGGAGAAATTGACATGACCGCACCGCAGGAATCATCGCGCCGCCGCGCCGGCATCCGCTTCGGAGTCGCCGTGCAGATCCTTCTCGCCTGCGTGCTGCTCGGCGCGGCCAACTACGCCGGGTTCCACTACTACCTGCGCGGCGATTGGTCACCCGCCCAGAAATACCGCCTCGGCGAGCAAACTCTCAGCACGCTCAAGCAACTCTCCTCGCCGGCCACGCTTTACGTTTTCTTTTCCCCCACCTCGGCCTCGCCCGGGTATGAAGTCTACGGCGACGTGGTCAACCTCCTCAAAGAATACCAGTTCGCGGCCGGCGACAAACTCACCGTCGAATACATCGACCCGATGCGCAACGTCGCCCGGGCCCGCGAACTGCAGTCGAAGTTCCAGTTCGGTCCCGAGGAAAATCTCGTCATTGCGGAAATGGACGGACGCTCGAAGCAAATCAGCGCCGTCGACATGGCCGACTACGACCTGCTGCCGCAGTTGACCGGAGAGCCGACGCGCGTACAGGCGTTCAAAGGCGAGCTCGCCCTTACCAGCGCACTGCTGGAGCTTTCCGAACCCGCCGCCCGCGCGGTTTATTTTTTGCAAGGCCAGGGCGAACCATCGGTCGGAGAGGACTCGCGGCTGTCGCTGCTCGTCGAATACATCGGACGCCAGGGCGTGCGCGTCGCCCCGCTCAACCTGGGAACAGTCGGCGCCGTGCCCGAGGATGCCGGGACGGTGATCATCGCCGGGGCCCGCTATGATTTGCCCGAGGCGAGCATGGAAGCCCTGCGGAAATATTGGGAAAAAGACGGGCGCCTCATGGTGCTGCTCAATCCCGACGCCGAGATGCCGCTGCTGCGGGAATTTCTGGCGTCGAACGGCGTGATCGCGCGCAACGACCGCGTGCTGCGCACGATCCAACTCGGCTTCGCCACCGGCATCCTGCGCGATGTGGCCGGGCAATTCTCCACCGACAACCGCATCACCCGCCGCCTCGCCGGAGCCGAAGCCATGCTGCCCGGCGGGACCTGTTCGCTCATGCTCGATGACAAAACACCCGGCTCCATCGTCGAGCCGATGCTCGTCGCCGAAGATCCGTTCTGGGGTGAAACAGCATTCGTTACCGACGAAAACAAAGGCGTGCGCTTCGAGGAAGAGACCGACACAGCGGCTCCTCTCGTCCTTGCCGCCATGGTCGAGCGCGGCGGTGTGGCTGATGAGAAAGTCGACGTCAGCTCATCGCGCCTCATCGTCGTGGCCAACAGTGAGTTCATCGCCGACGGATCCATGACCGAACCGAACCTCGATTTCGTCCTCAGTTCGCTCAATTGGCTGCTCGACCGCGGGCATCTCGCCGGCATCGCGCCCAAGGCCGTGCGTTCTTTCAACCTCAACCTGACCGACCTCGAGACCAGCCGCCTCGCGCTCTACACGATCATTGTCATTCCCGGCTTCGCCGCGCTGGCCGGGCTCATCGTCTGGTGGCGTCGTCGCCGTTGAACCGTGAACCCGCGCGCCACCCTCGTCCTTCTGGTCATCACGCTGCTCGTTCTCGGCGGCTTGTTCTACCTGCGGCAAACCGTCGCGCCGACCCGCGACCAAGCGGAGTTGGAACGCTACGCCGCCGTCTTTGATCCGGAAGAGATCACGCAGATCGAACTCACCCGCGGCGGCGAAAAAATCACCCTGCGGCGCGAGAACATCGAGTGGCGGCTCGAAGCGCCGGCCGCCGACCGCGCCGATGCCGAGGCGGTGGACCGCTTGCTCATGGCGGCGCGGTTCCTCGAAGTGCGTGACCGCGAAGCCGCCAAAGACCCCGCCTCCATGCCAGAAAGCGGTCTCGCGACCCCGCGCGTGCGGCTCGACCTCAGCGGCAAAAACAACATCCGCATCGACCTCGGATCGAACACCGCGCTGCCCGCCCAGATTTTCGCGCGCGTCGCCGGTCAACCTTACATCCTGCGCGTGCCCGACACGATCGTCGAACTCGCCACCGCGCCGGCCGGAAGTTTCCGCGACCCGCGTTTGACCAGCCTTGTGGCCGATGACATCGAAAAATTCACCGTGCGCCGCGCCGATGGCGAGATGACCCTGCGCCGCGAGCGCGGACGGTGGATGATCGAAAAACCTGTCCGCGCCCCGGCCGATCCCCGGGCTGTGAGCGCCTTTCTCGAACCCCTGCTTGGTTTGCGGATCACCACTTTCCAATCGTCTCCCGCCGGCCCCGACACGCCGGGCACGTTGGCCGGACAAACCGCCGCCATCAGCATGACCCCGCGCGGGGGCGGCGAGAATCTTGACCTGGAAATCACGCGCGGCTCCAACGCGGCGGCGGAAAACGTCACCGCCCGGTTCGCCCCGCGCGGCGGTGCGCTCACGGTCGATGCAGCCGCCCTGACGCTCTTCGACGTCTCACCCGAATCGTTGCGCGATCGCTCGCTCGGCTATGTGGATGCCGACACGGTGGACCGCATCGTCATCGAAACCCGTGGCGACAAACTCGTGCTGCGGCGGGCGGATGACGGTTGGAGCGCGGCGGAGGCAGGCCGTACATTCACCGCCGGCCAAGTGAACAATCTCATCGATGCGTTCAACAAAACGCGCATTGCTTCCTTCCGCGCCACCATGCCGCCGGGCGAAGCCGGACTGGAGCCACCCGCCGGGCGGCTGGCTTTCTACGCGTGGCTCACGGAGAACACCGCGGAGGAAGCCGCCGGTGGACACCCCATCGCCTCGGTGGACTTGGGCGAGCCCGAGGCTGACGGCAACATCTTCGCCCGCGGCGGATCGGAGGACGAAATTGTCACGATTCCCGCCGCGCTCGAAGGGGTGCTGAAGGAATTTACCGATTCTACGCCGCCTGCATCCAACGGCGGCAGCGCTCCGCCAGAAAATCAATCCAACGCGGATTCTCGTTGAGGCAGGGAATAAGCCGGAGGTGCTCGCCACCCGCTTCCTCGAATGTTTCTTTGCATCCCTCGGCGACCTCCTCGAGTGTTTCGAGGCAGTCGGTCACGAAAGACGGACAAATCACGAGCAGCTTCTTTTTGCCCTCGTGGCCGAGGCGCTCGACCGTCACGTCGGTCTGCGGCGTGAGCCACGGGTCACGGCCGAGGCGCGACTGGAAAGCGAGCACGGTTTTTTCCTTCGGGATACCGAGGCGCTCGATGAGGAGTTCCATCGTGCGGACGCATTGGTGGCGGTAACACGTCGCGTGGGCCGGATGCAGGCAATGACAGCAATCGGGCACCGTGAGACAGTGGGCATGGGAAGGATCGCTTTTCCGCAAATGTCGCTCGGGCACCCCGTGATAGCTGAAGACGAGCATGTCATAGTCTTCCTGCAAGTGGGGGGCTGTCGCCTCGGCGAGTGCCTCGATGTAGTCCGGATCATTGTAGAACGGCTGCAGGAGCGTGACTTTCATCGAGGGTTTTTGTTTGGCGACTTCCTCCATCGCCTGCACGACCGCCGTCTCGTAGCTCGACATCGCGTAGTGGGGATACAGCGGCACGAGAAAAAGTTCCTCCACACCGTCGGCGACGATTTGTTTCATCACCCCCGGCACGGACGGCTCGCCGTAACGCATGGCCAGATGCACAGGCACCTCCACTTTGGCGGCGAGCAGGTCGCGCTGCCGCCGGCTGGTGACGATCAAAGGCGATCCCTCGTCGGTCCAGACGGTGGCATAGGCCGCGGCGCTTTTGCGCGGGCGGAACGGGAGAATGAAAAGATTCAGCACGATAGCGCGCAGGATCGGGTTCACGTCGAGAACGCGGCCATCCGACAAGAATTCGCGCAGGTAGCTGCGCACGTCGGAAGTTTTCGTCGAGTTGGGAGAACCGAGGTTGAGGAGGAGGATGGCTTTTTTACTCACGAGGCGGATTGAGGTTGTGGTGCGGCTATTTTTTCTGCGAGCCGCAACCCGTTTTGGATGCATTGGCCCGCGGCGATTCCACCGCGGTAGTTGCCGGCAAGATGCAGTCCGGGCCACGCGGCTTCCAGTCTTTCCATCGCGCTGAGGATTTTCCCGTAGCCCGTGTTGTATTGGGGGATGGCGCGGGGCCAGCGGATGATTTTGGCGAAAACCGGCTCGCCGCTCAGCCCGAGCAAGTCGCGCAAATCGGAGCAGACGTCATCAACCAATGCATCGTCTCCCGTTTCCGCAAGACGCGGCTGCCGGGCGCCGCCCACGAAATTGGTGAGCAGGACATGACCTTCGGGGGCGCGTCCGGGGAAGAGGCTGGAGGAGAAAATGGTGCCGAGAATGCGCCGCTGTTCGGCCGCCGGCACGAGCATGCCGAAGCCGTCGAGCGGGTGTTCCACCTCGTCGCGGCGGAATCCCAGCGCCGCCACCGTGACCGGCGGATAAGAAATCTCCTGCAAAACACCGAGCGCTTCGCGCAAGTCATCCGCCCACGGCAAGCCGCCCACGGCAAAGGCCGGCACGGTGCAAACCACTTCATCGCAACGCAGTTCGCGGGCACTTCCTCCTTCGCTCCACCCGGCGCGCCAACGCCCGTCCGCCTCGCGGAGGATGGTTTCCAAGCGCACGCCGAGATGCAGACGCTCACCGAGTATTTCGGCAACCCGCGCGGGCAGTTCGCCCATGCCGCGGCGGAAGGAGATCATTTTTTGCGGCGGACCCGATCGGCGCAGACGCAAGGCGCCGCGGATGAACGAACCGTGGCTTTGCTCGAGATTCCACAATTTCGGGAAAGCATGCCGCGCGGAAAGTTTTTCAGGGTTTCCCGCGTAGATTCCGGCCACGAATGGCTCGATGGCGTAGGCCAGCACTTCGGGGCCGAGGCGACGGCGCACGAGATCGGCCAGCGATTCGTCCTCCGCCTGGCCTCGCGGAATGAACGGCTCGGCCAGCACACGTAATTTGCCGGCCGGCGAAAAAAGCGGCGTCGAGAAGGCCCCGAAAGGACTCGAGGGCAACGCGACCGGGCAACCCTCGCGCACGAGAAAGCGCTTCTTGGCCTGCGGCAAAAGGATGGCATCAGCCAAGCCGGCCTCGCGCAATAATTCATCCACGGACGGATCGTTCGTCATCATGGAATTCGGCCCGTGCTCGACGAGGAATCCTTCCGTCTGCTCGGTTTGCACCGCGCCGCCCGGGCGCGACGAGGACTCGAGCACGGTCACGGCCACGCCGCGTTTCATGAGAGCGAACGCGGTCGACAGTCCGGTCAACCCGGCGCCGATAACCAAGACATGACGTGGGCCGGGCATCTTCAAATTGTTTTCGAGTGACGCCCTTCGGCCGCCGCGGTGTAGGCATCGAAACACATGGCGATGTTGCGGATAAAGAGACGTCCGGCTTCGGTGACGCGGATCGCGTGATCATCGCGTTCGACCAAACGGTCGGGGACAAACTCATCGAGCCGGGCGAGATTCGGGGCAAATTTCTCGGTGAAGCGGATGCCGAACTCGGCCTCGACCGGCGCGAATTCCAACGAAAAATCACACATCAGTCGCATGATGACATGGCGGTGGAGCACGTCGTCATCGGTCAGCTCGAGCCCGCGCTCCACCGGCAAGCGCCCTTCGGCGAGGAAGGCGTAATATTTTTCGAGCGTTTTGTGATTCTGGCGGTAAGTGCGGGCGGTCTGGGAAATGGACGAGACGCCGAAACCGCGGATCTCGACCCCGCCGCGCGTGCTGTAGCCTTGGAAGTTGCGCTGCAGTGTGCGCGTCTCCAACGCGCGCACCAGCTCATCGCCGGGCTTGGCGAAGTGATCCATGCCGATGAAGGCGTAACCGGAAGCGGTGAGGGTCTCGATGACGAGCTTGAGCATGGCGAGCTTGTCTCCGGGGTCGGGCAACTGCGCCCGCTCGAGGATTTTTTGCGACGGCACCATCCACGGCACGTGCGCATAGCTGAACACGGCAAAGCGGTCGGGATCGTAAGCAAGCACGCGCCGCAAGGTCTCGGCGTAGGTTTCGGGAGTTTGGCCGGGCAGCCCGTAAATGAGGTCCACGTTGACCGATTCGAAGCCTTCCGCGCGCAACCACGCGAACGCGCGTTCGTTGCATTCCTCCGGCTGCACACGGTGCACGGCCTTTTGCACCTCGGGGTTCACATCTTGGATGCCGAACGAAGCGCGTCGCATTCCGATGTCGCGGAAGGCCCGCACGTGATCCCGGGTGAGCGGGCGAGGATCCAGCTCGACCGAGCATTCGGCATCATCAGCGAAGACGAAATGTTGGCGCAGCACCGCGCCGAGGCGCGCGATTTGCGCCGGGCTGAGAAAGTTCGGCGTGCCGCCGCCGAAGTGAAGCTGCACGACGCGGCGCTCACGCAAGCCGTCGCCGGGAAACAGGGCGATCTCGCGCTCCAGCGCATCGAGGTAAATATCGGCGCGCGACGTGTCGGTGGTGATGACTTTGTTGCACCCGCAGAACCAGCACAGGCTCTCGCAAAACGGCAGATGAAAGTAGAGCGAGAGCCCGCCCGCTTCGGCGCGCGCGGCATCGATCAACCGCGCGGCATCGGCATCCTCGCGGAATTGCAGTGCCGTCGGGTACGACGTGTAGCGCGGCCCCGGACGGTTGTGCTTGCGCACCAGGTCGAGATCAACGGGCAGCGACGGCATCGTTGTCTTTGGTGAAACTTTGCACCGCCTCGACCACCGCACCCACGGATTCGAGGCGCGCGGACGGACGGATGCCGTGACCGAGATTGAAAATGTGGCCGGGGTAAGGGGCCATGTCTGCGAGCACTTCGCGGGCGGCCGCGGCGGCCTTCTCCGGCGCGCCCTCGAGCACAGCCGGATCGAGATTGCCCTGCAGCGCGATCTCGCGCCCGAGCGCGCGGCGCACTTCGCCGAGCTTTGTTTCCCAGTCGAGGGAGAGCACGGTCGCCCCGGTCGAGACCAAAGATGCCGCGTCGCGATTGCGGCCGCGCGCGAAGAAAATGACGGGCACTTTGGGCCGGAGCCGCTTCACCACCTCGCGCACCCAGCGCAGCGACCATTCCTCGTAGTCTTGGCACCATGTCGCCCATGAATCAAAAATCTGGATGGCGTCCGCCCCCGCTTCGATCTGCCCACGAAAGTAATCGGCCAGCACCTCGGTGAGCATTTCCAGCAAGCGCACGAGCACGGGATCTCGCCGCGCGGCCATGGCCCGCACGATCGCACCGTCCTCGGAAGATCCGCCCTCGATCATGTAGGCGGCGAGGGTCCAGGGCGAACCGCCGAAACCGAGCAGCGCGCGGGCGGAACCCAAGGCCTCGCGAGTTTGCCGCAAGGCTTGATAAACGTAATCCAGCCGCTGCGCCGCGCCCTCGGAAGAGAGCCGCGCAAAGTCATCGGCATTTCTCACGGGAAATTCCATCCTCACCCCGCGACCTTCCCGGAAGGCGAAGGGCTGCCCCAAGGCCCCGGGGACGACCAGAATATCGCTGAAAATGATCGCCGCATCGAAACCGTAACGATGAATCGGCTGCATCGTCACTTCCGTCGCCAAGTCCGGCGTGCGGACCATTTCGTGAAAGGTGTATTTTTGTTTAAGACATTGATATTCAGGCAAATAACGACCAGCTTGCCGCATCATCCAGACGGGCGGACGATCCACCGGCTGACAGCGGCTGGCGGCAAGGAAACGTTCAAGTCCGGTCATGGGCAAAAGCGCGGGCGATAGCACCGCGAACGGATAACTTTGCAGGGAAACGCTCCCGCCTCAAGCCCTCGCCTCACCTGGAGGGCAATTTCCTTGACCTGAAGCAGTGCGGACGGCTTAGTAAACCGCTTCAAGTAACCGGTTGACCGGTCGCCACTCCAAGATCAGGCCCCAAGGCCACCTCTTTTTCATGTTCAGAAAGCTTTTCGGGTTAATTTCCAACGACATCGGTATCGACCTCGGCACCGCCAACACTCTGGTCTATGTCCGCGATCAAGGCATCGTCCTGCGTGAACCCTCAGTCGTTGCCGTGCAGGCTGGCACCAACAAGGTTCTCGCCGTCGGCAATGAGGCCAAGCGCATGCTCGGCCGCACCCCGGGCAACATCGTCGCCATCCGACCGCTCAAAGACGGCGTGATCGCCGACTTCGAAATCACCGAGGCGATGCTGGCCCACCTCATCAGCAAAGCCCACGGCGGCCGCCGCATGG
>Ga0207937_1000258_pt1 | contig 19093 bp, 18 predicted proteins | sample LakMenEpi04Sep11_FD_150668 | JGI IMG/M metagenome (GOLD analysis project Ga0207937, IMG submission 150668) | Freshwater microbial communities from Lake Mendota, WI - 04SEP2011 deep hole epilimnion (SPAdes) | ecosystem: Environmental > Aquatic > Freshwater > Lentic | place: Lake Mendota, Madison...
AGAACACCAGCCGATTGCGTGGCCTCGACCAGGTTTTCAGGTGAGACGAGCTTGACACCAACCAGGTTTGAAAGTTCTGCAACGACCTTCTTTGTGTAACCCTTCGGGGTATTTAGCTCCGTGCCAACCGCAGTTCCGCCAAGGTTGATCTCATATAGAAGGGGAAGTAGTTCCTTTAGTCTGAGGATGTCATTAGCCGTGGAAACTGCAAAGGCCTCAAACTCCTGGCCAAGAGTGATGGGCACTGCATCCTGAAGCTGGGTCCTCGCCATCTTCAGGATGTTTGAAAATTCATCGGCTTTTCGCTGGTAGGAGTCTCTTAGCTGACCCATGGAATCCGCCAGCAGACCAAGCTCAAAAATCAGTGCAATTCTGAATGCCGTTGGGTAAACGTCATTAGTTGATTGCGACCTGTTCACATCATTGAGCGGATGGATAAATTCGTAGTCGCCTGGGTTTTTGCCCATCAGCTGTAAAGCTCGATTGGCAATCACCTCATTGGCATTCATGTTGGTGCTGGTTCCAGCTCCACCCTGAATTGCATCTACTACAAAGTGGGTATCTAGGTTTCCCGCAATTACTTCCTGACAGGCGGCCTCGATGTATTTTGTTTTTTCTTTCTCAAGCCCGCCAATCTGGGCGTTCACTCTGGCCGCAGCTAACTTCACCATTCCTATGGCTCGGATTAGATTGCGGTAGTGGCCTATCGGCACCCCCGATATTGGAAAATTAGAAATAGCCCTGGCTGTGTGAATTCCCCAGAGAGAGCTCTCTGAAATTTCTAGCTCTCCGATGAGATCGTGCTCTATTCGCAAATTTCTTCCTTGAACCGCTGCTATAACGCTATCGCAAACCTACAAACCTAAGCTTCTTGCCTCAGGTGACAGCTTGAGTTGGGCCTAGAGCTTGATGAACTTTATGGCAATTGGGATTTTGTAGAACTCACCCTGCCCAGCTTTGAAAGCCGCAATCAACCTAAAGACAATCCAGACAATCGGCAGAATCCAGAGAAATAGAAGGCCGACTATGGAGATAGCCAAAACTATGGCTGCCAGCACTACCGTGATCCCAAAGTTGAGAGACTCCTTTGCGTGGTGTGAGACGAAGGGCCCTTTGTCCTTGAGGATGAAGTATCCAATCAGCGGGGCTAGAAATTCAAACGGGATAGCCAATAGGTGAATGGCCACTGCCCAGAGCTTTTCAGATTCGGGGGAGAGATTAGAACTTGCGTAGGGATTACTCATGCACTCAGGTTAGCCCAACTTGAATTAGCGAATGATAATTACCAGCGCCAGAATCAAAAAGACTCCTGCCAATAACCGGTTAATTGTCTGAAAGTTCTTTTCGACGGAAAGCCATCGAGAGATAACAGCCGCGATTGACACATAGATAAGTGTCACCAGAGCAAAACCAACTGCCACTATCCCTAGGAGGATCGGTAGCTCTGTGCTTCCCACCACAATGGGGACAATGGAAAGGTAGAAGGCAAAGGGCTGGGGGTTACTAAACCCGATGGCAAAGGCAGAGAAAAACTCGCTGCCACCTCGTCCAACTTGATGTGACCTAGCCTTTGCTGTCCAAAGCTTGTAAGCCCGCCAGGTTAGAAAAGCAGCTCCGAAAATCTTCAGCGCAAACAAAAATCCAGGAAAAGTCTCTAGCACTGCGCTCAGGCCGAGAAAGGCAATGCTGACCATGACTAGCTTGGCCAACGTGATTCCTGCTCCAGCAATCAGCGCCAGTCTTCTGCTTTCGATGGCCTTGGTAAGAATTAGAAAGGTGTCAGCTCCTGGAGCAACAGCGGCAGCGAAGAATGCGGTTGTAAACAGCAGGTAGTCGGACACAAAAAGAGCCTAGTCTCTGAAACAATAGGCCTAAAGGCGGTAGACATGGGCGTCACTCCAGCAAACGAATTACATCCCGATCGCAATCTTGCGATGGAGCTCGTTCGCGCAACAGAAGCAGCAGCAATAAGGTCGTATCCATTTATCGGTAAGGGCGATAAGAACGCCGCTGATAAAGCCGCCGTTGATGCAATGCGGGCATTCCTTGGAACGGTGAACTTCCAAGGTCGCATAGTCATAGGCGAGGGGGAGAAGGACGACGCCCCCATGCTTTTCAATGGCGAGGTTGTGGGCACCGGTAACGGACCAAAGGTCGACATTGCTGTGGATCCAATTGACGGCACTGGCCTCACGGCTACGGGTAGGCAAAATGCAATATCAGTGATTGCAGCTTCTGATCAGGGTTCGATGTTGGATGCCTCAGCCGTATATCGAATGAGCAAGTTTGTCGTCGGGGCTCCTGGCAAGGGAATCTGCGATATCCGAATGAGCATTAGAGAAAACCTGCAGGAGTATTCCAGGGCAGCAAAAAAACCAATCGATGAAATTCTCGTAGCCGTATTAGATCGTGACTACAACGAGCATGTGGTTGATGAGATTCGCTCCGCCGGAGCTGCTACCAGAATGCTAAGAGACGGCGATGTAGCCGGAGGCATCCAAGCGGCTCGCAGCGAGTCAAGAATCGATATGTGTATTGGCAAAGGCGGCTCTCCCGAGGGGATTGTCACCGCCTGCGGTGTAAAGGCACTCGGTGGGCAAATCCAGGGAATTCTGGCCCCAAGAGACAATGCGGAGATTGAGCGAGGTAAAGCCGCAGGCTTGCTTTTTGATCATGTGTACGAAATGAACGAGCTCGTGTCTTCAGACAATACGTTTTTTGTTGCAACAGGCGTGACTGATGGTCCATTGGTTGCTGGTGTAAGAAAGCGTGGCGATATTGTGTTCACAGAATCAATAGTTATTCGCGGGAAGACTGGAACGGTTAGAAAAGTCTTCGCTGAATACCAAGGCAGCCGGTGGCTGTAGTTTCAGTTTGGTTGAAAGACCCCGACCGATAGTTTCCTAGCAGCGCTAGCCAAAGACTTGTCGGTGGTGGCGACTGCTGCCTCTAATTCCAATGCTGTGGCTAGGACAATCGCATCTGGCATCTTCAATTTGGTGTTGGCTCTGATCTGGGCTAGCTTCACAGCATCGCCTGGATTAATTCCTTGAATCTTTATACCCAATCCAGATACTCCTTTCTCAAAGGCTTTTTGCTTTCCACTTCGGATTGGATGAACCAGGACCTCTGCATAGGTCAGCGATGACATAACAAGTTCAAATGCAACTGTTTCCCGGAATAGCTGAAGCGACCACTTGTGATTTAGGTCTTTTGAGTCGTACAGGGCGATAACAGTGCTTGCGTCCAGCACCACTATTTCGGCCATTCATCCCTCAGCTCAGAGAGCCATCCGCTGGGCCATACTCCACTGAGACTCCCAGCCTGCTTTTCGATCTCTCGCAACTTGCTTGATTTTGCCGAGGCTGCCTGCTTCACGACCTCTTCGACGCCAACCTCTAAGACTTTACGAAGCAGAGAACTTCTAGATAGCCGTTCGCTGGGCCAGAGTAAAGCCGCCGCCTCGAGCGCTTGTGCCAATTCATCAGTTTCGGTAATCATGTGTCGAGGACGAGCGGTGGGCATGCGCCAAGTGTAACACCAAACGGCTAGGTGCAACACCTAGCCGTTTGGTTTGTTTATCTACTAGCCCTTAGAAGCGAAGAAGTAGCCGAGAGGCTGGAGCTCATCAGATCCAGCTCCGCTTTGAGCACCCAGGTTCCAGCCCCTATACCCAACTGGAATGGCGACAGACTTGTCGGTGGAAGTGTTTACGACCACGACCGCGTGCTTATCTCCGACGTGTCTTTTCACGATGATTAAGTGTCCTGTTGGATCCGCATCCAGATCGAATTCACCACGAGTAGCCCAGAATTCCTGATGCTTGTTTCTGAAGTTGAGCATGTCTGACAGATCCTGCTCAATGCCCTCTTCACCGCCGGTAAACATCATGTACGGGCCGTCGAGCGCAAGGAAGCTTGCTGCCAGGGCTTTGGTATGAGTCGTCGAGTACTGCTCGCGTCTCCACTTCTTGCCCCACTGTGGCCACCAGAAAGTGTCGTGCGAATCGATGTGGTGGGCTGTGTGTGATCCGACTGGCAGGAAGTCGTCTCTGTCCTTGATCCAAATCATGAAGTCTCGACCATTGGCGACAGCACGCTTTGCTCTGCTGCCGGTCATCAGCGCAGACACCAGCCACTGCTCGTCATAGTTGTAGTTGACATCCATGGATCTGCGCAGAAGGTGTCCAGATGGTTCTGTGTAGAGCAGTGCATCAGGCTTTTCTTTGCGAATGTCATGCCTCATGTCAACAAACAGTGGAATGCAGCCCAGTGGTGACATAAACGCCCTTGCCCTTGCCCATGGTGCCCAGTTAGCAAACAGGTTGTAGGTCGGAGCATCGAATCTGAATCCATCGACGTCATAGTTACGAATTAGATTCATCATCGAGTCGCGGAAGTAGCGCTGCCAGGATGGGTTTCTTGCATCAAAGGCTTTGGTGTAGACACCGGAGACATTGCCAGCGGTATCGGTAGCAAACCACTCAGGATGCGACTCTTGCAATGGCGTTCTCTTTGGAGATCCACCTCTCCAGTACTCAGAGAAGTCGAGAATGTGCCTAGACCAGGCAATCCAGTAGCCATCGTCATCGTTCAGCTCGGCACCAAATGTGTCATTAACCTCTTCGTTGAGCTTTGCGTATAAAGGTCCATCGAGAACTCCCTGAACTGCTGAGTCAATTGACTCGTTATCTAGCACTCCGTGCAGAAGCACATCCAGGATGACCCTCATGCCTCTCTCGTGGCACTTCTTGACTAGCTCACGAAGCTCGTTTTCATCTCCATAGGAGACTGTGACATCGGCGTAGTCGTGCACGTTATAGGAAGGATATGGCTGCCTAGGCATGAGCTGAATAACGCTAAAGCCCATTTTTTGAACGCGATCAAGATCTGCGATTAGGTCTCTAATCTCTGGATACCTGCAGTAGGCATTGTTCTTCCAGAAGTAGGAGGTGCCAATCTGCACCTCATATATTCCCGCTCCGTGCATCCAACCAGGAGCATCATTTGGACTGGTTAGCCCATACCTGGATGCCCATGCTGGCCAGTGAGCTCTGACAACTTCGAAGTCCCCACGCTCTAGGTTGAAAGTCATCAGCACCAGTTCCGCAGAGGAACTTGGCGAAACCTCAGCGGCGAAGTTCAAAACTCCGGAAACAGCTAGCGCAGAGTCCTTTTGGAAAACATTAATATCTGGAATCTCGGTTGGCTGATTGGGCCAGATAACCAAGGTCGCCTCTTTATCACTGGCACCAATAATTCCGCTCGATCCCCTAAGGCCTCCAAGGGTTGAGATTCCTAATCCAACCTCACCCATCTGTTCAATTGGGAGATTTCTTCTAATCAAATTCCCCGGTGTATTCACAAGCGCGCCCGGAAGCTTTGCTGTCTTTACTTCGATGTGAATATTTCTGATAACAACTGAGCTGTTTGATGCAAAGGTAACCGACAGCTCAAAGAAGGGAGCGGTAGGGAAGAGACGATAGTGAAGGGTTAGGTCAAGCTGACCGAGCTTGGCGTCCTGGTTGTATTCGTCGTAGGTTCCCTTGTGGATGCGGCGGATTTGACCACTTGGAACAATCCCAGAAACCTTTTCGGTGTTCTCATACAAAAGCCCACCCGTTGGATGGCGCTTTTCTACTCCACCAATCTCGGCAACAACATTCACCGCAATGGTTCTGGTGATCTTGCCCTGTTGGTCTTCAACCGTCAGGCTATTGGGCATTCCAGTGTGGTCGTCAAGGGAAATTGAGAAGGGCGAATCTGGGCTGGTGATGTGTGCCACTTTTACTCCTGCTAGTTGGTTGTTGTTATTTGGTTACAGAATCAGGACCTGTGAGCATGGATGCGAAACGAAGACCGCGAGATTCAACAACCTCGCTGATCGGTCTGTCTAGATCGCTGCCATAAAGCGTTAGCGCCAGCTCCAGGTGTTCACGCATCAGATCTCTTGCTAAAGCTGCCTTGCCATCGGCAATTGCTTTGACAATGCGCTCGTGATAGGGCTCACCTTTCACCTGCACATTTGGATCAGAGTGGCTTCGCAACATCAGTGCGTGAACCTGATTCCTAATTGCACCAAACATCAACACCAAGAGCGGATTGCCGGATGCCGCGACCACTGTCTCGTGGAAAGCAAGGTCGGTATCGGCAAGTGATTGAAGAGTGTTGGCCTCCGAGTGCTCTTGCAGTGCCTTTTCCAAAAGTTCTACTGGTCTAGGGGACTGCCGAGCTGCCAACTCCGCGGCCGAACACTCAAGGCCCAAGCGGGCCACCACCAAATCACGCGCGGTAATTTTTGCCAAAGTTGCTGCACGGTTGAGAGATCCAGAGAGATCATCGATCTTCACGCCTCGGACATAGGAACCTCGACCGGGGTGAATTTCAATGAATCCAAGCTCGACAAGACCTGCCAGTGCTTCACGAACAACTGGTCTTGAAACGCCATAGTCGGCAGCAAGCTCTCGCTCGGAGGGAAGCTGTGAGCCAGGGGCCCACTCTCCGCTCAAAACCCGGCCCTGGATGTCTTGAACAATGTCAATTTTCCGAGCTGGGATGGAGACTGCTGAGTTACTCATTTTTCATCTCTTCCTGCATCAACCCTTTACCGCTCCCTGGAGTATTCCAGAGATGATTCTTCGGTTGAGTAATACATATAGAAGTATTGTCGGAAGCGCGATGATTATGGCCGCGGCACTCAGGGCAGGTATATCACTGACCCACTGACCCGTAAATATTCCAAGTCCGGCAGGCGCTGTTCTGGTTCCCCTATCCAGGACCACTAGCGATAACAGGAACTCGTTCCAGCTCCAGATAAACATCAGCGTGGCAAGGGTCAATACAGGTGGCCAGGCAATTGGCAGCAGCACCGAGCGAAGAATTCTTATTGAGCTTGCTCCATCAATACGCGCTGCCTCCACGAGAGCCGCGGGCGATGCCATGAAAAACTGACGCATCCAGAAAATACCGAAGGCGCAGAACAGTGCCACTTGCGGCAGGATGACCCCCCAGAGATTATTGATTAGACCCATAGAACGCAGCTGGTAGTAGAGAGGCACAATGGTTGCCTCAAATGGCATCACAAGCCCGATCATAAAAATGTAGAAAAGAACATTTGAACCAGGGAATCGCATCGTGCCAAATGCGTATCCAGCCAAAACCGAAACAGTCACACCCAGCGGCACCACAACTCCAGCAACAATCAAAGAGTTGATCATCAGTAGCGGAAGCGGGAAGTCCCCCTTGGTCCAAGCAATCACATAGTTTTCCCAAGCGGGGTCCGTTGGGAAAGAAAGACTGGTCTGGGTTGACTCGGGAGGCTGAAGTGAAACTGAGAAAAGTGAAACTAGAGGAATCAGGACAACTGTCGCTGCCATAGTTAGAAACGCATACATCAATACGCGGAAGATAAATCCGCGAGCATCAAGCTTCTTCTTTCGCTTCTGAATAACTGTCGTGGTCATTTCTTGCTAATCCCGTCTTTGTCACGGAGCAGCCAGCCCACGGTTCTAACTAGGGTGAAAACAATTACTGCAAGCAGCATCGCCATCGTTGCTGCTTCACCCACTTCGTTTTCTCTAAATGCCAGTCGGTAAATCTCTGTTCCAGGCACGATGGTTTGCTTGCCCGGTCCGCCCTTGGTAGTTACAAACACCAGGTCGAAGGTTCGAAGAGCCGCGATGATAGTGATGGTTGTTGCCACCGTTAGCTCAGGCTTTAGACCCGGAAGGGTCACGGAGAAAAACTCTCTAAACGCGCCCCCGCCATCAACCTTCACCGAGTCATACAGATCCTGATCGATTCGGCCAACGCCCGATAGGAAAAGGACCATGCACAGTCCAGTCATGACCCAGCTGCCAATCACACCAACTGCTGGCAGAGCCCAGTCAAAGTCTCCGAGCCAACCTCTGTCCGCCTGGATTCCAAAGAGGCCCAGGAACTGGTTGAGGGTTCCTCTGTCTTGGTAGACCCAGCGCCATGCAACACCAATAACCACGCTGGCAATCACCTGGGGAAGAAAGACAACTGTTCTAAAGAAAACTAGACCTGCAATCTTCTGCCTTGAAAATAGAGCGGCAAATGTAATGCCCAGCGTTACTGGAATCAAACAGAAGGTAACGATAAAAACTACGGAGTGGCTCAGGGCAGCAATCGTGTCTGGGTCGGTTAAAACCGATTCGTAGTTTGCCAGACCAACATAAGTAGATGGAGCACCCTGTATACCCGTCCAATCCCACATCGAGAGATTGAAAGTTTGAATTAGTGGGAAAAGAACAAAGGTGAGAAAAAAGGCTGCTGCTGGAACAAGGTAGAAATATCCAACATACTCAGGGCGCCAACGCAGCTTGCGCCTTCGTCTTAGAGACCTTGCCGCCGCTTTGGGATTCGTCTTTGAATCGATTACAGCCATGAATCTATTCTCTCGAAATTTTGCAATTGGGTTTTTCTGAGAATAAGCCCAGTCTCGCTTGCTGGCGCGAGACTGGGCTCACCTCAGAGAGTGGGATTAAGCGCTATCCGCGCCCAGCTTCCCATTCTGCTTGGACTCGATTGACGAGTTCGTTTGAATCTATTCGGTTAGCAATCAATTCCTGAATTGCAGGGAATAGAACGGCACCCATTCCAACCGTTGACCAGTCGAGGAAGAGTGTTAGACCATCTTCAGCGATGACCTTCTTCCACTGGGCGTTGTACTCGTTGATCAGCTGAGTTGACTCAGCAATCGCAACATCGGTTAGTAGAGGTGCGTAACCACCATTGGCTCGTAGATCAGCGGTCTCAGGACCGGTCATGAAGTCAAGGAAGTTAGCAGCAACATCTGGCCACTCGGTCTTTGAAGAGATTCCGAATGGTGAAGTTGTTGCACCAGTTGCACGGGCTGGGCCACCTGCGGTGACAGGTGGGAAGCCAGCAAAGCCGACGTTCTCGCCCATCTTCTCAGCCATGGTTGGCAGTGCCCAGTTACCGGTTACGAAGAAGGCGCTGTTGCCCTCTGCGAAGCGGTTGATTCCATCGTCAAAGCTGAGGCTGTTGGCGTTTGGATCAATCAGACCAGTGTCAGCCCAACGCTCCATAGTCTGGGTTGCTTCGAGGAAGCAAGGTGCAGTGAAGTCTGCGCCATCGTTTCCGAAGATCCAGCCGAGCATCTCTTTGTTGTCACAGGTCTGTGAAATCAGAATTGACAAGCTGTGGTTAGCTGGCCACTGCTCTGAGTTACCAAGTGCCATTGGAATGTATCCAGCAGCATCAGCAGCCTCTAGTGCAGCTTCGAAGTCAGCCATGCTTGCAAATGGAGCTGTGATTCCTAGCTCAGCAAGAATTTCACGGTTGTAGAAAATACCAACCATGTTTCCACCCTTGGCTAGACCATAGAGGTTTCCAGTTCCGAACTTGCTGCCATCTGCCTCGAAACGAGCCTGGTCCAAAAGACCAGGACCGAAGCGATCAGCCCAGCCGTATAGCTCTGCGTAGTCATCAAGTGGACGCATCAAACCAGCCTCAACTAGAGGGCCCATCATGGTGAATCCCTGTCCAGCCTGGATGATGTCAGGAGCATCTTCTCCAGATGCCTGCAGCTTGATGTTCTGTCCGTAGTCGTTGAACGAAGAAGTCGTGATCTCAATGTTCACGTTTGGGTACTTGGCTTCGTATGCATCAACGATGGATTGAATGGAATCAAAAAGACCTCCGACCTCCCAGGTCGCAAGTGTCAGATTGATGTCAACATCAGTTGGCACCACGTTGCTGATGCCCGATGTCTCGGTTTCTGTCGGTTCTGTGGTGGACTCACCAGGAGCACAACCGGCGACCACCAATGCGGTGACGGTCATACCTGCTGCGAGGCGAGCCACGCGCCAACGGCGACGTAACTTCTTTGTTTCTTCTACGTTTGGCACTTAATCTCCTTATTTGAAGAGGGTTAGCGGAGTCTCTTGCGAGATCCCGCCCATCTATTGGTGAGAGCCACTTTCGAAGCTATCGCCAATACTGGTTTGACCAGTTGTACCAAAGACTACAACCAAAAAAGACCAGCCACTGGGGCATGTGACCGAACTGTTATTGAAGAAAAACCCAGCAATTAGCTGGCTAGAACGCCCATGGCGCGCTGATAAGTGCGGGTGTCCTTCCCGGCGTACCAGGAAATCCACTTGGCTGCGGCAATCAGGAAATTCCAGCGATCTGGGTTGGTAGATGCCCTGAACTCTCCTAGGCAGGAGTGCAGGTGCTTGACGTTGTGCATCAGGGTGCCATCGTCGGTGCAGGCGACTCGAACCAGCAGAGTGATTAGCTCCTCAGCTTCGCCACCCGCAATTTCATAAGCCTTTACGGCAGCGGTCGATTTTCTGGCGTCGTGTTGGTGCAGTGCCTCATTCAACACCTCGAGGAGCTTCGCTGTTCCAAGCTCTTTCAATGCAGCCACATCCTCACTGTATGGATAAGCACGCGATGCAACGAAGGGAACGAATTCAAATTTCTCATTCAGAATGCTCGGTCCTCTTTCGAGCAGGCATCCACCCATCACCACAGCTCGCGCTGCAGTTCTCGGAAACATTCTTGGCAACGATGCCCTCAAAATATTCAGAGTTGTTCCAATGTGAATCGGAGCCACCTCTCGACTAACCGCATCGTAGTCATCTTGTGGAACTGGATCCACTTGCAGATACATGTCGCACGCCGCAAGAGATAGAGCCGACATCACAGTCTCAGCCGTGTGTCCTTCAGCCAGTGCACGAGCAACTCGCTCCGGTCTTTCACTGGCACTGAGCGAAAGCAGTTCGTAACGAAGACTTGCTGCAACTTCTGGATTGTTCTCGCCCATGCGAATTGATTCTGCGAGTTCATACTTATCAACTAAAGCTTTTGCTTTGTCATAGGGACCAAAGTCCCTTGGGAATGTGCAGGAGTAGCGCATTGTTCCGCGCAGCATGGCAAAGCCAGCTTCCCAACCCGTCAGTTCAATCATGTCTAGCGAGAGAGCAGGGGTGATCAAGGTGTGATCATCGGTAACTATTCCCTCAAGACCGATGTCCAAGATCAAATCGATTAGTTCGGCTCTGGGAATTTGCTTTTCTAATCCCACCAGTCGGTGATCAGAGCGGAGCCACTCACCGAAGCGAACATCAGAGCGAAGCTGCGAAATACTTTCTGAAACTGTCGGTTCCGAAATACCCCAAACATCAAATAGTTCATAAGGCGCAAAACATGGGTCGTGCAAATCCATCACGACCTGGGAGAGCGCCTGAACCAGCATAAGTTCTTGGATTTCTCGAGGCTGACCCTCGGCTGCAGCTCGAGCATCCTCGCAGCCAATCATGGCGTGAGAGACAAAGCCCAGCAGGTTCCTTGCCTGGTTGCTGACATAGCGAGCGGCGGTTAGGGAGCCAACCGCCCAGAGCTCTTCCATTGGAACACCGCTGCGAAGCTTTGCCATGATTTCGTCCACGACATCGCCAGGCTTTGCATGGCGAAGCCACTGAATTAGTTCTTCTCGCTCTTGCAACTTAGGCTCCTACGTCTTTGGCATTACCCTAGGTCGCATTTCATCAGCTTGCAACCAGGTGATTAGTTGTGTCTAACTCCAAAGACCCATGGTTTTAGTCCCTGAAAGCCATGCTTTGCTTGCTCGAGGATCCAAATGCCTCCAGCTCCTCTGACGCCTAGTTCCTCTTCAGACAGGGCTGCTGTCGCAGTCGTTATGAGCAGATTATTGGCCGAATCAAATGCGCAAGAGGTTATGTTTTTGGTTCCAACCTCGACCTGAACATCGACCTTGCGATCCGGGGAGACTCGAATGACCTTAGATCCTCCCCACATTGCGACCCAGATTCCACCTTCTGAGTCAACGCTTAGCCCATCTGGAACCCCGAGGCTTTCTGCAATCACAAAGTAGCTTTCGGGTCTTCCGATGTCTCCCGCCTGGCTTATTGGCAACATCATCAAGGTCTGAGTTGGTGAGTCGACCCAAACAACCTCGTTTCCGCTTGGCATGACAGCAATCCCATTTGGAATTGTTGCCCCGGATAGAACTTTGGTGATTTCTAATTCAGGAGAGATGTGAAGAAGACTTCCTGCGCCTTGAGCTAAGTCTCTGTCAACAATTCCAACCAGCAAACTTCCATCCGGCAAAACACAGCCATCCGAGCATCTTAGGTTCGAAGATTCCGGACTTACTTGAAGCGAAGCTCTCTCATTCCCTTCTTGATCGAAGAAGTGAACAAAGCTTCTACCAAGAATGACTTGTCCTTCTTTCCAGGGCAGCGTCTTGGAAACTTCATGTTTAAACTTTTGTTCAAGAGTTGGATTGTTGTCTTCCAGTCGAAAAACTTTCCCATTTGGAATATCTACAAATCGAACCGTCCCATCTGGAAATAGCTGGGCACCCTCACCGAGCTCTGCTCTAAGCTCACAGAGCAGTGAGGCACTTAGCGATTGCATTAGCCAAGGGCCCTTTGGTAGGCAGGCATCAAGTCATCAAGTACTCGTTGTCTTTCTTCACGATTGGCGGCATCACTAAGCATCGCCTGAGTGATGCGCTGAAGCGCCGATTCATAATCCACTTCGTAAACTAACTTTCCTCCAGTGACCAAAGCATTGCCAGCTATGACAACTTCCTCGGTAATTCCCATTTCGTAGTCGCTCCAGGTAACTCGATCGCTTTCTACTTCTAGGTCAGTGCAGGCCTTACCACCGAACGTTAAGGTTCTTTCGGCAAGCTCACACCCCATTACCTCGGTTGCGATTTTCAATGGAGTTATTTCGGCCGCAGCGCTATCGAGGCCAAACCCAAATTGAACGCTGTGACTTTGCCACATCCCAAGGTCTGCCTTACCTGCCCCCAGTGCTCGATTCGAACCCGGGCATGTGACAAGCTGCGAACCTCTATCTCTGATCAGTTCTAAATCATCTTTCTCACACCAGACTCCATGGGCAAGTGAGGTCTTCGGCCCCAAGAGGCCATACCGGTCAAGTCGCAAAAGTGGATTTTCGCCAACCCAATTTCTCTGTCTGGGTGATTCCAACAGATGAGAATGAATCCGAGTTTCTGTATCAGCTAGCTCCCCAATTTGCCCAAGCAATTTATCTGAGCACCACTGACCGGCAATCGGTCCGAGCCCGAATGTGAATTCCGGAAATAGTTTTTTGGCTTCTCTAAAAACTTCTGCATACTGCGAAGCCGTCAGATTTTGCTGTGGCGGAAGCCACTGAGGAAGAAGCCCAGAATCCTCCAATTCCTTGGTGATGAATTCTGCTTGATCCGTGATTCCTAAAATCACAAGTGATCTGATTCCGGATTTCTTTATTCCGCCCAGCACCTCAGCAAGTGCCGCCAGGTATTCATCTTTCCCAGCAAAGGTATGAAAGAAGACCTGGACACCAGTTATCCCGGCTTTTACTAAATCGGCGCTCGCCACAAATGCATCATCAAAAGCATTCACTCCGGTCATTGCTGTGAAGCGCAGCAGTGCTTCTTCTAGATTCGCACAAGGCACAACGCCTTGAGATTCCAGCGAGGTTGAGCGAAGATGCGAGTGAGCATCTACGAAGCCTGGTGTTGTTTTTTCTGACATGAAATTTCTAAGCAATACCCAGAAGTCGGGCTAGGTTTCCACCCTCAACTAGTTCCCGATCCGATGCGGATGGGATTGCTCTGGCTATCTTGGCTCTTTCAAGATCAAAGTCGCTGCCTGGCCAATCTGTGCCCATGACAATCTGGCCCGCTCCAACGCCTCGATAGGCGAGCTTCACATCAATTAGCTGAGAGCCAGAGGTTTCCAGATAAATGTTTGGATTGCGCTTCGCCACCAAAATTGCCTCGTTTACGTTCCAGATAGTCCCCATGTGGGCAATCAGAACTGGCACCTTGGGGAAGTTCTTCGAAATTTCTTCGATGGAAAGAGGTGCGCAGAACGGATCGTCCAAAGCGTTGACTAAGACAACCAGCTTGTTCTTATCGGCTGCTTCGAAGATTGGATCGAGTAGACCGTGGTCAGCGAAGTGGTAGCCGTGCATGGTCGGGTGAAGTTTGAGTCCCTTGAGGCCCAGCTGCTGGGCACACTCGTTGATAGTTTCAACGGCATTGGTTGCACGAGGATTCACCTGACCAAAGCCAATGATTCGCTTGGGGTACTTGCGCATGGTTTCGGCGATAAAGCTGTTATCGACCATCTGACCAAGGGAGCAGCCGACAGCCATATCGACACCGGCAGCATCCATGGAGCGCATCATGTCTTCCGGCGTGTAAGACTCCGCAGTTAGGTAGTCGGAGGTCCCGCCTGCCTGCCAGACATTGTTGTAAGCATCGATAATCATCTTCAAACTCCCTTGTTTGTTGCTACCAGTCTTGCGACAGCCTCCACATTACCCGCGAGACCAAATCCAAATCCGCAATCGGGACGTATTCATCTGCGGTGTGAGCGACATCGGTTGAACCTGGACCAAAAACCGTGCAGGACTTACTTCCAGTCAGTGCTGCCACCATCGATGAATCGGTGTATGCCTCGTGTCCATCAGCGCCACCCTGCGGAAGATCGTTTCCGACTTCTTTCAGATATGCCGACCGCAACCCTTTGACGATTGGCGAAGTATCATCAGCCCTGACCGGTGGCCGAGGTGCACCGAGCGGATTTACTGAGAACTCAGCACCTGGAAAATCAGCAATCACCTCTTGGGCGATCCCTGAAACCATCGGGATTACATCCTCAATCTTCATCGGCGGAACTATTCGAACATCGAAGTAAGCTTCAGCACTTGGCGGGACAACGTTGGTGGCAACACCCGAATTAAAAGTTCCGCAGGTGAATCGGGCTTTTCCTAAGATTTCATCCTCGTGGGGCAGGGATGCAATGTGACCCTTGAGTCGATCAACGATTCTTGACATGACGTGAGCCGAATCGATTCCCAGGTGTGCTCTTCCGGCATGTGCCATACGACCTTTGACATTCACCTGCAGCCACCTCAGACCCATCTGAGCTATTCGAAGCCGAGTTCCCGAGGGCTCAAGGGCTAGAACTTGGTCATCGGCTCTAAAGAATCCGTCTTTCACCAGAGCTTGTGACCCTGCCATATCGGGAGCCTCTTCATCAACCGTTGCCACAAAAACGAGATCACCACGCATGCCGCGCTTTTGTTTGACAAGTGCTTCAACTAGTCCAAGCGAGACGGCAACCCCGCCCTTCATGTCACATGCGCCGCGGCCGTAGATGCGATCGTTGATAATCTCCCCGCCGAGTGGATCGACTGTCCACCCGCCACCAATTGGAACAGTGTCGATGTGGGCAAGTAAAACAAGTCTTGGCCCATCACCCTCGCCCGGAACCGAGGCGATGTAGTTTTTGCGATTGCCCTCAACCACTTCGCTTTTAACCGCTAGACCCATATCGCTCAGCCTGTTTCCAACCCATTCACCACAGGCGGCTTCCTGAATTCCCGGGTTCTGACTGTCGATGCGAATCAAGTCCTGAGTGTCTTTGATTACTTGTTTGAGATCGATCACTTTCTTCTCCTACTTGGCAATTGCGTATGCACTTCTTCGAGGGTCCGCAGCTGCCAGCAAAGCTCTTTCACCCTGGTTATTGGTTTTTGACATCACGGTTTGAACCGATCCCGCATCAAATTCATACTCTGGCCAGACAATTACGTTGTGACCATGCTCCCTCAGCTTTGCAATCTCTGCTTCACCAATCCGGCTCTCTGCATAGACCAAACGATCGGCTGAGGGGTGGGGGTGGAAAGCGCTCGGAGCGTTAAAGGCTGCGATCCGAGGAGCCTCAACCGCCTGCTGAAGCGTGAGACCTTGTGAAACTTTCCAGGCAACCTGAGCCATGGCCTGAACAATTACGTCTCCTCCTGGGCAGGCAATTCCCCAGGAGTCGTCATTGCGAATTCCAATCAGGGCGGCTGGAGTGACCATGGGTCTACCACCGGGAACCATTTTGTTTGGGTGATCTTCAACGAGTCTGTTCTGCACACCGCGAGGAGAGCACATGATTCCAAGCGAGGGGATGATTGGTCCACCATCGAGCGTGTCTGATGGCGAGGAGGCAAAAGTGCATCCTGATTTATCCATCGTTACTACCGACGTTGTGCTACTTCTGACTCCCTCAACGCTTGTTCCACCAGTTCTACCGGGAAGTGAGGCAGCTGTGATCTTCTGCGCCTGGGACTTGAAGTAGTCGCTACTTAGAAATTCAGAAATATTTCTCTGCATTTGTCCAGGAGCTGCAAAATAATCTTCTCGATCGTTGAAGGCCAGCGTTACAGATTCGACAAGCTCGTGCCATGTTCCAGAGGTCTGAGCGAGAATTCCTAAAATCTCTAGGGCAACTGGACCCTGACTCCACGATGGTGTTGAAGCTAATTGCCAATCACCAAATTTGATTGATGGAGCAGGTTCAACCTCGGCCTCAAATTCTGAAAGGTCTGACTCGGTTAGATAGCCGCCTTGCCTCGTTACCCACTGAACTATTTCCTTGGCGACCTCGCCTTCATAGAAGGCGCGATGTGCGGCTCGTATTCCATCTTCCCGAGATCCCTTGGCAGTTGCCTCAGCAGCAACCAGGCGTTCTAAAAGCTCAGCTAGTTTTGGTTGTCTGAGTCTTTCTCCCGCGGCCAGAGGCTTTCCTCCTGGCCAGTAAATCTCTGCCGATGATTGCCACTTCGAAAAATTCCTGCCAGTTATCTCAAGGCTCTGGGCTGTTCTCTGATCTAGTAGAAAACCATTTTTTGCAAGCGCAATTGCCTCTTTCGCAACCTCGGCAAGGCTCATCGTTCCGAATTTTTCTAGTGCTCTAAGCCAGCCAGCTGGTGCACCAGGCACAATCGCTGGCGCTCCATCGAGTGGAAGTCTGCCGCCATAGCGAGTCAGAAGGTCTTGCATGGTGACGCTCTTACTCCAGCGTCCAATTCCAGCCACTGAAAAACACTGCTTTGAATTAGCTGGCCTAACCAAGATCGGAGCGATTCCGCCGAAGTTTGACATGTCGACCTGCACAACGTTTCCCGCAATGCCAGCCGCAACTCCCGCATCAACTGCGTTTCCGCCAGCTAAGAAGATTTCCGCAGCCACCTGTGAAACCAGAGGGTGACCGGCAACCACAGCCCAGCTTTCGCCAGTCAGTGTCGGACGCATTGCCTCTGCCTGCGGATAGGTGCCTGGAACTAAACCACCACCCATGCCACCACGTTTAGCTTCGGCGCTCATGTAGTGCTCCCTGATGAATGCTTTACTATAACAACGTGCCTGAGTCGAAGTCGCCACTCGTTCGTGACTTAGCTATTGGTCTGCTGGTTGGTTTGACCTCGGGACTTTTCGGAGTCGGCGGAGGCATCATTTTGGTTCCCCTGCTTGTTCTACTTTTCAAAACAGACCAGAAGAGAGCCCAGGCAACTTCACTTGTCGTTGTTTCACTCTCTGCAGTTACTGGCGCGACAACATATGCTTTTGCAAGCTCAGTTGCCTGGATAGCTGCTCCGCTACTGATTGCCGGAGGACTTATCGGCACCTGGCTTGGTACGGGGCTGGTAAAGAAAATAAATGATCGCTGGCTCAAGCTAGCCTTTGGAGTTTTGCTCCTGGGCGTAGCAGGCAGATTTGTCTGGCAGAGCTTTGAAGCCAGTGGCATGAGCATGGCTTCTTTTTCTTGGCAAAGCGCACTCGGCTACCTCGCAGCGGGATTTGCGATGGGACTACTTTCCTCGTTCCTCGGAGTTGGCGGGGGAGTAATCCTGGTTCCGATTCTGGTAACACTTTTTGGATTCCCGCAGCAGCTCGCGGCTGGAACCTCGCTGATTGTGATGATCCCGGTGACTCTGCTTGGAGCAATCAGGCTGACTAAGAGCGGTTTTACCAACTGGTCTCAAGGCCTGCGGATTGGCTCAGCCGCAGCGGTTTCGGCCATAGTGGGAGCGGCGCTCGCCCTAGTGGCTGAGGCAGCCATACTTCAGTTAGGGTTTGCTTTAGTTCTGTTGCTGGCAGGATCCCAAATGATTTGGAGGGCACTCCGTTGACCAGCGCCTGGGCTTGGCATCACACCGGTCTTTCTGTTGATGACCTGAGTAAAGCCCTGAAGTTTTATCAGTCGTCATTTGGTTTCACGCCTGTCTTTGAAGCTATGGACATGAGCGACCTGATTGAAAATCTCACCGGTGTTCAAGGACTTCGTGCCGATCTGGTTCAGTGCAAATCAACAATTAGCAATCAGGTCCTAGAGCTAATCAAGTTCAGGAACATTCCGCAGGATGCGGATCAGCTACTTCCAATTCGGCCGGGTCGAATCCATAACGCCTTTTTGGTTCCGGAATTAGAAGCCGCAATTGCGGATGTCGAGAGAAACGGTGGAAAGCTATTTGGCTCGATAACCGAATTCTCTGAGGGCAGGGCTGCTTACTTATCAGACGGTTCTGGAAATTCAATTGAACTTGAAGAGGCAAGCCCCGGAGGTAATCAGTGATTTCTTTGCGCGAGCGATATGCATACATGGTTTGGATGAGAGAGTTCGAGCTCGCATGCCTAGAAGGAGTTCCAACTAGAGAAATTCACGGAGAGCTTCACACCGCTATTGGTCAGGAGGCCATCGGTGCTGGAATGGCTGGATTCTTAAGAGCAGACGATGCGCTGTGCAGCACCCATCGCAATCACCTGCATGCAATAGCCAAGGGTGTTGACATGCGGAAAATGATGGCCGAAATATTTGAAAAAGAAACTGGACTCTGCGGTGGTTTTGGTGGACACATGCACCTTATGGACCCCACCCTAAAGTTCTCCGCTACCGGAATTGTTGGTGCCGGTATGCCGGTGGCTGTGGGTCATGCCTATGCCGCCAAAAAACTAAAGAAGACAGATGCGGTTGCTGTCGCGGTAGTTGGCGATGGTGCTGTGAATACCGGTGCTTTCCACGAGGCAATGAACCTTGCAGGTGTGATGCAGCTGCCTTTGGTTGTGGTCGTTGAAAACAATGAGTGGGCTATCTCGGTTCCCTTTTCAGCCGCTAGCGCGACTGAAACCGTTGCCGAAAGAGCACCTGCTTGGGCAGCAGAGGGATTCAAAGTTGATGGTAATGATGTCGAAGCCGTGGCGAAGGTATTTGGAGATGCAG
>Ga0207937_1000260_pt1 | contig 19043 bp, 21 predicted proteins | sample LakMenEpi04Sep11_FD_150668 | JGI IMG/M metagenome (GOLD analysis project Ga0207937, IMG submission 150668) | Freshwater microbial communities from Lake Mendota, WI - 04SEP2011 deep hole epilimnion (SPAdes) | ecosystem: Environmental > Aquatic > Freshwater > Lentic | place: Lake Mendota, Madison...
CCCGCGATGAGATCGTCGAGGCTCTACATGCGGAGAATGTGATCGCGCGCAAATACTTCTGGCCAGGCTGCCACCGCATGGAGCCTTATCGCACCGCGCAGCCGGATGCCTGGAAGCAGTTACCGGAAACAGAGCGAGTCGCGGCGCGCGTCATCGTTTTGCCCACGGGTCAAACCGTTGACGAAGCCACCGTGCGGCGCGTCTGCGGGATCATCAAAACCGCAGTGGGAAACCGGGCCACCGATTAACGCGGATTAGCGCGGATATCAGAAATGTTTTGTGCCGACTGACATCGGCACAAAACAGACTTCGCCTTCAGGCATGCAAATAGAACCTAAGACTCAATCGCCCAGGTTGCCGAAGCCGGTCCGGATTACGGAGCAGGTGTGGCCGGAAGGAACAGTGCCAGTGGTGTCGATCTTTTGCATCACTTATAACCACGAGAAATTCATCCGCGACGCCATCGAAGGATTTCTCATGCAGGAGACCACGTTCCCGGTTGAAATTTTCATCCACGACGATGCCTCGACGGACGGGACGGCGCGAATTGTGAAACAATATGCGGAAAGATATCCGCGGCTTTTCTGGACCGTGCTGCAGACGGAAAACCAGTGGTCCAAAGGCAACGCCAATATTCTGCTCACCTACCTTGCTCAACAGCCCGGCCAATTTATTGCTATGTGCGAAGGCGATGACTATTGGACGTGTCAGCACAAACTTCAAAATCAACTTATGGTGTTTCAAGACCATGCACACATCCTCATGTGTGGCGCGCCGTGCCAGGTTGTCGATTCAGAAACCAAACATAAGACAGAGATCAGCCCTCTGCCGTGCACTGATGCTCAATTTATTAAGGCGGCCAACTACTTTCCTGGCTGTTCAACATCGCCATGGATTCATACCTGCACTCGCTTGATTCCCAAATATGCTTTGGTCGGCATCCCAGAAGAGTTTATGATAGATACACTGATGTTACACTGGTTGGTAACAAAATACCCCAATCATTTTATTGCGTATATTCCAGAAATAGCGGCCGCGTATCGCTTGCACGAACATGGATTTTGGTCGGCGATGGACACCAAGAGAAAAAGCGTCGCGCTTGCTGATATTTACTCCAAGGCGGCGACATTACACAGTGGCAAAAAAAAACTTATGCTGCTAAAAAAAACGTTGGAAAGTCTCGACCTTATCCGTAAGGATAGTTCTTTATCGATATTCCGCCGCACGCCTTTTGTGTTGAAATATTGGAAGGTTCAACTCGCCGTAAATAGATTGCTGCGGCAGATAAAAAGAGATTCTAAGGCCTACTAATATTTGCCACATAAGGAAAGGTTGCCTCCATATAAAGCGCATGAATGCCATTGTTTCAAGAATAAGAACATCATCAACGGCTATAATAATCGCGGCGCGTTTGTCGCGGCATCCTCGGCTCTACGCATGCAGCAAATCCGGGTTTATCCAACTACTGCGACTGTACTATTGGTTGAGGACGGGCCATTTGCTCACCGCTGAGCAAATATTCTATCCGAAAAGACCTTCGGATCTCCGCATTAATAAGAGCAACGGTCTCGAAGCTGCGGAAGGAGGTGAAGCGGTTCCGGCATTCCAAGCCGAGCATGAAGAAAATCATGACTTTGCCGGTGAAACAACTGATCTTAAGGTGTTAGCTTACTATCTGCCGCAATTCCACGCGACGCCCGAAAACGATGCTTGGTGGGGAGAGGGATTTACGGAGTGGACTAATACGCGAAAGGCTCGCCCACTTTTCCCAGGGCACTACCAACCGCGCGAGCCTCATGACGACATTGGCTACTACGACCTGTCTGATATTGGCGTCTTGAAGCGCCAAGCAGAGATGGCGAGAAGTCATGGGATTCATGGCTTCACCTTTTACCACTATTGGTTTCACGGTAAACGCCTGCTTGGCAAACCCGTCGACTTATTGCTCCAAAATCCGGACATAGACATTGCCTTTTGTCTTTGCTGGGCCAACGAAACATGGAGCAAACGATGGGACGGGAAAGATCATGAGATTCTGATCCAACAGACGTTCTCCGAGGACGACGACATCGAGTTTATCAAGTTCTTGGCGCCGTATTTCCGAGATCCGCGATACGTGAGAGTCGACGGCAAGCCGCTCTTGCAGGTCTACAGGGTCGCAAAGCTGCCATCACCAAAGAAAACAAGCGAGCGTTGGAGGAAATGGTGCCGCGAAAATGGTATCGGCGAAATACACTTGGTAGCGATAGCGCACAGCGAGACGCCTGTTGAAAGCCGCGCATTGAAGCAACTTGGATTCGATGGGTATGCAGCATTCGTGCCCCACCGCTTCCCATGCCCGCTGATTCCGTCAGAAGAGGGCATATTTTCTGGAGGACATCGGTTTGATTACGGTGGAGGTGTCGACAGATATTGCGCCACCAAAGCTCCTGTTCCCATGTATGAGTGCGTCACGTTGGGTTGGGACAACACTGCGAGGTTCGGGAACCGCGCAAATATCTACATACATTTCTCCCTCAAACAATATTATGAGTGGCTAAAAGAATCTATAAAGCGAACACGAGAGCAATTTCCGCCGGCCCACCGACTACTCTTTGTCAATGCCTGGAACGAGTGGGCAGAAGGAACATATTTAGAGCCAGACAAGCTTTACGGCTACGCCTACCTTAACACGACATCACGTGCCCTGTATGGTCATCCATTCATGGGGTCTGAATTAGAATCAAGCCACCAGGCCGGCGCGGCGAAGTACTCCAAGGACTACGAATGGCTGAAGCAAACTATCCGTGCCCACGGCGAAAATTCACTAACCAAAGTTAATTCGTTTATAAAAGACTCCGAGGAAATCCTCGAGTTTGGACCGGCGGCAGGGTATTTCACCAAGTTTCTCAAAGAAGAGCGGTCGGCCGTAGTCGATATAGTGGAAATCGACGTGGAATGTGCCAAGGTTGCCGCGCCCTATGCCCGTCAGTGCATCGTGGCTGATCTTGAGAAAGACGATTGGGCATCACAACTCGGGAGTTATCGTTATAACACCATATTATTCGCTGACGTTCTCGAGCATTTACGCGACCCTCTTTCCGTTTTATCCAAAGCCAGCAGATTCCTGCGGCCTAAAGGGCGTATTGTAATTTCCGTTCCTAATCTCGGCCACTGGCAAATCGTGGCTTCATTGATCAACAATGACTTTTCTTACAATAATGTGGGCATCATGGACAAAACGCACAGTCATTTCTTTACGGAACCCACACTCCGAGAAATGGTGGCCGACGCTGGCCTGAAAGTCACTAATTTCACTCAAGTCACCATGCCGCACCTCCCGGCCGGATGCGGGACAAAGTGGAATAATTGCAAGGTGTCTTGGGGCATGAAGCGCCGCCTAAAAAAACGTCCCTTCGCCGATGCTATTCAAATAATCGCGGTCTGTTGCAGGCCATGAGGAATACCCCTTGAATCTTTTTGCCTACTGTCCCATTCGTATCACGAGAAAGCTCGTCGCGCTGGGGCTTATTAGACCCAACTACCGACCGGCCGTTTTTATACACATCCAGAAAACGGCCGGCACGTCGATGGTTCACACGCTTTCCCGACACTATGCTGACAGCTTTATGAGCCATGGCGATTTCCTTGGAAAAACCCATGCGGAGGTGAACAGTATGGCACTCGTTGCAGGACATTTTGGCTATGGATATGCCGCGCAGTATATAAAGGGTCGTGTTTCTTTCACCTTCCTGCGCGAGCCTAGAGAAAGAATCGTCTCGTTTTATAATTATTGTCGACTGCACAAAGACGAAAGCGCGCCAATATATCAGCTAACTCAAAACGTATCGTTGGATCAGTTCTTGGATTTAGGGCACAGAGACAACCTTGTGCGCGACTATATCTACAATCATCAAACTTGGCAACTTGCTTCCGGTTGGGGCAATCCGAGTGGAATGACTCTTTCAGAGTATAATGATAGCGCAATGCTGGGCGCTGCGCTTAGCAATATTCGCCAATTATCATTGATAGGTATTGTTGATAATTTCTACAGCGACTTTCGCCTTCTTTTGAAAATGCTGAATTTACCCCTTTTTGGCTCCAGGGTCTGGCGCAACAAATCAGCGTTTGGTAGCTCCATCAAGTCGCTGCCATCGGGTACGCGCTCACGCCTTGACAGCCTGGTTGAGCTCGATGACGCGCTTTATCAAAAGGTTGTGGAATGGCGGAAGGGGAGTCGTTAGCCATTAATGTCACGGTCAGGGGGAACTCAGACAAAACGCAAGGCGGTTATCTGCCAGACCTCTCGAGCTTTTCTTATTCATCTAAATGGACAGGTTTGCCATCTTCTTCCCCCAGTTCCACCGGATCCGCGTGAATGACCAGGCCTGGGGCTCGGGATTCACTGACTGGGCTCTTGTGGCCACAGCTAACGCATTTGGATGGTGGAGCAGGCGCGCTCCTTCGGCTGGTTTCTACGATCTTTCCCAAGACTCTGCAATCCACGCACAGTTTCAACTTGCAGCGGCGTCAGGTTTAAGTGGGTTTGGGATCTACCACTACTGGTTTGAAGATGGTCCGGAATTGGATGCAGTTGAGCGCTGGTTGCTGAGATCTACTCTGCCTGAGAAGTTCGAGTTTTTCCTTATTTGGGCGAACGAAAGTTGGTCTAAACGTTGGGCAGGCAACGAGCACGAGACGATCAAGCGAATTGAAGTCAGACCCAGTAGAGATAGTGTTCGCCAACACGTTGCCTATCTCGCACCGCTCCTAAGCCTGCGCTCTTGTCGGAAGTGGCAAGGTCGTCCGATGTTTGTCTTCTATCGCCCTGAGTTTTTTGCGGAACCGGAAGAGACGGTGGAGATCTACCGGCAGGAATTCGCTAATGTGGATTTGGAGGTGTCTCTAGGATTCTTTGCGAAGAACCGGAACGATCTACCTTTCGCAGCTTTGTTTGATTTTTGCTACCTCTTTGAGCCACGCTTGTATTTCAATACCAAGGGTTTCGGGCGATGGGACGCTTTGAATCAAGCCTATCGAACCCTCTTGCGCCAGCTGCCCTACGAAAAAGTCGAGGCCATCTCGGCGTGGCTGCTTGGTGGTCTGGGGAAACGATCGCGATCCTACCCGTTCGAGGATTTCTCCCGCTACATGTCGTCGCCGGATCGTGCCGCGCTTACTAAGAACTTCGCGTGCCCTGTTCAGAACGTCGTTTCCTGCGGTTGGAACAATGCCCCACGTTACCGCGACAGATTCACCGAGTTAACGACGCCAAGTGCGGAGCAGCTTCAAAAAATGCTCATCGACCTTCGGCAGCACCCCCTCTACGACAGCGAACTGCCTTTGTTGTGCAACGCATGGAATGAATGGTCTGAAGGTGCTGCCATTGAGCCTTGCGCTTATCTTGGCGACCGATTGTTGCGGTGCTACGTGCAAAGCGATAAGTCACCTCTCGCAAACAGCGCTGCGTGAAAAAGCACAGCACCAGTCACGATGCTTACTTCCGGCATCTTAAAAGCATCACGTTGTTGGGAAAACTTTACAAGAGATACATTACATCTCCGTATCTCTACGCTTGCGCGCGTCGCTTCGGCCCTAAAATCCTCGAAGTCGGCTGTGGTATTGGGGCAGGCGTGCTGGGTGCGTATCCCCGGGAAGTCACCGGAGTCGATATCAATCCGCAAGCGGTAAGTCATTGCTTGTCCAAAGGATACAATGCTCGACTAATCCACACCGGCCAAACTTGGGACATTCCTAGTAGTTCTTTTGATGCCTGTATTCTCGACAATGTTCTCGAGCACGTCGCCGAACCATCGCTGCTGTTGCGGGAGTGTGCTCGAGTTACGCAATCTCGCGGGGGCCTCGTAGTCGCGGTTCCAGGATCTAAGGGTTTCGCCAGCGATGGCGACCACAAAGTCAACTATGATGATACTTCTTTGCGAGATCTTAATCACGGTTGGACCTGCACCCGTTTAACAGGGCTTCCTCTATGGGTCGGCCGGCGCTTTCTTTCCAAACGGGTGCGGCAATTCTGCTTCGTTGCTGTCTACGGCAAAACGGATTCCTTTTAGAGCTCGATCATGCAGCTCTAATCAATATACGACTTTGTTGTTCTATGGCATGAAAAGCAAATTTTCCTGAAGTTCGTCTGCACATCCTTGCCAACGCTATGAACAGTCAACCTAAAGATTTACGTAAAGGAATTGTGCTCGCCGGAGGGGCCGGATCGAGGTTGCATCCGCTCACGCTCGGGTCAAGCAAGCAGATCATGCCGGTCTATGATAAGCCGATGGTCTATTATCCCATTTCGGTGCTCATGCTGGCCGGTATCCGTGATCTGCTCGTGATCTCGACACCCGAAGATTTGACTGGATTTCGTCGTTTGCTCGGTGATGGGTCCCATTTCGGAGTCAGTTTTTCTTACGCAGAGCAACCTCGGCCCGAGGGTCTCGCCCAAGCCTTCCACATAGGAGCAGACTTTCTGGATGGTACGCCCGCAGCACTTGTCCTTGGTGACAACCTTTTCTACGGTCATGATTTCACCGATACATTAGCTGCAGCGGCATTAGACACTAGTAATGCTACCATCTTCGGCTACGAGGTAGCTGATCCGCAGGCTTACGGGGTGGTGGAATTCGATATAGAGGGTCGTGCGATTAGCCTTGAGGAAAAACCCGCCCACCCCAAAAGCCATTATGCTATACCGGGGCTTTACTTCTACCCTGGCGATGTTTGCGAGCGTGCTTCAACCTTGAAGCCTTCGCCTCGTGGTGAGTTGGAAATCACCGATTTAAACCGCACCTATCTTGAATCCGGAAACCTACGAGCGCAGAAACTCGGCCGTGGCACAGCATGGCTCGATACGGGTACGCACGACTCGCTGCTCGAAGCGGCGGAATTCGTCCGCACCATTCAGCATCGGCAGGGCTTGCGAATTGCGTGTCTTGAAGAGATCGGGCTCGAAATGGGTTTTCTGACAGAAGATCAGTTTGCCAAGTCGGCGGACCGGCTTGGTAAATCGACATACGGGGCTTACTTGCGGTCTGTGCTCGAGCGTCGAAAACGCGAGCAAATATCCCACTAGGCATCCATCTTCCTTAATCCTTTTAATCTGTGGCTAAAACTTTCTCTGTTTCAGTAAATACAATCCTGGTTACCGGTGGCGCCGGTTTCATTGGCTCAAACTTCGTCTTGGACTGGAGCGCGAACGAAGAGGCCGCTGTCATCAATCTCGACAAACTCACCTATGCAGGTAACCCGCGGAATCTCGCTTCTCTTGAAGGCAATCCGCAGCATGTGTTTGTCCGCGGTGACATCGGTAACGGCGAATTGGTAGACGACCTTCTACGCGAACATCACCCTCGTGCAGTGGTCAATTTCGCTGCCGAATCACACGTGGACCGGTCTATCCACGGTCCAGGGGAATTTATCCAGACCAACATTGTTGGGACATTCAATCTTCTGGAGTCTGTGCGTGATTACTACGCGTCGCTTGAGCAATCTTCAAAAGATCGATTTCGCTTCTTGCATGTCTCCACGGATGAAGTCTACGGCACGCTCTCGGCGGATGATGCGCCCTTCAGCGAGACTAATCCTTACGAGCCAAATAGTCCGTATTCGGCCAGCAAGGCAGCGAGTGACCACTTGGTTCGCGCTTACCACCACACTTACGGGCTTCCGGTTCTCACCACCAACTGCTCCAACAATTACGGCCCCTACCACTTTCCGGAAAAGCTGATCCCGCTCGTGATCCACAATGCCTTGGCGGGTAAGCCGCTTCCCATTTACGGCGATGGCCAGCAAGTGCGCGATTGGCTCTATGTGAAGGACCATTGCACCGCCATCCGCCGCGTGCTCGAGGGCGGTCGTATCGGGGAGACCTACAATGTTGGTGGATGGAACGAGAAAACCAACTTGGAGGTCGTTCACACGATCTGCGATCTCCTCGATGAGTTGTCCCCGCGCCAAAACAGAAAGTCTTATAAAGACCAAATCACCTTCGTCAAAGACCGCCCTGGGCACGATCGCCGCTATGCCATCGATGCATCAAAGATCGAACGAGAGCTTGGCTGGAAACCCGCTGAGACCTTCGAAACAGGTATACGGAAAACCGTTCAGTGGTATTTGGACAACCAAGACTGGGTGCAGAACGTGACCAGCGGCGCTTACCGTGACTGGGTCGACAAGCAATACGCCGCGTGAGTCGCGCGCAGGTGTCCACTTGCAGCATGAAAAAACTCCCTACAAAAATCCATGATGCTTGGCTCCTGAAGCCAAAGGTTTTTGGCGATGCGCGCGGGTTCTTTCTCGAATCGTGGAACCGTGAGATATCCCGTGAAATGGGCTTGGATCTGGATTTCGTTTCATCGGTAAAAAGAGGAAACATTCTCTTTTCTTAGCGGTGCGGCGAATAATAACTTTATTCACCGCATAATATGCGGCTATTCATCTTCTGGCATGGACTACGTTTGGAAGCACCAAAGCTGGCCAAATTGGCGCGCCGACACGGAATCATTGCACCCAATTAGTGCAGCTGTTCAGCGAAAACTCGCACAACTTTTGGTCCGGGTGGAGTCGTTGGGCGTAGGCACGACAGCTCGTGCCCAGCTGGAGCTCGCGGCGGAGGAGGCACTGCGAACCTCGGAGATCGAGGGCGAGGCTCTAGATATCCCCACCGTGCGATCGTCTCTCGCCAGGCGCTTGGGAGTCGATCTCGGGGGACTTTCGCCGGCCGACCGTCGCGTGGACGGGTTGGTTTCCATGATCTTGGATGCCACGGTTGCGTTCGATCAGCCGCTGACCCGGGAGCGTTTGCTTTCATGGCATGCGGGGCTCTTTCCGGAGCGATCCGGCGGAGTGGCGGCGGGAGGACGATTTCGCGATGATCGCACTGGTCCAATGCGCGTGGTTTCCGGTGAACTAGGACGCGAGAAAATTCACTATGAAGCGCCTCCTGCTGTGCGCCTCGAGGAAGAGTTGGCTGCTTTTTTGGCATGGGTGGATAGCGACAACTCTATGGACCCTCTGCTCAAGGCCGGTCGGGCGCATCTCTGGTTCGAGGTGATCCATCCTTTCGAGGATGGCAACGGCAGGATTGGGCGCGCCTTGAGCGATCTGCTTATCGCCCGCGCCGAGGTCTCACCAGTGCGCTGCTTCAGCCTTTCGGCGCAGATCCAAAAGGAGCGCCGGGATTATTATCGCCAGCTGGAAATAGCTTCGCGTGGTCGGCTGGATGACACCGCATGGTTGCGATGGTTTTTGGGGTGTCTCGATCGTGCCGCGGATGGCGCGGAGCAGATCGTTTCGTCGGTTTTGCGCAAGGCACGATTTTGGGCTGGGACAGGGGGACTTGTCTTGAACACGCGGCAGGTCGGCATGCTCAACCGTTTGCTCGAAGGCTTCGAGGGGAAGCTGACCACGGGCAAATGGGCGAAGATTTCCAAATGCTCTCCGGACACGGCGCTGAGGGATATCAACGAACTCGTCTCGTATGGCATACTCCGCAAGGAGGCGGCTGGCGGTCGGAGCACGAGCTATTTGCTGTCCGAGACAGGCCGCAACGGCGCACCGTTGGCTTGACCCAAGCAACACAAACGTTACATTTCATACATGTCTGCGACCGCAACTTTAAGCATACGGGTGCCATTGGAAACCCGCCGCTGGCTAGAGCGATTCGCCAAGCGGCGCGGGAGTGCTGGAATGGCCGCCACGCGCATTCTGGAAGAAGCGCGGCGACGTGAGGATTTTCCGGCCATCGAGTTTCGCGACACACGACTCGGCCGTGTCGCCTACGTGCAGGGGACGCGCGTTCAGGTCGCCTTCGTTTACGGGCAGACGATCCATGATCCGACCTTGACCGCCGCCAAGATTGCGGAGTCTTTTGCTTGGCCGGAGTGGAAGGCGTCCGGGGTATTGGCCTACTTGATGGAGTTTCCCGAGGAGTGCCGGCAGGAATGGGAGGACCTCGCGGCCTGCGATGTACGCGCACTCAAGCGAATGCTGGCGCATGTGGAGCTGAAGGAAATCCCTGCGGTTTGAAGCTGCTCCTCGACGAGCACATCTGGCCCGGCCTTGCCTCAATGGTGAAGCTAACGCTGCCGGCGGCTGATGTGGAAAGTATCCACACGTTTTCCGGAGGCCGTTTCTTGAATTGTGACGACGCAGAGATTTTGCGGGAAGCACGCCGGGCAGGTCGGATTCTCGTCACCTTCGACGTGAACACCATCCCTGCGCTGTTGCATGAAATGGCTGCGGCCGAAGAGTTGCACAGCGGGGTCATCTTTATTTCAGCCAAATCATTTGCCCAGAACGATCACCAAGGACTTGCTCTGGCTTTGGCCGGCCTGCTGCGTGATGAAACCTCTGCCGACTGGACCAACCGTGTTATGTTTTTGCACAAAAGGACGGGGGAGGACTTACATCGCGGATGAGGTATTATAAGACTCTCTACGCCTTAGATCATCTCTGATGAAAAAACTTCCGACCAAAATCCATGATGCTTGGCTTCTGAAGCCGAAGGTGTTTGGCGATGCGCGTGGCTTTTTCCTCGAATCATGGAACCGGGAGATATTCCGGGAGATCGGACTGGATTTGGATTTCGTGCAGGACAACCACAGCCGATCCTCCAAGCACGTGCTGCGCGGGTTGCATTATCAGTCGGGTGACGCAGCTCAGGGAAAATTAGTTTGGGTGACATCAGGCACGGTCTTTGATGTCCTTGTTGATCTGCGCAAAACCTCGCCAACTTATGGAGTGTGGGATGGCTATATGCTGACCACTGACGCCCACGAGCGACTCTACGTTCCGCCCGGCTGCGCGCACGGGTTTCTCGTTGTCAGTGACACAACCGATTTTCATTACAAGGTCACCACGCCCTATGCGCCGCAAACTGAGTGTGCATTGCGCTGGGATGATCCCGAGTTGGCCATCGAGTGGCCTTTGGAAATTGGAATCGAGCCGATCCTCTCGGCCAAAGACAAGGCGGCTCCCAGTTTCAAGGATTGCGAGAAGTATAGCTGATCCCGAATGTGGTCAGAGCTTACGGTGTTCAGTGTGCAGTTTTGGCTAAGGCCTGTCTCACGGCTCAGCCTCGAGAGAGATTCAGGCTCTTTGTTGTTTTTGTTAGGTTTTGTTCAAGTTTCACGGGATAGACAATGGTAACAGCATCTATCGTCAGCCATGGGCATGGGATCATGGTGCGCGGCTTGGTAGAGGACTTGCTGGGGTGTCCGGAAGTTGCGCGCATTATTGTGACACACAACGTTCCCGAAAAAACGGAGTATCCCGAAGCTGACCCCGTCGAGGTCATACGCAATGCAGAACCGCAAGGCTACGGAGCCAATCAAAACGCGGCTTTCGCCATCGCGAGTTCAGCTTTTTTCTGTGTGCTCAATCCGGATATCCGGCTGAAAGAGAATCCGTTTCCGCGCTTGCTCAAAGCGTTCGACGATCCGTCAGCTGCCTTGGTGGCGCCAAAGATCATCTCTCCAGATGGATCCGAGGAGGACAGTGCACGAAAATTTCCCACGGCAAGGGATCTGCTATCGAAGGCTTTCGGCCGTCACGATGGCACGTATTTTGAAAAACCGGGGATCGGCCTGATTTATCCCGACTGGTTGGCCGGTATGTATCTTCTTGTGCGCGGAGATATTTTTCAAAAGGTGGGAGGATTCGACGAGAAGTTCTTCCTCTACTACGAGGACGTTGATCTTTGCTGGCGCTTGCGTCGGGACGGATTTCAAGTTGTGCAAGACCGCTCGGTCTCCGTGGTCCACGATGCGCGCAGGGAGAGTCGTCGAAACCTGAGGTTTGCCCACTGGCACCTCGCGAGCATGGCGCGCTATCTGATAAAAACTCGAAACATATGAGAGTTCTCGTAACCGGTGCCTCAGGATTCGTTGGCAGGCATCTTATTCGTGCATTGAAAGATGCCGGTCACGAGGTTGCCGCCTGCAGCAGATCCCGGGTTGAACAGCCCGGGATTTTTTACGTTGTGTCTCCCGAACTCGGGCCCGGCGCGGACTGGACGGCGGCGCTTGCAGGCGTCGATGCCGTGGTGCACCTCGCGGGTCTTGCGGCTGTTGACGGGCCCGGCAACTCAGCTGGTCTCGAGGGGGAATATCGCAAGGTCAACGTGGAAGGGACGCGCGCTCTGGCAAAACAAGCCGCCAAGGCAGGAGTGAAACACTTTGTTTTCATGAGTTCGCTCCATGCAGTCGCCGCAAATTCTGACGAGAGGTTATCGGAACAAACAGAACCACATCCGGTTTCGGCCTACGGGCGCTCAAAGCTCGCGGCCGAGAAAGCGATTCAAGAAGAGCTGCGCACATCAGGATGCGCGTGGACCATTCTTCGCCCGCCCTTGGTTTACGGTCCTGGCAACCAAGCCAACTTTGGCCTTCTGCTCAAGCTGGTAAAAACGGGTATCCCATTTCCTCTCGCCTCGGTGTGCAATCGGCGAAGTTTTATCTATGTCGAGAATCTGGTGGATCTGATCTCGAAGTGCTTGGGCAATGCTAAAGCTTTCGGGAAAGTATACCTGCCGAGTGATGGGGAGGATCTCTCGACAGCGCAGCTGATCGAGAAGATAGCGAGGGCGGAAACTAGAGACTTGAAACCCCAGTGTACAGGTGACGGCTGCACCGCGCCGCGTGGTGCGCGGCTCTTTCCTTTTCCGGAGAGTCTATTGAAAGCCGCCGGCCGGCTGCCGGGGTTGGGTGCGCTGCGGAAGTTGACCTCTTCTCTTTATGTGGACAGCGAGCCGATCCGCCGCGATCTCGGTTGGACCCCACCCTTCACCATGGAGGAAGGGTTGATAAGGACGCTGGAAAAGCGTCTTTGACATCGATATAAAATCGCTTTACGTTTATATCATGACTCCGATCACAGTCTCCTCTAAATACCAAATTGTCATTCCGCGGGAAGCCCGCCAGAAGCTCGGCATCACATCTGGGACCAGACTGCAGGCCATACCCGAAGCGACAGGCCTTCGCTTGGTAAAGGAGCCATCGATCGATGAACTTCGCGGCTTGCTGAAAGGCATGCCTGTGCAGGACTCCAAGATCCGCAGCAAGCAGGACCGGAGTTTGCCTTGAGTGTGATCTTAGACAGTTCCGGTTGGATCGAGCTCTTGGCAGGTTCGGACCGTGCTCACCTCTTTGAGCCGGCTCTTCATGCGGATCGTCTCGTTGTTCCGGCCATCGTTCGTTATGAGGTGGGTCGCTACACTTTTCATCATCAAGGTGCGAGCGGCCGCGAACTCGCCCTGACCGCCCTCTCAAAGTTCGAGCAGGCGCCGGTTGATGCGTGGCTGGCGGACACCGCATCGGAATTGGTACAAGTTCACAAATTGGCTATGGCTGATGCGCTTGTCTACGCGACAGCACTAATCATGGGTGCAGAACTTTGGACCCAAGATAAGGACTTTAAGCAGTTGCCGAATGTGAAGTATTTTCCCAAAGGCTAAGGGCTTTGGACCGGGAAGATTCGACGAACCGGCCCTTCGTTTCTGATTCCTCGCTATGCTGCGCTTTGTCGACATCATCCTCTCCGCTATCGGCCTCATTTTGGCCAGTCCGCTGCTTTTGGTGCTGACCATTTTGGGACTATTCGATTCGGGCAGCCCTCTCTTCCGCCAGGTTCGCGTCGGACGGCACCAAGTGCCGTTCACTTTGGTGAAGTTTCGGACGATGAAGCCCGACACGGCGCACATGGCCACGCATTTGGCAGATTCATCAGCAATCAGGCCGCTCGGGCGTTTTCTGCGGCGGACGAAACTCGATGAGTTGCCGCAATTGTGGAACGTGCTCAAGGGGGAGATGAGTCTGGTGGGACCGCGTCCGTGCCTATTTAACCAGCAGGAATTGATCGATGCGCGCGAGAGACTGGGCGTCTTTGAAGTCCGCCCTGGCATTACTGGATTAGCTCAAGTCAACGAAATCGATATGTCCACACCACAACTGTTGGCCGAGACGGATGCAAAGATGCTTACCCAAATAGGTATCTCTGATTACTTCCGTTACATCTTCATGACCGTAGTTGGTAAAGGCTCTGGCGACAGAGTGCAGACCGGCAAAGGTAAAATCTGACACTTGAGTAGGAGTAGCGAGACAACGAGAATTACGTAAATTTGCATGAGCGCTCGTCTTTACAACCGTCTTACTTTTATTGGGCGCCTATGCGTTTTGTTGGCAGCCTATTTGGCGATCCTGTTCTTATCGTTGGTTATCGCTCTATTGCTGCGTTTTGATTTCAACGTTGGTCCGGAATATTGGGCACGCTTCTGGAAGACGATAGGGTGGTTGTTGCCGCTCAAACTCGCGGCCCTCGCATTTTTCGGTCAATTCCGCACGCTACTGACTTACTTCAGTCTACCCGACGCGAAGCGCATCGCTGCGGCGATGGGCAGCTCCGCGCTCGTCGCGTTTGCAGCATGGTTCGTGATCGGGGGAACCTACGTTGTTCCCCGAGGTGTGATCGTGTCGGACATGGTTCTTTCGTTCCTTGGTTTGACGGCTTTTCGCACGGCGCTCCGTATTTATCGCGAGAAGCTCTCGGCACCGACGGTCGGGTCAGGGACAGGCCGCAAGCGACGCGCGGCCATTTTGGGGGCCGGAACTGCCGGCGCGGCGCTTTTGCGTGATATACAGGGGCGTCAAGGACTCGGTTTGGATGTCGTTTGTTTTGTCGATGACGACCGTTCCAAAATCGGCGGCACGATTCACGGTAAACAAGTGCTTGGTCCGACGCGCAGCCTTGCTTCGATGGTCGAGGAGTTGGATCTGCAGAAAATCATCATCGCCATGCCGACAGCCAAACCTGCGGTGATCAAGCGTCTGGTCGAGCAGATCAATGCACTTGGCATCGATCACGACATCCTTCCCTCCGTGGCACAATTGTTGCACAGGCAAGTGACTGTCAGTCATCTCCGGCGGGTCGATCCAGAGGACTTACTAGGGCGCGAAGCCGTTGCTCTCGACCATGAAGGCATCAAGGCGCTGATCAAAGGCAAAGTCGTCATGGTCACCGGTGCGGGGGGCAGCATCGGCAGCGAATTGTGCCGTCAGATTGCCGAACAGAATCCGTCCAAACTGATCCTGGTTGAAAGAAGCGAGCCGGCGCTATTCGCCATCGAGCAGGAATTGCTTGGTTCGCACCGGTATATCGATCTCGTCGCCTGTGCTTCCAGTGTTTGTGATGAGGAATCAATCTCCCGCATCTTCTCCAAAAACCGTCCGCACCTCGTCTTCCACGCGGCGGCTCACAAGCATGTGCCATTGATGGAAAGCCAGCCTGCGGAAGCCATCCGCAACAACTCTATCGGCACGGAAATCGTTGCACGCATGGCTTCCCTTCACGGCACCACGAAATTCATCTTAGTCTCCACTGACAAGGCGGTGAACCCGACGAATGTCATGGGTGCCAGCAAGCGGCTGGCAGAAATGCTGCTCGAGCAGAAGTCGGCCACAGAGACCGGATGCGCCTTTGCTGCCGTCCGTTTTGGAAATGTCTTAGGCTCGTCCGGAAGTGTGGTTCCGACTTTCCGCCGCCAAATCGCAGCGGGAGGACCGTTGACAGTGACTCACCCTGAAGTCACGCGTTACTTCATGAGCATTCCAGAAGCTGTTGGGCTCATCCTGCAGAGTGCGCTGCAGGCGCAGGGCGGGGAAATCTTCGTTCTCGATATGGGTGAGCCGGTTAAAATCGTCGATCTGGCCCGCCAGATGATCGAGTTGAGCGGATTCAAACCCGACGAGGATATCAAGATCACGTTTACCGGACTGCGCCCCGGAGAGAAACTTTACGAAGAGCCTATTCACGAGATGGAAAACGTCGAGCCAACCAGCCATCGCAAAGTTAGGCTTCTGCGGAACAACAGATCCAATGGCGTCGGCGGCATTGTCTCTGAACTACACTCCATCTATCGCGAAGCGGCTGGCGACAGCGGTCGGCTGAAGGCATGGCTGTCCGCGAAAATTCCTGAGTACAACAAAGGTCAGGATTTCTAATTGAGGGCAGAAATTTCCAGATTTTTTAGGGATCGATTTTGGCGTGAGCAGAAAGTGTCTGCTTATGCTGCGGTTGGAATACTTGTTTTTCTCACCTCGTTTTTCTGGGCGCCAACCCGTGATTTCATGCATGTGGTCTATGGTCTGGCATTTTTCGCCCCCGTCCTTCTCGTCTTGCTGCTGCGCAGGCCAGATTTCAAAGAGTACGGAGGATGGTTTACTGGACTGGCATTGCTTTATGCCGGGTATGCCTCGATCAGCACCCTCTGGTCGGATGCGCCCCGTTTGGAGTTTTTTGCGCAGCATTTTATTTTTCTTGCGGTCTGGCTTGCCGGAACAGCGTGGTTGGCTTCGTGGGGGGAATTGTGCGTGAGCCTTATTTATCGTGTCCTCATCTTCACTGGTGCCATCGCGGCGGTGGTCTTCCAGGCCCTTTTTCACCTCCGCAGTATTCCTGTTGGTTACGCCACGGAACTCGGAACAAGGCTGGGATTGTTAGATTATGGGGTCACGAGCAATCCGAACACGATCGGCTTTGTTTTCGGAGCAACGACTCTTTTGGCCTACATTTGGTGGCTTGAGGCTAAAGGGTGTCGGGAGGGAGTGTGCCGTTTAGTTCTGTTGCTTCTCAATGCATCGGCGGTGCTAGCCACCCAAAGTCGCGGGCCGATTCTTGCACTTGTTTTCACTCTTGCTGTCGGGTTCGCTTCCTATCGCGGATCATCTCGAAAGTGGTTAACGCATATTCTTGCCGTCATTTTTTTGTTAGGGGGACTCTCCATTGCTATTCAGCAGCAGTTGATTCCAAACCGCTGGGATTCGTCTTCTATGGTGTCGAGCCTACGCCCGGAAATTTGGCAACATATGGTCAATCAAGCAGTCGAAAAGCACTTTTGGCTGGGCGACGGTATAGTCAAAACCACACGGATCCATGTGCCCGGGCTCGAGGATCGTCTGCCCTTCACGCATCATGCCCACAACGCCTATATTGATGCGTTTTACTGGACGGGCATGATCGGTCTTCTCTTGATGGGTATGCATTTGATCTATGTGCTCCGACATTGGTCGAACTCTCCACAGATGCTGCCGCTCTTTCTCTGGTTTCTCTTCGGATGCTTGACGGCCTTAGTTGACCGACCAGGCTTCTTCGAACACCTCAACCCGCATTGGTTTGTCTATTGGATTCCTGCTGGACTGATCGGAGCGCTGGTGATGGCAGAGAAAGCTAAACAGCAACCAACAGCCGCCTGAAATTTTAGAACTTAACGTTCTCTTTAAAACCGGAGCAGCTGTTCCGGTTTTTTTGTGCTTAGATGCCTTGAGCGGCGCCGTGGCTGAACTGCATTTCGTAGAGCTTGCGGTAGGTGTCGACGGCGTGTTGAGCTGGGTTTAAGCTATTAGCTGTGTTTGAGGTGAAAAAAAGCGACCGATGGGAAGCTGAGGCGGATGTCTGCGTGCGGCAGGAGGGATTAATACGCCAAATGACACCGGCACGGCGCCTGCAAATTGCCCAAGAGCTTTTGCAGACTGCTTGGGAACTCAAGCAGTCGGGCCTTCGCGCGCAATACCCAGAGTGGACCGAGGAGCAAATTCGCGCCAAAGCGCGCCGCGTTTTTATCACTGGCTATGCAGGGGCTTGAGCTCATCACTGGACGTCTGGAGTCGGCGGGTATTCTCTACTGCCTCGTGGGCGGGTTGGCGGCGGTGGCCTACGGACGTCCGAGGCTGACGCTCGATGCAGATTTGGTGATCTCGCTGGGGCCGGATCGTGTGCCCAAGCTAAGAAAGATTTTTCCTGAAGAAGACTTTTATCTTCCCTCGACGGAGGTTCTGCAAATGGAGGCGTCCAGACCATCCCGCGGGCATTTTAATGTTTTGCACCAACACAGCATGCTGAGGGCTGACTGTTATTTTCCCGGGGTCAGCCAACTTGCGCGATGGGAACTGGAGCATCGCAGACAACTCCGCGTGGGAGGTTACGAAGCGTGGTTCGCGCCGCCAGAAACTGTGGTGGCTCACAAGTTGATTTTCTACCGCGAGGGACATTCGGAAAAACACCTCGAGGACATCAGAGCCATCCTGTCGGCAGGCTCGATCACAGATGAAAAAGTTTTGCTGCACTGGATCGACAAGCTCGGACTGCAAAACGAGTGGCGCCAAGTTCTGGGCCGATAGCTCGGCGTTGCGTGCGTTTGATTAGGAACTTTAAGCCGAAGCGTGGCTGAACTGCATTTCGTAGAGCTTGCGGTAGGTGTCGGATTTTTCGAGGAGTTGGGCGTGGGTGCCGGTGTCGATGATACGGCCTTTGCTCATGACGACGATCATGTCGGAGGAGAGAACGGTCGAGAGGCGGTGGGCGATGGCGACGACGGTTTTGCCGGCGGAGAGTTTTTCCAGCGCGGTTTGGATCATGCGCTCACTCTCGGAATCGAGAGCGGAGGTGGCTTCGTCGAGGAGCAGCACGGGGGCGTTCTTTAACAGGGCACGGGCGATGGCGAGGCGCTGTTGTTGTCCGCCGGATAGCTTGCAGCCTTTGTCGCCGACGATGGAATCGTAGCCGTCCGTTTGAGCGAGGATGAAGTCGTGGGCAAAGGCTTGGCGGGCGGCTTCCTCAATCTCTTCCTTCGTGGCGTCGGGGCGACCGAAGAGGATGTTGTTGTAGATGGTGTCGTGGAAAAGAAAAGTGTCCTGCGTGACGATGCCGATGTGTTCGCGCAGGGAATCGTGGGTGAGGCTGCGGAGATCGCGTCCGTCGAGCCGCACGCTGCCGCTGAGCGGATCGTAAAAGCGCAGGATGAGCGAAAGCATGGTGCTTTTGCCCGCGCCGCTCGCGCCGACAAGAGCGACGCGTTGTCCGGGTTTGATCTGCAGCGAGACGTCTTCGAGCGCGGCGATGTCGGGGCCGTAGGCAAAATTCACGCGGTCGAATTCGATCGCGCCTTGGCACGAGGTGATGGCGATGGCGTCCGGCGCGTCTTCGATGGCGCGCGGCTCGCGCATGAGGGCAAAAATGTTCGTCGTGGCGGCGAGGCAGCGTTGCAGCTGAAGGTGAATCCG
>Ga0207937_1000262_pt1 | contig 19010 bp, 18 predicted proteins | sample LakMenEpi04Sep11_FD_150668 | JGI IMG/M metagenome (GOLD analysis project Ga0207937, IMG submission 150668) | Freshwater microbial communities from Lake Mendota, WI - 04SEP2011 deep hole epilimnion (SPAdes) | ecosystem: Environmental > Aquatic > Freshwater > Lentic | place: Lake Mendota, Madison...
AACTCACTCAAGATGGCTCCGCGGAAGTTATCAATGGCACCTTCGATTGGGTGTACGAAGAAGAGTTCGCATGCCGCGATGGTTGGCGATGGAGCCCAGACGGAAAACAGATCGCTTACTGGCAACTGAACACGACCGAAGTAAAAAAGTTCACGCTTGTTGACTATACGACCGAGAACTATCCGGTCTTGAAATCGTTCGCTTATCCGAAGACCGGTGAACAAAACGCCGCTTGTCGAATCGGTGTTGTACCTGCCGCCGGTGGTGCAACGAAATGGGTTGATATCCCAGGGGATACTCGAAAAGACTTTTACCTTCCACGAATGGAATGGGCCGGTAATCCTAAAGAACTCGTGATTCAACGCGTCAACCGACTGCAAAACACGGTCGATGTCTTGATGGCGGATGTCGCTGCGGGCACTGTTCGGAACATCATGACCGAGCAAGAAGAAACGTGGGTGGATATTCAAGACGACGCGATGGACTGGTCTGAGTCCGGAAACGCCTTTACGTGGATCAGCGAACGCGATGGATGGCGGCAACTCTACATCATTGCTCGAGATGGTACACCATCTGAAAACACTAACCCCAAACGTGTTATCCAAGGTGACTTTGACATCATCCAGATGTTGCATAGGAACCATCGCACCGGACGTAACTACTTCCTTGCTTCGCCTGATAATGCGACGCAACAGTATCTTTTCACTTCTAAAGACGAGAACAGAGTACCAGAGCGATTGACGCCACAGGACCAGCCTGGCAATCACGACTACGTTGTTTCGCCGGAAGGGGATTATGCTATTCATACGTACTCTGCATTCGGCAAACCTCCCAAGGTAGAGGTCGTTTCGTTGCCCGAGCACAAGGTCCTTCGTTCGCTCGCATCCAATGCTACCTTGAATGCGTCAGTCGACAAACTGACCAAAGGGCTATCAGAATTCTTTCGCGTCCCGATCAGCGATGGAGTGCAGCTCGATGGCTGGATGATGAAGCCTGTGAACTTTGACGAAAAGAAGAAGTATCCAGTCGTCTTTCATGTTTATGGCGAACCAGCGAGTCAGTCGGTTCGCGACCGATGGGGCGGCAACAATTATCTTTGGCATCTGATGCTAACCCAGCAGGGATACGTCGTCGTATGTATCGACAATCGAGGTACGCCCTGTCCGCGTGGCAAAGCATGGCGAAAGGCCGCCTATCGCAAGGTGGGTACACTCGCATCTCAAGATCAATCTGCAGCAGCCCGGGAATTGCTCAAGCGACCGTATCTCGATTCGAAGCGTGTCTCCGCGTGGGGTTGGAGCGGCGGGGGATCGATGACGCTCAATTTGCTATTCCGCTATCCGGATCTTTATCACACAGGAATGGCTGTCGCTTCCGTACCCGACATGCGTCTCTACGATACGATCTATCAAGAGCGATACATGGGACTTCCTCAGGTCAACGGAGAAGACTATCGAAACGGTTCACCCATTACGCACGCCGCTGGGCTGCAAGGCAATCTGCTTATCGTTCATGGGAGCGGTGACGACAACTGCCATTCTCAAGGGATGGAGAAGTTGACCGATCGGCTCATTGAGCTCAACAAACCGTTTACTCAGATGTCTTATCCGAATCGAAGTCATTCGGTCAACGAAGGGAAAAATACCAGTTTACATTTGTATGGATTGATGACCCGATTCCTGAACAACAACCTACCTGCAGGTCCAACTCCATGAGTTCGATGCGAGCCGAGATGCGTTCTGTTCGTCAAAGAGAGCTGCTATCTCGATTGCGAAGCCAGGGATAGCCTGGCTCTCGACGATACCTGAATCTGATTTCTTCTTTAGAGCGAGTCCATTGCCTTCTTGTAGGTACTGTTCCATCTGGGCTCACTCGTCCGAACATGGTAATGTAGAAACAGCGGACAAAAGTCAAAGTAGTAGGCACATTCCATGTGCCGTCCACCTAGAATCCCTGCAAATCTTGAAGAGCGGACGGCACGACGGAGCTTGCCTGCTACTTTTGTCGGTTGTGTCGTGCGTAGCCATCATAGCTTCGCAGTAGAGCGAGGCTATCGTGTGAGGCGCGCTACATAGAGAAAACTTGGTCGGAGCATATCCGAAGTCAACGAACCTTTTGTGGGGAGAAGCGATGAAAGCTGCAGCGGCAATAGATGAACTGAAGCGTCTAGCCTCGAGCGAGGTCGCGAGCTCATCCGCGCGATACTTCAAATCGGGGCCTGGCGAGTATGCGGAGGGGGATATCTTTATCGGCGTGCGAGTTCCGATGCTTCGCAAAGTGGCCCGCGAATTCAAGCAGCTTCCTATTGCAGAGATCGAATTGTTGCTTCAGTCAACGATTCACGAAGAACGTTTACTGGCCTTGTTGATTGCAGTGCACAATGCGATGAGAGGGGATGATCCTTATCGCCAATCGGCATACGAACTTTATTGCAGGAATGTTCTTCACGTGAACAATTGGGATTTGGTGGACACCTCTGCACCGGTGCTCGTCGGTGGATACCTCCACGATAAGTCTCGCCAACCGCTTGTGAAGTTTGCCAAATCTCCCAATCTTTGGGAACGGCGAATCGCTATTATTGCGACGCAATACTTCATCCGGCTCGGCGAGTTCGAAGATACGCTGAAGATCAGCAAAATCCTGTTATCCGATGGTGAAGATCTCATTCACAAGGCAACGGGATGGATGTTGCGAGAGGTTGGCAAACGGGATGAGATACTTCTAATTGCTTTTCTCGACGAGCATGGGTCCTGTATCCCACGGACGGCGCTTCGTTATGCCATAGAACATTTTCCTCTCGAGGTTCGCAACGAGTACCTGCGTAGCACGCGTTCGTGACACTCTCTTTCCGACGGTCTCTATTGGCTTCAGATAGCTGCTGGCTGCCAGCCGGCAACTCAAAGCTTTCCATCTAAGCTTGTAGGCCAGTAGATTGTACGGCCGTCGGCTGTTAGCCAGAAGCAAAGAATGCACTTGAACGAAGATTCGCAACCTGGTTATTGTGCTAAAATCGGACAAGGGCGTTTCCGAGTCTTGGATTGGCAATCAGACTGTGTATGAATCTCCGTTAGAATAGAAGGGATAATGATGCGGACAGTTTTGCTTTTCGTTTTTGTACTTGCCTCCTGGTCGAACGCTGCTTTGGCTCATAAGGAGTCCAAGTCCTCGACTCCCGACGGTGCCACACTCGATGGAGCCGTCGCAGAAGTTTACAAGTCGATCGGGGATGTGAACCTTCATATCTATCGCTTCAATCCTAAGGATCACCGAGAATCGGATCAAAGACCAGCCGTGGTGTTCTTCTTCGGAGGGGGGTGGCAAAGTGGTGATCCAAAGCAGTTTGCCAATCAATGCGTTCATTTAGCGAGTCGAGGAATGGTAGCCATGACAGTGGAGTACCGCGTCGCTTCTCGGCATCAAGCGAAGGTGGTTGATTGCGTCGAAGATGCAAAGTCTGCGATTCGATGGGTGCGTACGAATGCAGCGAAGCTTGGCATTGATCCAAATCGTATCGCCGCGGGTGGCGGTTCTGCGGGCGGACATCTGGCTGCTTGCACCGGCCTTATCAAAGGATTCGAAAGATCGACCGAAGACACATCGGTCAGTTCCGTGCCAAATGCCATGATACTGTTTAACCCCGCGCTGGTACTTGACAGTGTAGAGGGGGAAGAACAGGTGAAGAAGGAGAAACTAAATGATCTTCGCAAACGGATTGGCGATGATCCGAAGAAGGTCTCACCCTACCATCATATTGTCAAAGGTGCTCCTCCTACCATCATTTTTCATGGCCGAGCGGATACAACCGTTCCATTTCGTACCGCGGAAGTGTTTACGGAAGCGATGAAGAAAAATGGCAATCCATGCGAGCTTGTTGCATATGCAGACAAAGGGCATGGCTTCTTCAACTACGGTCGGGACAACAACGCAGGCTACCGAGAAACACTCTCGGCTACCGATCGGTTCCTTGTTTCGATCGGCTTCCTGGTTGCGGAATCAGCCGAGAAAACACCGAAGCAATGACGGCGGATTGATCCAACAGAACATCCCATACCACGGTATTCTCGGCATTGCCATGTATTTCTCAACAGCGGTACACAACAGAATGACTCTGGTCTTTAGAATGCTGGAAGCGTAGCGATTGCACAAAGACTACGCATCGTTCCTTTCCCTACAAAGCTCTTTGATGACAGCGATTCTCGGAATATCCGCCTTCTATCATGATTCGGCTGCTGCGTTGGTGGTGGATGGTGAGATCGTTGCGGCAGCCCAAGAAGAGCGGTTCACCCGAAAGAAACATGATTCGTCCTTTCCCAAAAATGCTGTCGATTTTTGTTTGCATGAGGCGGGTATCACGGCAAAGCAATTGGACTATGTGGGGTTCTATGACAAACCACTTGCCAAATTCGAACGGTTGATCGAAACCTATCTGGCATTCGCCCCTCAAGGATACCTTTCGTTTCGACAAGCGTTGCCCCTTTGGCTGAAACAGAAGCTTCACATACCGACCGAAATCCAGCAAGCTATTCCGGAGTACCGAAGACGCATCGTATTTCTCGACCATCATCAATCGCACGCAGCCAGCGCTTTTTTTCCATCGCCTTTCGAAGAGGCGGCCATCCTCACGCTGGATGGTGTTGGAGAATGGTCGACAACCTGCATCGGGCATGGGCGAGGGAACAAACTATCGCTCACGCATGAGATTCGATTTCCTCATTCGCTAGGTTTGCTCTACTCAGCCATTACCCAGTACACAGGCTTTCGCGTCAACAGTGGCGAATACAAACTCATGGGCTTGGCACCTTACGGTGAACCACGATATCAAGACCTCATCTTGGACTACCTGCTCGATCTCAAGCCGGATGGCTCACTGCAGATGGATATGAGTTTCTTCAACTACTGCCAAGGATTGACGATGACCAACTCCAAGTTTCATCGTCTCTTCGGGGGCAAGCCGCGTCTTCCAGATTCTCCGATCACCCAACGCGAAATGGATCTCGCCGCTTCTATCCAATCGGTATCCGAGAAAGTGATGTTGCGTTCTGCTACGCACTCGCACCGTCTGACAGGATCCAAGAATTTAGTCCTGGCTGGTGGAGTGGCTCTGAACTGTGTGGGCAATGGTAGGATACTTCGGGAAGGGCCTTTCGATAACATCTGGATCCAGCCCGCCGCGGGTGATGCTGGGGGGGCGTTAGGAACTGCGCTCTTCATTTGGAACCAATTGCTTGAGAAACCGCGAAGATTGGACGAGTCTGATTCTCAGCACGGCTCGTTCCTTGGTCCAGAATATAGTCAGTCTACAATCCGCAGCGTCTTGGATAAGCAGCATGCGGTCTATCACGAGTATGGATCACACGATCTGTTATGCGAGGAGGTCGCGACGGCAATTGCTTCCGGTGCTGTTGTAGGATGGTTTCAAGGAAGGATGGAGTTCGGACCGAGAGCCTTAGGAGCGCGAAGCATATTGGGTGATGCTCGCAATCCTCACATGCAATCGGAGATGAACCTCAAGATCAAATTTCGCGAGTCGTTTCGTCCCTTCGCACCGATGGTATTGCAGGAATTTGTAAATCAATACTTCGAAATGCAAGCAGACGAGGAAAGTCCCTATATGCAAATTGTTGCACCGGTGAAGAAAGAGCATCGTCTTCCTGCTCGCTCGGCTATTCCGGCGGTAACGCATGTCGATTATTCTGCTCGACTTCAGACAATCGATCGTCATCGAAATCCTTTGATGCATAAACTACTGACGTGCTTTCATCAACAGACAGGCTGCCCTGTGATGATCAACACCAGTTTCAATGTCCGAAGCGAACCCATCGTGTGCACTCCGATGGATGCGTACCGCTGCTTCCTAATGACAGAGATGGACACATTGGTGATCGACAAATATGTGCTTCGTAAAGCCGAGCAACCGAAGGCGGCTGATACGACCGAGCGTGAGCGTTATTTGAAGCGGTTCGAGCAAGATTGAGAATTACATGATGCGAATGGTTGAGATTCAGTGGAAGCCGACGACTCGACAGCTTCGGCAATTTGGGTTGCTGTGCCTCGTTTTCTTGCCATCGATCGGGTGGTTGTGGGGGGCTAGCACGCAGGGGATTGCAGTGCTTGTTGGGATCGCGGTATTATTGGCTGTTGCTGCATGGTTGCGGCCGAATCTCATTCGACCGCTCTATATTGGAATGAGTTGCATCGCAGTTCCGATTGGGATGGTCGTCGGCGAGATAGCGATGCTGCTTATCTTTTTTGGTCTATTTTTGCCGATCGGATTGTTGTTTCGACTAGTGCGTCGCGATGCGCTAAAGCTTAAAATGGATCGAACGCGTGTCTCTCATTGGCAGCCGAAACAAGAGGCCGAAAACGTATCCAACTATTATCGGCGTTATTGATCCGGCCGTCTTCAAGACCCACACACACTTCAACATTCTCGTTTTTGATTTTCTTCCACCATGAACAACACAGAGAATGCCCCAGAGAACCAATCGGTGGAGAATTCTGTGAAAAATTCTGTAAAGAACGAATTCGAACAAGCGGGGGACGAACCCTCACAGACGCTCGTTCAAGAGTTTTTGCAGTTTATCGTCGAGAACAAAAAGTGGTGGTTGATTCCAATCCTTCTTTCATTTGGATTGATTGGTTTGCTGGTGGCGCTCAGTTCGACCGGCGCCGCCCCTTTTATCTACACACTTTTCTGATCAACGAACGATACCCCTGATATGCACCACACGATCTCTTTCCCATCCATTGCTTCACTCGTTTCGATTGTCCTGGGCATTCTTGGTTCGTTCGTGTTTCCCATGGCTGCCTTGCAAGCGTTGGAGCATCCAGTCCCGGAAAGTCCGTTGTGGTTGACATACGCTGGCGGCGATGGGCCAGGGGCAGGCAAGCATGTTGTGTTGGTGGCTGCTGAGCAGGAGTATCGCAGTGAACATTCGATACCGATGTTGGCACGGTTACTCGCAAAACACCACGGCTTTCATTGCACCGTGCTGTTTAGTCTCAACAAAGACAATGAAGTCGATCCAACACAAAAGATCAAGTGGGACGATAAGACGGTCATGCACAAAATCCCTGGCCTGGAACATTTGAAGCATTGCGATTTGGTGATTTGGTTCAGTCGCCTATTGTCGCTCCCGCCAGACCAGCTCCAACATGTTTACGACTACTTGGATTCGGGCAAGCCGATTATTGGCATTCGAACGGCCAATCATGGCTTTATCGATTGGGACTATAAGAAAGATGGCAAGAAGGTTGACTTTGGCGTCGGTGTCTTGGGCGGTGCTTTCCGAGGGCATCACGGCCGTTGGCAGCAAGACTCAACGCGTGGGATCATTATTGAGGAGAACAAAGAACATCCTATCTTGAAAGGGGTTACGGATATCTGGGGCACTTCGGATGTCTACCGTACTTATAAGGAGGACAGCAGCTTGCCTCAAGACTGCCTCCCCCTAGTAAATGGTCAACCGCTCGTGGGTCGCAAACAGGATGACGCTGTCAATACGGAGTTGATACCATTGCCTGTAGCATGGGTGAAGACATGGACCGGCAATACCGGCCGCACCGCCCGTGTATTCCATGTGACCATGGGTAGCGCCAAGGATTTTCAGAATGAAGGGCTGCGACGCATGACAGTAAACGCTGCTTATTGGTGTCTCGAAATGGAGGCCAAGATCCAGGAGCAATCCCGCATGGATATTGTTGGACCTTACAATCCACCTGATAGCGGATTCAACTACAAGAAGCTAAACATCGTTCCTCAAAAACCCAGCTACTATCAATAACTTGGCTACTAGCCACAGCGATTATTTCAATTGCTTCTTCATCCAGGCGATGCCTGCGGGAATCCCAGTCGATATCATCGGTTCATAATGATCCCCAGTTGGTACTTCAAGGAGGGTGGCATCTTTCCCACTTTGTTTTAGTCTAGCAACGAAATCGCGGCTTTCCTTTATCGGTACATTGGAGTCATCAGCCGCATGGAAGAGCATCACAGGGCAATGGAGCTTTTGCTCGTGTGTACGCGCCGAACTCTTTACGAGGAATTCGGGAAGTCCTTGGAATGTTGTGCTCAAGCTACGAACCACGAATCCAGGAAATCTAGCTTTCAGATCCGAGCAAGGGGCAAAGGCAACGCAGCCCGCGAGTCTCGGCTCATGTGCAGCAAACAGCAGTGCGGTACCTCCTGCCGAACTATGGCCAACAGCAAAGATCTGTTTAGGATTCACTTCCGGGATCTGAGTAAGAGCGTATTCCATTGCGTTGCGAGCATTAACGAGTCCCGCATTCGAACTACGAAACGCTTCATAGGCCTGCACGTCAGGTTCTTCGCTCATCCCTGGGCCGTCGAGATCATATGCCACAACAGCAAACCCAGCGGCAACATATGGTAGATGTTCCGGTTCGTCACCATCGCCTAGTCGCATACCGGTGAGCATCGTACTACCTGCACCACAAATCAATACGCACGGGAGTGAGGCCGCTGGCACTTTCTGCTCGGGCAAGTAAATCCAAAGTCGCGTGTTCGCACCTGCAGGTGTTCCGTACCCAGAGCCATCCCCTAAGACCAATTCTGTTCGAATCACGGTCCCTGGAAACTTTTTTGACGTTCCTTTCTGCGGAAAAGTTGGGACAGCAATCGAATCGGAATCGAAGGAAGTAGCGGCATCTGCGGAAACGCTCGGGAATCGGATGATCCACAATCCAATACCACAACACAAAACGAGTCCGACTGCAAAAACACCCGCAAAGATGCCCAAGACAATCCCAATCGGGTTTCTTTTCTTCGGAGCTGAATTGGCGTGTGACATCAGACAAAGTCCCTTCACAAAAGATAAAACAAGCGATGAGTAGCTGATCGAGCGACCGACTTTTCTTCGCAAAATGGAGTAGTCGTTTGATATGATATCCAGCGAGGATAAAGTCTGTTAGTTGGCATTCGATGCTCCATTAGATCGATTTCTAGAAATTTGAAGATTCCATGAAAAATCAAGATCAGGTTGGCAAGCAATCTCGTATGAATATTCTCTGGACTGTATTGATTATTCTTGCAGTGTTCGTTTTGCTGCGTCGCTCGGCTTTCGAAGAGCTTTTTTACAACGCGATCGGCTACAAGTTTCCTGAGTCAAAGATTCCATGGCGTGGCGACTTTGATGCAACGCTTGCAGAAGCAAAAGAAAAGGGAAAGCCTGTTCTCCTAGTCTTTGGAGCGACTTGGTGTCCACCCTGCAAAACGATGAAACGGAATGTTTGGCCTGACGAAGAGGTTACAAAAGCTGTGGAGCAAGGCTTCGTGCCAATGTATGTGGATGTTGACGAAGAAAAGCATTCGCAACTATCGGCACGTTACGGCGTCTTGGGAATCCCAGCCGTTCTTGTTCTGAATGCGGAGGGCGAAGTATTGAAAAAAGGCAACAGCATGAGTCGTTCCGAGACCTTGGCATTCTTGGCGTCTAATTGATCGCGATCAGTGCCATACTGCAACACTTCTCCAACTCTCGCCGATTCGGAATTCGTCGATTTCAACATCCACGTTTCCGATGCAGGTCAAGACCAGTACATCAAAGGACTGGTCCATGTACACTCCTCGCGTGCTAATGTGCCAAGTGCTCGGCTCTACCACTTGAAGCTGTTCTGGGGCAGTGAAGATTCGGAAATAGATCGCGTCTTCTTGAGATTTCTGGCGAATAATCTTGCCAGTCCAAAGCAGAGGAGCGTCTGTTGCAACCGATGCCATGCTTTCAAAAAATCCAGAACCAAAAGGATGAACGATAGGGTTCTCGTTATCCTTTAAGCCGAACAATAGGCTCTCTTTCCAATAGTTGTTGCTGGATCGAAAAGTGATTCGAAAACTGTCACTCTGTATGGAACTGCTTGGGGGATCGACTCGATTTTTTTTGGATTGAACACCGTTTTGGCGAAATTGCACACTGAAGTAAGTAACCCCGTCTACTCCCATGTCGATCGGCGTCGACAGGTCACGCAATCGATAGTGCCTACCGGGAGAAAAGTGAAGCAGGCCGTCTTTCTCCGCTGCTTCCGATTTTGGAATCAAGGTTCCTTTCTTGATTTGGATCTCTTTGCTCGAGTCTACTGGGCTCGCTTCGCTCAGGCGGTGCCATGCACTCGCAGAATCACATTTCTATTCCCTCTGACACCCGCTTTTATTTCTTTCAAGAGGGGAAAATGAAAGGACACGCATAGCAACCGAACAGGGCGGTTGGCTGAGCGTAACTCCGAGTTGAATACAATGACCATCGGAAAAAAACGAGAACGATAAGGAGTTTGCCGCCTCAGCAGAATCGAGAAACGCGGATCGCAACGACAGCCTCTGAAGATTACGAGCCGAATTCGAACGCCGGGGACGTAGCGATTCTTCGATCGATGATTTCGTTCCGACAGAGAGACGCCAAGGCCTGCCAACGATCCATTTCACCCAAATCGCTTGGTGTGTTATAATAATCGTATAGCCAGCCTGTTGGCATTTGGACTGTCTGTCTGTCTGTCAAGGAGTCACTGGGATGAACAGAACGATTCACGCCGTATTTGAGAACGGTGTATTCCGGCCGATTGAGTCCGTTGACTTGCCAGAGAAATCCGAAGTTGAGTTTGAGCTAAGATTGGTGGCAAAGAACAATGCTTGGCCGGAAGGCTATTTCCAACAAACCGCCGGAGCATTCGCCGACCAATCTTTTGAGCGTCCATCGCAAGGAACTATGCCTCGCCGGGACGACTGGTGATGCGGCTCGTTTCGCTCAGGCGGTACCATGCACTCGCCGAATCACTTCTGTGTCTTTGACCGCGATTGCATACAGAGGCTACTACGCTGCTTGTCAGCGTAGGGACATAGCCGCAACCAGACAACGGACCAAGATCGGATTTCGCACCACGCTGCTCGTCAGCGTGGTGCGGTGGCCAGACAGCGAGCGAGACCTGATCAGCATTCTACGTTGACAAGCAACGCAGTGATGGACAAACTCACCTTCTCGCGGCTGGTTTCGGCTGTAGTCCCACGTTGACGAGCAACGTGGTAACGATGTCGCTCGCTTCGCCCATTCGACTTCGTTTTCATTGGACGGGACTGACCATTGTACGTATAGTCGTAGCAGGCTATGGTCGTGGAGCCTTGCTTGTGCATGAGGCTGCACAACCCGGTTGAGTGTATCCTACTTGCAGTCCTTGGGGAGCCACCGCGTTGCCCTAAAGCAGCGAATCATTGCCAGTTAAACAATCTCGCGTTACTTTTTTTTGGCCTTGGCTGGTTTCGGTTTGGGCTCGCGGGGTGTCTGCATGGCCAGGAGTTTGTCTTCTTCAATTTCACATGGGGCTCCTTCTGCTGGAATTTCTTTTCCCGCTGTCCACAGCACACCGTTCAACATGAGGCGACGCATGCCGGGTAACGACCATGCGGAGTGCGCATCCAAACCGGTGAAGGAAAATGATTTGCCACCATCAGGTCGCTCGTATGCCCATGCAACAATATCGTTGTCCAAGCCTGCGCGACTTCCCGCGTATTCTTTCCCAGACCAGACCAACGGGGTGATCCTTTTCCTGTCTTCGACGAACTCGATTCCATTGAGCCATCCATCGTTGATCTTCCACGGCACAACACCATGCGTAATCGGATGTTTGGGAAAATCCACGTGAGTGCTATCCCAATGCCCGCGACCCGATACGCGTGTTCGATAAACACCGCCGAGCCATCGCTTTCCTTCCGAAACATGACTCTCAGGAAAGTCGACCGCTTGATGAATCATGACGATGCCAACCCCCTTGTCGGCTAACTTTTGTAGGTTGGCAACGCGCTCGGGCTTCGCCAGAAACGCTTGTTTGCCACCTCCATCGGTATAGAAGACAACCGAATTTGCTTTGTCAAAGACTTGTTCGTCCGCGGGCCAACCCTCCGACACTTGAATGACATTTACACCGGGCGTTTGACGCAGCAGATCTTCCAAACACTTGCATCCTGCGAGATAGTCATGGTGCCCCATGTCATCCACCTTGGCCGTCTCTCCCGCGACGAGAACGATAGTCCGTTCGCTCGGCGTGTCCGCTGCGTGGACTATGTTCACAATAGAATTCGTTATCTGAAGTAACGATATAGCCAAAAGCCCAATCTTCCAGGTGGATAGTTTCATAAGATCTTTAGCGGAGCAAGTACAGGGGAGAGGTTCGTGCGAAAGGACGAAAGGAAGTTGCTATTGTACTATCGGAAGATCGCTGGCACATCCACGGAATGTCGCAATCAGTAGCACAAACCCCAAACGGGGTTTTACAATGCCATGATGATCTCACATCTCGCGACTATGGCTGCAGTTTTTGGACCCAGATGTTTCGAAAGCGGACTGGTGTGTAGTGATCCTGAATCCCAAGTGTTCCAGACGTTGCATTTCCGCCAACAGCAACATGGTCTTGGACCAACACGCCATTGTGAATCACGGTCAGTGTGCAAGGCTTGATCACTTTGCGATTGGAATCCAATCGAGGCTGTTCCAACGTGATGTCGAACGACTGCCATTCGCCTGGTCGACGACTCACATTGAAGAGAGGAGGGTACTTTCCGTAAATAGCTGCCGCTTGTCCATCGGCGTAGGTTTCGTTGTCGAACGAGTCCAAGATTTGAAGTTCGGGATGTCCTAGGAGAAAGAGCCCACTGTTGCCGCGATTCTGACCTTTTGCTTGCGGTTTGAAGGAAGCTGGTGTAGCCCACTCCACGTGAATACGGCAGTCCTCAAACTTCTCTTTGGTGTAGATGCTGCCGCTGTTGGGGACTACTTCAAAGTATCCGTCTATGACCTTCCATTTTGGTTCGAGTACTGGCGGTTGCTCTTTGGCACCTGGTCTTCGAACCCACTGTGATAGATCCTTGCCATCAAACAATACGATGGCATCGTTTGGAGGTTTGGCAAATTCTTTCTCGGTGCCAGGACCAGGATCACGTATCACCGGTTTTGGACGACTGAGATCGTGCGGTTCCCATTTCTTCTCGTCGACTGCTGTGCCTTGTTGTGCGTCGGCGATCGCGCACTGGATCCATGCCGGACAAGCCAGCATCGCGACGCCGACTATCGCGATGCGAATATTGTGGAATGAAAACAACCGTCGAAGGCTCATAGAAGCCGTCCTCGTGTAGGGTGTAAATAGAGCAGTGAAGGTTCGCGTACGAAGCGTACGACAGTATAGTTGAAAAAGATACCGACTATACGCGGGCACTACGCCAAATCTGTGGTCGGATTTGAAATCACTTGCGCGTTCAAGTCAGCTTTTGAATCCAACTGCATTTCAGCCTGCGAAAGCTTCTGCAGACTTTCGAAATTGCACCATAGACATTCCGTTTTGGTTTCCTTGACTTTGCCTGCTGCTGCTTTGTTGTCGATCAAGTAGTCGTGACGCTTCCAGCCATACTTCTTTTCCCATTGTGCATAGAGGTCACTGGGATAGCCGCTGAGCATAAATTTGCCTCGGATGTTCGCCAATACATCAAGGAGTTCGCGGTGCTGCGGCTCCGTCATTTCGTGAGCATAGGCACCGGTTGCGGTACGCGTTTCGTGAAGATACGGTGGGTCACAATAGAAGAGTGTATGCTCGCCGTCTTGCTTTCGAATGACATCAAGCGCGTTCTGGTTCAAAATCACGACATTACGAAGTCGTTGATGAACATCGGGTAGGCCTTCGATGACGTTCAGCCAAGCCGACACTTGTTCGTTCATCCGACTCCGCGTTCTATTCCTTGATAATGTCGCAAAGTCTTTCATGAGCCCTTGGCGAGATTGACGGGCCAGGATAAAGAACCGGACCGCGCGTTCTACTTTCGATTCGGTAGCTGGCTCTGTGTGTGGCTCTGTTTGAAGACGCGATTCTGCTAGCGCCTCGTCGAACTCCGCTTCGCTGAAAGGCGTCAATTCTACTCTCCGGCGGAACAATTCAAAGTCTTCGGGGGATTGCAACACTTTCCAAAAATTGATCAACTCCCCGTGGATATCATTTGCGACTTCGCTGCTTCCTTGAAAAGCGGCTGAAAGTTTTTTGCCACTAAAATTTTGATCGTTGGAGTCGGACATCCAGTCTCGATTCGGGTCGCGCGCGAGCAATATCCCGCCGCCTCCAAAAAACGGCTCGACGTAATGCAAGTGTGGAGGCATCAACCCAAGGATCCAAGCTCGTAGATAGTATTTGCCACCGTGCCACTTGATCGGTTGAGTTAATACAGCCATGTTTCAATACAGTTTGAAGAGCTAGGTTCGAGGAAGGGAGCAGAATACCAAGGTAGCCAATCGCATACCAGTCATGAGGAAATTGTCTATTGTTGCCACACGTGGGCGATCTGATTTGCAATATGCTCGGCATGCAAGGCAAAGTCTAGTCGAATCAAGTCAGACATGGTAACGTGGGTCGGGTACTCTGCCTCGATGATACTTTGTAATCGATGGGCTACATCCTCCGTGACGATAGACGATTTTGGCAATTGACGGATTTGCTCCTCGTCGAGGATCACCCGCAAGCGGAGACAAGCAGGACCACCACCATTGGCCATGCTTTGTTGAAGATGGACATAGTCGATCTGTTTCAACCTAGGGACTGTACGTTGCAATCGCGTTAAGAACGATCGGACCGAATCGGAAGCTTGACAGGCAGACGGGCATACCATTCGCCAGCCTCCATTGGAGTCCGTCACGATTTGACTATTGAAGAGGTAAGTGTTCACGGCTTCGGCCAAGCTTAACTCAGAAGCATGGATTTGTATTGCGAGAAGTGTTTCTTTTGTCCGTCTAGAAAACTGCTCACTTAGCTGATTGATGAAGGAATCACCGTCGACGAACGCTTGTTCGTGATACAGCAGCAAGTTTTCGTGACTCGTGGCGATCACATCATTATGAAAGACACCAGCATCGATCGCTTCCGGTGTTTGCTGGACAAAGAAACAGCGATCCGATGGTAGTTGTAGCGATTGAGCCACCAACTGAGATGCGAGCCTGCTTTGGCGTGGGGGCCTGCGTCGTGATTGCTGTAGTTCGCTTGGGCCATCATCGGAGCCATAGACGAAAACGTAGCAGCCATCGTTGCCAGATGGCGAGCACAATCGCATCCCATTGGCTGCCCCTTCGTCCCGTAGGGGAGCACACCCCAAAAGGGCGGAATGCACGCAAACGCGAGGGACATTAGCCAACAGACTGCACAATTGTTGATATCTTTCCTCGGATTCGATCGAGCGATGAAGATTGGCAGATAGGTTCGCGACTTTGAGATGCATGCATGCATCGATGGTGTCTGTCGCAGCGCTCATCGATGCCGCGTTAGCAGTCCACATGAATGCCGAACTATAGGCTGCAGAGAGGAGTGTTGGCGATGTTTCGGCACAGCGAGCCAATACACCCTGACGGTCCCCGGTGAAACCTAGGTTTTCAAGCCAGCCCCAAGCAGGCCGAGCGGGAGGAGGGAGATACAATTGCGTGATTCCGAGGGAGTTGACGAGCCGCATTTTTTGCAGTCCCTCCAGTGCCGCCGCACGAGGATTGGACGCTCGGTGTTGGCTATCCTCGCTCGCTTTGTTTCCCACTCCTAACCCTCCGAAATGGTGGGTCGGACCGATCAGTCCATCTAAATTTAGCTCTCGAAGGGAACTCATGATGCCTCTCAAACTCCAACAAGAAACCACCCCACCGCTGGGATTGTCCAGTTTGTGCGGATTCTGCGGAAGTTCCGACCAGGGGATTTTCAGACTTTCCTTTACCCGCTCGGTGCTATGGTTTACTATAAATTCGTAACATTTGTATGCGATCGACCGTTGCTCGCGTTCGTTTCAGGTTTTTGGGAACAGTCATGACAAAACGCCGTCTCACGAAACTGAGAAACTTTGAGCAGCTTGAGCGGCGAGATTTGTGTGCTGCGGATTGGCAAAACGCGACCAATCGACTTGATGTAGACAGGTCTGGCATGGTGGAGCCGTTTGACGCTCTGGCGGTGATCAATGACATCAATTCGAAAGGCAGCCGAGTCTTGCCTTCGAAGCCGAGCAGTTATTCTGGCCCTATGCTGGATGTGAATGGTGACGGAAGCGTGGGACCATTGGATGCGCTAATGGTGATCAACTCGTTCAATCGCATTGACGTTGGCTCGATCGCACCCAACGTTCGATTGCCGAATCAAGAAGGTGAAATGGTCGACCTTAGCACCTTCTACAACAAACGTGCAATCGTGTTGTATTTCTACCCCAAGGATGATACGCCTGGCTGCACCGTGGAAGCGTTGGACTTTAGTGTGCGGAAGAATCAGATCGCGGAACTAGGAGCAGAGCTCTTCGGAGTCAGCCTCGATAGCGTCGGCTCCCATCGCAATTTTGCTGACAAGCACACGCTCAATTTTGATATCCTGGCGGATCCCGAAAAGAAGGTGACCACGGCTTATGGAGCGTTGACGGAAATCAACGGAATCCCCATTGCCAAACGGACCACCTTCATCATTGGGAGCGATGGTATCGTCAAGAAAGTCTTCTCCGACGTCGATGTGCTGATCCACGGGGAAGAAGTCGTCGCAGCTCTTCAGTCTGGTATCCTGAATCGATAAGTCTGGTAAGTATTTCACGCGACCAAGTCGAGATCGGGAGCGATAGGCCCATTCGCACGTTCCAGGTGAAGTAACCCTCGCATTACAGCGTTGTATCTTCTAGGAATGGTTCTTGGCTGGCCAAGCGGATGATATTGGTCGTTGTGACCCGAGCTATTTCCGATAGTGCTTCTTCCGTTAGAAAAGCTTGGTGGGCTGTAAGCAATACATTTGGAAACGTTAGCAGCAGCGCCAATTCATCATCTTGGAGAATCTCCCCAGACAGATCTTCAAAAAAGATGCCTTCTTCCTCTTCGTAGACATCCAGTGCTACTCCTCGGACGTGTCCCGACTTGAGGAACCGAATCAGAGAGCTTGTATCGATAAGCTTACCTCGGCTCGTATTGACGATGGTTACGCCGGGTTTGGTAATCGCCAGCGTAGTGTCGTTTAACAGATGATGCGTGGCTTTGTTTAGCGGAGTGTGTAGAGAAATAATGTCGCTCTGCTTCAGTAACGATTCCATACTCACGTATTCGATTCCATGCGACGAAGCCCATTCCAATGACGCATACTCATCAAAAGCAATGACATTGCAATCGAAACCTCTGAAGATTCTGGCCGTGACTTTGCCGATGCGTCCAGTGCCAATGATTCCCACCGTCTTGTGTGCGAGATCAAAACCGACGAGACCGCGGAGTGAAAAGTTTTGCTCGCGAACTCGGTTGTAAGCTCGATGAAGTTTTCGGTTGACTGCCAATAGTAAACCGACTGTATGTTCAGCGACAGCGTTCGGCGAATAAGCGGGCACACGCACGACAGCGATGGACAATTCCCTTGCGGCTTGGAGGTCCACATTGTTGAAGCCGGCGCACCGCAATGCAATGAGTCGCACTCCTTGATTCTTTAAGGAAATCATGCAAGCTCGATCGATTTTGTCGTTCACAAACACGCATACAACATCGCTACCGATTGCAGATTGAGCGGTTTCTTCTGTCAATCGGAACTCAAGAAACCGCCATTCGATTTTGTCCGAATTCTCACTAGCCAGCAGATGCTCTCGGTCGTAGGGCTTTGTATCGTAGACAGAGACTTTCAAAGACATATTCGTAGGTCCTTTTGTTAAAATGAGAAGGACCCCGTCACAAGAATCCTCGCCGAGAATAGAACATGTGCTCCAAAATGTCTAGATGCTTCCAATTTGCGTTCATCATTCCTTTGTTCCTCAACTCCATCGGAATGTCGGAACAACCGACGTCGATTCCGTTGTGGGAAAAGGGTGCTCCCGGCTTCGAAAGTAGGGCAGCAGAGTTGGAAAAGGCAGATATTGGACCTGGGAAGTGCAACGTAACGAACATTCACAATCCATCGATTGTTCCCTATCTACCGGCGGCGAACAAAGCAAACGGTACCGCTGTACTCATCGCACCGGGAGGTGGACATCGCATGCTTTGCATGGGGCATGAAGGTTACGCGTTGGGGGAGTGGTTCGCAAACCGAGGCATCGCAGCCTTCGTGCTCAAGTACAGGTTAGCGCGTGAAGAAGGCTCTGTGTATACCGTCGAAGAACATGCCATGGCGGATATACGGCGCGCACTTCGTATGATTCGATCGAAGGCGGAAGAGTGGCGTATTCAGCCCGACCGAGTGGGGGTGCTCGGCTTCTCTGCAGGTGGCGAACTCGCCGCACTCGCGGCGATGAAATCCGACAATGGGAGCAAACAAGATTCGGATCGTATTGAAACCTATTCCAGTCGCCCTGATTTCCAAGCGTTGATTTATCCAGGTAGCTCGAAGCGATTTACGGTGGAAAAGGGAATGCCGCCTCTCTTTATCGCTCTTGGATACAAGGATCGTGACGACATCTCGGTCGGTATGGCCGAGGTTTATTTGAACTACAAACGAGCAGGGGTACCAGCGGAGTTGCATGTCTACTCCAATGCTGGACATGGATTTGGGTATCGCGCTGGCACAACCAGTGGCTTCGGCGATTGGCAAGTACGATTCGAAGAGTGGCTCGTCGACAGCAGTTTGTTGACACGCAAATAGATTTGCGGCGTTGAATGAAGGGCATATAGGAATTTTTGATTCTGATGTCTGAATTGATTCCGAACAGTCCTTCCTCGGGTGTTGGAATCATAGAAACAAGGGGAAACAAAGGGACACACCATTTTCGTGTTTTGCGACTTGACGAAGGGCGCTTAGGAAATTCTAATTCTCGGGTCTGAATTGGTAGCGAATAGTCCCTACTCGGGAGTTTGAATCATGGCTAGATTAGCGCGAGCAGAAGTTTTCCAGCCTACAGAGGTGGCAACCGTACATTTGTGCGCTCGTGTAGTCAGAAGGTGCTTCCTCTTTGGAGACGATCCCGTCACGAAAAAGAACTTCGATCACCGAAAAATATGGATCGAAGAACAAATTAAACTTCAAGCGGCCCAAATTGGTATAGACATCATTGCGTTAGCCGT
>Ga0207937_1000265_pt1 | contig 18951 bp, 17 predicted proteins | sample LakMenEpi04Sep11_FD_150668 | JGI IMG/M metagenome (GOLD analysis project Ga0207937, IMG submission 150668) | Freshwater microbial communities from Lake Mendota, WI - 04SEP2011 deep hole epilimnion (SPAdes) | ecosystem: Environmental > Aquatic > Freshwater > Lentic | place: Lake Mendota, Madison...
TTTGAAATTACCTATGATTGAGTAGCCTAGCATGTATAAATCGCCCACAGCATCAAGTATTTTATGTCTCACAAACTCGTCGTTGTATCGTAATCCATCTGTATTAATAATTTTGTACTCATCTAAGACAATCGCATTATCGAGTGAGCCACCTCTAGCTAGACCATTAGATCTTAAGTATTCAACTTCCTGCATAAATCCAAATGTACGTGCTCGACTAATTTCTGTGATATAGGATTCATCGTAAAAGTCCAAAGCGACTTTGTTGGTAGATGTATCAAACACGGGATGGGGAAAATCGATAGTAAAATCAATTTTAAATCCATCGTAAGGCTCAAACCTCGCCCACTTGTCTTTATCTTTTACTTCAATTACATCGTTAATCAAGACAAATTTTTTCGCAGCATCTAGTTCTTTAAGCTTCGCTGTTTGAAGAAGATAAATAAACGGTATTGAGCTTCCATCCATAATGGGCACTTCAGGCCCATTCAGTTCAATAATAATGTTATCAACACCTGTGGCTGATAATGCAGACATTAAATGTTCAACGGTAGCTACACGCGAAGTATCTTGACCAATAGCTGAACACATTTTGGTATCTTTCACAGCATCAGGGCTTACTTTTATCTCATTACTTTTCTTTTGATCAACTCTTCTAAAGACAATACCTTGATCCGCTTCGGCAGGCTTTAAAGTCATTGTCACTTTTTCACCATTATGAAGACCGACACCAGAAGTCTGCACAGATTTTTGAATAGTTCTTTGTTTAATCATTGAGTACTTACTCGCCTTTTTTTCTCAAAAATGCAGGAATATCATATTCTTCCATACCTGACATTTTCATGATTTCAACTTGAGCCCTATTTTCATTAGAGCTAAATACATCTGGTTCGTCATCTAGAGATGACTCTTCTTGGGTCGTGCTTTGTTTATTTTGCATCATAGATCTAGGTTCGATTCGGGGCATCCTTTGTTTTACGTTTTGAGCTAGCCCTGTCGCTACAACAGTAACTCGAATAGAATCTCCCATTGCCTCGTCAATTACATTACCGACGATCACTGTGGAATCAATAGCTGCAAATTGCTTAATCGTTTCCATAACTTCATGGTATTCCTTGAGTGTAAATTTACTACTTGCAGAGATATTTACTAATACACCGCGCGCATTTACTAAATTCACATCCTCTAAAAGAGGACTTGCAACTGCAGCTTGAGAGGCTTTATATGCTCGATGTTCACCCTGAGCAACACCAGAACCAATCATCGCCATTCCCATTTCACTCATAACAGTTTTAACGTCAGCAAAATCAACATTTACCAACCCTGGGCTATTGATAATTTCTGAAATACCTGAAACTGCGTTATGGAGAACGTCATTTGCTGCATTAAAGGCTTCTAAGAATGGGATGTGCTCACCTAAAACTTCCATTAACTTTTCATTTGGGATAACAATTAGAGAATCTACATGCTGAACTAATTCATTAATACCATCAGTTGCAATCGCTGTTCTTTTACCTTCAAATAAAAAAGGTTTAGTTACAACTGCAATAGTTAAAATACCTAATTCTTTTGCAATTTGTGCAATTACAGGTGCAGCGCCCGTGCCAGTTCCGCCTCCCATACCTGCTGTAATAAATAACATATCAGCACCTTTAATAGAGCTAATAATTTTTTCTTTATCATCAAGAGCGGCTTGTTTTCCAATTTCAGGCTTGGCCCCTGCGCCTAAACCTTTGGTCATCTCCTGACCAATCTGCAATATATGGCTTGCCCGACTTTTTTTCAGTGCTTGCATATCAGTGTTGGCACAGATGAATTCAACGCCTGTTAAATTCTTATCGATCATATGATCAATAGCATTTCCGCCACAGCCACCGACACCAATGACTTTTATGATGGCATTTTGTGACTTGCTATCAACAACTTCAAACATATCCTATCTCCAAGAATTAAAAGTTACCTTGAAACCAATTCTTCATTTTCATAAAGATTTGATTTATTGAATTACCATCAATTTGATCCATCATTTCTTTCTCTAACTGCCCCTTACCCATCAGTAACAATCCAATACCTGTTGAGTACCTAGGATTGTCCACAACTTCAGACAAACCGCCTACATTTCTGGGCGTGCCAATTCTGACCGGCATTCTAAATACACTTTCTCCAAGGTTGACCATACCTTTCATCAATGATGATCCGCCAGTAATCACAATTCCAGAAGCTATCATATCTTCCATACCGCTTCGTTTCAACTCGTGAGCTACAAGTTCATAAAGCTCAACTAGGCGAGCTTCAATGACCTCTGCCAATGAAAGTGTTGAGATAGTTTTAGATTCTTTTCCATCTACTACAGGAATTTCAATTTGCTCTGAAGCAGAAGCTAAGCTTCTTGCGGCGTAACCATGTTTGATTTTTATCTCTTCTGCTGATGGTAAAGGTGTTCTAAATGCTACTGCAATATCATTATTTATCTGATCACCTGCAATCGGAATCACAGCCGTATGTCGAATAGACCCATGTCTTAATACTGCGATATCAGTTGTACCTCCTCCAATATCAACCAAACAAACGCCCAATTCTTTTTCATCATCGGTAAGGACAGCCATGCTTGAAGCCAAAGGCTGAAGGACTAATTCAGACACTTCAAGCCCACAACGCTTAATACATTTAACAATATTTTGCGCGGCTGCAATCGCGCCTGTGACAATATGAACCTTCACTTCTAACTTCATACCGCTCATACCAAGTGGCTGTCTAACATCTTCCTGCCCATCAATCACATATTCTTGCGTCAATATGTGTAGAACTTGTTGATCGTTGGGGAGTGTAATAGCACATGCAGTTTCAATCACTTTATCAACGTCTAATTGAGAGACCTCAGCATCTTTAATTTTGACCATCCCATGAGAATTTATACTTTTTATATGACTTCCTGCGATGCCAGTATAAACATCGGTAATCTTACAATTTGCCATCAATTCCGCTTCTTCAATAGCTCTTTGAATCGCCTCCATAGTGGCATCAATATTAATGACCACGCCCTTCTTTAATCCTTTTGAGCTATGTTGACCTAATCCGATCACATTCAATAAACCATCTGGTTGTAATTCAGCGACAATAGCCACAATTTTGGATGTTCCAATATCAAGCCCTACGATGAGATTTTTTTCTTCTTTTTGTTTGATCATATAAGCGGCCTCTCACCACTATCAATCTTTTGGATTGGTTCAGTAGATTTCTTAATAGCAAAACCATTTGGATATCTTAAGTCGGCAGAGCCAATTCGCTTAACGGAAGACAAAATATTGTCGTACTGAGCCATAAAGCGAGATAGACTTTCTTCGACATTATCTTTACTTAAAATTATTTTCATATTATTAGTGGTTCTAATGTCCCAAGTGTACCGAGAAGATAGAGAGACTTGCGCAATTTTTAATTGTTTTTTATCTAAAATACTTTGCATTTTTTTATACTCCAGTGCTATATAGTTCTCGGTACCTTCTGGTCCAAAAAATAAAGGGAGGTCTTCATCAGATGCTCCATGAAAAATTTCACCATTCTCATTTACTAAGGCAATGGCTCCCCACCTTCCTATAACTTGATGCTCCTCGACAAACACTTCCAATCGATCAGGCCAGACTCTTTTTAAACTTACGTTTCTTATCCAAGGTAATTTTGTAAATGCCTCTTTAGTACTATATAAATCTAGTGAAAAAAAATTGCCTTTTACAAATCGGTCTGAAATCATACTTACCTGATCTTCATCAAGGTGCTGATATTGACCTACTACCTTAATTTCTCTAATTGGAAATTTAGCAAAATGCATAAATTGGTAACTAATTAAAAAAAGTATCAAAATAATATTAAGTAAAAAAACTAAATTGCCTAACCAATAAATTTTTAAATAGTTATTTAACATGTGCGGTTTTTAATATCTTCAAAACTAATTGATCAAAATCTATACCCATCTCCTTCGCAGCCATAGGAACTAAACTATGATTGGTCATTCCAGGAGACGTATTCACTTCTATAAAATAGTGATCACTTTTTCTATCCATCATAAAATCAACACGACCCCAGCTAGAGCATCCAATTGAGTTGAAGGCCGCCAAAGCTTCTTGAGCTATTAAAGCTTCTTTATTTTTTTCTATCCCTGAAGGGCAAATATATTGCGTGTCATCTTTAAGATATTTTGCTTCGTAATCATAAAACTCATTGCTTGGCTTAATCTTAATGACTGGAAGGGTTTGACCATCCACAATAGCCACTGTATATTCTTCGCCGTCCACAAATTTCTCAACGATTACATTTGCATCAATCCTCGATGTTTTTAAAAAAGCTTCTTTATATTGTTGTTCGTTTTTTATCTTATCAATACCTATACTTGAACCTTCATTTGATGGTTTAATAAAAAATGGTGATCCAATTGAATGAACGATTTCTGCATATAAGGTTTTCTCAGTTACCTGGAGAAAATCTGGTGTTGAAATGTTTAATGAACGCCATAATAATTTCGTTTTAAGTTTGTCCATTCCAATGGCAGAACTTAAGGAATCGCTTCCGGTATATGCAACATTTTTCGACTTTAAAAAAGCTTGCATAGATCCGTCTTCACCGCCTCTTCCGTGTAAGGCTATAAAAACTCTGTCGTAACTTTTGATATCTTCAATATCTCTAACTGAAGGATCAAAAGCTTCAGCATCAATGCCTAATCGGCTTAAAGCACGAAATACAGCATCGCCACTGAGAAGTGAAACAGCTCTCTCATTAGAGTCTCCACCCATAAGTACGGCAACTTTTCCAAATTCATTCATCAACCTAGAAAGTCCCCTAAAATTTTAATTTCCCTTTCTAGCTTAATACCTTTTCTTTTAAAGACTTCGCATTCAACATAGTCAATAATATTTTCAATGTCTTTTGCAGACGCATTACCTAAATTAATAATAAAATTGGCATGTTTATCTGAAACTTCAGCGTTGCCAACTCTAAAACCTTTTAATCCGCAGTCTTCAATGAGTTTTGCTGCAAAAGTATCTTTTGGATTTCTAAATGTAGAGCCTGCTGTTGGCCAATTAAGGGGTTGAGTGTTTTTCCTATGGTTAAGATATTCCTTGATCTTACTTTCTGGGTCGCCTGCCATATCTTTTTTAAAATTAAACCAGGCACCTACAAACCACTCTTTTGAATTTGGCTTAATTACTTCTCGGTAAGAAATTTTAAATTCATCTCTTAATCTTGTAACTATATTGCCATTATCATCAATCATATTTATCTGGGTCACATAATTCCATGTTTCAGAACCGTAGCATCCGGCATTCATCGCCAAGGCTCCTCCGACTGTGCCTGGAATACCAGCAAAAAATTCTCCGCCAACGTAATGCTCTCTAGCAAGAGTTTTTGCAATTTTTGCGCAGGTATTACCTGCTTCTGCATACACACCCTTATCAGTCATTTGAATTTCATTTAAAGCTGCATGCATTACAATAACCGTTCCCCGGATACCTCCATCTCTCACTAAAATATTTGATCCCAATCCAATAAAAGTGAGCGGCTTTAAATAGTGTTCATCTTTTAAGAAATTTTTTAAATCTTCTAAATTTTTAGGTGTAAATAAAGCATCGGCAGCACCGCCTACCCGCCAACTGTTGTATTTGGTTAATGGCACATTTTTTAATATCATTGCATTCGTCATGACTTCACAATATTCAATATATCTTTCGTCACTCTTCCTATTGAGCCTGCGCCCATCACAATTAAGATGGAATCTTGTTCAATATGTTGAAGCGCTGTTTTAGCTAAGTCTGCAATATCTTTTTCAAAAGAAACTTTTTTCATAATTTTATTCATACTATCCATGATCGCTATGGAACTTACCCCTGGAATTACTTTTTCGCCAGCCGAATAAATATCAGTGAGAAGTGTTTTATCTGCTTTTTGAAGCACCCTTACAAACTCATCAAAACAATCTTTCGTTCTGGTGTAGCGATGAGGCTGAAAAACAAGATAGATCGATTTACCTGGATATGCATCTCGCGCCGCGTCAAGGACTGCTTCAATTTCGACCGGGTGATGCCCATAATCATCAACAAGAGTAAAAGATTTTTTATCAAATATTAAATCTTTATAAGTCTCGAATCTTCGGCCTACACCTTTAAAATGCTTTAATGCATCGATTGTTTTTGAAATCGGTATCTCGAGCTCATCTGCAAGTGCTATTGCTGCCAATGCATTTCTAACATAATGCTTGCCCGGTAGATTTAAAGTCATTGCTTTTTTAACAACATCAGTGTGTTTAATCGTCACTTTAAAATGCATTTTACCTGCATCTGCTAAAACTTCTTCAGCATGCACATCTGCATCATTTGATAAACCATAAGTTATGATAGGTCTAGAAATTTCAGGAAGAATAGATTTGATAACCGGATCATCAATACACACAATTACCACGCCATAAAAAGGTAATCGATGTATGAATTCTATATATGTTTTTTTAAGTTTTTCAAAATCATTGTCATATGTTTCCATATGATCTTGATCAATATTTGTCACGATAGAATATACAGGTGTCAAATGTAAAAATGATGCGTCTGACTCATCAGCCTCCACTACGATATACTCACCATTTCCTAATTTTGCATTTGCATTCAAGGAAGAAAGTCTTCCGCCAATTACATAAGTAGGATCCATTGAAGCTTCGGCCAAAATGGAAGCGATTAAACTCGTGGTGGTTGTTTTGCCATGAGTGCCGGCTACTGCAATACCTTTTTTAAAGCGCATTAATTCTGAAAGCATTTCTGCCCTAGGCATAATTGGTATTTTATTTGTAATAGCAGCTTTTAACTCTGGATTATCTTGATCGATTGCAGAAGAAATCACTAAAACATCAACATCTTTAATGTTGTCTGCTGCATGATTAATAAAAATCTTTATACCGATCTCTTTTAATCTTGAGGTTACTAGTGACTCCTGAATATCGGAGCCGGAAACAAAATAGCCTAGATTGTGCATCACTTCTGCAATGCCACTCATTCCTGAGCCGCCTATACCTACAAAATGAATTCGATTGATATTGTGTTTCATTTGTTAATTAGTCGCTCGCAGGCTTTATAAATAACTTCTTCAGGTTTGGTTGCTTTATTTTCCAATGCAGCTTTTGCCATTTTTAAGCATTCATTTCTTGTCATACTTCGAAGTATGCTTCTCAATGATTCGGTTGTGAGCTCCTCCTGAATTATAAGTCGTGCGGCCTTCTTATCACTTAAGTATTTTGCGTTATAAAACTGATGGTTATCTACTGCAAAAGGGAATGGCACTAATATACTAGGAATTCCTGCTGCCGAAAATTCAGAGACCGTGAGTGCGCCAGCTCTAGCTATGACAAGGTCTGCCCATTCATATAATTTTTCAATGTGATCCAAATAAGCCCTGCAATCGGCTTTAATTCCACTTTCCTTATAACTTGCTTTTAATTCTTCAAAGTGCTTCTCGCCAGATTGATGAATAATCGCCGGTCTATTTTTAGGGCTGATTTGTTTAACACTTAAAGGAATCGTATCGTTAAAAAATTTAGCTCCTAAACTACCGCCCACAACAAGAAGTCTCAAAGGGCCTTTTCTATTTTTAAATCTCTGGGCTGGCGGTTTAATTTGCCTAATATTATCTCTCACTGGGTTGCCAATTTTTTGAGAGGCACGCATCAGTTTAATTGGAAACGCGGAATATATTTTTGTTGCGATTATTGCTAATAATCTATTAGTTAGGCCTGGGATAGAATTTTGTTCATGCACAATGAGTGGCTTACCCATAAGCCTCGACATAAGACCACCCGGAAATGAAACATAGCCCCCCATAGCAATGACCACATCCGGTTTTTCTTTTTCAATTACTTTTGCACATTGTATTAACGCAATCAAAAGCATAAATGGAAGCTTTAACCAATTTAACAGGCCTTTGCCTCTGACGCCTTTAATATCAATCATGGCTTTTTGATAAGGCTTTTTATCGATTAACTTGTTTTCCATGCCATGAGAAGTTCCAAGCCAAGTGATTGAGTATCCTTTAGCTTTTAAATAATCGGCAATCGCAATTCCTGGATAGATATGTCCTCCGGTTCCTCCTGCGATAATCAATATTTTTTTATTGGGTTTCACTAAGTTAAATTCCTCTTAAGCCTCTTCGATTTTCCCAATCAATTCTGAGTAATATCGCAAGCGCAATCATATTGGCCAAAATACCACTACCACCGTAAGAAAGGAGTGGCAAGGTTAACCCTTTTGTAGGAAGAAGCCCCATGTTGACACCCATGTTAATAATGCCTTGCGTACCAAACCAAATGCCAATACCTTGGGATAACAGAGCTGAGTAATAACTCTCATTAATAATAGCTTCTTTAGCAATACCAAAAGCTCTAATTACAAGCCATGAGAATAATCCAATGACAATAAGCACACCAAAGAAACCAAATTCTTCAGCTAATACAGCCAAAATAAAATCAGTGTGTGCTTCGGGCAAATAAAGTAATTTTTCGACACTACCACCTAACCCTACCCCAAAAAATTCGCCACGACCAAAAGCTATAAGAGCGTGAGATAGCTGGTAACCTTTTCCATATGGATCAGCCCATGGATTAAAAAAACCTACTAATCTTTGGTATCTATAGTCAGAGCTATAAATTAAGGCTGCCATACCAATAGGTGCAACAATGGAAAGGCCCATCAGTATTTTTTTGTCTATGCCACCTAAAATTAAGGTACACATTGCAATGACTAAGATTACAGCAAATGCACCGAAATCTGGTTCAAGCAATAACAATGCTCCTAATAACATAATCACTGCTGCCATTGGAAGAAACCCTTTTAGAAAACTCCCAATTTCTTTTGATTTTCTTAAAACATAATCTGAAGCGTACATAGCAGTAAATAATTTCATAAATTCCGAGGGCTGCATATTAAATACAAATAATGAAATCCAACGCCTACTTCCATTCACAACATGGCCAATACCTGGAATGAGAACAAGAATAAGTGAGACCATGCCTGCCATAAATAAATAAGGCGACATCTTTTGCCACCAGCGAATAGGGATTTGGAAAATAATAAATCCGACAACAAATCCCAATGAAATATAAATTGATTGTCTTAATAAAAAAAAGTAATTTTGATGTTTAGTTAATTTGCTAGATTCAGCAAAAGAAATTGAGGATGAATAAACCATAATCAGGCCAATTGCAATTAATATTAATGAAACCCAGAAAAGGCCTTGATCAAAAGAAGGTTTATCTATTGTCGATTTATTAGAAAATTTATCGATCATGATTTATTTTTTAACTTACTCACGCAATCCTTAAAAACTTCCCCGCGATGTACGTAATTTTTAAACATATCGGTACTTGCACATGCTGGAGAGAGGAGAACTACATCTCCCGCTTTAGCAAGCTCAAATGATTTGATAATTGCTGATTCAAGATTTTTTTCAATACTTGTCGGAATGGCCCCACCGTTAAATACTTCTTGTATTATTTTTGCATCTTTACCAATCAAAGAAATATTTTTTACTTTATCCCTAGATGGGCCTATTAATGGTTTAAAATTTTGACTTTTGCCATCCCCTCCGGCAATCAGTAAGATTGGTTTGGACATGCTTTGAATAGCAGCAATCGTTGCTCCAACGTTGGTACCTTTTGAATCATTATAAAAATCAATACCTGATATAGAGTTAACATATTCCACTCGATGTGGGGGTGCGCTAAATTGACTTAGTACTTTTTTGATCACATCTTTTGAAATATTAAATGGCTCACAAAGAGCTAAAGCAGCCATTACATTTAGAATATTATGTTCACCCTTAAGTTTAATATCTTCTAAAGAAATAATTTCAGCCCTGCCTTTTGCGATGAAATATTGGTTACCATTTTTTTTAATGCCATAATTTTTCTCGTCCAAATGAGTTCCGAATGTTAAAGAGCTTTCATTAATCTGAGATTTTAGATAATCGTCTTCTCTATTTAAGATAATATTTTTAGCATGATTAAATATCCTATACTTGGCTTTAGCATACTCTTCCATGGATCCGTATCGATCCATATGGTCTTCTGAAATATTTAAGACTGCTGCAGTTTCGAGCGCTAATGAATATGTCGATTCCAACTGATAGCTGGATAACTCAAGAACATATACCTCTGGCGCTTTTTGATTTAAAGTATTTAATATAGGGATCCCAATATTTCCTCCGACAATAGTTGATATGCCGGCCGCTTTTAATAAATCCCCAACAAGTGAAGTAACTGTCGTTTTGCCATTTGAACCTGTAATGCCAATCACTTTTGAACTCACAGATTTAACATGCGCAAACATTTCAATATCACCAATTACAGGTATGCCTTGATTTAATGCCTTTTGAATATAACTTTCTTTCAACGACATACCTGGGCTAATGATGATTAATTCAACATCATGAATAATGGTATCGTTAAATTTTTTCCCGATCGTAAATTTAACGTCTTTAAATTTTTCTTTTATCGCATCAAAATTATCAATTATTGGCCTTGTATCAATAGCTTGAATATCACATTCTTTGTTTGCTAAAAAATGTAGGGCAGATTGCCCTGTCTCTCCAAGACCAATCACCAAGACTTTCTTTTTATTAAAATTGATACTCATCTAATTTTCAGCGATGAGATCCCAATTAATACTAGCATCATTGTTATGATCCAAAACCTAACAACAACCTGCGTTTCTTTCCAGCCTTTTTTCTCATAGTGATGGTGAAGTGGTGCCATAAGAAAAATTCGCTTACCAACACCATATTTAAATTTAGTATATTTAAAGTACATGACTTGAATGGCAACAGAAAAAGTCTCGACCACAAAAATACCGCCCATAATAAATAAAACAATCTCCTGTCTTACAATCACGGCAATTGTGCCAATAGCAGCGCCTAGAGCAAGCGCGCCTAAATCTCCCATGAATACTTCCGCAGGATAAGTGTTAAACCATAAAAATCCCAAACCAGCACCAGCCATTGCAGTGCAAAATATAGCCAACTCACCAGCACCGCTGATATAGGGAATGCCTAAATATTTAGCTATAACATAATTACCTGCAACATAAGCAAAAACCCCTAAAGCACTTGCAACTAATACAGCCGGCATAATTGCTAGGCCATCGAGGCCATCTGTAAGATTAACTGCATTGCTGCTCCCTACAATGACGATATAACTTAAAAGTATAAAAATAGGTCCGCTCATCGAAAAACTTACATCCTTAAAAAATGGAAGAATAAGCGAAGTCTGTTCGGGTGTAACAGCGTTAGACCAAAGATATATAGATGCACCAAGGCCTATGATTGATTGCCATAAATACTTTTGCCTGGCACTCATACCATTCGGATCTTTATAAATAACTTTTTTTAAGTCATCAATAAATCCAATAAGGCCAAAACCAAGCGTGACAATTAACAAAACCCAAATATAGTTGTTCCTTATGTCCGCCCAAAGTAATGTCGATACAATAATTGATACCAATATCAAGCCACCCCCCATTGTGGGTGTGCCTGTTTTAATTAAGTGATCTTTGGGGCCATCTGATCTAACAGCTTGTCCTATATTGAACTGATTAAGTTTCTTGATTAGCCAAGGGCCAAAAGCGAAAGAAATAACTAATGATGTGATTGTCGCCATCACAGCTCTTAATGTAATGTAATTAAATACATTAAATCCATGGATCTCTTTTGCTAAAAACTTAAATAATTCGAGCAACATAATTTTTATCTTTCTTAAAAATTTTAAGTAAGTGCATCTACAACCTCTTCCATTTTCATGAATCTAGAGCCTTTAACAAGCACACATGAATTCTTTTTTATCTTGGTTTTGATGTAATTTATAAGTGCTTTTTTATCCTCAAACCATTTTGCATTCCCTTTACAATGGTCTATAACGTGTTTCGTCAATTTTCCTGTTCCAACTACTTCTAATATTTTATTTTTTTTGATATAAGCCCCTATTGATTTATGGTACTCAACTTCCTTTTTTCCTAACTCGCCCATATCACCAATAATTAATATTTTTTCACAGTCTTGATTTGCAAGAACATCAATTGCAGCTCGCATTGAGGCAGGATTCGCATTGTAGGTATCATCAATCAAGATACAGCCACGAAGTCCTTTTTTGAGTTCCAATCTTCCATGTACTGACTTGATAGATTCAATACCTCGCTTAATAGCCTTTAAGGGAATTTTTAGTGCAATAGAAGCGGCAATGGCTGCTAATGCATTTTTTAAATTATGCTCGCCCTTTAATTTGACTTTAATTTCCACGATTCCTTTTGGTGTTTTAATTTGAGAAATGCCTTGAACCGTTTTCTTGACATATACATCGGATTTTGAAGTTAGTCCAAATGTCATAACTTTTTTACGAAGAGCAGCAGTCTTTAGTACGCTATAAAATTCATCTTCTCTATTTATAACTGCAATGCCATTCTTTTTGAGCCCTGAAAATATTTCTGATTTTGCTTTTGCAATACCTGCTTTTGAACCAAAAAATTCAATATGAGCCTCTCCTATATTTGTTATTACTGCGACATCTGGTTTTGCAATTTCACTTAAATATTTAATCTCGCCCTTATGATTCATACCCATCTCAACTACAGCAAATTTTTGAGTTTTTTTAATATTTAGTAAGGAAAGTGGAAGTCCTATATCATTATTGAAATTTCCTTTGCTCATCAGGACTTTTAATTTACTACCAACATAGCAAGAAATAATACTTCCAATCATTTCTTTAGTGGTGGTTTTACCATTACTTCCTGTGATAGCAACAAGAGGTATTTTAGATTGGGCTTTCCAATACTGAGCTATCTTGCCTAAAGCTTCTCGCCCATTTTTAACGATTATTTTATTTTCTAAATTTTTAACGTCTTTAGATACAATTGCGGCTAATGCGCCTTTTTTAATAGCAATTTCTGCAAAATTATCCCCGTCAAATTTTTCGCCTTTAATACCTAAAAATAAATCATTATTTTTAATATCATTGCTATTGATAGAAATGTTTTTTATTGTTTTATGAAGCAAAGCGGTATCGCCAAAATATCGGCCAGAAACAAGTTTTTTAATCTTATTTAAAGTAATTCGCATTCAACTCGCCTTGTACACTTTGAGCGCTTTTCTTGCACATGTTTGATCACTAAATGGATGCTTAATGCCTTTAATTTCTTGATAGGTTTCATGTCCCTTTCCAGCAATAAGGACGACGTCATCTTTTTTAGCATACATAATTGCTTTTTCTATTGCCTTATGTCGATCAAATTCAATACGATAAGACCCTTTCATATGCTTGCTAATTTCTTTAATAATTTTTCCGGGACTTTCATTCCTTGGATTGTCTGACGTAATAAAATTAATATCAGCTAAGTTAGAAGCTATCTCTGCCATATCTTTTCTTTTTCCGGCATCTCTATCTCCTCCGCAACCAAATACACAGATAAGATTACCGTCAGTTTGATTTTTAAGAGTTTGCAGCACTTTTTTTAAAGCGTCTGGTGTGTGAGCATAATCAATAAAGATATTTGGGGTATTTTTAGATCTTAGCCTTTCCATTCTCCCTGGAACCTGAGATATATAACTTATTTGTTTCACAATTTTTTTTATTGAATTGCCAGATGCTATCAGTGAAGTAATTACTGCTAGTAAATTATATACATTAAACTCGCCTACCACAGGCGCTTCTACTTTGTATGTTTCTTTTTTATATGCAATTTGGAAACGTGTGCTCGAATTTGAATATTCAATGTGTGTCGCTTTAATGTCGCCACTTTTTATTCCATAACTTAAAACTTTAGTTTTATTCTTTACAAGAAAATTTTTTAGTTTTTTTCCATAAGAATCATCGATATTAATAACTGCAACTTTCAAAGATGGGAATTCAAATAACTTCTTTTTTTCATTGAAATAATTCCGAAAGTTAAGATGGTAATCTAGATGATCCCTTGATAAATTGGTAAAAACTGCAATATCGAAAAGAATTCCATTCACTCTCCCCTGAGACAATGCGTGAGATGAAACTTCCATTACAGCTGATTTTATTTTTTGATTTTTAAATTGTCTTAAAATACGATGATTTGATATCGCATCAGGTGTTGTATACGTATGTGATTTTAATTTTTTGTACCCAAACCCCAGCGTCCCTATGACGCCTGTTTTTTTGCCCAGGAGATTTTGTATTTCAGCTGTCCAGTGCGCGCAAGATGTTTTTCCATTTGTGCCAGTGATACCTATAGTGAGTATTTGCTTCGAAGGCTTTTTAAAAAATGTATGTGCAATTTCACCTTCTTTATTTTTTAATTCTGAAACAGCATAATGTTCTGTATGCCATGTTTTTTTCCATACAAAATTTTTCTTTTCATAAAGTATTATTTTCGCGCCTTTTTTAATGGCTGCTTCAATATAAGTTCTTCCGTCACTATGCAGTCCAGGATAGGCTAAAAATAAAGAATTATTTTTTATATGCCTACTATCGTTTGATATATCAGAGATGCGATGTCCAATTTTTTTTAACACACTCTTCATATCGTTTCTTTAATGTTTTTATTATCTTGCGGTAAAACTTTATTTTGAGTTTTTATGTCTTGTGGAATCTTTAATATCTTCATGACGTCAGCCATTACACTGCTAAAAACTGGAGCCGCTACTGCTCCTCCGTAATGACTTCCAATGCTTGGTTCATCTATCATCACTGCCATAATAATTCTTGGATTTGAAACTGGGGCTAGACCTACAAATGACCCTATATTTTTATTCTTTTCATAAGCGCCATTTGCTCCAATTTTTTCAGCGGTACCTGTCTTGCCTGCAACTCTATATCCTATAATTTTTGCATTACCTCCAGTACCCTCTTCGACAACTTGTTCCATCATTTCTACCATGGTTCTCGCTGTTTGCTTTGTGAATACTTTTGTACCCATAGGAATTTCATCTTTTTTGAATAATGTAACTGGCTTCATTTCCCCGTCGTTAGCAAATACTGTATAAGATTGAGCCAATTGAAGAAGTGTTAAATTAATCCCATGTCCGAAAGATATAGTTGCCTGGTCTACTTTGCCCCAATTTTTATAATCACGAAGTCTTCCAGAGGCTTCCCCAGGAAATCCTGCCGAAGTTTGCATTCCAAACCCTACTTTATTTAAAGTAGACCACAAACTCTTGGGTGTTTGCATTAATCCAATTCTTGCTGCACCTACATTGGAAGACTTTGCAATCACTTCTGAAACTGTCATAAAAGGTTTGCTACCATCAGCATGAGCATCATGTATTGTGGCTGATCCAATTTTCATCAATCCTGATGAAATTTCTACCAATGAACTTGGATTAAGAATTCCGGCGTCTAACGCTGAAGACACTGTGAATGGTTTAATTGTTGACCCAGGCTCGAACACATCTGTCACTGCTCGATTTCTTGTGGGGCCGCCACCTTCCCTAAAGTTATTAGGGTTATAAGAAGGAAGATTAGCCATAGCTAGCACCTCTCCCGTTTTTGCATCTAGCACTATAGCCGAGCCTGCTTTAGCTTTATGAATTTCGATTGATTTAGCTAATTCTCTATATGTTAAATATTGAATTCTTGCATCTATTGAAAGCTTTATGTCGTGCCCATCTTGCGGCAGTTTCACTTCCTGGAGATCATCTACAATCTTGCCAGCACGATCTTTAATAACTTTTTTACTCCCGAGCTTGCCGGAAAGAAATTTATTTTGAGAAAGCTCAATGCCTTCTTGCCCTATATTATCGAGATTAGTAAATCCAACTAAATTAGCTGTGATGTCAGCAGCCGGATAAAACCTCTTAAACTCTTTTTGAAAAAAGATTCCGGGTATTTTCAACGCTTGTAATCTTCTAGCATCTTCAGGTGAGATTTGTCTTTTGAGATATATAAATTCTTTTTTATTATTTAATAATTTTTGATCAACCTCATTCGCACTTAACTTAAGAATATTTTCTAATTCTAATTTTTGATCTTTAGTTATTTTGACATTTGGTGGATTTACCCAAACCGACTCTACCGGACTGCTGATCGCTAAGATATCTCCATTCCTGTCGGTAATTTTTCCTCTATCTGCGTAAAGAGAAATTACTCGAGTGCTCGTAGCATTTCCTTTCGACTGTAAAAATTTTTTATCTAAACTTTGTAAATAGAATGCTCTAAAAATAAGCGTTAGGAATCCAGCTAAGAATAAAAGCAAAATTAATCTTCTTCGAATACCCGAGAGCTCAAAAAATGTTTTCTCAACTTTATTGTTGATAAATAAACTCAAGGCCGCTCCAATAAAATAATTTTTTTAGGTTCGGGGGTTTTCATTTTTAATGATTTTTTTGCAACTTCTTCGATTCTTCCGTGCATTGCCCAAGTACTCTGCTCAAGTTGCAATTGGCTATACTCAGAATTTAGCTTTTGGCTAATCTCTTTTTGTTGATCAAGTTCAAAATAAAGCTTTCTTGATTGATGTTGTGAGTTTATTTTTGCAAGCGCCATAAGTAGGATTACAAAAAATAAAATAAAATTCACTTTTGTCATTTAATGCGCAGTCCTTTCAGCAACTCGCATAATTCCACTTCTTGCTCTTGGATTACGTTTTACCTCGGCTTCACTTGGTCTTATAGGTTTTGTCACAATATTCAATCGGGGTTTTGGTAACTCATCATTTCTAATTGGAAAATTAGGGGGTAAAGTATCTCTATTTTTTTCATCGTTAATAAATTGCTTCACAATTCTGTCTTCAAGCGAGTGGAAACTAATCACTACCATAATGCCGTCGGTTTTTAATAACTCTAAAATTTTAGGCAGCGCTTCTTTTAACTCTTCCAGCTCTCGATTTACATAGATTCTTAATGCTTGAAATGTTCTTGTTGCAGGATCTTGTCCAATTTCTTTTTTGGGCATATGGTCTGCGACAATTTTTGCAAGCTGTTTTGTTGTTTCAATCGAGCCTACTTCATCTCTCTCTTTAATGATCGCGGTAGAAATTCTTCGCGCAAATTTCTCTTCACCATATTCTTTTAAAATCTTTTCTAATTCTTTTTGTTCGATCTTTTTTAAAAGTTCAGCTGCTGTTATGCCCTTTGTTTGATCCATCCTCATATCCAGGTGCGCATTGAATCTAAAACTAAAACCACGATCGCCTTGATCAATTTGTGGTGATGAAATACCCAAATCAAGTAATACGCCATCTACTTTTGAAATGCCTTTAGCGGCTAAAACTTCATCGATTTCTGAAAAATGTGCGTGCACAATTTCGAATCTCGTATCTTTAATTTTCAAACCTTCTTCATATGCAGATTTATCTCGATCAATCGCGATTAATCTTCCTTCTTGATTTAACTTTTCTAGAATTAATCTGCTATGCCCACCCCGCCCAAAGGTGCAATCCACATAAACACCATTTTTTTTTAAAACTAAATGCTCAACTGCTTCGCTTAAAAGGACAGTAATATGCTCATGATTAAAATTATGTTGTGCTTGATTCATGAGGCATTAAATTAAATTGCATCGTTAAAGTGAGAACCCCTCGAGTTCAATTGGCATACTTGAAACTTCTTGTTCTGTGGCATTTTGTATTTGTAGATCCCAAGCTTCTTTATCCCAAAGCTCAAAATGACTTCCCTGTCCCACTAACATGGCTTGCCTCTCTACCTTTGCAAATTCTCTTAATACTTGAGAGAGGAGTAATCGGCCTGCTGTATCTAATGAAATGTCTTCTGCATAACCCACGAGCAATCTTTGTAACGCGCTCGATTTTTTATCAAAACTTGAAAGTGCCATGATCTTTGACTGGATAGGTTCCCAAGCAATCTGGGGGTAAATCAATAAACATCCATGGGGGTGAGCTGTAATGACTAAATCACCTGAAGACTGGACGAGCAAATCTTCTCTATGCTTTGTCGGCATTGCTATTCTGCCTTTAGCATCAATATTCAAGAGATTAGCGCCTCTAAACATAATTCCCGACCTAATTATTTAATTCAAAAAAAGTGGGAAATTACTAAATACCCTTAGTTCTACTTAGAAATTTCCCACAAAAAACCACTTTTTTCCACTAATGACACTATAGATAATAAAAAAGAGCTCTGCAAGCTCTTTTTTGAAGGTTTTTTCATATATGACAAGGGTTTGGAAGAATAAAGCTAGGAATTTTTAAGAAAAAGTTGAAGCCAACCGATAAGCCGGGTTCTGTCGTGGACAGTCATTCATCTAGGCACATGATTACTCATGCACTCAAGCAGTCTACCCGGTAGCAACACGAGCCGTGCTATTACTACCCTATTTGACTTTGCTCCGAGTGGAGGTTACCGCGTTTCACCGTAACTAAATACGCTCGTCTCTGTGGCCCTATTCCTCGTTTCGCAACGTACGGCCGTTAGCCGTCACTCTGCTCTGTGGAGCCCGGACTTTCCTCTGCTTGAGTTAACAAGCAGCGACTGTCTAGTCAGCTTCGCATGGATTTTAACACACCTATAAAACGTCAGTTTCGGGTGTATTTAATTGACTTGGGACGCAACCTATATATTTGCTATTTAAAGTTTACAAAAAGCTATGTAACCCTTACTGGTATTTGGCTTATTAAATTTTTGTAAACTAAAGATGGAAGACGGTTCTGGGATAGTCATTTAAGGTTGAGCCCATGCCAACAAAAACAAAAGCTTTCGGTCGAGCTTTAAAAAAAATTAGGCTCAAAAAAAAATTTACACAAGAAGGTTTGTCGCTTGAAGCTCAGCTTGCAAGGGTTTATATATCTGAACTCGAATATGGGAAGAAAACACCTTCCATTGAGACTGTATTTAAAATATCCAAAGCTTTAAATATCAAGTGTTCTAAGTTAATGGATTTAACTGAAGAAGAATTCATTAGATAATCAAACTTATCTAATCAATTAAGCGCCAAGCAATTTTTCTTCCAGCATATAGCGG
>Ga0207937_1000267_pt1 | contig 18804 bp, 4 predicted proteins | sample LakMenEpi04Sep11_FD_150668 | JGI IMG/M metagenome (GOLD analysis project Ga0207937, IMG submission 150668) | Freshwater microbial communities from Lake Mendota, WI - 04SEP2011 deep hole epilimnion (SPAdes) | ecosystem: Environmental > Aquatic > Freshwater > Lentic | place: Lake Mendota, Madison...
CGCCTCCAGGCTTAGATGAGCAGTGGTTGATTTCACTGGCACATGGCCAAACCGAAATTGATCTACTTGTTGAAGATTTCCGCGATTTTGCTAAAGCACTTCGAGCATAGCTCGCACTGCAGTAACCATTTGATCTAACGGCATCGTTGGCAATCCTGGAAATTCAGGTGCCTGCGAATCCATCAATGGAACATGAACAAATCCGCTGCGTACCTTGGTGCCAGCAAACTTGTTCTGCGCAACATAGAAAACATGATTGCACAAGAAAGCGCCCGCACTTAAAGAAACAGTAGCTGGAACTCCCTTGGCTTTAATTGCTTCAACAATTTCGTTTACTGGAAGAGTTGAAAAATAAGCATCAGGCCCACTTTCGAGGATCTTCACATCGTTGCGAAGCACACCTTCATTATCTGCAAGACGTGCATCATCTAAATTGATTGCAACCTTTTCAGGAGTTATCTGGGTACGTCCTTCGGCTTGACCCAAACAAATAACTACATCTGGATTGTGCTCTGCAATCAATTCCAATAAACGTTCGGCAGATTGTGTGTAGGCAACAGGCAAAATAGCGGTGACAATGTTGTCACCGCTAATCTGCTTAACAATCTCACCTGATGGGTTTGATGTTGCTGTCCCGAAGGGCTCAAAGCCTGTCAGTAATACTTTGGTCATGCCTTAAGTATTACCCAACAAGCCACGATGCGATATCTACACCTCTCACAACGAGAACCATCAAGATGAAGACAATGACGCCACCGATTCGGTAGATCATTCGTCCCTTTTCGGTAGTTTTCCAATCACCCTCTGGTGTATCGGTAATCGCATCCAAGTAATGAAGAATGAAGCCAGGCAATGCCATAACCACGAAGCTCCACTTTAAGAATGCTTCAGGTGATGAAAAAGCCCCTTCGATCATGTTGGAAGCAAGTGCCATAACAAAGATCATTACGACGGTCTTTAATACTCCCTTTGGTAGATACAGCTTCTTCTTAGGCAGACTATCTTCAAGACTTAACGATGTGATCTGTGGGATTGCAAACAACAGAGTTCCCAAAACCAAGTTAAGGGTAGATCCAACAAATGGCGCAGCCATGATGAAGAAAACAAAGATTTTGAAAGCAAGAGAACGAATCTTTTGATTTTGTGATGGCTTCTTGATTTCAACATGCAGCGCACGAAGTCGCATTGGATACTGCTCAACAGCAATATCTTCCAGAGCAACGCGGATTAACAATAAGCCAGCTGCAATTAATGCTAGCTCTGTTCCGTACTCTGTAATTGGCAGTTCTAGACGTGCTAGACCGTTCATCGCAGCAACCATCTTTGTAATTACCCAGAATGTCAGCAAGGTGCCAAGTGCGTAATCTGTGATGCGCTCCCACATGTCATCTTGATTACGAACCAAGCGACGGAATGGTCTAAACGCACTTGCAAGCAATGCCGGTGCAAAAAACAGAACCATCACACCAATAGTCGTTAATAATTCTGGACGATTGGTGATGTTTCCTGTTACAAGTGCAGCCAAGAAGAAAACAAAGCCTGCAACTAAGCCTGCGAAAGCATCAAAGATTGCAACAGCCATAATCAAAGCAACAATTGTCCACACAGGAGGCAATGACTGTCCCCCCGTATTGATTACAGCCATGATTCCAAGAATCAACCCAACGGGCATCAATAGCGCTGCCCAAGAACCGATCATGGCACGTACTGTGTTTCCATCCTGAATAGTGCGAGTCAGCAATGGTGAGAATCGATTAAATCGATGTGCCAAAGAAACAAACGCAAAATCTGTGTTGTCAGTGAAGCGATTGTCCCAAGTATTAGAAAGATCTCCCTTTCCTGGCTCATTCTTTAACAACTTCAACGCACCAGATGAAACAGATTGCAGAGACTCTTGGTCTTGCTCTTCATCACCCTGCTTTTCATTACGCTTGATCGATGTCAGCGCGGCAAGAGCTGCAAAACCAGCCAAATACAGGCCTTTTGTGGTCTCTGGATCATCCAATGGATCGTAAGGCTGTAATCCAACCTTGATCGCCTTTACTGGTTCTGGATCAACCGGTGCAGGTTCTTCTTCCAAATTCAGGTTAGGACATTTGTTATCCCACTGAACAACACCTTTTTCATCCTTACAAAACTCAATCTCTTTTTCAGAGACCGTTCCATTATCGTCATAAACTTCAATTGTGATCGAGTGAAAACCAGGTGGAACACTATCTGGAATTTCAATATCAAGATCTTCTGCTTCTGATTGTGTCAGTCGATCGATGACAACATTCTTCTCAACCGCAACAGATGATGGCAGTACTAAGAAATTCAAAAGAATAATCGCGAGTAGGAGTATTTTTTTCATTATTTGCCCTTTACGTTAACGGTTACCTTGACTTTTTGTCCTGGTTTTAAACCTGAGATTGTTGCCTTGGTGGAGTTCTTGGATGTACTCGCATTAGGTTTAGCTGCAATTACCGCTTTGGCAGGAACCTTCGCTGCGGCCGTTTTTGCTGCAGTTGCAATCTTTGCTGCCAAACTTGCATCCGCTGCAGCTTTAGTTGCTTCAGCTGTCTTTGTGATCGATTCAAGCTTTACTGCTGCTACCTCATTAGCTTGAACTACAGCATTTTGAGTAGCAACCTCCGCAGCTGCACGAGTGCTCACCTGCGCTGCAATTGCAGCATCAGACTTTACTTGAGCCTCATCAGCAACCTTTTGAAGTTCAGCAATCTTGGTACTCACATCAGCGATCTTCTTGTCGATCTCTGCACGTTCTGCAACAGTTGCCGCCTTAACTGATGCTTCTGCTAGCGCCACCTTTTCATTTAGCGCTGCAACAACCGCCTCTGTTGCCTTTTGTGACTCGGTTGCAGTTGCAATCTTTAACTCATTTGCCTTCAGATCCGCATCGGCTGCTGCCTTTGCAGCTGCCGCAGCATCTGCTGCCTCCTTTTGTTCAACCACAATCCTTGCGGCTATATCTGTGGCCTCTTTATTAGCATTATTTGACGCCACTTTTGCAGCCGCTGCTTGATCAGCTGCACTCTTAGCTGCTGCATTAGCTGCAGCCTTTGCTGCCGCTGCAATTGCATTCGCTTGTGCTGCACTACTTGCACTCGCTGTTTGAGAGCCAAGCGCACCAATTGCAATATCTACCTGCTTAGAAGCATTTGATGCAGTGTTCTTTGCGGTAGCCGCCGCTTTTGCTGCCGTAGCAGCCGCCCTAACCGCATTTGCAGCAGTTGTCGCAGCCTTTGCAGCAGTTGCAGTAGCTGTCGCTTTCGCTGCCGCAGTAGTAGTTGCACTCTTCAACGCTGCTGCAGCCTTACTTGCAGCTTCAACCGCCGCAGCTTGTGCATCTGCTGCCGCCTTTGCAACTACAGCAGCTTGTGCAGCAGCTGCATCCGCAGCCGCCTTAGCAACAGCAGCCGCTGCTGCTTTATCTACCGCAGCCTTTGCTGCAACTTCTGCCGCTGTCTTATCTACAGAAACCTTTTCCGCAACAACCTTTGCTGCAGTATCTGAAACAACCTTGGCCTCTGCTGCGACTCGATCTGCAACAACCTTCGCTGCAGCGGCAACGCATGCTGCATTACACACTGGTTCGGGTGCAGGCTCTGGAGCAGGTGGTGCCACAGGTGCTGGTGCAGGAGCGGGTGGAGCTGATGTAGTTACTGAGGTTGATGCAGCTGATGCAATGGATGTTGCTGCCGCATTTGTAGCAGTTACCGTAAATGTATATGCAGTCGATGCACTTAAACCGGTCACGCTTATGGGTGAAGTGCTTCCGGTTGCAGTGACACCGCCTGGCGATGAGGTAACGGTATAAATCGTTATTGCACTCCCACCGTTACTTGCTGGTGCTGTAAACGAAACTGTTGCAGTTGTCTGCCCTGTTGCTGTAGCACTTACCGAAGTAGGTGCACCAGGTGCGGTTGCCGCGGTGACAGATACAGATGCTGAGCCAGCGCCGTTAGGGCTAGATGCGCTGTTTACTGCACGAATTTGGACTGGATAAGTAGTGCCAGCCACTATCGGTGTGGTCCCATCAGTACTTAAGAATTTAATGACAATTGGTGAAGAAACAGTTGCTGTATCTGTTCTGTCCATCCATGTTGCACCACCATCTGTGGAGAACTGGTACTTAAGGATTGCTGATCCACCATTTGAAGCTGGCGCAGTCACAGGAACATTGATCTGCAAGTCTCCCAAAGTAGGAGTTCCAACAACTGGAACACCAGGTGCAACTGGAGTAATTGCAGCAGTTGGAGATGACCAAGCTGTTGCATCCGGAGAAACTCCGTTAATTGCTGTGACTAGAACTCGAATGAACTTTCCAACTAGATCAATTGCATTTGCAACAAAGCTAGACCCTGTCGCTCCTGAAATGTCAGAGCAGACGGTTGATGTATCAGTTGCGTTCGTACAGCTCTTCCATTGATATGAAAGAGTCGGCGTTGGAACGCCATTGAACGTAACCGCATTGGTCAAGGTGCTACCAAAAGTTGTTGTTCCTGTCGGTGCGGTCGTGGCAGATGCGGTTGGAGCTGCTGCTACCGCCACAGTAATGGTGTTAGTAGAAGCTAACGAAAGATTTCCAGCTGCATCGACTACGTACAGTTTGTAATCACCAGCAACTAATCCAGCGGTAGACATAGTGGTATCTGTTGCACCTGCAGAAATGGTCACCTGGTTCATGGAGTCATCAGCTGCACTGGTGATACTTGATAATCCACTCACTGAAACTGTCGACTTCACTAAGTATGCGGTACCGACATCACTTGATCGAACTGTGACACCACTTGCTGTCGTAACACTCACCGCTGCAACATTTGGAGTGGGCGCAGTTGCATCTACTGTTATAGACAATGCCGCTGAAGTGGTCGCATTTCCTGCTGCATCAGTATCAGTTACAGAAATGCTCCAGATTCCATCAGCTAAAGTTCCAAGTGTGCAGGTATTTGAAGAGATAGTGCAGGTGACATTGGCTGATCCTGCTTTAGTGGCAGTGACTACCGCAGTGCCGGAAAATGAGCCTGAAACATTGATTTTAGGGGTGTTATCTGAGGTTATGTTGTCTGAATCAGAGGCACCAGCGCTATCTGAGGTTGAATCCAAATCTGGTGTTGAAGGTGTGCTTGGAGCGGTTGTATCTACCGCAATCGCTTTAGCACCCGCAATATTGTTTGAGCCACTAGGAACCGTTAGATCAACCATGATGTTGCCAGCTGCATCAGCAGGCGCAGCGGTCAACGCATATGAGCTAACTGTTAAATCAGCGCTTGTATCCCCTGCTTCAACTGTGTAAGTCCCAGTGAGCGTGTTGTTTACCGCACTGTGCGTGAGAACAACAGTTTTGCCATTGTCCAATGTCACTGTGATTGATGCCGCTGCGGTCACCGCTTCAGAGATAGTTGCAGTGATGTTGATCGTTGAACCGGCTTTGTATGCGCCATCAGATGTTGTCGATGAAAAACTAGTCACTGTAGGAATAGAGGTATCCACAACAATTGCACGAGTCCCGGAGATGTTTCCCGCCGGTACCGTTGTCGAGGTCATGACGTTTCCTGCTGCATCGGTTGGTGCGTTTGTTAGAGCGTACGAAGTTACTCCAAGGTCAGAGCTGCTCTGCCCAGATCCAATCGTGTAACTTCCAGATAATGTATTTGTCTCAGAGTTGTGAGTAAGTAAAACAGTCTCGCCATTATCAAGTGTCACGGTTATTGATGAGGCTATTGTCACCGCCTCAGAAAGATTCGCGGTAATATTAATGACGGTTCCTAATTTGTATGAACCATCAGAAGTTGTTGAGGAGAAGCTCGTAACAGTTGGAAGTGTTGTATCAACAATAATTGCCTTATTGGCAGCCAACGAGCTCGCAGCACTTGGACTTGCGAGAGTTAAGACAGCATCTAAATTAGAGGAATTCTTAATGGTTCCGCTATTGAGAGCCAAGGCATTGGTTGCTAAGTAGGTTAAATCAGCTGATGTGTCTCCGGTTTGAATGGTGTAATCAAAGGTTAATGTGCTTGTTCCAGAGCCAGATGTGTAGTTAACCGCACGATCAGCCGCCCCTGTTTCTAGGGTTATTTGGGGAGTTCCAGATACGGTCACTGCTTCATTAAATGTCACTTGAATTGAAATGACATCACCAACATTGTAAGAGCCATTTGCCGTCGACGAGGTTACGTTTGTAACGCTTGGTGGGATATCTCCTGTTGGAGTAGCAGCTGCCGAAAAGCCAGATGCTGCGGAGGTTGCCCCTGAGTTGCTAGCCGTACTCTTAAACTTGTACGGCGTTCCATTTGTTAAACCTGTGATCTCACAAGATGTGCTTGGTACTGTCACGGTGCATGTTTTTGTTGGGCTTAAAGCGGTACCTGCGTTGTCAAAGGCCGTGACGGTGTATGAACTTGGCGAGTTGTTTGAGGATGATGCGCCGGGTGCAACTATGGTTATGGTCGCGCTAGCGTTTCCTGCAACTACTGTCGGTGTGCCGGGCACTCCTGGGGGAAGAAAACTTGAAACATCGCAGTTTCCAATGCTTTTGCTTTCGGCAGCTGCACCAGATGCATTCACGGGTTTGAAGAAAAAGTAATACCTGATTCCTGCAACTGCACCAAAACTTGAAAAGAAATTTCTATCCAAGACTAGAAGTGTTGTGCTTGTTTGTGCAGGCGTGATTGGCATATCTGTTTTAACTACTGTTCCAGCAGTCGGTTTGTATGGCAAAGAACTATAGTCAGCGCTGGTGCTAATTGTGACGAGGTAATTTGTTAGAGCCGAACCATTTTCAGCAACAGCAGGAAGGAATTGCCATTGGCATCCATACCCGTCAGGCGCTCTGTTCGGAGTGTTAGAAGTTATATTTCCCCACGTTGGAACGCCGTTAGCCGCTTTTGCCACTGGAATTCCCTGAAATAATGAAGCGAACAAAGCCAACAAAATAACAGAAATAGTTCTCTTCATTTTCATCATGGTTTTGGCCTCACGTTCACGGTTACCTTGACCTTTTGGCCAGGTTTTAATCCTGTAACAGTTGCTGTCGCACTGTTTTTATTTGTTGATGTACTTGGCTTAGTAGCAATTACAGCCTTTGATGGAACTCGTGCAGCTGCAGCTTTTGCTGCCGTTGCAACCTTGGTTGCGACAGTTGCTGCAGTAACAGCCTTTGTCGCGTCCTCAGTTTTTGTAACTGACTCGGCTTTAACAGCGACTGCTTCTGCTGCTTGAGTTTGTGCTTCTTTGGTTGCAACCTCAGCTGTTTGTACGGCAGTTGCTTGTGCCTCTACCGCTGAATCCGCCTTTGTTGCAGCAACTTCAGCTAGTTTCTGAGCTTCCTCAGCCTTTACAGCTACTTCTTCAATCTTTTTATTAATCTCGGCACGTGCTGTCTCAGTTGTTGCCTTTACCGCTTGTTCTGCAAGTGCTGCCTTCTCATTAAGAATCTTCAATGATGCTTCAGCGGCTACACGTGCTGCCTCTGTTGCGGCGATCTTCTCTGCAGTTGCTTTAGCTGCAGCTTCTGTCGCGGTCTTTGCCAGTGCCGCTGCATCAGCAGCTTGCTTCTGTTCGGTTGCAATGCGAGCTGCGGTCTCTTGGGCAGCTTTCTGCGCAGCCGTTGCTTTTGCTCTTGCTTCTACAGCTCTATTCGCTGCTGCCAGCGCTGCTTCATTTGCTGCCGCCTTTGCTGCTGCGGCGATTGCGTTTGCTTGTGCAGAAGCTTGCGATGCAGCTGTTCTTGAATTTAGAGAGTTAATTGCAATATCTACTTGTTTATTTGCATTCGCTGCGGTTGTTTTTGCTTTTGCCGCTGTCGTTGCTGCAGTTGCAGCTGCTCTAACTGCAGTTGCAGCTGCCGCAGCTGCGGTGTTTGCCGATCTTGTTGCGGCTGCTTTTGCCGCAGCGGTTGTTGTTGAATTTCTTAACGTAGCTGCAGCATCTGCTGCGGCCTTGGCTGCTGCGGCTTGTGCATCTGCTGCGGCTTGCGCTCGTGTTGCTGCAGTTCTAGCTGCAGCATCTGCTGCGGCTTGCGCAAGTGCTGCTGCCGCTGCTTTATCTACAGCTGCTCTTGCGGCTGCTGCGGCTGCTGCTGCATCGGCAGTCGCTTTATTGCTTGCCGCAGTAGCTGCTGCGTCGGCTTTAACCTTGGCGGCTGCATCGGCAATTGCTTTATCAGCTGCTGCTTTAGCTGCCGCGTCTGCCGCCGCCTTGTCAGCTGCTGCTTTAGCGATAGCGGCTTCGGCCTTTTGGCAGGCAGCATCACATCTTGGCTCTGGTTCGGGAACAGGATTTGGATTTGGATTTGGAATCACAGTGCTAGCTGGAGCGGTGATTGAAATTGTGAAAGTCGTTGAAGCCACCAAACCCTTTGCGTCAGTTACTTGCACAGTAACTGTCGAAGAGCCAGCTGATGTTGGCGTTCCAGAAATCATTCCGGTATTTACATCTAAAGTTAAACCTGCCTGCAAAGTGCCCGTGGTTATTGCAAATGTGTATGGCTCTGCGCCTCTAGTGACTGTTAAGTCCAATGAAAAAGCAGTACCGGTAGTTCCTGTTATGCCAGATGTTGGAGTTGCGATCTCTGGCGTGGTTGTAATTGCTTGGGTAGTTCCAGATGTACCTACCGCACTACTCACAGAGTTTGTTCCTGTAGCTAAATATCTTATAAAGAAGCCCTCATCAGTTGTGGTTGTTGTGTAGGTGTCAGATGTTGCACCAGCGATGTTGGTACATGAAGTTGCAGCTGAAGTAGTGCAACGTTGCCAAACATATGTGATCGTAGGAATCGGATATCCACCGAATGATGCCGATGCTGTTAAGGTCGAGTTAAGAACAGAATCTCCGGTTGGGGTAACAATCTGATCTGCAGTTGGTGCAATCAAATTATCTGGAGTTATTGCCGCTGTTGCTGTTGATGTGTCTGAACTTCCGACTGCGTTTGATGTAGAGACTTTGAATGTGTACTTGAGACCATTCGTTAAAGAGTTTGCAAAGGTACATGCCAATGGGGTTGGGAATGGAACATTCAAAGTGCAACTTAAAGATGGGCTGAAAGGAACACCATTTTCGTCAAATGCTTCTACGTCATATCGTGTAATTGCTGAACCACCGTTATTTGGAGCTGTAAAGCTCACAGTTGCAGAAGCATTTCCGGCTGATGCAACAATGTTTGTTGGTGTTGAAGGTTTACCGACTGGTGTTACAGCAGCAGATGGCGTGGAATTGGCAGAGTTTCCCACTGAATTCTGAGCAACCGCCGTAAATGTGTAAGCCGTTCCGTTTGTTAACCCGGTTATTTCACATCCTGTACTTGGGTTTGTTGTGGTGCAAGTAAATCCACCTGGCGAAGATGTGACTACGTAATCCGTAACCACCGATCCACCGTTATCGGTTGGTGCGGTAAAGGTAATTGTTGCTTTTCCAGGTGCACTAGAAGTTCCTGTTACTCCCGTTGGAGCACCAGGAACTGTCGCAGGCGTAATGGCGATTGTTGCTGTTGAAGAATCAGATGTGTAAGCGCCGTTGTTTGCTTGAACGGCAAATGTCACAGCAGTTCCGTTTGTTAAACCATTAACTGTACAAGCCAAAGGATTTGGGAAAGTAGGTGTAATCACACATGTTTGGCCTGTTGAAGCTGTAACTGTATAACTCGCAATTGGTGCACCACCAGTGGTTGCAGGTGCTGTAAAGCGAACAACTGCACTTGCATTTGAAGCGGTTGCTGAAACTCCAGTCACAACACTCGGCTTGCCTGCTGGTATGACTGCGGCAGAGGCAGCAGATGAAGTTGATGTGCCTGCAGAGTTTGTTGCGGTAGTTGCAAACTTGTATGAAATTCCATCTTCCAAACCAGAAATAACACATGATGTGGAGGGTGCATAAACAGTACAAGTTTTCAATGGATCAAGAGGGTTGCCCAAGCTATCCAATGCTTTTATAACATATGAGTCTGCCGGTCCACCACCGCTGCCAGGGTTGACAGTGATCGTTGCGCTTCCACTTCCAGCAACAGCTGTTGGTGCTAGTGGAAAAGCTGGTGGAAGTAAAGTCCACTGTGCGATCAAGGTAACGCTATTTGTTGTTGCATTTGTATAACTTGCCGCTGGTGTTGTTACGCCACCACCAATCCATCCTGCAAGCGAATATCCTGCGCGACTAAAAGTTCCAACAAGTGGAAGTGTCACAGCAACATTCTGCGTTGCAACAGTTGGTGCCGCCGAACCAGTTCCGCCATTTATGTCAAAGAAGATTTGTGAAAGGGTACTTTCCCACTGTGCTTCAGCATTCACATTTGCCGTGAGAACATAATTACCGCCAGCGGAATAAATAGTTGTTCCAATTTTCCAGCCAACAAATTTGAAATTTGTGTAAGTCAACGTTGAATCAGAACCGAGGGTTACAGCTTCTTTGTAGCCACCAGTTGTTGCTGTAACGGTGCCTGTGACAGAAGATCCTGGTACGTAGGTGATTGTGTATACATCAGGCGTCCATACCGCATATAGAAGGTATCTATCAGCGTTAACGGTAAAGCTTGTCGTGACGTCTAGTCCCTTTTGGTCTACCCATTTGCTGAAGGTAAAACCAACCCTCGTAGGAATTACTGTTGTTAGTGTCGAAGAGGATCCATCCGTTTGTGTTACATCCGCTGGTACTGCACCCGCGCCACCGTTTAGTATGTATGAAACAGTGTAAACAGCTACCCATTGGGCCGTGAAGCTCACATCTGCAGCTGACATTCGATATGTGTCGCCACCTTTATAGACAGTGTTTGTTCCACTCTCTTTCCAACCAGTGAAGACATACGTTGTATTAGATAGAACAGTTGACGTGTCAATTGTGTTGTCTAATGTTATGACTGTAGAAATGGTCGAAGTTGTATTGCCAGGGAAAACGTTTAGCTGTCCAGTGCTTGGAATTGAAGTACTACCAATAGAGCCACGGTTGTAAGTGATGTTGTACTGGGTTGCAGTCCACTTTGCATACAAGGTTATGTTTGCTGTTGCAGAGTAAGCACCTACAATCACTGTTCCGTTAAGAGTTTCAGACCAACCGGCAAAGTTGTAACCTGTTTGCGTGCCAGCTGATGGCAGTGTGATGCTGGCGCCACCTGTTGTAAAAGATGCTGTTGCCGGTGAAATGCTTCCACCGTTTGAATTAAATGCGACCGAAAATGTGGAACCTGCCCAGCGTGCATAAAGTATTGTGTTTTCAGCTGGAATGAAAGGTGAAGAAACGGTATTCCCGGTTTCTGTCTTTGACCAACCTAAGAATGTATAGCCTGACTTTGATAGTGAAGAACCAGAATCAATTGTTAACCCTGTAGTTCCATATGTATAACTTTGGTTTGCAGGTGCCGCCCCGCCACTTGCCGTGTTGTAAGAAACCGTGAACTGAACTGGACTCCATTTTGCAAACAGTTGTAAATCAGCGCCCGTTGAATAGTTTCCAGATTTTGCTGCTCCTGCCCCATCAACCCATTCAACAAAGGTGTAACCGGTCTTGGTTAATGAACCTGTATTTGCAACAATCACATACGGTGTATTTGATCCATTTACGAAGGATCCAGTTGCAGGCACCGTTCCGCCAGTATTTCCGTTTCCGTTGTAGGAAATTGAATAAGTAACGCCAGCCCAACCAGCGGTCAGCGTAATTGTTGCTGCTGGCTCATAATTTGAGCCATTTTGGCCAACCAATGTGTTTGATGAGTTAAACCAGCCGGTGAAGTTATAACCAGCGCGGACTGGCAGTGGGTGCACGACTGGAGTTCCTGCGTTGAATGCAATGTCCAAAGTTGATGTACTGGATGGCCCAACAGTTCCGCTATTTGCATTGTAAGTAACGATTGGTGCAGCTGGTGCTACGCCAGTTGCTGTCGTTGTTGCCGTTGAACTTTGGCCACCTAGGTTTGCAACTGCAGAGAATTTATATGTAGTTCCGTTTATCAATCCTGTGATTACACAACTTGTTGCAGGTGCTGTAACTGTGCAAGTTTTAGCTGGGCTTAGCGCAACACCTGAATTATCAAGAGCAGTTACAGTAAATGAAGTTGGGGATTCACCAACTGCCGCACCAACTGTAATTGTCGCTTTAGCATTTCCTGCAACCGCTGAAATAGTTGGAGGACTTAATGGTGTTGTTCCTGCAACAACATTTGATGTCAGACCTGTCTTTCCATTTAATGCACGGATTGCAACTTGGTAAGTGGTTCCGTTTGTTAACGTTGTTGTGCCATTCGCAAGTTTTGTGATTTCAATTGGTGACACTGCATCTGCAGGCGAAATCGCTGTCCAAGTAAGCCCACCATCTAGTGAATATTCGTAGTTCGTGATTGCAGATCCACCATCTGAAGTTGGTGGCGTAAATGCGACAGTTAACTTGTTTGCAGATCCTGTGATCGAAGTAATTGTTGGTGCACTAGGAGTACCAAAGGCGTAACGAAGGATGACAATTCCAGTACCGCCTGCGCCACCGCTTGATGTATATCCGCCGCTTCCGCCACCACCGGTGTTTGCAGTACCCGCTGAACCAACACCCGTTTTGGTGGCATTTGCACCACCACCTAAACCACCCGTACCGGTCCAGCTTGCATTTGATCCATAAAGCGCAGTTCCGCCGCCGCCGCCGTAATTTGTTGCGGTTCCAGAAATTGAATTAGAAACTCCAGGACCACCAGCACCAGCGTTGCTACTTGCATTAGTTCCGATACCAACACCGCCAGCACCACCACCACCACCGCCGCCGTTAAAGGATCCGACTCCACCTAAAAATGCATTCCCACCAACGCCTGGATCTGGAGTTATTTGTGCGGTGCTATCTTGATAAGCAGCTCCGCCGCCGGTCCATCCTGAACTAATTGGAGTGCCATCGGGGTTTAAGTTTGTGGCATTTAACCGACCTTTTCCACCACTGCCACCTAATGCAACTTGGTTAAGTGTCGAAGAAACAAATCCACTTCGTACGCCAGTCTTTCCATGATTTGTTGTAGCGTCATTATTTCCAACACCGCCTGCGCCACCCGCGCCAACCGTGACAACTGCAGTTCCAATTGGAACTAATCCTGTTTGATAAACAACGCGACCACCGCCGCCACCACCACCAAGGTTTCCTGCACCACCTCCACCTGCACCAACAGTTAGTAAATCAATTGATGTGACTCCGCCAGGTGTAGTCCATAAACAATTTCCAGCGCCTGTAAAGGTAAGAACTATAAACCCGCCCGATGTTGTTCTGGTCGGAGTACATGCTGCCAAATACATTGCATGCAAACTAATTGATGTCGTTGTTGTGAATTCTCCATTAGGTAAATAAGTAGTACCCGTTCCATCAGCCTTTGTATTCCAACCAGCGAAAGTCAGGCCAGTTTTAACAAGGTTGCCAGTGTTGCTTGCTGCACGAAGGGTGTTGCCACCAATACCAGTCAGAGGGCTTGGAACTGTTCCCGAGTTACTGCCGTTTGCTAAATAAGTCACGGTGACATTTGGTGCAATTGCTATAGTTCTTGTCAGTGCTGCAAATATTGGGGTCTCTGATTTTCCGCCAAATTCGTAAATGGGATTTTCACTCTGGGTACTTAAATCAGCCCACTTACCATCGGTAAACCTAATTCCAATGTTTGGTTCGTTGCTAAGTCCACCTTCACCAGCTGACCAGAAAGCAAATGGCGGGGTTGGCAGGCCAGTTGGCGCATTCGCCACATATTGCAGCGTCGGATGATTGGGTTTGCTTAGGCCAATCCAGCCGATACCTAACTTTTGAACAATAAATAAAGATTCGTCAGCATTATTAGGAATGGTCATATAACCGCACATTCCATTGAAACTAACTCCGCAGTTATTTGAAGCTGTCGTGCGATCTAACGCTGCTTGGCGAACAACTGTCGTAGCTCCCCGCCAGTAGCTACTTCCCGTTGCTGGGTTGTAGCGATAGTCGCCATTTAGACCTGCATAGGATGCGGTAATAGTGATGGTTGTTAAAACCGCAGTCGCTGGCGTTGTGTACTTCAATGAAGCAAGTGCGGCATTTACATCAGCCAGGTTTCCAACAAATGAAATTGCAGCTGCTGCGGTAGCTAAGGTCGCCTGATATCCGATTGGCAAAGTTAAATTTGTGGTTGTTGAGATTGACAATGTTCCAGCTGGGACTGATGCAACTATTTGAATCTTGTCAGCGTATTGCGAAAGTATTAGATCATTAGTTGTTCCTGTGTATTCACTATTGATCGTGTATGCAGTGCTCTTCAAAACTCCAATAGGTGTACTGGTGTTGGTATTGAAACTTGAAGTTAGACCTGTGTTGCTAGGTGTCCAAGCCGCAAACAAAGTTGCTGAAACACTTCCAGGGAAAGATGAACCTGCTGTCACGGCTGTTCCAGAACCATCAGCTGCCGTATTCCAACCTGCAAAGACATAACCAAGTCGCGTCAGATTGCCAGTGTTGTCTGAAACTGCAAATGTTGTAGTTGTTGAACTCCACTGGATTGTGATTAATCCATTTCCACCGGTGTTGTCTGCGGTTGTATTTGTGTAAGCCTTACCTCCACGGCCAGCATTATTTGCATAATTTGGACTGGAAATATCTGGGTATGAAAAATTGCTTAGAACACCGTTACCGCCAGCTGTTGCTGTGATCAAAGTTCCGCGTGTTAAATCAAGGTAGCCCGAGCCACCGCCGCCACCACCGTTTTCTGGTCCTCCACCTGAAGTTTGATATGTACCACCGCCACCGCCGTAGTAACCACCGCCACCGCCACCGCCACCTTCTGCATTAGCTTGACTACATGATGCGCCACCTTGCAGATAAGCACCATTACGAGATAGCGATCCAGGTGTAGGACAACTTGTGTTTCCTGTTGCGCCAGCACCACCCGCAGAGTTAGTTCCACCGCGGCCGGCAACTGCGGAAGTACCTGCTTGGCCACCATTTTGATTTGCGCCGCCGCCGCCACCGGGCGTTCCGTTTGTACCTGAACCAGGTGAAGCTCCGCCGCCTGCGCCTGAAATAACAAGTGGAGTAGTTCCAGTGAAAATTCCTGAATAGCCACCACCACTTGAACCTACTTGCCCACCATCTCCGCCGGGACCGCCGCCGCCATATTGCAAAGTTTGATCACGAACAAGTCCACCTTGTCCGACAACAATTTTTAAAACTTCTCCCGCAGTCGGTGTTGTCAATGTTGCTTTTGAATATCCACCTGCACCACCGCCCGGATCACCGTAATACGCAACCGATCCACCACCACCAGCACCCCAAGCTTCAACCAAAATTCCCTTTGAAGTATCGATATCTGTCGGAAGCGTAAATTGTTGGTCGCTACCTGTGTATGAAAAAACTTTACAGTTGTTGAATCCCGGATCTGTTACACATTGAGTTCCTGGTACTGGACCAAAAGCTGCCGCTGGAACAGTTCCTGATGTCGCACCATTAGCGTTGTATGTATATAGCGGTCTAAAGATTGCGAAAAGAGTTGTTGTGCCGGCACTTGTATAAGAAGCACTACCCGAATAGTTGGTTCCACTACCGTCGGCGGCGGTGTTCCAACCAGCAAAACTTAAACCTGTTCTACTTAAACCAGATCCGGAATTTAGGTTAAATGTCTGTGATGCGGAACCTTTGGTAACAACCGCTGTTGGGACGGTTCCTGTTGCGCCATTTGAATTGTAGGTAATTGTTGAATTCCATTGCGCATATAAAGTTGTATCGCCGCTAGCTGTAAATGTTGTGGCACCTGCGGCATGGGTTGTGCCACTGCCATCTGCTGCTGTGTTCCAGCCGCTAAATGTGTAATTTGTTTTTGCAAGTGTTCCAGTATTTGATGCAAGAGTTAATGAACCACCCGTTAAAGAAACAGTGCTGTTGCTAGGTACTGAGCCACTTGTTGCTGTGTTTGCATCGTATGTAATTACATAAAGCAAACCACTTGAAGCTGCAGCAGCGCCACAGTTTTCACCTGAGGCTGTAGATGCGCTACTTAATAACGCGATATAACTTGATCCACCACCACCACCCGTGTTGTCACCACCACCGCCGCCGCCGAAGTAACCACCACCGCCGCCGCCGCCTTCATCTCTTGAATCTCCACCTAAATATGCAGCTCCTGGAGTTCCGGGTTGGCCAACGCTTGGAGAATTAGCACTATTTCCACCAGCACCACCAGCAGATTGTGTTCCACCTCTTCCGCCAGCTGCGGTTGCAGTTTCGCGACCTAATCCTTCTAGTCCACCAGCACCAAACCCACATTGACCATAAGAACCGCCACCGCCACCAGCTGCAGTTGCTAAATCTGTCGTTGTATTTGGTAATCGAATAGCGGAACGACCTCCACCGGAACCAAACCAATTCGCAGAAGCACTTGCAATCGACCCACCACGTCCTCCACCTCCATAAGTAAGAGGTGTATATCTGCCAGTAAGGCCGGTTACAGCAGCAGCGGCAACACCGCCACCGCCCTCACCAACAATTACCGTCAAAATTTGTCCTGCTGTTAGTGATGAATATGTACCTGTTGCATAACCGCCGCCACCACCGGCTCGTATTCCGCCGCCACCACCGGCACCGAATAAAAAGAAAGTTGCGGTTGTGACATTTGCGGGAACGGTCCAGGTTTGATCTGTACCCGTGTAATTGAAAGTTGCAACTGTTGTAACGTTGCCAACTTTGTATCTAATTCCAACACAACCATTTCCTGCTTTTGTTGTGTTGAAGTTTGATGTACCTGCGCCACCACGTCCTACACCAGCCGCACAATTCGGTACTGGCACGCGGAGCCATTGAGCAAATAAAATTGTGCTAGAACTTGTTGTGATTGAAGCACCTAATGCATAAGGTGTGCCTGAACCGTTAGCGGCAGTGTTCCAACCATTGAACTCATAACCTGTATATGTAAAACCAGTTCCATCTGGGAGCAATGTTGCTGTGGCATTAGTTACGATTAATGCAGACTTAGTTCCAGTTGCACCATTTGCATTGAAAGATACCGCGGAGCTACCGTCGGGAATTGCTAAATAGCGCACAATTACAATGCCAGAACCACCTGCAGATGCAAGCCCGCTACTTGAGCTGGGTTGTGATCCACCACCACCCCTATTTGCTGTTGGCGGATTGCCGTTAGTTCCGCCACCTGAAGAGGCGCTACCTGTACTTCCATTTGATCCGGCGCCACCGCTGCCATACATAACAGTTGCACCAGAAATATCTGAATTAACACCGACTCCGCCGGTGGTTCCGTTTCCTGCTCCACCAGCACCGCCGCCACCGCCGGAAAAGTATTGGCCTGTTGATGCGCCGCCAGGATTTCCGTTACCGCTTGCACCACCAGGTGCCAGCGTATTAATCGGCGCTGTTCCACCATTCGCAGTAAGTGTTGCAAAACTAGATTGTCCACCGTTGTTAACTGAAGTAGATGCTGTTCCTTGTGTATTTATTGCAGCACCACCACCACCAACTGCGACTGCAACAACAGCACCTGGTGTCACACTGAAAGTTGCCCTTGCTTCAACGGCGCCGCCGCCGCCGCCTTGTGGCCACCAAACTCCGCCTTGCCCTGCACCGCCACTACTTCCACCACCAACAACTAATACTCGTACTGATGTCACGTTGTTTGGAACTTGCCAATTACAACTACCAACAGTTGTGAAGGTAACAACTGTGTCGCCACTAACCGTTGTTGAAGTTGGAACACATACAGTTGCGTATCGAACAATTACAACACCCGAACCACCAGCGCCACCGTAACCATTTGTTGCTCGAGCTCCACCGCCACCTCTATTGGCAACACCGTTTCCTGTTGCACTCGCTGAAGTAGATACGAAATAGCCAACTGCGCCTCCATGTGATGCACTTCCGGATGAACCGTCTGAACCTGCACCACCACCGCCATATCCAACAGTGCTGCCTGAAATATCTGAATTGACGCCTGCGCCACCATTTCTAGCATCTGTAACACCTGTGACAACTCCACCGGCCCCGCCTGCTCCACCACCGCCACCAGTTCCACAACTTCCGGTTGCACAGCTTGAACCGCTTGAAGTTCCAGTTCCTCCAATGTTTCCATTGCCACTAGTTCCACCAATGCGACCAGCATTAGCGGTTGCAACGTTAGAGTTCGTTGATCCACCTGATGCAGTGGTGGCACCAAATGAAGAAGAGCCACCGTTGTTTCCAGTAGCACCGCTTGTTGCTGCTGTAGCCGAACCACCTGCACCAACCGCAATTGTTACTTTGTTTCCTGCAGTAACGGATATTGAACTATTCGCAACTACTGCACCGCCACCGCCGCCAGCCGGCCAATAAATGTTATTAATTCCCGCACTTGCACTACCGCCGCCGCCAACAACCAATACCCGAACGGAAGTGACTCCTGCAGGCACTGTCCATTCACAAGTACCAACATCATTGAACGTTAGAACGGTGTCACTTCCTACAGCTGTAGAAGTTGAAATACATTCCGCAGCAAATGCAGGAGTAGGAATTGAAACTAATAATCCAGAAATTAGCGTTGCAATTACTATCGAGACAATTTTTGACCGTGCGGCATTAACTTTTATGCGCACCAAATCAAGAATCACTTTTACCTCTTTACTAGAGTAAATAGGAGAGGCCATAAGCGTAAAAGTGGGGTGAGGAGCGGTTCTACCGAAACAGCCATTTAGGGTGATGTTCACCTGTAAAGATCACCTCTAAAGGGTGACCTTGAGTGTTGGTTTAAGAAAATGGCAGAAGAAAAGCCCCCGGTGTGAAAGGCACCGAGAGCTTAACTTGTGCGCGCGAAGGGATTCGAACCCCTAACCTTCTGATCCGTAGTCAGATGCTCTA
>Ga0207937_1000268_pt1 | contig 18787 bp, 15 predicted proteins | sample LakMenEpi04Sep11_FD_150668 | JGI IMG/M metagenome (GOLD analysis project Ga0207937, IMG submission 150668) | Freshwater microbial communities from Lake Mendota, WI - 04SEP2011 deep hole epilimnion (SPAdes) | ecosystem: Environmental > Aquatic > Freshwater > Lentic | place: Lake Mendota, Madison...
ATTAGATCTGGAGTAAATACACCACCTGCTGTTAAGTAGTCCTTGTCTTTTTCTAACGCAGTTAATACTGCATCCAAAGATCCTGGAACTTGTGGCACAGATTTTGCTTCATCTGGTGGTAATTCGTAAAGATCCTTATCAACTGGTGTTGGTGGTTCAATTCTATTTTTCACACCATCAATACCAGCCATCATCATTGCAGCAAATGCAAGATATGGATTACATGCAGGATCTGGAACCCTAAACTCAATTCGTTTAGCTTTTGGATTAGATCCTGTGATTGGAATACGAATTGCAGCTGAACGGTTTCTTTGTGAGTAAACCAAGTTCACTGGTGCTTCATATCCTGGAACTAAACGATGATAAGAGTTAACAGTTGGATTAGTAAAAGCAAGCAATGATGGTGCGTGCTTTAATAATCCACCGATGTACCAACGTGCGATGTCAGATAATCCAGCGTAACCTTTTTCGTCATAAAACAAAGGTTTGCCATCTTTCCACAATGATTGATGACAGTGCATACCAGAACCGTTATCACCAAACATTGGTTTAGGCATAAAAGTTGCAGTGTGACCGTTTAAGAAAGCTACGTTTTTAACAACATATTTAAACAGCATCACTTGATCTGCTGCGTTTAATAATGTGTCGAATTTGTAGTTAATTTCTGCTTGACCAGCAGTTCCTACTTCGTGATGTGCGCGTTCAACTTCAAAACCTAAGTTAATAAGTGTTGAAGAAATAATGTCACGCAAATCAGCAAAATGATCTACCGGCGGAACAGGGAAGTAGCCACCTTTGAATGGAGTTTTGTATCCAAGGTTGCCACCTTCTTCTTCTCTTCCGGTGTTCCATGCTGCTTCAATTGAATCAATTTTGAAAAATGAACCTTGTGGTTGATTATCAAAACGAACTTCATCAAATATGTAGAACTCGGCTTCTGGACCAAAATAAACAGTGTCTGCAATTCCTGATGCTTTTAAGAAAGCTTCAGCTTTGGCAGCAACGTTTCTAGGATCTCTTGAATATGGTTCATTGGTGAATGGATCTCTAATAGAGAAATTCATTGCTAATGTTTTGGCTTCGCGAAATGGATCAATAAAAGCTGTTGTCACATCTGGCATTAACTTCATATCTGATTCGTGAATTGCTTGGAAACCACGAATTGAAGAGCCATCAAACATTAATCCATCTTCGAAAATGGAATCGTTAAATGCTTTGGCTGGAATGTTGAAGTGTTGCATGACACCAGGCAAGTCCATAAATCTCACGTCAACGAATTCAATATCGTTGTCGCGGATGTACTTGATCGCCTCTGCGGCGTTCTTAAACATCAATAACCTCCTGATAGAACTTTCTTTTGGTTTCTAGAAGAGAGGGCACAACCTCGGGCCATCAATCTGTTAGTCCATAACCTACTAAAGGGGTGTATCGAGTTGGTGTCCCAATTGTTTCGGGCTTGTAACAAATTTTCACAACCACCTCCAGGTGCTAGTTCCTGTGGTGGGATTCTGGACCAGGGCTTAGATTTACATTGTGACTTTTAAGAGAATTCTGGCTTTAATTTTTGACTGGGTAGCAGCTATTTTCGTCGTACAACTACTGCCAAATGCTCCGGCATATGCAACACAGGCAAACGCGCTTTGGACCTTAGTAATTTTTGCAACCCAGATAACACTTTTCACCTGGCTCATTGGTGCATCTTTTGGACAAAAAATTGTGGGCTTAAAAGTTGTTGATATCGGTCTAAATCAGAACCCAAATTTTGTTAAAAGCCTGATTCGAACAGTTCTTATTGTGCTAGTTATTCCGCCACTGCTCGCAGATGCAGAAGGTCGCGGTCTGCATGATCGTCTTGCTAAAACAAAAATAATTAACGTCTAGGAATTCTCATACCCTTAGGCATTGCACCTTTAGGTATTGGCAGAGCACTTGCTCCCGAGGCACCAAATCTATTTCTTAATTCTCTAGATTCAGCAGGAGAAATCTTTTTACCCATTTTCATTATTGTTTTGTTAAGTTTCTTAAAAGTTATTAAACCTTCACCGTTACCAACAATTAAGGAAGCAACTGGAATATCACCAGCAATTCTTTTAGCCTTAATTTTTTCACTTTCCAATAATTGAGCCACTCGACTTGGGGATCCTTCACCAACTAAGACAATTCCTACAGGTCCAATAACTCTGTGCACAAGATCTTGATTTCTAGTCACAGCAACAGCTGGAGTTACAAACCAACCTTTTCTTAAAGTATTAAGAACAGCAGCAGCAGCACCAGGTTGTCCTTCAATTCGCGCATAAGCTGCCTTTTCAGCACGTTTACCGAAAACATAAACAGTGGCAAGCAAGCTTGTTGAAATTGCTAAAGAAGTTGTAATTAATTTAGAAAAAGTTGAGTCAAAAAGTAGTTGGGCAACTAATACCAGGGGAAGAGCAGTTCCAATTAAGGTGCCAAGAATTACCCATGGCAGAGCTCTGTCAGATTTTCTGGTTATGGAATATGTTTGACCGATTTGCTTTAAGGTTTTAAATCTTTCTTTCTTAACTTTTGGTTCTTTATTCTTAGCCACTAATTATTCCCATTCTTTGCCTCGAGTGCTTGTTTGTACAGTCGACCTGCTCGGTAAGAAGATCTAACCAATGGTCCAGACATTACGCCAACGAAACCTAGTTCCTTGGCCAAGTCACCTAATTCTATAAATTCTTCAGGCTTTACCCAGCGAGCGATTGGATGATGAAGTGCTGAAGGTCTTAAATACTGGGTGATTGTGATCAAGTCACAACCTGCTGCAACCAAATCTTTCAAAGCAGTGACTATCTCGTCTTTTTCTTCACCCATTCCCAGAATCAAGTTTGATTTAGTAATCATCCCGGCTTCTTTTGCCAAGGTAATAACACCTAGAGATTTTTCATAATTAAAGGCCGGCCTAATTGATTTAAATATTCTAGGAACAGTTTCTAAGTTGTGAGCAAAAACTTCTGGTTTAGCATCAAAAACTTGTTGCAATAATTCTTTTTTCCCACTGAAATCTGGAGTTAAAATCTCAACACCACAACCAGGATTGTGTTTGTGAATTGATTTAATTGTTTCGGAATATAACCAAGCACCTTCATCTTCTAAGTCATCGCGAGTGACACCAGTTACCGTGGCATATTTCAAACCCATAGTTTTTACACTCAATGCAACTTTGTCTGGCTCAGTTCTATCTAGTGGATCTGGTTTGCCAGTATCAATAAGACAAAAGTCGCAACGTCTGGTGCAAGCTGAACCACCAATTAAAAATGTCGCTTCACGATCTTCCCAACATTCAAATATGTTTGGACATCCTGCTTCTTGACAAACTGTGTGCAAACCTTCTTTTTTAACCATTTCCCTTATTCGGGTGTACTCAGGTCCAGTTCTAAGTTTGGTTTTAATCCAGTCGGGTTTTTTCTCAATTGGAACTTCAGCATTACGTGCTTCAATGCGTAATAACTTTTTACCTTCCGGATTCAATCCGGTCACAATTTCAGTTGTCATGACACTTCTACTTTAGAACGTTTTGAGACATTTCGCTTCAGCGCACCGTTTCTTATCTCTTGCTCAATCAGGGGAGTCACTTCAGCCACACTGACGTCTCTTCCTAGTTCAAGGGAAAGGGTTGTTACATCCGAATCGGGGATACCGCAAGGAACAATTTTCCTGAAGCCATCAAGTGAATTGTTACAGTTCAAAGCAAAGCCATGCATAGTTGCTTTTTTTGCAACCCTTATTCCAATAGCAGCAATTTTCTTGTCAAGAAAACCATTTCCTTTAACCCAAACACCACTTCTTCCTTCAATTTGGGTTGTCTCTAAACCAAGTTTGGAACAAACATTCATAATTAATATTTCAAGTCTTCTGACATGAGCAACAACATCAACTGGATCATCTAATTTAATAATTGGATAGCAAACAATTTGTCCAGGTCCATGCCAGGTAATTCGACCACCTCGATCTATGTCGAAAACGGGGGATGAATCTATTGGTCTATCTTCTGGTTTTGTTGATCTTCCGGCGGTGTAAACATTTTGGTGTTCTAGTAATACAACGGTATTTGGATGGTTTTCAGAAACTATTTTGTGATGTAGTTCTCTTTGTTGGTCCCAAGATTGCTTAAATTCAACATCATTACCCCAGTTTTGGATGATAATTTCAGTTTCGGACATGTATTAATCGTATTAGCGAATGTCAAAAGATGCGATTTAGGTGCTCATGAATACACTGTTAATGAGAGCAAATCGGCGTCACCAACAAAGTGCACCTTGATTAAAAGCTAAATACAACTAGGAGTGAAATAAGTGAGTCCTGCTGCAAAGCCTAAACATAGCAAAAAAGCCGTCAAGAAAAGGACTGCTATTCGTAAAGTAAAAGCCAAGAAAGTAAAGGCACCTAAGAAATTTACATTTTTAGCATCCGTTGTTGTTTTGATTTGGTTAACTGTCACAGGTGTTGCAGGTCCATTATTTGGAAAACTTTCAGAAGTTCAAGAAAACGATAATTCAGCTTTTCTACCAACAACAGCAGAGTCTTCACAGGTAAGTGAGCTTGCCACTCAGTTCACTTCATCAGATTCGCTACCAGCCTTAGTTGTGGTCACTGGTGATTTAACAAAAGAGAATCTTGCTAAAGCAAATGAATATGCAGCAGAAATAGGCGGGCTAAAAATCGTTGATGGTGATGGCAAATTAGTAAGGGATTATCTAGTCAATGGGGCTAAATCTTTTCCTATTCCATCTGAGGATGGAAAAGCTCTCTTAATTAACGTTGACATTTCAAATAAAAAAATTGTCACCCCACTTCCTAATGGTGAACCTGCTCTTCCAGCAATTGTAGAAACATTGAGAGAAGCTGCAGCTGAAGTTGAAGGGCTTCAAATTAACGTCACAGGTGCTGGTGGAATTCTGGCAGATTTGTTTGGCGCCTTTGGATCAATTGACTCGACACTGTTAACAGCAACCTTAATTGTTGTTGCCTTAATTTTGATTGTTGTTTATAGAAGTCCACTGTTGTGGATTTTTCCGTTACTTTCAGCTGTGATTGCCTTAACAATTTCTGGTTCAGTTGTTTATCTTCTTGCTAAAGAAGAAATAATCACCCTTAACGGTCAAGCTCAAGGTATTTTGTCTGTGCTTGTAATTGGAGCGGCAACTGATTACGGTTTGCTCTTAATTGCTCGTTACCGAGAAGAACTTCATTTGGTTGAATCAAGATTCACCGCAATGAGAAAAGCACTACGCGGAGTATTCGAACCAATTGTTGCCTCAGGTGCAACAGTTTCAGCTGGTTTATTAGTTCTGCTTCTTTCAGAATTAGACGCCAATAGATCACTTGGTCCAGTTGGAGCAATTGGAGTTATTGGAGCAATTATTACTATGTTGACGTTGCTTCCAGCATTCTTAGTTATCTTTGGCAGATGGATTTTCTGGCCAAGAATTCCTCACTTTGATTCTAAAGATGAAAAACTTTCAGGAATCTGGTCAAAAGTTGCAAGATATGTTGACAAGAAAACAAAACGTGCTGGTTTAATCACTGGTATTGCATTGTTAATTTTTGCTGCTTATGGAACTCAACTTGATGCATCTGGGTTATCACAAACTGAAACCTTTGTAGGTAAACCTGATTCTGTAGTTGGCCAAGAAGTCTTAGGAAAACATTTTCCAGCAGGTGAAGGAAATCCTTCTTTCATAGTTGGCCCAGCTTCTAAAACTCAAGAATTACTTAAAGTAATAACTGACACACCAGGTGTGGGAGAAGCTTTTCCTATTCCGGATGGACCAGTAATTCCAGGTCAACCACTTCCAAATCCAAAGATTGTTAAGAATCAGGTACTTATAAGGGCAACTTTGGAATATGCCGCTGACTCAGCTGAAGCCAAAAATACTGTGATTGAGTTAAGAAAAAATCTCGATTCAGTCAGCACAGATGCACTTGTTGGTGGATTTACTGCTGTGAACGAAGATATTGCCGAAGCAAATGCTCGAGATAATAGATTAATTATTCCAACAGTTTTGGTAATCATTTTCTTTATCTTGGCACTATTGCTAAGAAGTATTGTGGCACCGTTCATGTTGATTTCAACAGTCGTGTTGTCATTTGCTGCGACTTTGGGTGTATCTCAATTGGTATTTGAGAATGTATTTAAATTCCCAGGATCAGATACCTCATTCCCACTGTTTGCATTCGTATTCCTAGTCGCCCTAGGAATCGATTACAACATCTTCTTAATGACAAGGGTTCGAGAAGAATCTAAGAAATTAGGAACTAGAGCAGGAACGCTAAAAGCCTTAACAGTTACTGGTGGAGTTATTACTTCAGCAGGAGTTGTGTTGGCAGCAACATTTGCAGTCTTGGGTGTGCTACCACTTGTGTTCTTAGCTCAACTTGGATTTGCTGTGGCCTTTGGTGTGTTACTTGACACCATTTTGGTCAGATCAATCTTGGTGCCATCATTAACCATTGGTATTGGTAAGAAAATCTGGTGGCCAAGCAAGTTAGCAAAAGGTAAGAATTAAGAAATAGTTCCAACGGCGAGGCGCATTTCCTGCACCTCGCCGTTTATTTTTTCTAATTTGTAAGCAGCTGGACCAGTCTTGGAATCTGATTTGATATCACTAATAACTTCAATTGGTTCTGTTCCTTTAAATACAATTCCTGTGTGATCATCGGTTGCAAAAGCTATGTCAAAAGTTGAATCCTTAATTAAGGATTGCAGCAATGGTCTTCTTTGAACTTCAGAGTCGTAGTGAACACCATTTGCGTAGGGAAGAAGTGCTAAACCATTTTTAACCGGTTTTAATTCTGGACCGAAAGAATCTGTGGTGCCACCAATAAACCAACAAATTGAACCTGCGCTAACTCCTGAAAGAACTGTTCCGTTTTCCCAAGCAGTTTTTAGAACCTCATCAACTTTATGAAGTTTCCATACGGCTAAAAGATTTGCTACAGATCCTCCACCAACCCAAACTAAATCAGCGTTTAGCAATCTTTTCTCAACGTCTTCATTTGGTTGTGGAAACAAAGAAAGGTGAGTTACATCAACACTTAGATCACTCATTGCTTCATATGAGCGAGAAATATAAGAGGCATCATCACCAGTTGCAGTCATCACGAAACAAACTTTGGGACGTGATTTCTTAGTTAGTTCAAGTGCCTTAAGAAATGTAGCCCCTGGTCTCATCACACCCCAGCGTTTTGTTGTAACAAAACCACCGGAAGTAGCAACGATGTATTTTTCTTTACTCATAATCCCAAACTAACTTTAACCAATGTTGCCGCATTTGTTCCACTCAATAGTGCACCTTGGATTGAAGAGGTTGCTCGATGATCTCCTGCCACAAACAAATCATTAGTGATCTGGTTAGAGCTAATCAGTGAATATGGGGGAGTCATAGCTGGTAATGCTTCTTTAATTTTGTATTCCTTAATTAGTTCCCAAGTTTGAGTGTTCACACCAAAAATATGAGATAAGTGTTTTTTTACTGAAGATAAGTCGGAATTCTCATGTGGAGAAATCGCAGAAGTCGATACCAATACTTCTCCAGCAGGTGCATAACTTGGTGCTGCATTTGACATAACAACAGCATTGGTTAGCGGACCAGACTTTTGTCCATCAACAAAAAGAATAGGTTTGGCATCAATTAAGGAACTAACACTTTGGTCTGCTTTGAAATACCAAGTCGTGACTGTGTTCATTTTCTTTTTTTCAAGATTTAACCATGAAATTGCAGTAGATGGATCAGTTGCTACAACAATTTTATTTGCCTCCACCACTTCATCTTGGGTGAAAATTTTGTTTCCTTCAATTTTAATAACCTTGGTGTTTAATGAAATGTTGTCTTTATTGATTGTTTTTGATAACTGATTTGAAATCTCTTGCATTCCTTGTGCTGGAACACTGGGAGTACCGCGAAGAAATGTTTTTAAGACTACATCTAGAAATTTTCTTGAAGTTACTAATTCTGACTCCAAAAATACCCCTTGTAAAAAGGGGCGAAAGAGTTTTTCTAGCAATGATCCCTTAACTCCTGATTTAGTTAAAGATTCCAAGGCTGAAATATCTTTAGTGGTTGCAATTTGAGCATCTGAAGTAATTAAATACTTCAAAAAGTAACTAACTAGCCCAAGCTGGCTTAGAGGATTTCCTGGCAAATCTTTAATGAGTCTTAAGCGAAAGGATTTATCTCTAAAGGGATCAACAACAATTCTTAGTCTTTTACCATCTCTAATGGCAACACCTGGGCAAAAAGGTTTAAGATCAAGACTTTGATAGTCAAGTAATCTTTTGCCTTCAGAGTAACTTGGGTTATATAACTGAAATCCTCGATCAAGTGTGAATCCATCAACATAATCTGATCTGACTCTTCCACCAACTCCATCAGTGGATTCAAAGATGTGAAAGTCTATTTTGTTCTTCTGTAATTCCTTGGCACAAGCAAGACCTGCTAAGCCTGCTCCAATAACGGCAACATTAACTTTCTTTGACATTAGTATTTAAGAGCAGAGTTTAAAGCACTTAAGATATCGGGTTGATTGAATTTAAAACCAGCAGCTTTTAATTTCGATGGTAAAACTCTGCTGGAACCTAAGGCTTCAACTGAAAATTCACCAAGAGCTATTTTTAATGCAATTGCGGGTACATGAAAAAAAGCTGGTTTATTAACCACACTTGATAACGCTTTAGTGAATTCCAGATTTGTTACAGGGTTAGGGTTTGTGAGGTTTACTCCACCTGTAAGTCTTACATCATCAATCAATTTAAATATTGCTCTTATTTCATCTTCCAGGGAAATGTAGGACCAATACTGTTTTCCATTACCTAATTTTCCGCCTAAACCTAATCTGAATAAAGGTAATACTTTTCTAAGCAATCCACCACGCTTACTCATCACCAAACCTGTGCGGGGATGAACAACGCGAATATTGTTGTTTCTTACCCTTTGTGCTGCATATTCCCAGTTAAAAACCACATCAGATAAAAATCCTTCGCCCAAGCTGGCATTTTCATCAACAGCTAAATCTCCAGTATCACCGTAATAACCCATTGCCGAACCTGAAACAAAAACTGAGGGGGGATTTCTTAAATTAACAATGGCATTGGCAAGAGTTTCAGTTGTTTTGACCCTGCTGTTTAAAATTTCTTTCTTATATTTTTTTGTCCAGCGACGATCCCCAACACCAGCACCAGCTAAGTGAACTATGGCAGTGGATTTTTCGATGGTGTCTAAATCAAGGATTGCTCTGTTGGGATCCCATTGAACTTCGCTCTTATCTTTCGGGGCTCTTCGAACTAGTTTTACAACTTCAATTTGATTTTTTTCAGCTTCTCTAACTAATGCAGAACCAATTAAACCGGAGGAACCGGTTATCACTAATTTCATATATTTCTATAAACCTAATTCAGATTCGAAATTAGCTTCTTCTAATTTAAGTTTCATTGAAGATAAGAATCTGGCAGCATCTGCTCCATCAACAAGCCTGTGATCGTAGGTAAGCGCTAAATAGACCATTTGTCTAATAGCAATTTGATCATTTCCATCGCTACCTTTAACTACTACTGGTCTTTTAACTACGGCACCTGTTCCAAGAATTGCAACTTGTGGTTGATTAATGATTGGGGTATCAAATAAAGCCCCACGGCTTCCCGTGTTAGTTAAAGTGAAAGTTCCACCACTTAATTCATTTGGGGTTACTTTGTTGTCTCTTGTTCTGTTTGCAACATCTTGAATTTTTCTTGCGAGTCCAGCAATTGAAAGATCTCCAGCATCTCTAATGACTGGTACTAGTAGTCCTCGTGGTGTATCTACGGCAACAGCTAAATGAATAGCGTCACTATAGGTAATTTGTGAAGCGTCAGCTGAAATCGTGGCGTTTACTATTGGGAATTCTTTCAAGCATTCGACTGAAACTTTTGCAAAGAATGGAAGAAACGAAAGTTTTACACCTTCTCGAGCAACAAAAGATTCTTTTACTTTGTTGCGTAAAGTAGCAATCTTAGTTACGTCAACTTCAACAACGCTGGTTAATTGTGCAGATATGTGAAGTGACTGAACCATTCTTTCAGCAATAATTCGTCTAAGTCTTGTTGTTTGTTCAATTCTTCCTCTAAGAGGTTGTTCAGTATCTGCAATAGGTTTTACTGGCGCAGCTGGTTGGCTAGGTGTAGGAACTGGTTGAGCAGTTGCCACAGGAGCAGGAGCAACTGGAGTTGGTGTGCTGACAACTTGAGCTGGTGCTGCTGCTGAGTTTCCAGATGCATTCAAAATATCTTCTTTTTTAATTCTGCCGTTTGTACCGGTTCCAGTTACTTGGGATAAATCAATTCCTTTTTCCCTGGCAAGTTGTCTAACAATTGGCGTGGTGTATTTATCTTGTGCATTATTTGATGTTGCAAAAACTTTTGGTGCTTCAACCACTGGTGCACTTGGTGGGGTGGTAACTGTTTCAACTTTTGGTGCAGCAACAGGAGCTTGTACAACTGGTGCACTTGGTGTTGGTGCTACAACTTTTGGTGGTGTTCCAGCACTTGCGGATGTAGAAATAACTGCCAGCACAGCACCAACTGCTGCTACTTGGTCTTGAGCAACTTTAATTTCAGCAATTACCCCTGCTGCAGGAGAAGGAAGTTCAGTATCAACTTTGTCAGTTGAAATTTCAACGATTGCTTCATCTAATGAAACACTGTCGCCCACGTTTTTTAGCCAGCGAGTAATTGTTCCTTCGGTAACTGATTCACCTAGTGCAGGAAGTAATACGTTCACAGTTGCTGAACTTGTAGAAGTTGGTGCAACAGGAGTAGTTACAACTGGTGCAGCTGGAACAGGATCAGGAATTTTTGCGACAGGTTTTTCAACTACAGGTGCTACTGGAGGAGTTGGAGCTGGCGGGGGAGTTTGCACAACTGGAGCAGTTGGTTGTGGTGCACTTTGGGTTGCACCATTTGCTTCACCAATTACTGCCATAACTGCACCAACTGCGATAACTGAATCTTGTGCGGCTTTAATTTCTAATAAAACTCCAGCAACTGGAGATGGTATTTCTGTGTCAACTTTGTCTGTAGAAACTTCCACAATGGCTTCGTCTACTTTAATTACATCGCCCACATTTTTTAACCAACGAGTAACGGTTCCTTCGGTTACTGATTCACCGAGTTGGGGCATTGTTACGTTAGTTGCCATTTAAATACTTTATCCTTTTCTAGTTAATCGTGGGTATGAAGCGGTTTGCCGGCAAGTGCCATGGCAGCTTCACCCATTGCTTCAGACATTGTTGGATGAGCATGAACATATGGTGCAACATCTTCTGGTGAGGCATCCCATGAATACATTAATTGTGCTTCAGCAAGTAGTTCGCCAACTCTTGATCCCAACATGTGAATTCCAACCACTTGGCCACCATTTTTAAGAGCAATAAGTTTAATGAATCCAGCAGTCTTAAGAATTTGGCTCTTACCATTTCCAGCCAAGTCATATTGCACAGTTCTTAACTGATCTGCACCATATTTTTCTTTAGCAGCACTTTCATTCAAACCAACTGAAGCAATTTCAGGTTCTGAGTAGGTAACTCTTGGAATAGCAGTTATGTCAATAACTCTTGGATTCAAACCTTTAATGTGTTCTGCCACAAATATTCCTTCTTGGAACCCTTTGTGGGCAAGTTGTGGTCCGCGCACAATATCGCCAACTGCATAAACATTGGGAATACTTGTTTGTAAATTCTCATTAACCTTGATTAGCTCACCATCAAATTCCAAACCTGCTTCTTCAAATCCTTGGTTTCTAGTAGCAGATCCTCTTCCAACAGCTACTAGCATTAAATCTGCTGCAAAAGTTTGCCCATCTTCAAGTTTTGCCACCACACCATGTTTGGTTTTATCAACACCGGCAAAACGAACACCGGTTGAGAAATTAATGCCACGTTTTCTAAATGCGCGTTCCATAGCTTTTGAAACAGCTTCATCTTCGGCAGGAACTAATCTTGGAAGTCCTTCAATAACAGTTACTTCTGAACCTAAAGATTTCCACACACTGGCAAACTCAACACCAATGACGCCACCGCCCAGAATTATCACACTGGCAGGAACTTTATTTAGTTTTAAAGCATGTTCTGAGTTGATTACTTGTTCACCGTCAACTTCTAAACCTGGAAGTGATTTTGGAAAAGAACCAGTAGCAAGCACAACATGAGTCCCAACAAATTCTTGATCGCCAACTTTAACTTTGTTAGGACCAATGAATCTTCCATCACCAGTGATGTAATCAACACCACGATGTTTTACTAAACCTTGCAAACCTTTGTAAAGACGATTTACAACACCGTCTTTGTAATTATTTACCTCAGGCATATCAACGCCTAATAAATTAGATTTAATTCCAAAGGAGGCAGATTCTCTAACACTGTCTGCAATTTCACCTGCATGTAATAAAGCTTTTGTTGGAATGCATCCACGATGTAAACAAGTTCCACCAAGAACATCACGTTCAATTAGTGCGACTTTTAAACCAAGTTGGGAACCACGTAACGCTGCGGCATAACCGCCGCTTCCTGCTCCAAGGATTACTAGGTCGTATGAGGCCACTTGTAACCTTTCTTCTGATTCCACCCTCGTGAGGCTTGTCTATCTATATCCTTTCACGCAAGTCAAAACCAGCAATTTCGGGTTTCAATGCGTGGGGGAATTTAAATACCAAATTAATTTTTGGCAAGTTTTTGTGCCAGATGAACAAGAGTTCTGACTCCAACACCTGTGCCACCAAAACCGTTGTAGCCGTAAGGAGCACCTTCATTAAAAGCTGGTGGTGCTATATCTATATGCACCCAAGCAATGTTTTCATCCACAAATTCTTGTAAGAAGGCAGCGCCCACCATCATTCCACCGGCAGGATTTGGAGTGAAACCAACATTTGCAATGTCTGCAGTCTTGGAATCAAGAATTGTTCTAGTTTCTTCTGGAATTTGCATGGGCCACATTGCTTCACCAGTTTCTTTGGCACTGGCAAAAACTTGGTCTCGAGCTTCTTCTTTGTTGGCCATAATTCCAGCTGTTCTTGAACCAAGTGCCACAGTTGCAGCACCAGTCAAGGTTGCAATATCAATTATTAGATCTGGCTTATCTTTTTGTGCTCTACCTAAAGCATCCGCTAACACAAGTCTTCCTTCGGCGTCTGTGTTTAATACTTCAACAGTTTTGCCACCAAATGTTGTCACAACATCACTTGGTCTTTGTGCGGTTGCAGAAGGCATATTTTCAGCTAACGCTGCATAAGCTGACACATTTATTTTTAAATCCAATTGCATTATGGCTCTAAAAGCTTCAATAACAGTTGCAGCACCAGCCATGTCACATTTCATGGTGTGCATTGAAGAAGGAGGTTTCAAAGATATTCCACCGGTATCAAAAGTAATTCCTTTGCCAACTAAAGCAAGATGAAAATCGGCTCCACGTGATTTATAAGCAAGGCGAACAAATCTTGGGGGATTAACTGATCCTTGACCAACCCCAATTAGTGCTCCATATCCTTGTTTCTTCAGAGCTTTTTCTTCCAAAATTTCTACAGTTAATTTGGCATTTCTTTTGAAAGATTTTTTAACATAATCTGCAAAAGTTTCTGGATACATGTGACTTGGTGGAGTATTTACCAAATTTCGCACATTCTTTACAGACTCAGCAATAATTTGAGCCTCTTGAAATACTGACTTATTAACAAATAAGTCTTTTACTAAAATATTTGCTTGCTTTAAACCTTCTGAAGTTTTTTCAGTCTTAGTCTTAAATTGTGTAAAAGTGTAAGCACCAAGTTCAACTCCTACAGTTACAGCGTGAGTGGCAACTGTTGTGCTAGTTGGCAGTGCAAATAGGGCTGAGGGTTTACCAGCTAATGCTCTTGCTGCCACAGCTGATGCTCTTCTTAGTGTTTCCATTTCTAGTGGTTGAGTTTTTGAGACTTTCCCAAGTCCAACACACAAGACTCCACTTTTTATTGTTAAAAAAGTAAGTTCTGATTTCTTTCCTGAAAAATTAGTTAATTTGATTGCTTCTGAAATTTCGCTTTTAGAAGTTGGTTCCAATGCAATTGCTGAGTCGAGTAATTCAGGTCCATTATCTGTTTGAGCAAAACCCACAACCAATACTTCGTTTGCTGAAATGTTTTTTGAATCAGTGAGGCGAGTAATTGGCATGGGCAATAGCCTAGTAGCGTTTTGTTTTGTGAGCGATTCAGCCAAGCTAATTAATTCACCACTTCACATCCGTCATGTTGAAATGGGTGCAAAGTTTGCTCCCTTTGGCGGCTGGCAAATGCCACTTGAATACACCGGCAGTGGTGTTTTAGCAGAACACAACGCCACTCGAGAAGCTATTGGACTTTTCGATGTCTCCCATTTAGGAACAGCAACTCTAATTGGTGAAAATGCGGCTGAGCAATTAAACAAGATTTTGACCAACGACATTAGTCGCATAAAACCAGGACAAGCGCAATATTCAACTTTACTTTCTGAAGACGGCACAGTTGTTGATGATCTAATTGTTTATCTAAGATCAAAAGATGAAGTCTTAATAATTCCTAATGCTTCAAATTCGACAAAAGTTTTAGAGATAATCAAAGGCAATATTTCTAAAGATATTGAAGTTAATAATCTTCATCAAGATATTGCCATAATTGCAATTCAAGGTCCAAAATCTTTTGAATTAGTAAACGATCTAGGACTGCCAACAGATATGCAATACATGGCTTTCAAAGATGTTTCGTTTATGGGTCAACCCATCACAATTTGTCGCACAGGCTACACGGGTGAAAAAGGTTTCGAATTATTAATTCCAGCACAAGGGGCAATAAATATTTGGGATGAAATTATTTCTAAAGGACAGAAATATGGAGCAAAGGCTGTTGGCTTAGGTGCTCGAGACACTTTAAGAACTGAAATGGGTTATCCCTTGCATGGCCAAGATATTTCGTTGAATATTTCTCCTCTTGAAGCTGGTTTATCTTGGGCAGTTAATTTAGAGAAATCTAATTTCTTAGGAAAAGATGCATTGTTAAAAGAAAAAGCAAATGGCATAAAAAGAAAACTTGTGGGCATTAAAGCTGTGGAACGAGCAATTCCTCGTAGTCATATGAGGGTGCTAGATGTTGATAAAAAAGATATTGGTGAAATTACAAGTGGAACTTTTTCCCCAACACTTAAATCAGGTATTGCATTGGCATTAGTTGATTCCAAGATAGAAATTAATGACAAAGTTTTTGTTGATGTGAGAGGAAATTCTTTAGAGTTTGTGGTTACAAAACCACCTTTTGTTGAATCTAAAGTTCGCTAGCTTTTAAAGCACTTACCGCTAAAGCAAGCTCAGCCAAGGGATGAATATTCTCTTTGGTATTCATAATCACTTTGCAGCCCATGAATTTAATTGCTTCAGTTAATGAAGGAATAGTTGGAGTGTTAGCAACAAGCAAAGACTCTTTTAACTTCGAATTTGATCTCATGGCAATAAAACCTAGAGCGATTGCTCCTGGTCCCACCAAGATTGTTCGGGTTTGTCTTTGAGCAATGGTGTTTAACGAATTGAATAATTCCAGTGAGTCAGCACCTAGTGTTTGACTAATTAGTTCTTGAGTCTCTGACTTTAATTTTCTGGTCACAATTAATAGGTCTCTTAAAGAACCTGCGTCTTTGATCCATTGTTGGTCTTGTCCCACACTTGATTTTCCTAATAAAGAAGCAGCATCAATGTTTAAAAATCCACCAATTAATCCACTTGCTAAAACTATGTCTGAGGAGACATTAACGCCCACGATTGAAATATTGGCATCAATTGCCTTGTTTATGTCTTCTGCTGTGGCAGTTTTCTTATGTTCAATAGCAATAGGGGTTAGCTCTGACCAATTAATTTTGCTGTCATCAAAGCCAAGAGCTAGAACCGAATTAATCACGCCTTAAAGACTACAGCGTTAGAAAAATTCGCCCGCTTTGTCATTCGTCGCATGGCTTTGAGTAGAGGATTTGCTAGAAAAAATAACAAGACAGCGGTAAGAATTCCTCTAGGTAAGTCATAACCAAAACTTGTTAAAAGACTAAATCTGATCCAGCGTGATAGTTGTTCGGTTATTGCTAAACCAGGTTCAAAAGAAATCTCAGGTAATAAACCATTAGCAAAAGGCCAGAACCAAAGATTAAGTAAAAGTCCGGCAAAGAAACCAACAACAAATCCATAGGCAGAAATTAAAAGTATTTCCTTTTTCCCAGTTAATTTTGGAAGTAAACCTGCACCGGCCCCTACCCAAGCTGCAACCAACATTTGAAACGGTAACCAAGGACCAATGCCACCGGTTAAAACAGCAGAACCAAGAATTCCGATCGCACCTAAAACAAAACCAAAACTTGCACCCAATGCTCTTCCACCAATGATGATGATTGCCCACACTGGTTCTAATCCGGCAACACCTGCGCCAAGTGGTCTAACGGCTGCAACTACTGCTGTTAACACACCAAGAATTGCTAATGAGCGTGAATCAATTCCACCTTGCATTACATCAGCTAAGGCAACCATTAAAACTAGAGGAACAATTATCAAAATAAGTATTGATGCGTTATCTGAGTTATTGCCAAACATTGATTCTTTTTGTAAGAAAAATGGCCACAAAAAAGCAATCAAACCAATCAAGGTTGTCACACCCATTGAAGCCGTTGTTAAGGAATTAAATTTAATTAATTTCATTTCAATTCTTCAAGTGCGTAAGCGACATCAGAAACTGTAAGCCATTGGGCAGGAGACATAACTTTGGAAACTTGTGGCGAGAACATGGGAGAACTTGAAAGCACTTCGTTCACTGGACCATCGGTAACAATTTCTCCATCGGCTAACAAGATAACTCTGGTAGCAACTTCAGCTGCTAATTCCACGTCATGGGTGGCAAGAATTACTGTGTGATTCTTTTTGCCAAGTTTTTGAAGATTTGAAACAAGTTGTCGTTTGGCTGCGTAATCAAGACCACGAGTTGGTTCATCTAACAAGATCAAAGGAGGCTTAGCTGCTAAAACAACTGCAAGAGCTAAAGATAATTTTTCACCTTCAGAAAGATCTCGGGGATGAGAATCTTCTGAAACATCAGTTGTTAATTGTTCAAAAATATTCAAAGTTGTTCCAGGAATTGCTCCTGAGTCACTATCACTGGCAATACATTCCTTACTTACAGAATCTGAAATCAACAAATCGGTAGGTTCTTGGGGAACTAATCCCACACTTTCAATTAATAATTTTCCTTGCAAGGCATTGGGATTTTTTCCATCAATTAAAACTGAACCTACTGTTGGCTCAAGGAGTCCAACTAGTTGAGAAAGAAGAGTTGATTTACCGGAACCATTTCGACCCATTAAGGCCACAATTTCTCCATCAGAAATATTTAAATCTATGTTTCTTAAGGCACGAATATTTCCATAATTAAAATTAAGGTTTTGTACGTTAACTAGGTTTTTAACTGGTGTGTTAACCCTTGTTCTTGGTTTAGATTTCTCTAAACGAATTCTTAATTCATCAGCAAATTTTCGAGCATCACGAACTGTCAAAGGAAGTGGTGACCATCCTGCTGCTCGACCTAGTTCTACAACTGGGGGAGCAAGTTGTGAATTGGCAAAAACTTGGGCAGGTCTATCTGCATAAACTTCAGCATCTCTATCGACAACAATTACTCGATCTGCGTATTGCACAACTCTTTCTAATCTGTGTTCTGCTAACACCACAGTTAATCCAAGATCATGAACCAATCTTTGAATAGCTGCTAAAACTTCTTCGGCTGCACTTGGATCAAGTGCACTGGTTGGTTCATCTAAAACTAAAACCTTGGGATTAGTAGTCAATACCGAAGCAATTGCAACTCTTTGTCGTTGTCCACCAGAAAGAGTGGCAAGAGATCTATTTCTTAAATCCTCTAATCCCAAAAGATCCAGCACTTCTTCAACTCGTCTGCGCATTGTGCTTGGAGAAACTCCTAGTTGTTCCATTCCATAGGCAAGTTCATCTTCAACGAGATCAGTTACAAAAGATGCTCGAGGATCTTGTCTGACCACACCTACTAAATCTGCAAAATCACGAGGAGGAAATTCCTTGATGGATCGCCCATTAACTGAAACGTTGCCTGAGAAATCTCCACCAGTAAAACTTGGCACCAAACCATTAATTAATCCCAGCAGAGTTGATTTTCCTGAACCTGTTTTACCAACTACTAAGGCAAGTTCTCCTGCCGGAATAGTTAGATTGACATTTTCTAGGATGGGAAAATTGGCACCACTGTATTTGAAGGTTACGTTCTCAAATTTAATCATGCAGCACTCTTTTGTAATTGATCATAAGAATTACTAAAAGAATTAAATCTTCTATTGCTTAAAGGTGGTTGAGGGGAGAAAACAATGGCCAAGGCTGCCACCCAAATACTAAGCAGTGTCACAAAATCAATGGAAGGAAAAACTAAAGGGCTTGTGGTTGGGCTAAGTACTGAACTTTCAGTAAATCGCATGGAAACTAATCCAAAAAAAGCTGAGGTAATAACTAAAACTTCTGGGATTTGCCATTTGTCTGGACGATAATTTGTGCGGGAAGCATTCTTTCCCGCAAACCAAAGTGCGAAGAATGAAAGAGTTGTTCCAAAAAGAAGAGTAATTACACCAATATTTGATTGACTAAAAACACCTAACAAACCGGCTAAGCCAAAAAATATTCCCAGTAATCCACCCAGCATTAATAAATTAGTAATTCTTTTTGTGGCTTGAGTTTGGTGAATTC
>Ga0207937_1000274_pt1 | contig 18609 bp, 21 predicted proteins | sample LakMenEpi04Sep11_FD_150668 | JGI IMG/M metagenome (GOLD analysis project Ga0207937, IMG submission 150668) | Freshwater microbial communities from Lake Mendota, WI - 04SEP2011 deep hole epilimnion (SPAdes) | ecosystem: Environmental > Aquatic > Freshwater > Lentic | place: Lake Mendota, Madison...
TCAATCCCGAGGGCGAAATCGTCGAAGTGCTCGGACCCGCGGACAAGCCCGGTGTGGACATCGAATCCATCATCCGCAAATTCGATTTACCCACCCGTTTCCCGGAGAACGTCGTTGCCGAAGCGAAGCGTTTTGCCGACACCGTCCCGCCCTCCGCGGCGAACGGACGCGAGGACTGCCGCGGCACCCTCGTCATCACGATCGATCCCGATGACGCCCGCGACTTCGACGATGCCATCAACGTGGAAAAGACCCGCGACGGGTGGCGGTTGACCGTTCACATTGCGGACGTCTCGCACTACGTCGCGCCCGGCTCGCCGCTTGATCACGAAGCCTACAAACGCGGCAACAGCGTGTATCTGCCCGACCGCGTCATCCCCATGCTGCCGGAAGCGCTCAGCAACGGCCTGTGCAGCCTGCGACCGGAAGAAGACCGCCTCGCTTTTGCCGCCTTTCTCGACATCGGTCGAGACGGCAAAATCCGCAAGTCACGCTTTGCCAAGACGATCATCCGCAGCGCGCGCCGTCTCACCTACAAAGAAGCCTTCGCCAAGCTGAAAGCCAACCCGCGTGACCAGATCGAACGCATGCTGCACGAGGCCTGGGCCATGGCATCCGTCCTGCGTAAAAAACGCTTCGACGAAGGCTCGCTCGATTTGGATTTTCCTGAAGTGAAAGTCTGGCTCGATGAAAACGGACATCCGGCGCGGCTCGAACGCATCGAGAACGACATCTCCCACCAACTCATCGAGGAATGCATGCTCGCGGCCAATGAATCCGTGGCGCGGTTCTTCCGCATGACACCCGCCGCCGCTATCCACCGCGTGCATGAAAAACCGGACGAAGCCAAACTCAACGAATACCGCGAGCGCGTGCAGATGCACGGACACAAGGTCGGTAACCTTGCCGTGCGCAAGGAACTCACGCGCTTTCTGAAAATGTTGCGCGGACAACCCGAAGAATACGCCCTCAAGACCGCGCTGCTGAAGAGTCTCAAGCGTGCCAGCTATTCACCGGAACCCGCCGGCCACTACGGCTTGGCCAAGAGCGACTACACGCACTTCACCAGCCCCATCCGACGTTACGCCGATCTTGTGGTGCATCGCGTGCTCTCCGACGTCTGCGGCTACACCAAGCCGAAAGGCCGCATCCCGTTCGGCGAAATTGCCCGGCATATTTCCACGACTGAGCGCAACGCCGCCGAGGCCGAACGCGAAGCCGTCCGCCTCAAGAAAATGGAATTCTTCCGACAGCAAATCACCAAGCGCACCGGAAAAACCTTCCACGCTATCGTTCTCGAAGTCCGCAACTTCGGCATGTTCGTCGAATTGCCCGAAGTCATGGCCGGCGGTCTTATCCATGTCTCCGCTCTCGGCGACGATTTCTATACCTTCGACCAAGCCCGCCAGCGCTTCGTCGGGCGGAAGACAAAGAAAGTTTTCCAAGCCGGCGACAAACTCGAAGTCGTCGTCGCCCGCGTCGATCCGTTCAAGCAACAAATCGACTTCGCCCCGGCCTAGAAAACATTGTCATTGGACCAACCCCTCACGACGGAACCACGCGAGGGTGCGGGCCAGCGTGTCGTCCAAGGTGGCGCGACCGCGCCAGCCGGTGGCTTCGTGGAAGGGTTCGGGGTCGATGACCCAGCGGTCGGGCCAAATTTCGCGGGCGCGGTCGGGTGTGAGCGACGGGACTTTTTCGCCGATGGCGGGGATGAATTTCGAAGCGAGGGCCACGGGCTTGAGCAGGAGCTGCGGCACGGGCAGCAACAACCCACGGCGATCGCTCACCCGCCCGGCAGTGCGCATGAGCAAGGCGTCGGTGATGGTGCCAGGCGACGTGACGTGCGCGGTGTGGATCCCTGGATCGTGGCCGCGCTCGAACCAAGCTTCGATCGCATCAACCAAGTCGTCCGAAGATACCCAGCTGTAGTGTTTCAGACGCAAGCCCGGCTTGGGCCAGATTTTGCCACGCACCATACGGAAAAGTGGCAGTGTCGCCTGATCGCCTGGTCCAAGAACCATGGGCGCACGGAGCATGAAAACGGGGTGCTTTGGTGATACTTCACGCACAGCCAACTCCATGTGCAACTTCGATACGCCATACCACGAGACCGGACAGTCGGGGTGCTCGATTTTTTTGGCGTGATGACCGGCTGGTGTGGGGCCGCCGGCAGCTTGCGAGGAAAGCAGAACGACACGGGGTGCGCCGGCGAGAGTTTGCAGCAGGCGCGTTGTCCCCTCGACATTGCTGCGGAAGTATTCATCGCGAGAACGACCGAAGAGCACGCCGGCGCAATGGATTACGCGGTCCATCTCTCCCAATTCGCGAAAGTCCCACTGCGGCGCTTCGGCTTCGATGACCCGAAGTTTGTCCGGGTGCGCCACGCCTTCGCGCTGCAGCTGAGAGTGAAGTTTTTCGGGGGAACGGACTGGAGCGATGACTTCGGTGATTCTGTCGTCGCGGAGCGCACGTAAAATCAGGGTGCGTCCGATAAATCCCGTGGCGCCGGTAACAAGGATACGCATAGTTAAAGAGGTTTTTCCCAGATGGTGTATTCCCTCGTACGGTGCCCGCCGAGGATCTCGATGCTGCGCACGATTTGTTCGTTGTTCGCTTCGACCCAGGAAACTTCGGACACGGGATAATGGACGGCCACGCGGCGGAACGTTTCAAGGTAAAGGAAGGGGGCGATGCCGCTGCGGCGACGAAATTCCGGTTCGATACCAAGAATGAGGTGGCGGGCCCGGCGGGGTCGGCCCGTCTTGATCATCCAGAGCATGGGGATCAAACGAAGAAAGCCACGGGGCCAGGACAAGCTGCGGCGCAGGAACTCGTTGATATCGGGCAGGGAAATCGAGTAGCCGACCTCACGACCTTCGTGCATGACGAAGAAGAGCATCTGGGGGTCCGCGATGGTGCGCAAACCGGCGGCGGAGTGCTCCAGATCCTCCCACTGGACGGGCACGTAGCCCCAGTTCCGGTCGAGCGTGACATTGTATAAGCGCTGGAGGGTGCGGAGTTCTTTTTCCGGATGACTAAGGTCGAACGGGCGGATAGTGAGACCGCTTTTTTCCCGCGCACGTTCGGCGAGTCGTACCATGGTAGGACTGGCGGGGGCGGTCATATCCATGTCGAAAGCGTAAAGTCGCCGCACCTCGGATAGTCCGAGATGCCCGTAGGTCTCGACATAGCGCGCAGGGTTCCACGGCATGAAGACACACGGGGGATCGTCGAAACCAGCGGAGAGAAGGCCACAGTTGTCGTTGATGCTCGGTGAGTAGGGGCCGCGCACTGTAGAGAGCCCCCGGTCGCGCAGCCATTCGCAAGCGGTCGCAAACAAGGCGCCGGCCGTCGCGTCATTATCGAAGTCGAAAAAACCGAAAAAGCCTGTGTGGTCTCGGTGGTATTCGTTGTGCAGGCGGTTGCGGATGGCCGCAATACGCCCGACTGGCCGGCCGTCGCGCAGGGCAAGGAAAGCCTCCAGATCACCCGTGGTTTTTAGGAAAGGCGAGTCGGGACGGAACGTGTCGGCCACGCTGCCGGGAATGGGCGGAACAAACTGCGCAAAGCGGCCGAGGATATCCTCACCGCTATTTTCAAACCGCCGCAGTTCGGACGGGCTGCGACACGGGAGTATCGTGATGCCTTTGGGGGATCTCCCCGGCGGCTCGCTGGTAGGCATCGTCTTCAAAGATGTTCAATTCACGGGCGATGCGCTCGAAGACTTCGAGCACGTAGTCGAGTTGCTCCTGGGTGTGGGTCGACATGTAGCTGGTGCGGATGATGGCCTGACCACGGCGCACAGCAGGGTAAATAGCCGGAGTGGCAAAGATACCGTTGTCGAAAAGACGCTGGGCGAAGAAGAAGGCTTTCTGCTCGTCGCCGACAAGGATCGGGACGATCGGCGTTTCCGTGGTGCCGATGTGGAAACCGAGCGCACGCAGCGAGGTGTGCATACGGCTGGCGTTTTCCCAAAGCTTTTCCATGCGCCACGGCTCTTTGCGCATGATGTCCAGCGCGCAAAGAACACCGCCGGCCACAGCGGGCGTGGGAGAGGCGGTGAAGATGAAGCAACGGGCTTTATGGCGGACGTATTTCATCACGTCCTTGTCGCCGGCAAGGAACCCACCCATGCAGCCGAGCGATTTGGAGAAGGTGCCCATCATGAGGTCAGCCCGGTCAGCCACCCCCAAGTGGTGCGCGCTTCCTTTGCCTTCAGGCCCCATGACACCAAGGGCATGAGCTTCATCCACGTAAAACTTGGCCCCGAATTCTTCGGCCACAGCCATGAGGTCGGGTAAGCGGGCGATGTCTCCCGACATGCTGAAGACACCATCGATCACGACCATCTTGCCGGCATCGCCGGGCAAGCGGGACAAGCGGCGGCGGAGCGACTCGGGGGAGTTGTGGGAAAACGGAATAATTTTGGCCGGCGACATGCGGCAACCGTCGATGATACTGGCGTGGTTTTCTTTGTCGCAGAGGATGTAATCGCCGTCCTCGAAGAGGCAGGTTAGCGCACCTTGATTGGCGAAGTATCCGGTGGAAAAAAGAAGGGCCGCGTCTTTGCCGATATAGTCGGCCAAGGACTCCTCGAGTTGCTCATGAATGATAAGGTTGCCGCTGAGAAAGCGCGATCCGGTGCATCCTAGACCGTATTTGCGGGTCGCCTCGACTGCGGCTTCGACGACGCGGGGATCATTGGCCAAGCCGAGGTAGTTGTTCGACCCGACCATGATGACGCGCTTCCCCTCGCAAAGCACTTCGGCGCCATCCATTTCCTCGATCGGACGGAAAAAGGGATAAATGCCCAGCGCTTGGGCGCGCTCGGGCTCGTCATAGGCAACGCACTTGGCAAAAAGATCGTGCTCCGTCTCCCAAGCGTGGCCATTGAGGGAAGGGGGCGCTTCTTCCCCGTTAATGTTGATGATTTTCATCAAGTTTTCGGCAGGGGGAGAAACTATCGGTTGCCTCCCGACAAAGCAACGCCGCATTTGCCTGAACGGCAGGACTGAAAAATGCGGGGTAAATTCATGGAAAACATGCTTTCAGGATGCCGAATGGGCGCGTTAGTTCCCTTGTGCTCCCGAGACCGACGAGGATGGGCGGGATTCAGCGAAACGCACATCGCCCCGGCGACGTTGCTGCACAAAGGTGTTGTTATCGCCATATTGCGCCCATGGACCACGGGGAACCTCGCTGAATTCGACAAAACGCCAATCGGCCACATCTTTGCCTTTCATGCCCAAGAAATCTCGGACGGCAGGGGATACATCCAACCCTGCAGCTTGGTTGAGGTTTGGCAGTGGTCGCTGATTGCCAAACACATACTGCCAGTGATCCGTGCGAAACGGACCGCAATCTTCCCATTGTGCGTAAGCCTCGCGTCCGCGATGTCGCACCACCATCCACCGCCCCTTGCAGACCGATTGGCCTTGACGCACATATGCCTCACGAAACCAGGGAATCACTCTGGGAGCCTCCGGCTTGGTGCGGCCGCGGGTTACGTCGTTGTAGGGCAAGGCGATGTAAAAAGGATTTTGGCGGGGAATGAAGCGCGCCGGGATGTAACCGCGGCGACCGCGCGGATCGGGGTCATCATATCCGCCATAGTTGTGAACCCATCGGGTATCCCATGAACTTTTGTCGTTTGGCACCGGGTTGTTCTGGGTCGGACTCTCCCCGATCCAAAAAACGGTTGTCACGATGTTGTTTTTCCAAGGGTAGCGGCGGGAGTTACCCGCGCGCGGGGATGAGGCAGTGTTCGTCGATTTGGGCAGACGCGGCTCTACCCGCAACAACACACTTTCACGGAGGCGCAACGCATGGTCCTCGAAAGTGGAGGCTGAGGACCCGGAAGCCGCAACTGCCAGACAGGTAGCGGACATCAGAGCCGTAATAAGAGGCTTACTGCACTTCATGGGTGGGAGATTCCAAGTATCGGCGCAAACAAGACCCGCGCAAACAAAAAGGACCAAAAAAGAAGGCGACCTGCTTCAAGGTCAGGTCGCCTCCTCTGTAGAGAAATGCCCGAAAGCTTAGCTTTGGGTTCCTTCTTCGGTCTTGTCTTTAGCTTTTTTGCCACCAGCCGGGCAGCTGCCGCAGTCACCGGCAAAGGTGGAGGTGGCAAAAGCGGCCATGGCAATGACCGTAACAGTGATGGATAATAGGGTTTTCATCAAGGGAGGTACGACACACGAATCCCATCGGATGTTCAAAATTATTTTTTCCAGAAGTCCCGCCCCCCCGGATTTCCGGTGCGATGGATCCAGATACTATTGAGGATTCCGATACTTAGAAGAACCGTCAAAAGGAACGATCCGCCGTAGCTGACTAAGGGTAGAGGCAAGCCCGTAATCGGGGTCACCCCGATGGTCATCCCGATATTCATGAAGGTATGGGTAAAGAGAAGGGTGGTGAGGCCCACCGCCAGTAACCGCCCGAAATCGTCCTTGGCCTGCAACGCGATGTAGAGCCCGAAACCACACAGCAACATGAAAGCCAGCAAAAGCAAAAAACCTCCGATAAACCCGTGCTGCTCGCCGATAACGGAAAAAATAAAGTCGTTGTGCACGATCGTGCTCGGCAGAAAGCCAAGTTCGTTGAGAGTGTTGGGAGCTTTGAACCCCTTCCCGTCCCAACCGCCCGAGCCAATGGCCGTGAGTGATTGATTGATCGTCCAACCGGCCCCGCGCGGATCGAGGTCCGGATCGAGAAAAGTAATGATGCGCTGCCGCTGGTAGGGCCGCAGGCCGAAATTCACCATCAGAGGAATCATGGCCAGTGCCAGCAGGATCAGCGTAATCAAGAAGCGGGCGGGAATCCTCGCCGCATACAGCATGGCCAGAATAACCGGCAGCCAGACAAGCGAGGATCCCAAATCGGGCTGGATGAGAATGAGTACCCACGGTGCTGCCGCAATGACCCCGCAGAGGGCAATTCGAAGCGGAGGCGGCATGCTTTCATAATCTGACAGAAACAGAGCCATGACCATGATCGCGGCCAGGATGGCCAACTGCGATGGCTGGAAGTTCATAAAGCCCAAATTCAGCCAACTGCGGGCGCCATAAACCGTCTCGCCAAAAAAATAGGTGATGAGCAGCCCGAGAAGCCCGGCGATGTACAGCGGCAAAGCTCCTGAACGAACCCATTGATAATCGGTCAGTGAGACAACGACACAGACCGCCAGACCAACCAGCAGCCAGACCAGCTGGCGATTCCAGAAATCCTGCTCGCGCATCCAGGTCGCGCTGTAAATGGCAAAGATCCCAAAAGCAGCCAGCAAAAGGACAAGAATCATCAATGGCCAATGCACCCCGCCCAATTTTCGCGCGTAGTAGATCATAACTTTTCAGGCCGCCAGACGCGGCACAGCCGAGAGCAGCTTTTTCGTGTATTCGTGTTGCGGATCTTCGTAAATGGCGGCGGCTGGGGCTGATTCCACGATCTTGCCTTGATGCATCACGATCACGTGGTCGCTCACATGTTTAACCACCGCGAGGTCGTGGGCGATGAACAAATACGCCACACCGAGTTGCTCCTGCAAATCTTGCAGGAGGTTCACGATCTGGGCCTGCACGCTGACATCCAGCGCGCTCACCGGCTCGTCGCAGACAATGAAACGCGGCTTGACCGCCAGAGCCCGTGCGATGCCGATACGCTGGCGCTGTCCACCGCTGAACTCGTGCGGGTAGCGACCCATCGCATCGGTGGGCAATCCCACCAGCTTCAATAAATCAGCCACCCGGGCCCGACGCTCGTCTTTCGTCATCGAAGGAAAATGAATCTCCAACGGCTCAGCCAGAATCGCTTGGATCGTCATGCGCGGATTGAGCGATCCGAACGGGTCCTGGAAAATCATCTGCAGATCCTTGCGCAAAGGTCGGAACTCCCCCTCACCGAGGGGCAGAATATCCCGCCCTTCGAAGAGCACCCGACCGGAAGTCGCGGGCGTGAGCTTGACCAAGGTGCGCCCGACCGTCGTTTTGCCGCTGCCGCTCTCACCGACCAGACCGACGGTTTTGCCCTCGGGAACATCGAAACTGACATCATCGACGGCTTTGATGTCACCGGTCTTGTGGCGAAAAACACCGCCCAGCACTGGAAACCATGTGCGGAGATTGCGGACGGAGATCAGAGACATGCGCGCAATTTGCCCCCGGATGGGATCAACGGCAAGAAAGCTGTGCGGTCATCCGAGCCAATCTTCCAAGAGTTGCGCAAACATCTCCGGCGTGGTGGCCGCGATCAGTTCCGACACTCTGGCCCCGTCTTTGCATCGTCGAGCCAACGCGCCCACCGTACGCAGGTATTCCTCCGACATGGCCAAAGGAATCGCAAAAACAAAAATAATTTTCACCACCTCCCCGCTGATCGGTGAGGCCAAACGCGCGGCGGACAAGGCCAACTCCCTCACCTTGTCACTGCGGCCATGGGCCAGACAAATGCCGCATTCGCAACCGCCAAGATCAACCACTTGCTTGGGCCCGATGGACTTCCAAAATTGTTCCCACGATCCGATCCTCGCATCATCCTGCAACAACTCGGCCGTGGAACGCACGGCTTCCTCTCGGGAGGAGGCAACCAGATCCAGACGCACCCGCGACGGATCGACCAAGCGGTGTCCGGGAATCATACGTTGGTGCCACTCCACTTGAGCTTCTCCCGCAGGACCTCGCTGAAAGTCCTTCCCGGCAACGTGGCCAATTGCAGTTTCTCCTCGGACCGGGAAATGCGGAGAACATCGCACTTGTCGAAATCGCGCACCTCCTGCCCATCCACATTGACCGTGACCCCCGGGCCGCCTCCGACCAAGCGAAGCTCAAGTCTGGAACGGTCGGAAAGCACCGCCGAACGGTTGGTCAGCACGTGCGGGCATATCGGCGTGAGCACGAGGCAAGCGCTGTCGGGCAAAAGCAACGGACCGCCGGCAGACATAGAATAGGCGGTGGATCCGGTCGGTGTGGCAACGATGAGGCCGTCCGCGTTGTAAACACACAACTCCTCGCCATCCACGAGCACCTCGACTTTGATGAGTTGCGAGTGCTGGCCGCGACTCACGACCGCATCGTTCAGCCCGGTGAAGGTTTCGATAATTTTGCCGCCTCGCTCCAGTTCCACACGCAGCAGCGTGCGGGAGCTGAATTGGATACTGCGTGCCGCGATACTTTCCACCGCACCGGCCCAATCCTCGCTGCTCACGCCGGTAAGAAAGCCGAGCGAACCTAGGTTGATGCCGAAAATAGGCGGCACCGGACCACGGACCTGATGCAAGGCCCGCAAGATCGTGCCGTCGCCGCCGAGCACGATCAGCAGATCACAAACCGATGCCAAAGTTTGCTCATCCAAGCCGGCGTCAGTCGCTCCGACCAGTCCGGCCGTGCGGTGCTCGAGCAACACTTCTACCCCGTGCCGACCCAACGCCTCGCGCAAGGACTCCACCAACGCCGCCGCCTGCGGCTTGTCCACTCGCGCCAAGATACCTGCTTTCATGGTGTGATCAGGCAGAGAAACTCTTTGTTGCCGTCGGCCCCGGTGATCGGCGATTCGGTCACCCCGCCCCACGTCCAGGCCCGGCCGGCGGCAAAATCACGGATTTTTTCAACCGCTTTCCGGTGACTCGATTCGTCACGCACCACCCCGCCCCGCCCCACTTCGGCACGGGACAATTCGAACTGCGGCTTGATCAACGCGACAATCATCCCGCCGTCAGTAAGAACCCCCGCGACAGGCGGCAAGACCAAAGTCAGGGAAATGAAACTCACATCGATCACGGCCAAGCGCGGCCTTGCCGGCAAATCCGCCGGTTGAAGATGGCGCGCGTTGCAATGTTCCACCACGACAACCCGCGTATCTTCGCGTATTTTCCAAGCCAACTGACCATGCCCGACATCCAGGGCAAAAACTTTCCCGGCACCGTGTTGCAGCAGGCAATCGGTGAACCCCCCGGTCGATGCACCGACATCGAGACAAGTCCACCCCTCGGGGAAGATGGAGAAAAATTTCAATGCCGCCTCCAGCTTGTGGCCACCGCGCCCCACATAGCGATCCGCCCCGCGCACTTCCAAAGGCGCGTCATCGGTGAGGGTTTGCGAGGCTTTGTTCATCCGTGTCCCGCCGGAAAAAACCTCTCCGGCCATGATCATGCGCTGCGCTTTTTCCCGCGAGGGAGACAGCCCGCGCTGCACGAGCAGGACATCCAATCGCTCTTTCCCCATGCCGCCGCGATTCAATCCGTCCGCACGCCGGCGTCATGCAGGCGGCGCTCGAGCTGGCGTATGCGCACTTCGGCCATTTCAAGCTGCTGGCGGCGCTCGACGAGCAGCAACTCCAGCTCGCGGATGCGTTGCTGGAGATTCTGCCGGATCGTCCGTCGGATGGGCTCATGAGGAGTGATATCCTCGATCGGGGGCAGCGCGCCTTGGTAGAAGCCGCTGTCACGCAAGGCCATCTCCTGACCGCTGCAGCAATTGATGAGCGTGGTGTCGGCGTGGATCTCACCGAGCCGGAGAAATTCCTGCACCGCCTCCTCGGTCGTCGGGCCGTAGTAGGATTCCTCCCCAAGCTGGATCAGGTAATCCATGTGAAGGTCTTGCAACATCGGGGCTTTGATCCATTTGACCCGGTCCTCACTGACCATGTCGAGCGGGGCGACCTGGGCGGATCGTGCCCATTCCTTGAGCTTGGCAAAATCAACCGGCCCGAAGACTTCGTTGTCCTCGTGCTTGCGCAGATACCATTTTGCCGAGTGCTCCATGGGGAACACCCCGAGTGTCTCCCCGCGTGAAGCCGGTGACCAGCAAATCCAGCGGCGGCCGCATCCGCTGCCACTTGCATGATGCGGCGCAATGCGTCACTATAACGGGTCGATGTTCAGGCTCACGCGCCAAGAACGCAGATTGGTTGCCTTTATCCTCGCAGCATTTGTTGTCGGGCTTGGTCTCAAGCACTGGCGGGATATGCGGACGGCCGAGGCAGCCATGGCGGAGGTGCAAGCCCCTTGACCAACCATGCAAAAACCGGCCTTCCACGAAACGCTTGAGGCGCTCATCGCGCGCGACCAACGCTACAGCCGCGAGGCCTACGGTTTTCTCCGCGACGCACTGGAATTCACCCAAAAGCGGCAACGCAAAGCCCGAGCCGCCGGCACGACGCACGTTTCGGCAGGCGAACTGCTCGACGGCTTCCGCGAATACGCCCTGCAGCAGTTCGGCCCGATGGGGCTGACCGTCTTGGAATATTGGGGTATCCGCTCGACCGGTGATGTGGGGCGCATGGTTTTCAACCTCATCGAGGCCGGCGTTTTCGGTCGGGCCGAGGATGACCGGATCGAAGATTTCGAGAATGGCTTCAGCTTCGAGGAGGCATTTGTCGATCCCTTCCGCCCCGCGCAACAACGGCCCGCCAACATCACCCTGCGCCAACGCAAAGTTGCACAGAAGACCGGCTGAGCCCGGAGAGGCTCCCGCGCGGCGGCGTTCTACTTATGCAGCACTTCCTGCCCCAATCCGAGACTGCGGCCGCCGCACTCGCCCGCGGCCGCACCCTCACCCGCGTGCTGCCGAACGGGTTCACCGTGCTCGTCGAGCCGGACCACTCCGCTCCGGTGACCAGCGTGCAAGTCTGGGTGAAAAGCGGCAGCATCCATGAAAGCGAATGGATGGGCGGGGGATTGTCTCACCTGCTCGAGCACATGCTTTTCAAAGGCACGGAAACGCGCGGCCCCAACGAGATAGCCCGCGCCGTGCAGGAAGCCGGCGGCTACATCAATGCCTACACGTCCTTCGACCGCACAGTCTATTGGATCGATGTGCCCTCGGACGGCACCGCCACGGCCATCGAGCTGCTCGCCGATGCCGTGATCAATTCGACCTTGCCCGACGATGAATTTGCCAAGGAGCAGGAAGTCATCCGTCGGGAGTTTGCCATGGGCTTCGACGACCCGAACCGCATGAGCACCGAACTGATGCTGTCGACGGCCTTCAGCCACAGCCCCTACCGCCATCCCGTCATCGGCTATCTGGAAATTTTCAACCGCCTTAGCCGCCACGATCTTGTGGCTTATTACCGGGAGCGCTACGTGCCGGATAACATGTTTCTCGTGGTGGTGGGCGATGTGGTTCCGGCCGATGTTTTTGATCTCGCCGGAAAATGGTTCGGTGCGGCCGAGCGGAAATCGCTCGCCCCGCTTTACATACCACGCGAGCCCCAGCAACTCGGCCGCCGGGAGGCCCATGAGGAATTTGACACCGAGCTGGGTCGCTGCTCTCTCGTCTGGCACATCCCGCCGGTTACGAACCCCGATACGGCCCCGCTGGATGTTTTGGCCGCCGTGCTCGGCGGCGGACGCAGCACCCCTCTCCACCGCGAGTTGCGCGAACGACGCAATCTGGTCCATCACATTTCCGCCTATTCTTACATGGCCGGCGAAATGGGACTCTTCGGCATCGACTTTCTCTGCGAGCCGGGCAAACGCGTTCATGCCGTGGAGGCCGTCCTCGAAATCGTGGCCCGCTACCGCGACGAACCCGCCTCCACCGCCGAGGTGGCCAAGGCGCGTAACAACATCCTCGCCGACCAACTCAACAGTCTGGCCACCGCCCGAGGTCGGGCTTCCGACATTGGCGGCAGTTGGTTGCTGGCGCGCAATCCGGATCTTGGTTCCGAATACCTCGGTCACATCGGGCGGGTGGAAGCCGGCGCTCTCCAGCGCGTGGCACGTCAATACCTCACGACTTCCGGACTCACGGTCACATCGCTCAACCCGCGCGGATCGCTCGATCTGATCAACCGTGCTCCCGCCGGTAACATCACGAGGCACATCGAAAAGTTCACGCTGCCCAACGGCCTGCGTGTGCTCATTTGCCCGGACGCCAAACTGCCGCAGATCCATGCCGTTGCCGTTTTCCGCGGCGGCCTCCTGGCGGAAACCCTGCAGACCAACGGCATCACCGCCTTGGCTGCCCGCACCTTGATCAAAGGAACCGCCAAGCGCACGGCCGAGCAGCTCGCCGAAGAGATCGAGCAGGTCGGGGGTCAAATACGCGCCGACTCGGGCAACAACAGCTTCAGCGTCTCCATCGAAATGATGAAACCCGACTTGAAGCTCGGTTTGGAAGTTTTGTCCGACGTCCTCAAACATGCATCTTTCCCCGCGGACGAAATTGCCCGGGAAAAACAGGACCAGATCGCCTCCATCAAAGCCGAGGACGAACAAATCACCGCCGTGGCCCGCCGCGTCATGCGCCGCGCCGTGTTCGGCGATCACCCCTACGGCCTGCGATCCAACGGCACCGAGGAATCCGTGGCTCTGCTCGAGCAGAGTCAACTTCAGGCATTTCGAGATTGCTGCGTCACGGCCCGGAACGGCGTGCTTGCCATCTTCGGCGACATCACCGTGGAGAAAGTCCGAATTTTGGCAGAGGAGCTTTTCGGCGATTTGCCCGCTGGCGAATTGCTCATGACCGATCCACCGGTGCCCGCCCCGCTGATGGAGCCGGTCGAGATCGTCAAAAATGAACCAAAGCAACAAGCCGTCCTCATGGCTGGCTTTCTCGGTGCACACGCCCTCAGCCCCGACCGGGTTGCCTTGGAACTCATCGACACCGCCAGCAGCGACATGGCCTCGCGTTTTTTTCAGCGCATCCGCGAGGAACTCGGTCTGGCTTACTTCGTCGGCGCCTCGCAAATGATGGGCTTTGCCCCCGGAATTTTCACTTTTTACCTCGGAACTGATCCCGCCAAGGTGGATCTCGTGCGCAAGAATTTCGATGACGAGATCGCCGCCTTGGCCCGCGAAGGCCTCGACGAGGGCGAGTTGGCCCGCGCCAAGAAAAAACTCATCGGCGCCGAGTCCATTCGCAACCAATCACTCGAAGCCGTCGCCCACGTCGCTGCGGTGGATGAGCTCTACGGCTTGGGCGCGGATCACTACAAGAATCGCGCCGCCGAGATCAACGCCGTCACGAACGAACAAATCCGCGAAGTCGCCCGGAAATATTTCCACCAACCCTGCCGCGCCACCGTTCTGGTGACACCGGCGCAACAATCCGAATAACCCCATGGCTGAAGTTCAAAAAACACCCCAATCCGGCGAAATGACCCGCCGCTTCATCGAATTCGTTCTCATGCAGGCCCAACAAATCGCCCTGCTGCTCGGACAAATCCCGGGCCCCGAGGGCAAACCCATCGAACCCAACCTGCCCGTCGCCCGGATGTTCATCGATCAGCTGGAGATGATCCGTGAAAAAACCCGCGGCAATCTTTCCACGGAGGAAGCCGACGTGCTCAACAAAGTGCTGGCCGACCTGCAACTCGCATTCGTCGAAGCAGGCAGCCAAGGTCCCGCGCCCGAGCCCGCTCCGCCCCTCCCAACCGAGGAATCGGCCAAGCCGACCGAGCCGGACGACGACGGCAAAAAGAAGTTCACCAAAAGCTACGGTTGATCACCGCAATTCCCCCCAGCAAACTCGCGGCATGGAAATCACCCAAACCGAAATCAATGGTGTTACCGTGCTTGCGCTGACCGGTCGTTTGGATGGAGTGACCTCGCACGCCGTGGAGCAGAAAATTGCCGGGATTCTCGCGGGCGGAACCGAACGTCTCGTCTTCGATTGCTCGCACGTCGATTACGCCAGCAGCGCGGGCCTGCGCGTATTTCTGTCCACCGCCAAGAAACTCCAGAAGCTCGGAGGACGCTGCGCTTTTGCGGCTCTGACCCCCGAGCTACGCGAAATTTTCCGTGTTTCCGGATTTCTCGATGTGCTCGAAATCCACGACAACGTTGCCGCTTCCACCGTATGAGCACAAATTTACCGCCGATCACCTTCGTCGAAGAAATCGTGTTGCTGGCGCTGGACGACGAGACCGGCGCGCCGTTGCCTTTGCCTGTGACCGCGCTCGGTCACGGCTTGGCTGGCGCCGTCATTGCCGATCTCGCCGTGGCCGGCAAGGTAGACACCGACGCTCAACAACTCACCGTGCTCGATGCCTCGCCGACCGGCGATTCACTGCTCGACCCGTGGCTCTCGCTCATCGCGGCCGACCCGCAACCTCATCCGGTCACCCATTGGCTAGCCGTGCTTTCCGACCGGCAACAGGAAATCGAAAAGCCCGCCTTGGAGCGCCTCATCGCCCGCGGTATCCTGCGACGGCACGACAAAAAAATTCTCTGGGTCATCGGCCTGCGCCGTTATCCGACCATCGACGGCACCGAACGGGCCGAGGTGCGCACCCGGCTGGGTGCGCTCATTCTCGGCGAGGAACTGCCCGACCCGCGCGACGCCATGCTGGTCAGTCTGCTGGCCGGATGCCGCTTGACCGACCGCATTTTCAGCGGGCCCGAATTTGCCGCCCGCGAGCAACGACTCGCCACTTTGGCCAAAATGGATCTTGTCGGACGAGAAGTCGCCGCGGCCACCAGCGAGTCGATCGAAGCGCTGACCTTGGCGATGAATTCCTCGATCTCCCACATTTGACCCTTCCATGCCTTGGGAACATCACACCGAACCGCTGGCCGACCGGAAAGTTTTCGCCGGGCGCATGGCCAGACAGTTTCTTTTTGCACTGATGCTGGTCGTCGCTTCCCTGCTAGCGGGCATGGTCGGCTACAAGACAATCGGCAGGCTGGATCTGGTCGACTCGTTTCTGGAGGCGAGCATGTTCCTGAGCGGAGCCGGTCCGCTTTATACCGAGCGCAGCTCGGACAATGCCCTCAAGATTTTCTCCTCGATCTACGCGCTCTTCAGCACGCTGATTGTGGTCTCCATCGTCGCGATTCTGGCCGCGCCGATGGTGCACCGCGTCATGCACCGTTTGCACCTCGACCGCAGCCGTCGTTGAGGCGCCGGTTACTTTTCCCCCAAGTCAGCCGCGATCCGGTCGCAGACCGTCTTGAGCACTCTGACCCGCGCATACCATTTGTAGTTGGCGGGAACGACATGCCACGGCGCAAATTCGGGTGATGTGTGCGCGAACATCTCTTGGGCGGCTTTGATGTAATCGTTCCAGCGGTTGCGATTGCGCCAGTCCTCATCGTTCATTTTCCACCTCTTGATGGGATCGGATTGGCGCTTTTTGAAGCGCGCCATTTGCTCCTGCTTGGTGATGTGCAGCCAGAACTTGATGATGATGGTGCCATCGTCATGAAGAAGACGCTCGAATTGATTGATCTCGCTGAAGGCGCGCCTCCATTCCGGCTTCGTCGCAAACCCCTCGACGCGTTCGACAAGGACACGGCCATACCAAGAGCGATCAAAGATGGCCATTTCACCGCGGGAGGGCAGCTTGTTCCAAAATCTCCACATGTAATGGTGCGCGTATTCCTCGGCCGTAGGTTTGATCGTCGAGTAAACACGCAGGTGGCGCGGATCGAGACGTTCGACCAACCGTTTGATCGCCCCGCCCTTGCCGGCCGCATCGGGACCTTCCACCACGACGATCACACTTCGCTTGGCCTCGCGCACCGCCAGTTGCAATTGCAACAACCGCAGGTGGCCATCGCGCATTTTCTGGCGGTAGTTTTCCGTCGTGTGACTCTTGGACTGGTCGAGCGCGGAGAGAATGATGGGGTGTTTGGCGGTGGTTGCTGGCATCGAGCGCAAAACTGAACACACGGCGAAAACCGCGGCGAGCGTTTTGTTGCTAAAAAAACAAAACCCCCGCGACCCGGAGGCCGCGAGGGTTTGCGAGGAGGAAAACGATCAGGAGTAAGAAGCTTGGGCGCCTTTGATGTTGCGCTTGCCGATCCAGGGCATGAGTCCACGCAGGCGGGCTCCGGTTTTCTCGATGCCGTGCTTCTCGCCCTTCTTGAGGAGAGCGCTGTATTTTTTGCGGCCCTTTTTGTCTTCAGCAATCCACTGGCGGGCAAACTTGCCCGTCTGGATGTCCTTGAGAACTTCTTTCATCCGCTTCTTGACGTTCTTGTCGATGACTTTGGGACCGACGGCGACGTCACCCCACTTGGCGGTGTCGGAGATACTGAAACGCATACCGGCGATACCCGCCTCGTTCATCAGATCCACAATGAGCTTCAACTCGTGCAGACACTCGAAGTAAGCCATCTCGGGCTGATAACCGGCCTCTACGAGCGTTTCGTAGCCGGCCTGTACCAGAGCGGAAGCGCCGCCGCAGAGCACGGCCTGCTCGCCGAAAAGGTCTGTCTCGGTCTCTTCTTTGAAAGATGTTTCAATAACCCCTCCACGGGTTCCGCCGATGCCTTTGGCCCAAGCGAGCGCGGTCTTTTTGGCCTGCTTGCTGGGGTTTTGATACACGGCAATGAGCGTCGGCACGCCTTTGCCCTCGGTGAACTGACGACGGACGATGTGCCCCGGGCCTTTCGGCGCGACCATGATGACGTCGACGTCTTTGGGCGGTTTGATCGTCTTGAAATGAATGGCAAAGCCGTGGCTGAAGAGCAGCGTTTGGCCTTTGCGGAGATGCGGGGCGATGTCCTTGTTGTAGACGGCCGGGATCTTCGTGTCGGGAACCGCCACAAATACAACATCGGCCTTTTTCACCGCTTGGGCGGTGTCGAGCACGGTGAAACCTTTCTTCTTGGCAACGGCCCGGCTTTTGCTGCTGGGGTAAAGGCCGATGATGACCTTCACGCCGCTTTCTTTGAGGTTGAGGGCGTGGGCATGCCCTTGGGAGCCGAAGCCGATCACGGCGACCGTCTTGCCTTTGAGGTTTTTGAGGTCGGCGTCTTTGTCTGTGTGGATTTTTGCTGGCATGGGTTGATTGGAAAAATATCTCAGGCTTCGGCCGTGCGGGAAAGAGCCACTTTGCCGGTGCGCGTGATGTCGGCGATTCCGTAGTTCTGCATCAGTTCGATGAATTTGCTCACCTTGCTTTCGTTGCCGGTGATTTCAATGACCAGTTTGTCGAGGCGGACATCGATGATTTTCGCACGGAAAACGTCGCAAATCTGCAGAACCTCGGAACGCGTCTGGGCGGTCACGTTCACACGCATGAGCACCAACTCGCGGTCCACAAATTCATCGTCGCGGAAATCATCCACTTTGATGACATCGACCAGCTTCTCGGTTTGCTTGGTCACCTGCTCGAGGACTTTGTCGTCGCCCCGCACCACAATGGTCATGCGGGACATGGATGGATCGATCGTCGGGGCGACGTTCAGCGTGTCGATGTTGAAACCGCGGCCGCTGAACATCCCGGCCACGCGGGTCAGCACGCCAAAGCGGTTTTCGACGAGAACAGACAAAGTGTGTCGCATAAAAGGATTGGTGAGACTTCCAGAATTCAACCCGCACGTCAATCGCCCAAGCCGTCCGGCGCCAACCGTTCAACCGCCGCCGCCAGAGCCTCGATTGTCCGGAGGGCTTCCTCGGGTTTGTTCATGCGACTGAACGAAACCCGCAGGCTTGATCGCGCCTCCTCATCCGGAACACCCATCGCCCGGAGGACATGGGAAGCATCCGGCGATCCGCTGCTGCAGGCGGAACCGATCGAACATGCCACCTCCAGGCGGTCCAGGCCGGCCAGAAGATCATGAGCTTCCAGCCCCGGCAGCGCGAAATTCGAGGTGTTCGGCAAGCGTTGCGCCGGATCGCCATGGAATTTTACTCCGGCAAACCGCTCCCGGAGCGC
>Ga0207937_1000275_pt1 | contig 18576 bp, 19 predicted proteins | sample LakMenEpi04Sep11_FD_150668 | JGI IMG/M metagenome (GOLD analysis project Ga0207937, IMG submission 150668) | Freshwater microbial communities from Lake Mendota, WI - 04SEP2011 deep hole epilimnion (SPAdes) | ecosystem: Environmental > Aquatic > Freshwater > Lentic | place: Lake Mendota, Madison...
ATTTCCGTCGGATCGATACCGAGGATCTGCTCCATCTCCTTGGAGACATCGTCCACCCTGGCGTGGGTCAAATCCACTTTGTTGATGACAGGGATAATCTTCAAATCGTGATCCATCGCTGCATATGCGTTCGCAACAGTCTGCGCTTCAACGCCCTGAAACGAGTCCACCAAAAGCAATGCCCCTTCACAGCAGGTCAACGATCGAGAGACTTCGTATTGAAAGTCCACATGGCCCGGCGTGTCGATCAAATTCAGTTCGTAAACTTCCCCTTTGTAGGTGTAGTTCAAGCAAACGGCTTTCGCCTTAATCGTGATCCCACGCTCTCGCTCTAAATCCATCGCGTCAAGCAACTGCTCTTTCATCTTGCGCAATTCGACCGTACCTGTTCTCTCCAGCAGTCGATCGGCTAACGTACTCTTGCCGTGGTCAATGTGGGCAATGATACAAAAATTGCGAATACGAGATTGAGGTATCTCCCCGTGTTTCCCGCCTTCTTTGACTAAACTCATTTACTAAACCTATTGTCATGAAATCGCAATCGCGAATCGCAGTTGCGAAAGGGATCAACCCTTTGTCTTATTGTCCATGCGAGCAATTCCAGCCGCGCCCAAATATCCAGCATCTCCACCAAGCGAAGCAAACTCGATCTTCGTTCCGTTCGCGACATACTCAAAACTACGTTTGCGGAATGACTCAGTGACCCGCGATAAAAATCGTCTGCCAACAGGTGATTCACTTCCACCAAAGTTCATCGCACCACCCAACACTACCAATCCTGGATCGATCATGTGAACTATCGTCGTGATTCCAATCGACAGGTAATCTGCCGTCTCGTCGATGATGTGAAGACTGAAGGCATCCCCTTGACTCGCCGCTTCATAGATCATGCGACTAGTAACTGTAGCCGCTCGATCGCTCAGCAAACTCGTGGCTCCTGCCGCCAATTGTTCGCGTGCTCGGGCAGCAACACCACTGGCACTCGCATACGCTTCGAGATGTCCACGACCACCGCCCCAAACGCACAGTCGAGCATCTGGCCGCGAGTCGATGATGAGATGTCCGCATTCACCTCCGAAACTGTTCTGACCAACCACCAATTGGTTATCGATAATCAACCCGCCACCCACGCCAGTTCCCAAAGTTAGCAATGCCATGCTGCTAAACACTCGACCTGTGCCAACCCAGAACTCACCAAAACCGGCAGCATTCGCATCGTTTGCAAAAGAAACGGGGCGACCGATCTTCTCTTCTAGACAGGCGACAATCGGAAAATGATGCCAATGGGGATGGTTCGGCGGTTCGATCAGCATTCCCTTAGGGATGTCCTGACTGCCTGGTGTTCCAAGTCCCACGCGAGCGACATCTGCCAAAGTAATCCCGATCTCCGACAACAACTTTTTGCAAGCTGCTACCACTCGGTCCATGGCATCGGCTGGCCCTCGCGGTTCCTCCGTGGCGATGGACGAAAAACCTAACGTGTTGCCCTCGTCGTCGACAACACCGATCTTGATGCCGGTCCCGCCGACGTCAATTCCCAGATAAATAGGATGGGTAGCCTGCGCGAGCGAACTAATAGTTTGAGTGGTCATATCTCGTTTGCTCAAAAGCACTTATGTTCAACGAAAAGGAGTCTATTCATCCCCAGAATTATAGATGAACTTCTGGGTTCCCAACAGTCTCATTTTCGGACGCCCCTTGCTCTGGGATAACACTTTTGGCCCGAGATGCTTCCAAAAATGCATCGAATCTTCCCGAGTCGCGAATCCATGAACGCACCAAAAATGGTTTGACCAGGAATAACACGAATGGCACGAATAGGATTACTGAGTATTGAGCATTCGTATGATTCGCTTTATTCGTGGTCAAAAGTAGAGCTGAAGTGAGGGGGGAGGCAGCCAGCGCTTCCAGCCTGTCAAAGCACAAGAAAAAAAGACAGGCAAGATGCGCAAGATGCCTATCCCACATTGGTGTCTATATCACCCAGCGAGTTGCTTACTTCCGTCGGGGAACGACCAAACATGGTGATGGCATTCTCGTCTGATACCACTCTGCTTGATTGGTGCGTTCATGGTTTGACGGCAGCCGACAAAAGTAGCAGGCTCGCTCCGTCGTGCCGTGCGCTCCGCGACATTTGCAGCGATCTAGGTGGACGGCACATGGAATGTGCCTATAACTTTGACTTTTGTCAGCTTTGTCCCATTGGCATGACAAAAACTGGTTCTGTGTTAAACTCCGGCGTCGCTTGATAAGTTTGATTTCCAAAGGGCGTGGTGCCCCCGCTTTATATCGTGACCCTATCGATCGGAAACGACAAAGGCCTCGCGAACCTCGTCAGGAATCGGCATGAGCTTCAATGTGTGCAAATCGACGAAGACCCACCGAGTTTCTGCCATCGCGCAAAGTCGTTCGTCCGATTTTCGTACGATCTCATACTTGCGAAGCGCCGAAACGCGATCCAGTTCTTCCAGCCACGTTCGAATCTCAATTTCATCTCCAAGCTGAGCTGGTAACTTGTAAGTAATCTTGTGTGATCGAACTATCCAAGCAGTTCCAGCTTCACGGTATCGATCCGGGGTCCAGCCCACTCGCTTGGAATGGGCACTCGCCGTCTTCAACGTCCAGCGAAGATATTGAAGGTTGTTCACGTGATTCAGCTCATCCAGGTCCTCTTCGCAAACAGTGCGTGTATCGATATAAATCGCAGAATCAGTCATTCAATTTTTCGTAACGTACCATTGGACATTGTTAATGAACTGCCGTGGATTGTAGGCACAATATCCAAACGAAACAACGAGTTGCATCCATGAAACCCCTTGATTCGCATTCAGGACACAGAATCAAGGCCGCTTTTGCAGGCAACAAAAGTTACCACAACCAATACCAAACAATCTTTCTGCATTATTGCGTTAAGCTTCTATCGTAACGTCCGAGCAGGCGCGCGCTTGGCACGCGAGTATGTAACCTTCAGCTTTTTCGGACGAACTCAATGCGACTTCGGAATCCATCTTCACTCGACCTAGTAGCAATCGTGTTGTGCATTGACCACAGATTCCAGATCGACATTCAAAAGGTAATTCCATTCCGAACTTTTCAGCAGATTCGAGCAACGTTTCCTGAGACGAGGTAGTAATCTGCTTCCCAGAAATAGCAAAATTCGCCGCAAACGATCCAGCGTCACTGTCGTCCTCACTTTCGCTGCTCTCCGAAAGAGCAGCGGAACTGCTGAATTTCGGAGAAGCAGACGAAACACCTGGCGAGACAAATGCCTCTGTCTTGATAGAGGAACTCGGGACCCCCATACTCAACAGCGTCTCCTTCGTCGCATCCATCATCGATTCCGGGCCGCACAAATAGACGGGCACGCAAGTCACATCAGGCACAAATCGTTTCAACATCGACACATTTGCTCGTCCACGTTCTCCCCGCCAATTGGATGTCGGTTCCTGTCTCGTCAATGTGATGCACACATGCAATTGGTGATGACGTTGTTGTAGCAACTCTATCTCTTCGCGAAAGATAATGTCTTGCTCAGTTCTAGCAACGATGAATAGATAGATGTCGCCCTGCCAATCGCGATCGGTCAAGTACCGAACGATGGACATCAACGGCGTAATTCCAACGCCGCCCGCCATTAACAAGACTGCCTTGCTCTCCTCCCCCGTGAATACGAACCTCCCGGCAGGTGCAGAGATCTGTAGCGTTTCGCCAATCTGAATGTTGTCATGCAAGTATCGCGAAGCGATCCCCTTTGCTTCACGCTTGATCGTGACCTCGCAATAGTCTCTTCGCGTTGGCGAGGAGGCGATGGTGTATGATCGATTCACTTTGGCATTATCGATCACCAGACGCAGGTTCATGTACTGACCAGGTTGATGCACAAATGGAATCGCTCTTCCATTCACGGATGCGAATCGGAATGTCTGAACGCTTGGCGTTTCGATGATTTTATCCATCAGCATAAGCTCGCCAGTCCAGAACGCTTTTGACGCTATGGTTTGTGGATTGCCATCGTTATGAGAGCCAGAGGTCTTCTGCTTTTGAAAACGAAGATAACCGACGCGGCAGACCAAAAGCGAACCCAATACCACCCCAAAGGCGACGGGCTGACGAACGTCGGATTTCACTAGTATGTAGTAGTGCATGACGCCCAAGATTGCAACGACATACGCTAGTCGATGAAGCGTCTTCCATCTTTTTGCACCGACCTTACGGATCATGGAGTTTGTCGATGTTATCGCCAATGGGACCATCAACAAGACCGCCAACATTCCTATCTGCAGGTAGAATCGCATCCAAATTTCATGGACAGTGCTCGCTAGGTTAAGCTCTCGGTCAAAGCCAACATAGATCCCGAAATGCAATACCGAATAGAAAAAACCATAGAGCCCAAGCGACCGTCGAAAGGCAATCCAACCACTCCATCCTGTGATCCAACGAGCCGGGGTCATGCTCAACGAGAGAAGCAGAAAGATCAAGGATAGTATGCCAGTTATATGCAAAGCATCATTAATCGGATTTGCTCCGAGTTGCCCGCGATAGGCGTCCCAAAGCAGGACAACAAGCGGTACGGCACCATTCAGCAAGACGAGATTGCGATAAAACTGGAGTGAGTTCATGTTGATGCCGTCTGCCTAATAGAACTTGCGCAGATCCATGCCTTGATAAAGATCCGCAACCTGATCTCCATAACCATTAAACAAAAGTGTTTTGCGACGGCCGGACTCACCTATGCGTTGTTCGGTCGCTTGGCTCCATCGCGGGTGATCGACATCAGGATTTACATTCGCATAAAAACCATACTCATGCGGCGCAAATCTGTTCCAACTGGTGGGTGGCTCTTCTGCAACAAGGGTTATTCGAACAATCGACTTGATCCCTTTGAAACCGTACTTCCACGGAGTGACCAATCGTACCGGAGCACCGTCTTGCGGGGGCATGGATTTTCCATAGATGCCCGTTGCCAACAGGGTCAAGGGATTCATCGCTTCATCAAGTCGTAATCCCTCGACATAAGGCCACTCCAACGCTCGTGTCCTCTGGCCTGGCATTCTTTCTGGATCGAGAAGCGTTTCGAATGCAACATACTTCGCGTTCGACGTCGGTTCAACGGCTTCTAATACATGCGATAACGGAACACCTACCCATGGAATAACCATCGACCATGCTTCGACACAGCGCATGCGATACACTCGTTCCTGCGGCTTGCTGATGTTATGCAGATCTTCGATAGTCAAGGTTGCGGGCTTACTAACCAATCCATCCACAACAATCTTCCAGCCCTCAGTTTTGAAGTTTGCGGCAGCGGCAGCAACGGCTTCTTTTTGTGTCGTGAACTCGTAAAAATTGTTGTAGTTGAGGATATACTTCTCGGCTGTCTTGTCCTCACGAACAAGCCATCCTTTTGCCAATCTTTGTTCTTCACTCTCTTCTGCATCGTTTGTTGCTACGACCGTACCGGCATTATGGATGACGTTCGTGACTGGATTGAACCAACGATACGCGGAAGCGGTGGCTGCTACACTTCCCAATGCGATACCCGCGTTCAGGATTCCTCTGCGGTTGAAATATAGACTCGGCGGGGTGATTGGGTCGTTGGACGATTGGCGATCAGTTGGCATTTGCGTCATCTACTTGGACAAACCACGAATCAGGCCCAACTCTTTTCCACAACATTTAGCACCAGGTACTTGGAAGGTTTCAGGTAGTAAGGAGTCCACTGCATCGGCGCGAGGTTATGGACAGCTCCTGCCATCGCCGTTATCGAACCACTATGTGCGACAGCGACCACGGTTGCACTCGTTCGGTCGTTTTCGAGTATCGATTCCAACCAACGGCAAGAACGTATCTGAACTTCGCGTGTCGTTTCCCCTCCTCCCGGTCGATAAGTCTCCGGATATTCTAGCATTTCATGGCAGCGAAGGACCTCCTCTTCAGGAATTTCAGCCCATGGTTTCATTTGCCAAGAGCCGAAGTCTCGTTCCCTCAAGTCCATGGTTGAGTGTGTCACAACGCCAAGCTGGCGCGCGATCCATTTGGCTGGACGAGTGGCCCGTTGAAGATCACTATGCCAAATCACCGTGGGTTTTTCTTGCGCTGATAGTCGCCGAAGTACGGATAGAGACTCCAAAAGGGAATCTTCCCATCCAGTTGCCAACTCAACATCCGCTTGACCATAGCAGACTCCATGCACCGATGCGATCACTTTGGGATGCCGGATGAGAATTACTTTCCGCGGCCTAAATTCTAAAGATTCCATTAAATGCGTTCTGAACGATGACTTCTTGAGAGATCTAAGGAGCTAGGCGATCGATGGACCAGGGATCCACCGAACTTTCTCGAACATATCGAAACCGATCATGCAACCGCGAAGGACGCCCCTGCCAAAACTCAATCGTTGTTGGAGACAATCGATAGCCCCCCCAGTTGCTCGGCCTGGGAATGATCTTTCCATCGTACGCTTTTTCCAACTCTTCCACTTTATGCTGCAAATCGTAAGTTGCATCAATAACTTTAGATTGAGGCGATGCGATCGCTCCAAGCTGACTCGATCGCGGACGCGCTTGAAAGTACTGATCTGAGAACTCTGCGCTCGTTTTTGAGACAATTCCTTCAATCCGAACCTGCCGTTCGAAACAGGGCCAAAAAAACTGCAGCGCGGCTTTTGGGTTCTTGGATAACTGCTCACCCTTCGACGAGTCATAGTTCGTAAAAAAGCAAAAACCAGTGTCTACCGCTTTCAGCAACACGACCCGCGACTTGACGCTTCCTTCTTCCCCGGAAGTAGACAATGTCATAGCATTCCTTTCAAACCACTCAGGCAAGACGTCGGCGGATGCGGAGGAAAGCTCGTCCCACCACTGATGAAAAAGGACAAACGGATCGTCGGGCATTTGCCCGCGCTCCATCGAACCAAATAAATAATTTCTTCTCAAATCATGCAGAGTCACTTTTTCCTCAACCTTGTTGGCATAATTTTTGCCTAGATGAATAAAACATGGTCCTTACGACTCGCCAAATTGGCAAAAGCTGGAACTTGATTCTTATTTTCGGATCTAACTCCTCGAGTCGATACTTCTCCGATTCACTACACGAACCCAAACGGGTGACTAAAGGCTATGACAAGCAGAAATCCTGTCAACAAAGAGTCTTCAATTGCTCCAAGATTTTCTCTGGCTGGCCATGTAATCGTTGCTAACTCCATGCACCAAGGTGGCGTTTTCGAAGACGCGGTTTGCATCGTTGTAGAACATACTGCCGATCACGCCATTGGACTCATGCTCAACAGGTCTGCTTATTTTGACCCCAAGTTGATGCCAGCCTTGCAATTACCTAACGGTAGTGTGTACAGCAACCTCTTTTTCGGAGGGCCAATCGAGGGACCGGTCCTCGCAATCCACGACAATAAGAATTTGGCCGAAGGTGGAAATAATTTAGGAGTCTATCTCGCTTGCCAAGAAAAAAACTTGATGGCACTGACCCAGTCCGAGACTGGCAATCTCAAAATTTTTATTGGGCACGCAGTTTGGGGCCCCAAGCAACTCGACGCTCAAGTCGTAGACGGCGGATGGTACGTATTGCCAGCAATCCCTGAGATCGTGTTTTCCGATGACAGAGTCATGCGAACCAAGGCACTGCGCATGGTGGGAAACCAAATGCTGCAATCAGTCACTGGACTTTCGGTGAACGAAATCGATGGCCTCTGCAACTAGTGCATCGCAAAAACCAATGGATCGTCAAGGCAAAATTAAGGTTCCGTTGTGCGAGTTCATGTCGGATAAAGCAAAACGCAGAATCACAACGCTGAGAACTTCCTTTCACCGTCGGGAAACATTACTTGCTGATTTCCAATTTGAAGTCATTGAGTTCGCCATCCTTGACATCGACCGTCAATCCGGATGTCGTTGGTAATTCATATTTTTTGGGAATTTGTGAGACGGATGAGAATTCTGAGCTTCCTTCTTCCGCCGCTCCAAGAGTGACTTGATGAGTGCCTACACAAGCACCGTCCCCAGGCTTGGTGGTCATCATCACGAATTCACCCTTGTCATTGGTTTTCCCGATGGCCATCGGGCCTGCGCCGGTTGGGAAGAACGTGATCCCTACATTGGATAGGGGTTTCCCGTTCAAGGTCACGACACCTTTGGCTTTGGCCAGTCGCGGAGCATCATTCGGAGCGCAACCGACAAAGCCGATAGCAAAACACAGACATATGACTCGAATACCATTCTTCATTCTTGAATCCATGAGTAATTGGGAAGCATGGGACGATGTTCGATTGCCACTCGCTGTGCACATGCACACTCCCCAGGGAGTGTCGACCGAAGGAGGAAAAAGATGACCGAGTCATACGCTTATTGCTCGAGTGCCACAACTTGGCCGTCGGCTCGATCCGCAATGCGATCAATCATGACTCCGTCCATATTTTGGCTGATGAACTGAACGGAGCCATCTGCCAAAACAAATTGAACACCGCCGGTGTGAACGCTGCTAAAGGCGTTGCTACTATCCGGAGTGTTGAGTCGTCGAAAGCGAACATTGGCTCCAGCATTGAATCCGCACAAAGACAATTGAACCGATACATTCGAAGTTGTTGTATCGATAAACGTTCCGATCCAAACTCCGCCATTGTACCGCCGCAGCGTGCCTGTGCTATCTTTCACCCCGTTCGGGCCATAGCACATTTCTCCGATCATTACCGTGTTCGAAGTCCCGTCGGTAATATCACCGAAGCGCGTCTGACTGTTTGGGGAAAATATCCCGGTACCAACACCCACTTGGCTGCCATAGACAAGCCCACTAGGTGTGGCAGAAGCTTGATCGTACAGAGAACCGAAGACGGCGATATAGTTTGATGTTGCGAAATTCGCGCGGTTCGCATTCAGGGCCTCACCGCTGTCGCTCGGGCAACGAAAACCGGGCAAACGGGTTTGGCCAAGCTGCTTAATCGCCGGTATGCGACCGTCCAGGCGTGCTGTGCCAACATCCAGACTGTTATACAATGCGTTTTGTTCCAAGTAAGGCAAAATCATGGTGCCCCAGCCCCATCCAGGCGTTCCGAAAGTGCCACCCATTGAAGTTGGCCAAGCCCGATAGAAAGAAGCAGGAAAGCGACGAATGGCGCTTTCGTAGTTGTGCATCGCTAGGCCGAATTGCTTGAGATTGTTGCTGCATTGCATTCTTCGAGCGGCTTCACGCGCTGCCTGCACGGCTGGCAAAAGAAGTCCTACCAAGATGCCGATGATCGCAATGACCACTAACAACTCGACCAAAGTGAACGCACTTCGGCCGCGATTCGATTGTCGTCTCATAAAAGCTCCCGATGGAAAAAAGCTAGATTCTACTGATACGCATCTCAAGATACGCATTTTATCCCACGGGAGAGACGTGGAGAGAGCCGTTCCGAAGCAACGGCTTTTTCAATATGTTAATTTCACTCTGCGAACAAGGATAGTCATAATCTCATTGCCGTCACGCGTTACAGGCGATTAGAGATACCGAGGCTGATGACCATGCGGACATTTCGATAGGAAATATAAGCGAACAACCCATCAGTGTGCTCGGCTGGCTTCGCGTTTCAGCTAGAATCGGAAAGCGCGTAGACAGCCGTACGCATGTTGCTTTATGGTTTAGGCCTAATCAGGAAATTCGATGATGTTCGGACGAAAAACCGGTTTGATTTTTTTGGCTCTTGCTGCGACTCGCAATACATCCCACGCGAATGACTGGTGGCAGTTTCGCGGCCCTGGAGCCAATGGGATTGTTCAAGAACTAAAGCTACCCGAAGTTTGGGGGGCAGATTCCAGCATCCGATGGAAAGCAACGGTCCCTGGTGAGGGCTGGTCCGCCCCAATCGTCGTCGGAAAGAAAGTATTCGTTACCTCTGCGGTATCGAGCGGGCAAAAGAACAAAAACTCGGATCACATCTGGAAAGTGTTGTGCCTAGACGGAGAGTCTGGAAAAGTACTTTGGTCCAACGATGCCATACAGGGCAAGCCGCGGTTGGGAACTCATCGCGACAATACGTACGCATCGGAAACACCTGTGACCGATGGCTCGAAGATCGTCGCTTATTTTGGAATGATGGGAGTCTTCTGCTATGACATGGATGGCAAAGAACTTTGGAAGAAAGATCTTGGCAACTACCAGATGAAGAACGAGTGGGGCACGTCAAGCTCTCCAATCATTCACAACGGATTGGTTTTCCTGCAAGCCGACAACGAACAAAAATCATTTCTCGTTGCGCTGGACTTGGCGACTGGAAATGAAGTTTGGAAAAAAGATCGCGACGAAACTTCGAATTGGGGATCTCCGATCATTTGGACAAATGGATGGCGATCAGAACTAGTAACGGCAGGGAAAACCATTCGATCCTATAAACCCGAAGACGGGACTCTGCTTTGGCAAGCAACATCCAGCGTGGGTGGATACAGTTCTACTCCCTCAGGAAATTCGGATTTGCTCGTGGTAGGTCATCAAGGGCGAGACGGAGCAGGGATGATGGTAGTGAAAGCAGGAGCCACTGGTGATATCAGTCTCAAGGATAATGAAAAGTCAAATTCACATATCTTGTGGAGCACCAAAGAGTTTGCCCCTCAACGTTCTTCACCTCTGGTTATCGACGGCCAAATCTTTTTGTTGGGCAGCCGAAACGGGGCATTGATTTGTGTGGACGCAAGGACAGGAACCAAACTGTATCAAGATCGTTTGCCAGATGCTGGTGCATTTTGGGCTTCTCCATGGTCGTACAAGGGCCTGGTTTATTGTCCTGACGAAAACGGGAACACATTCGTGTTAAAGCCTGGACCGAAAATGGAGTTAGTTCGAATCAACAAACTGCCAGAGGAAAACGCTCGTTATTGGGCCTCTGCCGCAGCGAGCGATGGCATGCTTTTTATCCGCTCAACGAACACTCTCTACGCGGTTTCCGCCAAGTAAATGAGTCAACTATTGTCTTCGGCTCACTACCTGCGATCTACGGAAAACGGTTTACTCGTATTGAAGGGCGGATGACACGTTGATTCGTGCCGCTCGTTCTGCCGGGATCATGGCCGCAGCGATTACGACGACCAACTCGAGCACAAGCCCGCCTGCCAACAGCCATGGATAAAGTTTGAATTCAACATCGTGACCGGTCACTTGCATGGTGGTCATATTGATCAAATACGATATCCAGATTCCTGCAAAAACCCCTGGCACGATACCGATAATGCCCATGATCAACGCTTGCGCTAAGATCATCTTCCGCACCTGCCCACGTGTCATCGCTACGACACGAAGCATTCCGATTTCGCGCGTTTGTTCAATGATGTTCATGGCCAACGTGTTGATCAAACCAAACGCGGCAATGACGGTTCCCAGTATCAACACTGCCCACAATCCCCCGACGACACCATTGAGCGTCTCGCGGATGATCTGAACAAGATCTGCATAAGATTGAAACATCAGTCCTGACTCATCGCAAAGCTTACGAAGGTCCTTTTCGAGCGATGCGATGGCGTCCTTTTGAGACCGAACAACAATCACATCCGTCCCCGAGACGTTGAGAAGTCGCTTTGCATTCTCCGATTCCAAATAGAGAGTGAGCCCACCTGCGATGTATTCGTTGGTGACGCCAACGATTCGAAGTTCTGTCGCCCCTTCATTGGTTTCCAAAGGAATTTTATCATCAACATGCAAATTCAATCTTTGCGACAGTACAGATCCTAAAACAACTTCCCCTCGCTTGATCCCATCCAAAACCGATTTTTCATCCCCTTCGATGAGATCAAAGTAATCTTGCCCTGTCGCGTTGAATTTGCGAACGACAACCACCACGGAGTTGTCACCGCTCCGCGCACGAACGAATCGCATCGTATCGACAACATCAACTCCGGGCATCGCCTTCACTTGCTCTTCTAGTCCATCGGGCATATCCGCCGCTTGGCCGCTATTCATATCCGGCATCGCTGCCCGAATGAAAAAATCGCCGATAATTGCGCGTTTGTACCAACTCTCGACGTTGCCGATGTTGTCCAAGATAGTACTTGCCATCCCTAACCCCGTACTCATCGCGATGAAGATGATTCCGATGGTCAATGCAGAACGACCGCGATGTCGCAGGATTTGCTTTCTCGCGAGTCTGCCCTCCGTTCTTAATACCGGAGAAAGCAGCCATGCGACTCCCGCGGAAAGGTCTGAGATAACGCCGGGCAATAGAAAAACGACACCGATCATCATTGTGATGGCACCGGTGATCGCATGATTGGTATTGATCCATCCGCCAACCGATGCAATCTGAACGATCAATCCTATCGTGATTGTCAACGTGCCAAAGATCAGCCACCCCAATCGCGAGGTTCCAAATTCACCCGTTGCGACCACGCGCATCGCTTCCGATGGTGACAATCTCGATGCACGCATCGCCGGAAAAAACGCGCCGAGAAACGCGACGATCATCCCGCATGTTGCAGCAATCAAATAGGGCCAAATCGTCCAGGGACTTGGTGGAATGGAAATTTGAAGTAGCTTCGATGTTGACTGATTGAGCAACGTGGCTCCGAGATACCCAACAACACATCCGATGACGGTACCGATCACGCCCAACCAAAGCCCCTCGCGCACAATCATCCAAAGGAGCTGATTCCTAAGTGCTCCGAGCGAACGCAAAATCCCTAGTTGCCGTCGGCGCTCACCTACATTCATTTGAAACGTGTTGTAAATGATGAATGCGGAAATCAACAATGCAAACATGGTCGCTAAACGAAGCCCTTGTTGCATGGCAATCGTACTTTCCCCTGCAACCTGGCTTCGCAGTGCAGGTTCTCGCACTTTGACACCCTCTGGCAAAGCGGAAGCGATACGTTCCCTTACCTCGTTTACTTTGGCATCTTGGTTCAATACCAACTGGACAGCATCCAGTTCTCCGTTTGCCCGAGACCACTTTTGAACGGTCCGCAACTGAGCAACTACCATCCCGGACTGAAGCCCTGCGCTGGCATCACTGGCTTTGATCAATCCAACAACAGTCGCTTTCTGTCCAAACGACCTAGTCAGGAGTTTGATCGTCGAGCCAACTTTGATCCTGGCCGAGGCTGCGAAACCCGCATCCATCAACACCGACTCGCGATCCTCCGATTCGTAAGTCAGCTCGCGGCCTTCGACTACTGAGTAACCGCGAACCTTGCGATCCAAATCAGGAACAACACCCAGCAGCTGTACACGGAAGGATGTTGGGCGAGTTGCTGAGGCCTGTTGTTCTGCAGTCTCCTCGTTTTGCAATACCTGCATGTTCGAATAACGACGAAGCACGGGTGAAGCAACTTGAACTCCTGATGTCGTCGCAAGGAATTCAAGCGGCTTGCCATCGAATGAAGCGCCACCGATTCCTTCCACTTCTAACGCTGACTTTCCAGTCACCGATTGGACCATTGCCATCTGAGCCAACTTTGCCGAATTCGTAGCCAGAGATGTTGCCACGATGGCGCTAACACCGATGACGATACTTAGCAACGTAAGCACACTTCGCAGCGGCCTTCCCTGAAACTCGCGCAAAGAGATTTTTCTCAACGGCATTCGGAAGTCCTCTCGCCATCGGAGGAATCCGAAGTTGATTTTCCAACCGGCCCCGAGCCAATCACCGGAAAGTTGTTTTCAAACTCCGATTGCTGAAGATCTCGTTCAATCGTTCCATCACGAAACAGCAACAATCGAAACGCGGACTTCGCAACATTCGCATCATGCGTCACCATGATGATCGTTTGCTGGTGATCTGCCGCGAGACTGCGGAGCAAATCGGTAACGCGGGCACTTTGTCGGGAATCCAAGTTCCCGGTCGGTTCGTCTGCCAAGAGAATTGCAGGCTGAATCGCAAGAGCGCGAGCTACAGCAACCCGCTGCTGCTCGCCTCCTGACAGTTTGGAGGGAATGTGGTGTGCGCGATGACTTAGCTCGACTCGGTTCAGTGTCTCCATCGCGCGTGCCATCGCTTCTTTTGTCGGCATGCCATCTAACTCCAATGGCAGCGCAACATTTTCCACCGAGGACAGAGTTGGAATCAAATTGAATGCTTGGAAAACAAATCCAATTTTCCGTCGACGTAACAACGTCCGCTCATCGTCAGAAAGGTTGGCGATATCGACGCCATCCAAAATCACCTGCCCGCTCGTAGGTGGTTCGATCCCCCCGAGAATGCTGAGCAACGTACTTTTCCCCGACCCTGATGGGCCCATGAGTGCAACAAACTCACCGCTTTCGATCGATAGGTCTACTCCGCGTAGTACCTCTAATGCCACATCTCCAACACCGAATTGTTTGCGAAGGTTCCTGGTGGAAATGATCGGCATTGTGCAAATTGGTCATAAGGGGTGAGGGCATTCCGCAACGAATCCCAGAGTATACCCCAATTCGCTTCTCTAGCGACTCCCCTCCTCTTGCCAGTCCCTGCATGCACACTATGCATCATTCATAACCCAGTGCTCATATTGGGTCGGCCAGTCGTTTTCTGCATCTGCTGGCGTGTAAAGCGTTTCGATACAACGAAAATCGCTCAAATCAAAGGGTGACAAAGTCGTGTCCCCATCCACTTCTGCCAGAACGTTTGTTAGGTGCATGACCCCACAAAGCCCTGACGTTTGTTGATAGATTTCAGCCCCCCCTACTACAAAGATTCGGGCTGTAGCAGGTAACTTTTCCAAAACTTCGGACACACTCCGAGCAACATGACATCCAGGGAACACGAGGCCCGTTTGACGCGAAAGTACCCAAGTCTCTCGCCCAGGCAATGGCCGACCAATCGATTCATAGGTCTTGCGCCCCATTAGCAAAGAGTGCCCCATCGTGATCTTTTTGAATCGTTGCAAATCGGATTTGAGCCGCCATGGGAGCTTTGAATCTCGCCCGATCACACCATTCCTGGCAACTGCAACAATCGCTTCCAGTCGTTGTTCTCTCATGGATCCGTCAGGGTTCGTTGTTTGGAATCGGCTTGGTTAGAAGACGTAAAACGCCACTTCAACACTCCGTCCGAGTCCGGTAATTCGTAATGTTGCCTACTTGGCGTTCGATTAGGCTTGCCAATCCGCTATAAATACAGAGAGACAATCGCGAAAAATGGTACCCACAAGCAGGAACGGCGACTAGGGAAGATGCGAAGACAGAGGGTTGTAGTGATCGGAGCAGGGCCTGGAGGATTGGCCGCTGCGCTCCAATTAACGCACGCAGGGGCAGAAGTAACAGTTCTCGAGGCTCGGGATCAAGTGGGCGGACGATGCGCTACAATGCGGGCCGACGGCTTTTCGTTCGATACCGGACCGACGTTTTATCTTTACCCGCGAATTCTTCGAGAAATATTTCAATCGATCGGCAGGGACATCGACCGAGAGATCCCAATGAAACGCTTGGATCCCCAATATACGATCTCGTTCGGCGAAGGGGGCAAGCTGGACTGTACGCCGGACCTGGAAAAGATGGATCGACAGATCGCTAATCTTTCGCCCGGAGACGTCGGAGCTGTTCATCGTTACATTCATCACAACCGAGTCAAACTAGAGCGATTTCGACCCATCCTGGAATCGCCATTCAACAGCATGCTGGATCTGTTGCGCCCATCGTTGCTCGCGGCAGCCCCATTCGTGAAGCCTTGGAAATCACTAGGGGACGATCTCGGCAGTTACTTCAAAGACCCAAGGCTCGTCATTGCATTTTCTTTCCAAGCGAAATACCTTGGCATGTCTCCGTTCCGATGCCCAAGCCTATTCTCCATTTTGTCGTTTCTAGAATACGAATATGGAGTCTTTCATCCCTACGGAGGCTGCGGCCGGGTCAGCGAACGAATGGCGGAGATCGCTGAGGAGATGGGTTGCGATATCCGAATCAGTGAGCCAGTAAGAAAACTGGAATTCAGCGGAAAGAAAGTCACCGGAGTTGTCACTGACCAAAAAACGTACGAAGCCGACGCGATTGTGATCAACGCGGACTTTGCCCACGCGATGCAAAGCCTCGTGCCAGCCAATTTGCGAAGCCGTTGGTCCGACAAGAACATCGCCAAAAAGCAATACTCCTGCTCGACATTTATGATGTATCTCGGAGTCGAAGGGACTTATCCCGAGCAACAGCATCACACCATCCACATCTCTCGGGACTACCTGGGGAATCTGCGTGAGATCGAAAAAGAAAAAATACTCCCGACCGATCCATCGATCTACATTCAAAACCCATGCATCACAGATCCATCTCTGGCACCTTCCGGGAAGAGTTCCATCTATGTTCTAGTCCCTGTGCCGCATCTCAGCCCGAACACACCGTGGGATGCCAAACAGAAAGCCTTTTATCGAGAAGTGACGTTGAAGCGGATGGAGGAACTGGGCTACGAGGATATTCGAAAACGTATCGTTTATGAAAAGGTGGTAACACCTGCCGATTGGCGAGATGATTTCTTCGTCTATCGCGGAGCAACCTTCAACCTCGCTCACAATTTAGGCCAAATGCTCCATCTACGACCGCATAACAAGTTCGAAGAACTCGACGGCGTCTATCTGGTAGGGGGTGGCACTCATCCAGGCAGCGGTCTCCCCGTGATCTACGAATCGTCAAGAATCACTTGCAAACAATTGTTACCGGATCTGGGACTGCCATCCAAGTTCATTCATGATATGAAACCGATGTCGGCATCGACTCCTGAACTCATCGGCTCCTAAGGGAAAGCCTACTCCAACTGCAAATGCCATTAATCTACGAGCTTTCTGCAAAACGAATCGATGGGTCAGCATCAAGTCTCGATGTTTATCGAGGCAAAGTTTTGTTGATCGTGAATGTCGCTAGCCATTGTGGCTTCACATACCAGTATGCGGGGCTTCAGTCACTGCATCAAAAGTACGCCGATCAGGGCCTGGCGATTCTCGGGTTTCCATGCAATCAATTTGGAAATCAAGAACCGGGTAGCGAAGAAGAAATCAGGAATTTCTGCTCACTAAAGTATGACGTTTCCTTTGATATGTTTTCGAAGGTGGACGTAAACGGTGCAAACACGCATCCCGTATTTGCATATCTAAAGAAGACGGCCCCTGGACTGTTGGGCCTGCAAGGAATCAAATGGAACTTTACCAAATTTCTGGTGGGTCGCGACGGACAAGTGTTGAAACGCTACAGTCCCACGACGAAACCTGAAAGCCTGGAAGAGGATATCCAAAAAGCTTTGCAAGAGAAGTAATGTCGAATCGTCACGAACAAGAATCGATTACGTCACAAGCGATTGCTGCATCGGTTCTTGAGACACTTCGCGACGGTCATTGGAGAGCTTATACCGGCCCCAAATCAGACCAGCTCATCCGATGGCTTCAATCGGCGACTGGATTGCAACACGTTCGCCTTTGCTCGTCCGGAACCATCGCAGTAGAACTGGCCTTGAGGGCTCTGCATCTCAAGAGCACCGACGAAGTCATCCTGTCCGGTTACGACTTCCCTGGCAACTTTCGCGCGGTAGAAGATGCTGGTGGCAAGGTTGTGCTATGCGATCCCGCCCCCGAAAGCGGATGGGTACTGACCCCAGAGCGTTTAGAACAAGCGTATGCACCGGAGTGCCGAGCGGTCGTTGTCAGTCACTTGCACGGACAGCTTGCTCCGATGGTTAGAATTCTCGATTGGGCCGATTCACGAAATGTGGTCGTGATCGAAGACGCCTGTCAATCGCAAGGGGCGATGGTGGATGGAAAGATGGCCGGAGCTTGGGGGCATCTAGCGACGTATTCCTTCGGTGGAAGCAAACTGGTATCTGCAGGGAGAGGTGGGGCTGTCATGACGAACGATTCATTGCACGCACAGCGCATGCGAGTTTATTGCGAACGAGGCAACGACGCCTTTGCCATGTCGGAAATGCAATCAGCCCTCGTGCTGCCACAATGTGAGCGACTCGCTGACGACCATGCGCTGAGATTGCAGTCGGCATCGCAGCTGCGTTCTGCACTAGCCAAGTATCGATGGTTACAATGCGTTCCATTGCCCGAACATCATTCTCCTGCTTTCTACAAGTTCGGGATTCGGATTGCGGGAGACCAAATGGATGGCGAACGTCGCGATTCGCTCGTGACGCGACTTACGAAGCTTGGAATCGAAGCCGGGGCAGGTTTCTTGGGATTCGCGAATCGATCTTCGAAGCGATATCGATCGAATCATTCCTTAGAGATCTCGAAACGACTCGCATCGAACACATTGTTGATTCATCATAGCCATTTGCTAGATCTTTCAACTGGAGCGGCCTCGATAGAACCAGTCGCCAACGCATTTGAACAACTCGAAAGGGAGTTATCTTTGTGAAGCTGTTATTGACCAACGACGATGGGTTCGAAGCCGAAGGGTTGCAGGAGCTTGCGCAGCGGCTCAGCATGGATCACGAAGTTTATGTTGTAGCGCCAGATTCTGGCCGAAGTTGTTGTGGTCATTCGGTGACGAATGCCGATTCGTTGCATGTGGTTCGTCAATCCGATACGGGTTGGTCCGTATCAGGCACACCTGCCGACTGCATACGCATGGCCACACTAGTGCTCAACATTCAACCTGACTGGATTCTCTCGGGAGTGAACCATGGCGGCAATCTAGGGA
>Ga0207937_1000276_pt1 | contig 18489 bp, 17 predicted proteins | sample LakMenEpi04Sep11_FD_150668 | JGI IMG/M metagenome (GOLD analysis project Ga0207937, IMG submission 150668) | Freshwater microbial communities from Lake Mendota, WI - 04SEP2011 deep hole epilimnion (SPAdes) | ecosystem: Environmental > Aquatic > Freshwater > Lentic | place: Lake Mendota, Madison...
CGCCCTTCAGTGGAGTTCGCCGGAGTTTCCTTTGTTCTTGGAATTCTGGTGAATCCCACTGCTGTTTAGACACTGCTGTTTAGGACTATTTGCCGAAGCTGAATCCCTTAGATCCTGTCCGGGCGCGTGCAGCGCTGGAGGCGGCAGACGAAGCTCTTGAACGTGCCGAACTAACGGCGGATTTGTGATAATCAGGCGAGCTCATTTGCGTGCCCCCGAAGTTGGGGCGTGCTGCGGCCGCTGCTCCACTATAGAAACTATTCTGACGGCCCATCATCGAACCGAGCATGTAGCCCATCATCATTCCTCCCGGGCGAAACCCGTAGGGACGGTGATGGCCATTGTTGTCGGATGCGACAAGTCGACTGTTGTCCACGTCGATTGTCACGGTGAATTCTTTGGTTTCCCCCAAATCCTGCACGTTGTTTCCATTCGGATCTTGAAAGCCAACGATCTCGCCGCCAGCTGCGAAGGCGACTCCGACGGGCGAGGACATCGCTTTTACTTCATTCAGTTTGTTCGCGTATTTCTGAAGAAAGGCTGCCTCTTTGGCGGGATCTTGTTTGTCGGGAGGAATGGCAGCTAGATTCGTTTCCGTGCCTGGTTGGCCGTCGTTGCCGGCAACCTTGACCGTGGCATTAGCAGCATCTGGCGACGCGCTTTCGTCCAAAACAACGGCTAGCGAATCTAGAACCTTGTTCAGGTCAACGACATCGACGGAACCACCTACATTGCACCCAACAAGGACAGCTGCGGACAGCAGCAAACTCACTCTGGCAAACTGGGTTTTCATCCAAACACCTCAAAATTGAAGACACTCACTCACCTGTTCAGCATCAAAATAGCATGAATCCTCTTTGAAGGCAAAGATGTTCCGGTTGTAACGAATAAAACATGGCTCACTCCCCTACTGGGACTCGTTCTAGGAACCATCGAGGTAGTCAAGTTATCGCTGCCGCAAACCGCATGCTCGCGAGCCGAATGTGGGGGACAAAGAAAATGAGCCCCTGGATCAATAATCATGTGGATCGATTGTAGGTCTCTGTCAATTCTGCAAGCCAATTCCCAAGCGGCTTGGTCAATACGTTTGGCGGACATCTCCACGTCCAGTTCCCGGCTACCGTCCCGGGCATGTTCATTCGCGACGAGCTGTCCAGCCCCAGTAAATCTTGGATTGGCGTCAAGGCCATGGTCGCGACGCTGCTCCAAATCGATCGGATGGCTCCTAGGTGGATATTTGTTGGGCTACAACTGAGGTAACGGAGTGCGAAAGATTTTTCCCGATCGATTTCGTCTTGCGAACGCGTACTCCCTTCGCCCGCTTTGCTCTCAAACCAACCAACCACAGTGTCGTTATCATGTGTCCCAGTGTAGGCGATGCAATGACGTGGGTAATGATGGGGTAGATCTAGGGAAGTTCCATCCCCGCCACCGAACCCAAATTGAATGATTCGCATTCCAGGAAAATGAAATTTGTCACGCAAGGCATGGACTTCAGGTGTGATGAATCCGAGGTCCTCCGCGATCACTGGCATCTCTCCTCCACCAATCGATTGAGATAGATGCTCAAAGAAATCTTCTCGCGGTCCAGGTTTCCACTGTCCAACACGCGCATCCGGTCTATCCGAGGGTATTTCCCAGTAGGCTTCGAATCCACGAAAGTGGTCAATTCGAACAAGATCACACTGCGAGAACATTCGCTTGCAACGACGCATCCACCAATCGTAACCGGATTGACGATGGGATTCCCAGCGGTAAAGTGGATTGCCCCAACGCTGTCCAGACTCCGAAAAGTAGTCTGGGGGGACGCCTGCGATCACAGTAGGATTTCCTCCTGCATCGAGCTCGAACAAGTGCTGCTGCGACCATACATCCGAACTGTCCATCGCCACAAAAATGGGAATGTCCCCAATCAACTGAACGCCCAATGTGCGCGCGTAGCTCCGAAGCTCGCCCCATTGCCTCTCGAAAAGAAACTGAATGAACGACTCAAACTCCATCGCTACCCTCAGTTTGTCACGCCAATCGGCTAAAGCCTGTGACTCGCGACGAACTAGGTTCGGTTCCCATGCATTCCATGCTTGGTCATTGTGAAAGTTCTTGCATGCGATAAACAGGCAATGATCCTCTAGCCAATAACGTTGCTGTTGCCGAAACTCTTCCCATTCGCCTGTCATATCGCTTTTATGGTTCTGGAACCGACGAAACGCGATACGAAGCAACTCCATGCGTTTGCTTGCTGAAGATTCTAGATTGCACCGATCAAGTGAATTTGACCCGTTTCGACCGCACGATGCATCCTGCCACTCGTCCAATCGAAGTAGGCCATCGCGAACGAGCAATGCCGGACTCACAAAGAGTGGGTTACCAGCAAACGATGATGGTGACTGGTAAGGGGAAAAACCATATCCCGTTGGGCTGCACGGTAGAACCTGCCACCATTTTTGTTTGGCCGATGCCAGGAAGCGAACGTATTCGTACGCCGATGGTCCAAGATCGCCAGACTCCACATCCCCCGCCGCCCATACGCCGTCACAGCCGGGCTCGCCATTTCCATGTGCCCATGTGAGAGCTGGCAATGAAGTGATGTGTAAAAGCAAACCACCCGATCGGTCAAAAAGACTAGTCATGCGTACGTCGGACGGTTCTGGAAATCGAGAGTTAGAACTCGCAGTTGCCTGGAGTTCGTGGAAATGGAATGACATCGCGAATGTTCGTCATACCGGTGGAGTATTGGACCATACGTTCAAGCCCCAATCCAAAACCGGCGTGAGGCACTGTTCCATAGCGGCGCAAATCCAAATACCACCAATAGTCATCAGGCTTGAGTCCGCTCTGCACCATCCGATCTGTTAAGACATCAAGTCTTTCATCACGCTGGCTTCCACCGATGATCTCCCCCACGCCTGGAACGAGGACGTCCATCGCGGCGACAGTTTTTCCATCGTCGTTGAGCCGCATGTAAAACGACTTAATCTCCTTCGGATAGTTGTAGAGAATGACCGGGCCCTGAACATGCTTCTCTGTAATATATCGTTCATGCTCCGCTTGCAAATCTACTCCCCACGAAACTGGATACTCAAACTTCTCTCCACTTGCCTGCAAAATGGCAACCGCTTCCGTATAGGAAAGATGGGTAAAGGGTTTATCGAGTACTAATTGCAAAGACGCTAGCAATCCTGGCTGAATTCGTTTCTCAAAAAAGTCCATGTCTTCGCCGCAGTGGGACAAAAGATCTCGAAGCATGTACTTGAGATAGCGTTCCGCTAAATCCATGTTGTCGTTCAAATCAAAGAAAGCCATCTCGGGTTCAATCATCCAAAACTCGGACAGGTGGCGGGATGTATTCGAGTTCTCTGCGCGAAACGTAGGTCCAAACGTATAAATTTTGCCCAGAGCCGTCGCATAAGCCTCTCCCTCGAGTTGGCCACTCACCGTCAGATACGACGATTTGCCAAAAAAGTCTTGGGCCGTATCGACCTTGCCTGCAACCATCGGGAGTTTATCCAACGGCAAGGTTGTTACACGGAACATCTGGCCAGCTCCTTCACAGTCACTAGCGGTGATCACAGGCGTGTGAACATAGAGAAACCCCTCCTGTTGATAAAACGAATGAGTCGCATAACTCAATCGGTTTCTGACTCGTGCCACCGCACCGAAAGTATTGGTTCTTGGTCGCAAATGAGCCCATTCGCGAAGCTTTTCAAAAGTATGCTGTTTCTTTTGAAGCGGATAGTCGGTGGCGCTCGCCGTGCCGGTTATCTGCACTTCGTGGGCAAACATCTCGGTCGTTTGGCCTTGCCCAGCGCTTGCCTTGATCTCGCCCGTAACGACCACGCTGCTTCCGACGGTTAATGTAGTGACGTCAGATTGATAGTTCGGCAATGTACCGTCTGCAACAATTTGCAGATTGCCAAAGCAACTTCCATCGTTCACTTCGATGAAACTGAATCCTCCCTTGCTGTCGCGTCGCGTCCGAACCCACCCTCGAATCTGCGCAACAGAACCTATAGCATCCGCTTGTCGCGCACGTTGAATGGAAATCCAGTTCTTCTTCATCTTTTTCGCTCAAATGTAGAGTTTTGATCAAAATCTCGCACTTACAGAAAACCACAGCTCCAAACATTATCTGTGTTTAACGCGTTTTGGCGAGCGGAAAGCGTACGTTGTCCGCTCTAGCTGCCTTTGTTTTGTCGGCAACTAGCCTGATGCTCTAACATGGTTGCGACCAATGCGGTCCAGCCTGTCTGGTGGCTGGCACCTAGCCCCTTGCCGTTGTCACCGTGGAAATACTCATAGAACAAGACCAGATCTTTCCAATCTTCCTTTTCACGGTACTGATTTTCGGTTCCATGGCAGGGCCTTGCACCGGATTCGTTGGCCAAAAAAAGGCTCACCAAACGCCGCTCAATTTCGTCAGCAACCTCACGGAGGTTCATCAACACCTTGGAACCTGTTGGGCATTCCACTTTGAAAGAGTCTCCATAAAATTCATGGTACTCGCGAAGGGATTGTACGATGAGGTAGTTCAATGGAAACCAAACCGGCCCTCGCCAGTTGCTGTTACCACCGAACATGGCTGTATTGCTTTCGCCTGGAACGTATCCCACAGTCTCACGCCCCCCGGTATGTTCGAATACGAAAGGCTTCTCTTTGTGTACCGCGGATAGGGAGCGAATTCCGAACGGTGACAGGAACTCATTTTCATCGAGCATGTAATTGAGCAGCCGACGGAAACGTTCCGGTGACGGAATCGCGAGCAGTCGCATGCCAGCCGTCGAATCTTTTGGGCAAATCTGTTCCATGTACGACATATGCTTAGCCATCTCAGGTCGATTCTTCAAGAACCAGTTCATACGACGCTTAAAGCCTGGGAGTCTATTGATCTTGGACTCGTAGATCGTGACATTTGTGCAAAGCGGTATCAGGCCCACTAACGAGCGAACTCGCATTGCGGTGCTTCGGTTGTCGCGGAACAAATGGTCGTAGTAAAAGCCATCTTGTTCTTCCCAAAGACCTGTCCCATGAAGCGTATTCATAGCTTCCGAAATTTCAACGTAATGTTCAAAGAACTTGCTCGCCATATCGGAGTACGCTTGACTTTCGTCTGCCAACTCCAATGCCATCTGCAGCATGCATCCGCAATAGAATGCCATCCATGCAGTCGCATCCGCTTGGTCCAATGTCCCGCCACCGGGAAGAGGTTTGCTTCGATCAAAGACCCCGATATTGTCCAGCCCAAGAAATCCTCCACTAAAGACATGCCGTCCACGTTCGTCTTTGCGATTGACCCACCAGGTGAAGTTCAACAAAAGCTTTTGAAACGTTCGAGCTAAAAATTCGCGATCGCCACTTATCTTGTACACTTGCCAGCAGGCCCATGCATGAACGGGTGGATTCACATCACTCAGAGCCCATTCGTAAGCAGGAATCTGACCATTCGGATGCATGTACCATTCCCGTAGAAAAAGTATGAGTTGGCTCTTCGCAAACTCTACATCGATTCGCGCCATCGGGATCATATGGAAGGCCAAATCCCAAGCGGCATACCAGGGATACTCCCATTTGTCAGGCATCGAGATCACATCGCGATTGAAAAGGTGTAGCCAATCTCGATTCCGTCCGTGTGTTCGCCCCGAAGGAACGGGAGAGGAATTTGGATCACCATGGATCCAGGAGTCGACTACATAATAGTAAAACTGTTTGGTCCATAACAATCCCGCATAGGATTGCCTCGCCACGCTTTTCTGTTCCTTTGACAAAACACTCGGGATGATATGTTGATAAAAATCATCCGCTTCTCGGATTCGATCGTTGAAGATATTGTCAAACGTATTGTCGATCTTCATTTGCCCGAATTGAACTCCAGTCAAAGGGACCTCCAACGCCTTGCTGACGTCTTTTCCTGAAAGCCTGCATCGCAAGACTAAAGGTTGGTCTGGATCAACAATGGCAACATAGTGTGCAGCGCATTTCGTTCCTGACGTTCGAGTATCGACACCGTTCATCGCACCATCGACAACATACGAGTGGAACGCATCTTTGAAGAATGTGCCAGAAGAAGGCGTTCCCGGGTGCCGATTTGGATTGGTTTCATTCTCCGTAAAAAGCCAGCGTGGTTTGAGCTGCTGCTGTTCTGAATCGACACGGAACTCAAAGTGTCCGAGCGTCTCATGGTCGCAGGTGACAACGCCCGTAGGCTCGGTTGGTAGGCGATGCAGTTTCATGCGAGGCTTCATCTCACAACCATCATGAGTGCATCCCCAGATCCAAGAGTTATGAAACCACAATTGTGGCAGAATATGGACGACCGCTGGAACTTTTCCGCGGTTGCTAATCTTTAGCCGAATCAAGATATCGTCGGGTTGCGATTTGCAATACTCGATCTGGCAATCAAAGTAGGCATCATTATCGAAGATCTTTGAGTCCGCTAATTCATACTCGTCTTCTTCGCGTGATCTGGATCGGTTGATCTTTCCTAGCTCATCGTAAGGGAACCGCGCTTGTGGGTACTTATAGAGTCCCTTCATGTAGGAATGGGTTGGGGTCGCGTCGAGGTAGTAATAGCACTCCTTGACATCCTCTCCATGATTTCCTTCTGGTCCCGAAAGTCCAAAAAACCTTTCCTTGAGAATCGGATCACGGGTATTCCAGAATGCAAACGAAAAACACAACCTACCTTGCCGGTCACAGATTCCCAGCAATCCATCTTCTCCCCATCGATAGGCTCGAGATCTCGCATGATCGTGGGGAAGAAAGAACCACGCATCCTGGTTCTCCGAGTAGTCCTCCCGGACAGTCCCCCATTGGCGTTCGGAAAGATACGATCCCCATCGTTGCCAATTAGCCGATCGCTGTCTGGAATCCACCAATCGTTGGTGCTCGACGGTGCGTCGCAGTTCTTCGGACACAGGGAGACACATGGAAGCGATTGCAGAAGCTGGAATGGTCATTTTTAGCAACGTGGCGAGGCGAACAACTTCGAGGAGAACGTCTACCCGAAGAAACGGCATTGAATACTATACCGAGTCCCTACGCGACGAGAACTAAACTTTCGCTGATTCGAAGTATTCGGCAATCTTCGACGCCGATTGGAGATTGAGGTGATCTTCCAGGCTAAGAACTTCAGCAGGATCTAGATTGTCTAGAAATCGAAAGTGGAATCTTGCTCGTCTTCGTCATCGATGTCCTTGTAGTTGACCGGAGATATCGCTTTCTTGATCGTCTTTACCATGACATCGACCGGAGGCTCTTTCCCCGTAAAAAGTCGATACTGATAGGCTGCTTGACGTACAAACATTTGCAACCCGGTAACGACAGGACACTGCGAGGCTCTTGCACCCTTGATGAACAATGTTTGTTCCGGATTGTAGATCGTATCAAAGACAAGCGTTTTGCCGGTTAAATTGCTGGTCTGAAATGGCGTGTCGTCCATTTCTGGGAACATTCCCACCGGAGTACCATTCACTAGGATGTCAGGAGTCACTAAGTGTCGGTCGCTCCAAGAGATCGCTTTACCACTGAGCTCCGTCGCGAGTCTCTGTGAAGCGTTCGCATTTCGGCCAGTGATCGTTATCAACGCGCGACGTTGTGCAAGCCCATAAGCGACGGCACGAGATACGCCTCCATTTCCGAGAATGAGAACAGCCGCTTTTTCAAACGGGTCCTCCTTGCCTGTCATCTTCGAATACGCTTCTGTCAAACAGTCCATCGCAGCGCGATAGTCCGTGTTGTATCCAACCATCTCTTCACCCGAGAAAACTACGGTATTGCAAGCCCCAATCCCTTGCGCAGCCGACTCCGCTTGCGTTAGCATCGGAAGGATCGATTGTTTGTGTGGGATGGTCACACTGAGTCCGCCGATCTTTTCCTGCTTGCACCACCTCAGAAAGAAATCCAATTCGTTCGCCGCAACACGAAAAGGAACATAACGACAATCCAAGTTGTGCGCTAAAAAAGACGCGTTGTGAATCAGCGGACTGTAAGACTGAGCGACAGGATCAGCCACTACACCAAACAGTCGGGTCTCTGGTCCGATAGACTCCGCGCGATAGACATTGGTCATCTGATCAAAACTCAGCTGACCTGGAGCCACACGTCGATCCGAATTGAACACACAATAAGTAAAAGGCGCGTTGTAACGTGTTGCCAGAATACGCGTTGGTGTTCCAAAATCACCCATACTGATTCCGATTGTTGGCACTTGTGCGTTACGCATCAGGTCAAGCATCCTCGCTGTATCGCGAAACGAATTCGCTTGAACTGCGATCTTGACGATATCCGCATCGACTTCAGAAAGAGTACGATGCAAATCTTCGAGATCGTCCGGAGTCCCTTCGAAATTATGAAGACTGACTATCCGTTTTGTCTTGCCATAACGAGGGATCTTCTTCGCGGTGTCTTCCTCCAAATCCACGTATTCGATTCCCATCGCTATCGCGGAACGCAGTAGCATGAGCCGCTCTTCTTCGGTTCGTTCCCATCTGCCTCCATCTTCCCGGCGACGACATGTGACCACGACTGGAGTTGGCCGATCTTTGAGCAGTCTTCCTAAGTCAATACTCCGACCAATATAGTCCAGACGCAGTTCCACCAGCTTGGCGCCTAGCTCCGCGACCTGTTGATGTTCGGCAATCGTGTGCTTATGACGAGTTCGAGCGACGGTAACGCAAAGCATGCTGTAGAGGCGAATTAGAGATAGAAAAGAAAAGGAAGTTCAAACAATCGAACGGGATCATACCGCAGCCAAAGGACCATTCCAAGTTAGGAACCGCTCCAAAAGGGTCGGCCCTGGTTCCGTCAAGAAACTCTCTGGGTGGAACTGCCATCCTTCAACGGCATACTGTCGATGTCGAACTCCCATGATAATCCGGTTTCCCGAAGAGTCGTCTACCCAAGCCGAAACCTCTAAGCTTTCTGGGAGACTTTCAGGTTGAATGACGAGCGAATGATAACGTGTAGCGATAAAAGGGTTTTGCAACCCGGCGAACATCCCTCGATCGTCGTGAAAAATACGGTCCGTCTTCCCGTGCATCAGTGCGGGTGCTCGCACAATGCGTCCACCAAACGCTTGGCCGATCGATTGATGCCCCAGACAAACGCCAAGAATCGGGAACTTGCGGTGTAGTTGCTCAATGACAGGAACACAAATTCCGGCTTCATTCGGTGTACATGGACCAGGCGACAAGATGATCCTCTCCGGTTGAAGCCGCCGAATGTCCTCCAAAGAAATTTCGTCGTTTCTATAGATCTGCACATCCAGAGATGGATCGATCTCTCCCAATCGTTGGACAATATTGTAGGTAAACGAATCGTAGTTATCGATCAGCAATATCATTTATCGACGCCAATAGTGTAGGTAGGCGAGCCGTAAGCAAGTTGATCAAGCAAAAATGGCCTGAACCGAACCTCCATCATTTTACCTTCGATCCGAAAGAACAAAACACTCCTTCAGCCGGTTCATGCTCAAATTAAGATACCCTACTTGGCTCTATTCCTTCAGTCCCTGTGCTTGGCGGATCGAAACGCTAAGAGTTCCCTGGTTATCCGCCAGGTCTCGCGAAGGTTCGTTTATCTTCAGAAGCAGAATCGATTTCTGCGAAGCTGTTAGCACTGCCCTTTTGCCGATACGAAGGGTCTCCCAACGTGCGGTGCGCTGCTCCTCCTCGACGGAAGCCAACACGCCGAGCAAGCATCCTAGTGGTTTGCCACGATGATACTCCGCCGTGATCCCCTGTGTCTCGGACGACCATTTCTTCCCATCCGCAAATTCGCGAACGACAACACGGCCCTCCGCGCTGACTTCGATAGACTCGCCTGGCTCCACAAGGATGCCCGAGGACTGCCAGCCTCGATCCGCGCGAAGCGTGAAATCAGCTACGTTATCCTCTTTCAATACGCGGTTCTCCAACGATCCCCACTCCAACGCCGAGCGTTTCATGTCCATGCCATAGTCGAGATCGTCAACAAAGCATCGCCACTGTATCGACAGTTTCTGCCAATCGTTTTCCAAAGCACGTAACCAACGGGCTGACGATTCGAAACTGTAGTCCAACTGCCCACGATAGAGAAGTTGAAAGTCTTGTCGCAATTCCGGGTGAGTCGCGAAAAAAGTACATGCGGCCCAACTCCAGGAATAGCGTTCCATACGGCGCTCTTGCATATCAGGAAATGCAACGATCTCAGAAAGCTTCGGTGCAGAAGATTTGTTCATGGTATCGCTGATCAATCGCAACCGCCCCCAATAAGGAACTTGGTCGGCACGCGAAGGAAAGAAACCCAAACGAACACTGCCTTCTCTCAGTTCGTGTGTCCCCAGATAATCGGCCATTCCTTCCATGAGCCACGGAGATCCTGCACCACCTTGCCATCGGTACATGATCCAATGCGTTGCTTCATGGAGAAACAGCACTCGTCGATAATAGGTCGATGGCTGATCGACCACGTAAAGTTGATCTCCCGCTTGATAGCCATCAATCAAGTTGGGTAATTGATCTAGCAACCCAAGCCTTTGCCACTTCGCCTTGTCGCCGATCAAGAAGACGGTCGTCTGGAGTCCTTCCAGTTTAATTGGTACGGGGGCGAATACCGTTTTCCATTGTTCAATGGCTTGATCGAGGTAAACAGGCCAACGCTCGAGCTCATCATCCAATTCGAGATCCGTGATGATCGAAATCCGTGACGTTGTCAACTTGTTAAAACCAAGCTCGGTCTTCGTAATGTTCTGCGAGAAAGCTGGAGCGACAAGAATCGATGCAACACAAATCAAGCATAAACAGATTGGCCTCGATCCCAACGCGAACGAGGTGGAAGCCGAATGTGTCATGCTCGAAACCTTGGCGTTCAAGTTCGGGAAAGCAATTGATCTTGGATTTGTATGGCAAGCTCGACCGCGTCGCAGGCCAACTGGCCAGAAAGTCGCGGTGCGATTGTTCTCGTCTTCACGCTTATAGCCATGTCTTCGATCTCCCCAACAAATGCATCGATATCATCGCTGGCAGGAAGCTCTGGTCGAATCACTTGACCATCTCGAGTGGCAATCTTCAATGGAAATGTCTCTGCTGTATCGGAAAAGGCACCGAACTCATGATGCAACATGGCTTGTTCCAAGTGCAATTCGAAGCCATGCGTGAAGGGTCGGCCAGGTGCATCGACAACCCCAGACGAACTGGAAACGCATACATTTGGCGAATCAAAGCGATAGAGAACATGAACATACTCTGCCACTTTGCCTCGCATTCGTCCGACGGCTTCGACGCTTTTGGGTTTGCCAAACAACAGTTGAATCCAATGAAGATCGTGAACATGCAAATCGACGAGAGGTCCCCCGACTCGGTCGGGATCGTAAAAATCGGGAATCCATGTTGGATCGGAAATCACTCGCTTGAAGTATCCGCCTATTGGCTTGCCATAAGTTCCAAGCTTGACGACTTTGCTGGCGTAGGCGAATGCCCCCATGTAGGGCAGCACATGCGCGACCATGACCAATCGGCCGTTCGCTTTCGCTGCATCCATGATGCGATTGCAATCGTTGCCATTCAAAGCGAGGGGCTTCTCACAGAAGACATCTTTCCCATGCTCAATCGCCAGCAGTGCCGCGTCGGTATGCAAATGAGGTGGCAAACAAATGTCGATGACATCGATCTCAGGCGAACGCACCATTTCTTCTAAGGTGGAAGTGACTTCGATCCCATCGATCGAAATCTGCTCACCGGGTGGTCCAAAATTTCCTTGGATCCCTCGCCAGTCCCCCGCACGCTTCTTGGCATCGCGCGAACTAAAGGCCGCTAGTTTCGCACTCGTAGAGCGGCGGTAGGCCAGTTGGTGAATCCATCCCATGAAACCTATACCAGCAAGCCCGACCTTGATCATTTTTTACTTCTCGATTGCTACGAATTGCTAAGTGACATTAACTCTCTTGCGCGTTCATGCGAATGTACTATAACCCAAAATTACTCATTGCAACGAAGGCTAATCTTCCGATTGTGTCGCTTCGGGATTCGGCCCTAGTTCGGTATCCGGTGTACCATCTTTCTTTTCGCGCCACGAGGGTTTCCGCTGCCGCGCACGAGGATGGTGGGCAGCGAGCAATTCTCGCATGGGTCGTTGTGCGAGCGACTTCGATAGAGGGCGAGTCGCAAATTGTACGACCGTGGCCTCCAATTTCTGTTCATCAAGTCTCAAGATCTCGTTGATCTCAAACTCCACTTCCATACCGACTTCAAGCTGTCGAAATTGGATCCCTTGGAGAGTTGATTGATGAAAAAAAACATCATCGCGAAAATGTTCGGTTCGAATGAAGCCGAACTTCTTCTCTTCTAATAGTGTTACTATCGTTCCAACGCGCATGATCTGCTAACCTTCTGATTGCTTCAGCCGTCCAACGCTGCTTTGAAAATATTTGCGTCTACGAGCGGTCACCGCTTCTTGATGATGGCTCTCGGCTAGGTCATCCAAATTGGATCGACAAAATCGACATCCGACGACTTCGATATGGAACCGAACATACTCCATTTTTTCATCGCTCATTGCTCCAAGCAAAAAGCTGCCTATTTCTTCACGAGTCGCACAGCTCAGTCGATGCCGGCGCCAAATGTCGCCGATCGAGTGTACTCCACTATCGCGTTGCGCAATCAAATGGCCGAGCTTTTCACGAAGGCTCGGATCGTTTCGCAACTGTTCTTCGAGACGAGCCATTTGCTCGACCGGAAGTGCCTCTTCAATATATGCCAGAAGCATGGCATCGTTTGTCGCTAACATTCGATTGCGATTGTACGCACACCTTGATTTTAGAAATCGATTAGTTCCGCAATTGGCCGACTGCGAGCGTCACATTTTGACCGCCAAAGCCAAAGCTGTTATTCAACGCAACCTTGATATTCGAGGGTCGCGCCACGTTAGGAATATAATCCAAATCGCAGTCGGGATCCGAAGTTTCCTGATTGATTGTTGGAGGAAGCACTCCGTCTCGAATCGCCATCAAGCAGACGATCATCTCGGTAACACCTGCAGCAGCAATGAGATGCCCCATCATGCTTTTGGTGCTCGAAACCGGAATCGATTTGGCAAGATCGCCAAAGACTCCTTTGCATGCCAACGTTTCTGTCCGGTCGTTCACGGCGGTGCTCGTGCCGTGGGCGTTGACGTAGCCGATCTCGTCTATGTTGAGTTTTGCGTCTGCGATCGCATTTCGCATGCAACCGATCGCGCCTCGACCCTCTGGATGAATGTCGGTGATGCGGTAAGCATCAGCAGTGCTGCCATAGCCTAGCACTTCACCAAAGATCTCCGCGCCGCGTCGACGAGCGTGTTCGTACTCTTCGAGAATGACAATGGCGGCTCCTTCGCCAAGCACGAATCCATCTCGCTCTTTGTCAAACGGGCGTGAGGCTCGTTCGGGTGCGTCGTTTCTCTGAGACAGTGTTGTTAGGAGACTAAAGCCTGTCAGTCCAAATGGATGGATCATGCTATGCGCACCGCCGGCAATCATCGCATCGGCATCACCGCATCGGATGAGTTCGGTCGCTTCCCCCACGGCTTGGCTACTCGCGGCGCAGGCGGTCAAGCAATTGGAGTTGGGGCCTTGGGCGTTGAAGAGGGCAGCCAAATGTGCTGCTGGCATATTCGGTTCTTGTTCCAGTTCTGCGTTGACATCCAGGACCTCTCGTCCTTTGCGAAGGAAAACGCCCAAGTCGAAGGGGCCGTCCTTGACAGCTGCGGCCATCATCGTCGTAAAGTTCACAAAGTCTTGGTTTCCTTCGCCGGCGCCCATGTACACGCCGAGACGGACAGGATCCATTTTGGAATCAAGAATCCCTGATTGAAGAATCGCTTGATGAGCAGCGCCGATGGCAAAGCGAGTGTGCCTACCTCGATGGGCCCATTGGGCCGGATCTTCGCCGCATTTGCTTACATCCCAGTTCTTCACTTCTGCAGCGATGGTGGTTGGATAGCCAGCGGGATCGAAGATTGAAATTTGGCCGACGCCGCTCTTGCTCTCTTTCAGTGCGGACCAAACGGTGTGGACATCATGCCCCAAAGGGTTCACCATTCCGATACCAGTTACAACAACTCTGCGACGCATCTAAAACACCAACTCCCATTCGTGTGGCTAAGCACCAGTGATCCACGAGAACCAATTCGATTAAATCAATTCCCCATAGCTCCGGGCTGCTTGTACTTCGGCATCAAGCATATGCTGTGGCGGCCCTATTTTATTGCCGTTCTGATCTACAGCAACATCGAACATTTTGAGAATTCGAAGAGTTCGAAGCAAATCTTCGGGGGGAAACAATGCGCTTTCACCAAACCTCTCGTCTAGGAATGCGAACCATAGCTCCAGCTCTGCGACCAACTCATCGCCGACTGTAATGGTACCACTGACAATTGCCCCCGTCGGCTGTTTGTCTTGAACCTCGGCTTTGAAAGCAATCTGATCGCCGGGCACAACCAAGCGATGAAAGACTGCCTTGGAGACCTTGGCTAGCACTGTTTTGGTCAAGAAGCCGCCCGGTTCGGAAACCAACAAACCGCCGGTCTGCGCCATTCCTTCAATCATCAACGAATGAGGGTAATGAGGGTGTCCCGGTTGGTAATCGTCGAGCGGCTCTTCGCCGAAGGATATGTTTTTGATCGTAGTTGCGCGAGTATCTCTAACAAACTCGGTAAATCGATCGATCCAAAACCATCGCATTTACGCGAGCTTCGATTCGACGTATCGGCACAAATCGCTGACCGTCAATAGATCGCCAAAGTCTTGGACTCGGGGGTTTTGTTCGAACTTAGAGAGGTTTGCCCAAGGCATTCGCTTCTTGAGTTCGGCCAACCCGGTTGCAGTCACTTTACCGTCTTGAATAAAGTTGCTGTCGGTCAAGATATCCTTGGGAAATAGATCTTCGGTCGCAATCTTGATACCAAAGGTCTTTTCAAGCTTGAAAACGATATCGAGAAAGTCGATCGACTCTGCACCCAAATCACCGACCATGGTTGCGTTCTCTGTCACGTCAGAGTCGTCGACTCCGAGTGCATCGATTAACGCGGCCTGGACTTTGGTAAAGACATCTTCACTCACTGGCATTTCAATGTTTCCTAAAACCTTTGGTCAAAACACGCTGACTGCATTCGGGCATGCACGCGGTGGGAATAGCGGTGAAACAGCCTTCGTTTCACCAATTTTGAGTCACTTAAATACCTTTTTTGGCCGCAATTGGCTAGCCCCAAGTTTGTTTTTCTGACACTTCTTCCAACGTTTCCTCCCGTCCCTGGCAGTCCAGGAGCGCTTTCATTTCACTCCCAAACTCGGTCTCGGACCAGTCAAGTTGCCCGAGTGCGACTATTGCTGCCTCACATTGCTCCTTGATGCTCAACGATTCATCGACGAAAAGAATCGGCGAACTCCCGACTCGCACCAATCCCCCGCGGACCCCACGCATCCACTCACGCCGAATCCGAATTCCCTCGGATTGAGCGATTTCCAAGAGCCGGTGCAATCTGTCGACGGTTGAAAACATGCCACTCGTGTATTGATTCTGAAACGCAAAATGAGGTATGAACGATATCGCTTTGCATATTAGCTGCTTTTATTCATTCGGAGCCAGACCGAATCGTCTCTGACCAAGTCCATTCATGACAATTTCTAACCCCATTGCATCCACTCTCAGTTCTTCTTCCGCTGCCAGCACTCCTCCCGATCCGAGGGATGCCTGGATCGAGGAACTTCAATCCCGAATGGTGCAACTGGAAAGGTTGGCCGCCGTCGGCGAGCTAACGAGCACCACGACCCATGAGTTCAACAACCTCCTGATGACGGTCTTGAACTATGCGAAAATGGGACTTCGAAATAAAGATGACGCTAGCCGCGAAAAAGCATTCAATCGGATTTTGGAAGCTGCCAATCGGGGGGCGAAAATTACAAGCATGGTGCTAGGGCTATCTCGAAGCCGACCCGGTGAGCTAGAACCGACCCAACTCGCTCGCGTCATCGAAGATACTTTGGTCTTACTGGAACGGGAAATGCAAAAGTATCGAATCCTCATCGATAAACAGATTGACGACGTTCCCCTCGTCATGGCGGCCCCCGATCAGATACAGCGACTGCTTCTCAATCTACTGACCAATGCCCGGCAGGCCATTGGCGAAAATGGCATGATCAAGATCAAGCTAGCGTTCGAGGCAAGCTCCAATTCGGTTGTACTCACGGTGCGCGATTCGGGTTGTGGGATCTCACAAGAATTGCTCACGAAAATCTTCGATCCATTCTTCACTACCAAATCGGGGCCCGACTCCAGTGGAAAAGGAGGAACAGGTCTTGGTTTGAGCGCTTGCAAGGAGATTGTTGAGAAACATCATGGTAGAATTCGTGTGGAGAGTACCATTGGAAAAGGTACGGCTTTCGGTATTCGTTTTCCTGTCGCTACGGAAGCCGCGAAGGAAAAGCCCGCAGCGTAAGCGTGTAACTCATGCTCTTGTATCACAGTTCCGACTTTGCCATGCACGATACGGGGTCGCATCCTGAATGCGTAGCCCGTATCGTTCGCGTGAACGACATGTTGCTTCGCTCTGGTTGGGTGGAGCGTTGCAAGAAACCCGAATGGAAGCAGGCGACTCGCGAGGAGTGTCTTCGAAACCACAGCTCCGAATATCTCGATAAACTGCAATCGTGGTGCAAAGAGGATGCCGGCCGGATCGAAGTAGACACCGTCGTTTCAGCCGGTTCTTGGCAAGCTGCCTCGTATGGAGCTGGTTCCGTTTGTGATGCGGTCCGTCGCGTTGTTGCCGGAGAAGACAAAACGGCGTTCTGCGCGATTCGACCGCCTGGCCATCATGCCATGCCCCAATCCGCCATGGGATTCTGCTTGCTCAACAACGTTGCAATCGGCGCGCTAACGGCACGCTCGCTTGGTCTCGATCGCGTGCTGATCGTCGATTGGGATGTTCACCATGGAAACGGAACGCAGGCTACCTTCTGGGAAGATCCCTCGGTCGCTTTTGTTTCGATCCATCGATTCCCCTTCTACCCCGGAACTGGCAAAGAAGAGGAAACCGGAGCCGGCAAAGCGACTGGAACGAAAGTCAATCTCCCAGTTCCTGCGAGCACTACTGCTAAGGACTTTCTCGCAAAACTCATGCAATCGACCGAGAAACTAGCATCTTCGTTCCAGCCACAATTGATTCTATTGAGCGCAGGGTTTGATGCGCATCGAGCAGATCCAGTGGGTGGCTTGTCCTTGGAAGCTGAAGACTACGAATCGGCTGGCAAATGGATTCGACAACTAGCTCAATCCACCTGCGAAGGAAAATTGGTTTCTATTCTTGAAGGTGGATACCATCTCACACATATGCCCGAGTGTGTCGACGCGCACCTCAGAGGAATGTATGCAGGGGAACAAAAAGCTCCTTCAGAATGAGGGGGATTGCGTGTACAACAACGAAATCCTGAGGCTCCCCCGAGAAGAATCTGAAAGTTGGCTATACGAACATGGACGAAAATGGCGAAGAACACGACCCGTTCAACGAACCGATGCACCGGAGCAAGCGATCGCGAGAATTGATGACGGAGGATTTCTTCTGGGATTGTGTCGATTGCGAGTGTCCGTTCGGAAGTGATGAAGGCTGGGAAGCCTATTATGCGTATCAAGAATGGCGTAACGAAAACCCACGATCCAAGATAAGTGCCTACATGGACGAAGTCATGTTTGGGCAATCCAAGGGTTACAACGAATCCTTGACCTCCGATGCTGCCATGACTCAATCCACGAAGACACCCAAAAAGGCATTCCTTGGGAGCGAGTATGCACCGGATGTTTTGGATGTGACAGTGATCGCGATCTGCTTGGGGCAATTGATCGACGAAGGAAAGATTGCTTCGTCAATTAAAAAATTTGGCGAGGTTGCTATCAAGCGACAGAGCCACAAACTGCGAAACCCGAGCCCATACAGGCTTGAAATTTTGGAAGCATGTTTGCGTGTGTTTCAAAACGCTTAGCGAGCGGCTAAATGCCTTTACCAGCTAAACTTGCATGCGTAGCCGCAATCGAGTTTGCGGCCGCCTTGATCCATAAGATAGGCTTGCTGGATTTTGAACGTGCCAATTGATTTGGAACCGAACTCGTCTTCCAGATCTCGCGCCAATTGACGCAGGTCCATGTTTTGTGAATGTCCTGTGAGCAAAACGTTGCGCCGATGTTCCGAAAGTAGCTTCCAACAACCGTTGAGCAATCGAGGCAAATCGCGGTGTACCTCCCAACGCTGTTTATTGGTGCCATGACCAAACGTAGGTGGGTCGAGCAAGATAACTTCATACTGATTCCCACGGCGGACCTCGCGCTCGACAAACTTCAAAGCATCGTCCACGATCCATCGAATGGAAGCTTCCCCTAGTCCGGATGCCTCGCAGTTTTCTCTCGCCCATGCGACGGTTGGTTTTGAGGAATCCACGTGAGTCACGGAATAACCTTGCGATGCTAACGCTAATGTCGTTGCGCCTGTATA